>UMGK01004327.1_pt1 | contig 10521 bp, 6 predicted proteins | sample 1965251 | NCBI WGS metagenome assembly UMGK01 (sample SAMEA4836070, study PRJEB28245) | human gut metagenome | biome: gut microbiome; material: fecal sample | place: Denmark | collected 2008 | reverse complement strand
GCAGAATCACTGCTTTTCTTTCCCTGACTCTGGTCTACACAGCCTGCCAGAGAAAAAATCATGGTCATGGCAAGGAGGACAGCCGATGCTTTTTTCAAACGTCTATTCATCATCGTCCTCTGCACCTCCCCATCGTCTCCAGTTCTTACGGAAGAAATATATCACCCCGGATACTGCTCCAAGCAGAATCAGACCTGTAACTACAACTGCCAATGCAATCTGGAAAATCCGGTTGCCTGAAGAAGTATTTCCGCTATCAGAATTGCTGTCACTCGTTCCATCTTTGGCAGTTGAAAGACTCAGTCCCTCTGCGGAATTCACTGCATTTTCCGTATCCAGTGAAGAGGAATCACTGTTTGACTTTGCGGCTTCTTTAACACTGCTTTCCAGTTTCTTTGATGAGCTGGAAGATTTATCGGATGAGCCGGAACTCTGAAGTGAAGAATTACCAGAACCCAAACTGCTGTTTCCGCTTGTTCCTGAATTATCTACTGAACCAGAACCACTGGATTCTACAGCTGTTCCATTAGAACTTTCTGTTACCATTGTTGCGTTCATATCTGTATTGTTACCCTCGCTGTAGTCACTCGGATACAGATAGAAAATAACATTTCTTCCCATCGGCTCTACATACATCTCGCCTCTGACAATACAGTTTTCACTCGGCACACGCATACACACATCGGCTGTTGTACCATTGCTGTCTGAACCATTTCCTGTAATACCGATTTCTGATGGTGTAGACCAGCCGGAATCTCCTACATTCTGTACCTGAAAACTATGTCCACTGGTGTAGTCCATCAGACTCATGCGGATGGTCAGATAATAAGCTCCATCGTCTGTTACTTCCAAGATACCATTGCTGTATACACAGCCTTCTACCATGCCCTGTCCTGTTGCATAGGAATTCTCTCCACCGGAATCTTCAATTACTTTAGTAATCGGATGGCGGTAACATCTGTTGATCACACAACTATACACTGTCCCGCTTGCGGCATAAGCCTTAACAGCAGGAAAGCCTGCCATTAAAGTAATGGCAAGCACACAAGTCATAATTGCAGACAATATTTTGTTTTTTTTCGCTGCTAATTTCATTCCTTATCTCCTGTTAAATGAATTTGGCAGACTCCCAGTCCCGAAGGAATGGGAGGGTTCGTCTGCCAAATCACTACTTATTATTTTACGTTTGCTTTTTTCTTTCTGTTGTACTCCATGATTCCTGCCAGTAAAGCGACTCCTCCGAGAAGAAGGATAGTTGCCCACAGGGTATTGTTCTGTACAACATCACCAGTCTTAACATTGGATGCTGATTTCAGGCTGGAACCTGATCCAAGGCTGGATGTTCCACTCTTCAGACTTGAAGAACCACTTCCAAGTGAGGAAGAACCAAGTTTGCTGCTTCCAAGAGAACTGCTTCCGAGGCTGTTATTTCCAAGAGAGCTGTTTCCAAGTGAAGAGCTGTTGTTGCTTCCGTTGGAATTATTATTGTTGTTATTGCTATTGTTGTCGTTCTTATCAAAATCTGGATTATCGGATGTTGTTGCTTTTAATGATCTCCAATCCAGTTTCAGATATACTGGCTGTGTTCCTGTACCAGAGCTGATTGCGTCCATAATCGGAACGAATACCTGTAACGGAACATATCCATCATTCAGAGCTTCCGGAATAAGCTCGAATGTTACTTCATCTGGATAGTTTGTTCCGTACTGGTCAGAAACCAGTGAGCCATCGCTGTTCTTCTGATAGCTGTCAACTGTAACATCAGCAAGTGTTCCCTGCGGATTACCATACTTATCAAGTGTATAACCTGTTGTAAAGTATTTGAGCTTGCTTAAATATCCAAGTTTCTGTCCTACTGTCAATCCGTTGAAGTTCAGAGTAATGTAATATTTGCCATTCTTCACTGTCAGTTTAATTGTATGGTTGATTGCTTCATTTGACATAGAATAAGTATTCTTGTCTACTTTCACCATTGTTCCATAGATAGAGTAAACCCCATCAGCAAGGTTCTTGATATCCAGTTTTCCATCACTCTTCTTTGCTAACTGCTGGATTGCTTCTGTCAGTTTTGTCACCTGATCATCTACCAGTTTCTGTGATGCAGAATCATTATCCATTACATTCTGAGCACGACCTACTGCACTCTGTAATGTTGCAAGAGAACTTTCTGTATAAATGTCTGTCTGGCTTAAATATGTCTTTGCTTCTGCAATCTTGCTTTCCAGTTTGCTCTTATCTACAACTGCTTTTTCTACCAGTCCGTTTAATGCAGTTGTCAGAGATTTCTCTGCTGCTGCAACTTCTGACTCTGTTGCTTTTGGATTTGCTGCAACATTCTCAGCCAGTGTAATTGCTGTATTCAGGACCGTCAAACTGCTGCTTTCATAAACATCTGTTTTTGCTGCCTCAGCTTTTGCTTTTTCAATCAGGGCATTTAAGTTTGTCTTATCAACAACTCTTAAACTGTCAAGTGCTGTCTGAAGTGCTGTAACCTGTGCCTGAACTTCTGCCTTGGTAGCATCTTCTTTTGCTGCTACTGCCTGTGCATTTGTGATTGCTGTCTTTAATGCTTCTAATGTTGCAGAAGTATAAACAACATCGGTACGATTTGCTTCTGCTGTTGCTTTTTCAATCAAAGCATTCAGTTCTGTCTTGTCTACGATCTGAGTTTCTACTGCATCTACGGCTGCCTGTAAAGCTGTCACCTGAAGATCAATTTCTTTCTGTGTAGAATTCATATCATTGTAAACATCCTGAGCTGTCATGTAAGCCGCATTTAAAGCGTTCCAGTACTCGTCAGCAACATCCCCTTGCTGCATACCGGATACCTGATTCAGAAGTGCTTCGATTACGCTGTTGTCTCTCTCTACTCCTGTCTCCTGTTTGATGTTTGCCCAGTCGATAGAAACTCTGGCAACCTTTGTACCCTGTCCTTCACCGATGCTTTCCATAACCGGAACATAAACCTCTACATAGAACAGGTTATCGTTCAGTTCAATCGGGATTGATAATTTCTTCGGATACCAGTTTCCTTCTGTATTCTTGTCGTAATACTCAGAGTTCTTATTATTAAATGAATCGTAAACATCTGTGTACTCTTCTAATACTGTTGCATCGGAAGCTTCATATTTTACCGGATAATTATATTTGTTGTATTCAACCGTATCCATATCTACTTTTTTCAGTTTATACAGATATCCTGTCATTCCGGCAAACTGCATAGACTGGAAGTTCATCTCCAGTGTCACTTCGCCTTTACCCGTAACTCTTACAATTCCGGTCTGAACCATGGAAGCATTTCCCATAGAATCTTCATCGGATGTTGCATTGAGCATTTTGATCGGTACGGAATATGTACCTTCAAAAATCTGCGGATAATCTTTGAAAAGATCACTCTGTTTGTTCTTAACAACAAGTGCTTCATAAGAAGAGGTCAGCAGTTTTGTCTGCTTTTCTACTTCTGCTTTTGTTGCATTGACATCAGCGGATACTTTCTGAGCAGATTTGATTGCTGCCTGGAAACTATTCCAACTGTTGTCTGTATAAGTACCGTCATTTTTCTTGGTCAGTGCATTTTCGATATAGCCATTTAATTCTGACTTATCTACTGCATCATCCAGACGAACAAGTGCTTTTACTGCTTTATCCAGCTTGTCAACCTGTTCTTTCATTTCATCTGCTGTCGCATCAGATTTTGCCAATACTTCTTCAGCTTCCTTGATTGCAGACTTCAAATTCTCATAGCTGTCTTTTGTATAATTTGCTTCTGCATAATTATTTTTCGCATCGGAAACTGCCTGATCCAGTTCTGCTCTTGCTTTTACTTCTTCTTTCATTACAAGACCTGCTGTTGCTGTATCCAGAGCTGTCTCTGCTGCTGTGATTTCTGACTGGAATGCCACCTTATCTGCCTGAACGCTTTCTGCTGTAGCAATCGCATCTGTTAATGCTGCAAAAGAATCGCTTGTATAATTTTTCTCTTCTAATACTTTTGCATCATTCAGTTTTGATTCCAGATCGGATTTTTTAATTTCCTGTTTTACTGCAGATTTTAAATCAAGATTTAACAGGAGTTCTGCTTCTCCGCTTTCTGTTGTTACTTTTACTTTATGGTTTTCTACATTTGCAGGAAGTTTCACTACAAGTCTGCCTGCGTCTGTATCTGCATCCGCATATCCGGCACCCTTGCGATACTGCATACCGGTAATTCCGTCCACGTACAGATAAGCAGTTACATTGCCGTCTTTATCTGTATATAAACGAGCAGATTTTAATCCTGCATTCAAATCACTTGCTGTTCCATCCTGATTGGTAAGTGTTGCCTGTACTTCGTAAACACCTTTTTCCATGGAAACGGCTGTTGACATCGGTACAAGTGCATCTACTGCTGACTGAAGGTCTGCGGATGCCTGATCTGCATTTTCTTCTGTTACCTTTCCTTCCTGAGCAGTAATCACTGCCTGAAGGTCTGCCCAGCTTTCTGCTGTATAATCTGCTTCATTTAATGCTTTGGCATTTTTCAGGACTTTATTGTATTTGTCAAGTCCAGTTGCCTCTTTTAATCCGCTGATTGCATCAGAAATTTCTTTATCTAATGCTACGATTTCAGAATCGTTTGCAGAAGTTGTTCCGTCGATTACCTTCTGAGCTTTTGCTACTGCGTCAGATAATACTTTGTAAGATTCCTCTGTATAATTGTCGGCTGTATATTTAGATGCTTTATCAACTGCTACAACTAAAACAGATTTATCGTGGGTTGGCTCGTTAATTTCTGCCACAGGTGTTAAACCAGATAAAGTCATAAATGCAGTTCTGCATCCTTCACCAGATCCAGGAACTTTATGCTGAAGTTCATCCATGATAGGAACAAAGAAGTTCAAATATACCCCATCATCTCTGTCTGCTGATTCTGGAAATTCAAAACCTACGCTCTTCGGATAATATAAGTCATATTCTTCCGCATAGGAATCCATATCTGTGCTTCCCGAATCATTTAGGTAGTAACTATAATAATCAAGCGGTGTATATTCACTTAATATCGGAAGTCCGTTTTCTTCTGTCTGCTCATTATTTGCCCAGAATATTCCATTTGTATAACCATATCTGCCCGTAATCACAATTCCTTGTGTATCAAAATAGATATGTTTCTTTCCATTCTCTACTACCAAACGAGCTGAATCATTTACAACCGCAGAATTGCTCATAGACAATCTATCCGGCTGATCCTGCTGCCACATAGTAACATTAACATTATATGTTCCGTCCTGGATTTCTGAAATATCTACTTTATCCGCTTTTTGTGTAATGGCGATTGTATTATAAACACGAGTAGTGCCTGTTATAACCAGTTCATCGCCCTCCATGTGAATACTTCCATCATCATTTTTATAGGAAGATGAATCAAAATACTCTATCGGATTAAACATTTCATTTACTGGATAATACCATTGAACTTCTATTTTGCTCGTATCCCAGTCTTTCGGAATTTTTACTCTTAATTCTACTGCTCTCGATGGAATAACCTGCGAGTCATTCATTTTTAATGACAAATTATAGATCAATGCTTTTGAAGCGTTTCCTGCTAATAAAGAATAATATTTGTTATATTCACTATCTTCATCTGAGGTTTCCTGTAAAAGTTCTGCTCCAAATTTTGCTTTACTATTAACTGTATAGTTATCTGTTACAAGTGTAACATCACCATCTGTCAATTCGAGTTTTTCTTTCGGTGTTGTTCTTACTCGCAATTCTCCATAGTAGGTACCATCTTCTGTTTGTATCTCAACCTGTTTTCCAAAAATAGCTTCTTCTAAGTTTTCGTATTCAATGGAAAATTTTCCATCTTCCAAAATATTGTCTGAATAAACAGAAATATACTTATTCTTTTTTACTTCTCTCGAATACGCATACATATATTGGCGATATGAAGAAGTTAAAGGATAAGTACACTCGCCTAAATCCTTAATTTCTTCAAGTACTCTTATTGAATCAATGCTACTTGTCTCTGCTGTAACAGTAACTTTTCCATTCTCAATTTTTGCTTCACAAGTACCACTAAACAAATCATTTGCAGTTTTTTCTTCTGCTACAAATCCTGTGAAATCCGGTGAATCTCCAACACTGGTTACAACTTTAGAAAGCTCCAATCCAATATTTTTATAATTTTCTTCGTTAATCTCTTTAGCAACTACTGTATTATTTACATCAAATGTAAATTTTCCGTTTACAATTCCGTACATATAGCTTTCCAAGTCATCATCTGTTCTTCCATAACTATAGAAAGCTTTAGTATACATCGTCCCTTCCAGTGTATCCACATCAAAAGAATACCACGACACACCCGTTGTTGCTTTTTCAACAGAATAATTTTGAATGTATTTATCATTCCACTCTTCATTAATTTGTCCTTGTTCCTTCAAATATTCCGTTGCCTCTGATGGATTTTCCTCATTATTAGCAATATATTTTTCTGGAATATTAAAAGTTCCCATAGGTGCATTCGAAGGTGCTATATCATCTGAAATTACACCCGGTTTTGAGAACTGCAAAATATCAATTTTTTCATAATTTTCAATCTGTAAGGTTACATGATATGTTCCATTATCATTCTTTTTTACTAGTGCAACATTATCCATGTAATCCTGAACTGTACCCGAATAAGGCTCCTCCGTAAGCAGTTTTCCAGAAGGTCCATAAAAAGTCAGTGGAACAACATATTCATTTTGGTTATCTAACTCTGTATTTGCGGTATTTGTTTCTTTCTGTTCACCAGCAAACGCTTGTATATTCATACCGCCAAGTAACATACTTGTACTCAATACAAAGGCTAATATCTTTTTTATTTTTTTCATTTTTCCTCCGTATCAATTAAAACAAGTTGCTGCACTTTTGGGTACAGCAGCTTGCTTTACATACATATTTACTTATTTTATTTTGCTGTGATGTCTGTAAGTTTCAAATATCCTGTTGCGTTCATCGGCATACTTCCAACGTATGTTGTGAATTTACCAGTAATTACACAGCCTTCATAAATTGTAGATGCATCTAAACCTGTGAATGTGAAGTAGTAATCTGTTACGCCATTAGTTGTAGTCTGTTTCGGAGTAACTGTTTTTCCATTAACTACCATTTTTCCTAAATGTCCAGTCAGACCTAAATATGTAATCTCATGAGTATGAACAACAAGTGTTGCCTCATCATCTGCAATCGTAATTTCTGCACGCATATCATTGAGTGCAGCATCTCCCATAGATGTTGTTGTACAAGCTGAGTTCTTATAAAGATTCTGCTTTGCTGTGTACTTACCATCTGCTAATGAATCTGCAGCAAACGCTGTAACTCCCATTGCCATTACCATTGTTGCTGCTAACAGTGTAGCAACTAATTTCTTGATCTTTCTCATAACTGTAATCCTCCTTTTCTCATCTTGGTATTAGCTTTTTGCTAATAAATTTTTAGATATGATGTTTAGAGTTCTACGAGAATATTTCCGGTTACCCGCATCTAACTCCTTGTCTGAAAGATACCATAATTTGCCATTCAATGTCAACACTATTTTTTACAAGTTTGTTGCCTGAATAGCAACAAATAAGCCGCTATTTCCTTTGATTTTGTTGCTATTCAGACAACAATAGGCATAAAAGTGCCGTTATTGATAGTGTTTTATCAACAACGGCACTTTATTGAATTTTTTTCTTATTTTGTTACATGATATGCGTAAATGAGAATTTTTCTCACTTCTTATTTATACCCAGAAATATAATAGTGCAGTGCTTTCCGGCATGTGCATTGGTCCTACGCTGCAGGTAACGGTAACTGGTACAATTCCCATCGTGCCAATCCCCGTCCATCGGTGGATTCTGCACGCTTCCATCGGGATTTTCACTATATTATTCTCTATTCTTGCTTCTTCCAAAACTTCATTATGCTCATACTTCAATGTTTTCAGTTTTCCAGCCATCATTTCACCACTCACTCTGGAGTGTGCTGCCATCTCTTTCAGCTTTAATTCCAGATAGCTTTCTCCATTCTCCTGAACGATTTCGGCTATTTCTTCAAATCCTCTCATCGCCATAGAGTCTCTTCCCTGCCCCTGCTTTTTATTCATCCGGTAAAGCCGGAACACTACCGGATGCCTTTCACATTTCTGCAGATTGTGCTGTATCTCCTGATCCAGTTCATTCTCTTTTTTCTTGTATACTGATTTTTTCTCTGTATAGGCGTTAATCATCAGTTCCAGCATGTGGATGTCGATATTCTCCACCATAACATCCAGTGATTCCTCGATTTCTTCCGGTTTTGCACCGATTTCTTCCAGATATTTTTCAAGATTCTCATACAGCTTGGTATATCTTTCCAGCCATTCTTCACCTGCTGCGGTAAATTCCAGTGATTCTGTCAGGATTCCTCTTTCTATGCAGTTCTTAAAATAACGGTTTACCGTTGATCGATTCACGCCATAAGATTCTGCGATACTTCCCTGAGCTCCACGTTTCTTTTCTACTCTTGACAGACCTTGTAAATATTGCAGTTGCAGCATCGTAGGTCTGTTCTGTCTCTTTAGATGTTCACCTTTTTCCATTTTCCTGTTCCTCTCTTCGTCACCATACATGAATATTCAATTCCCGATAATCGATTGGCAATGGCTTCTGTTCAAAGCGTGTAATCGCAATGATTGCCACTGCTTCTGTAATCGGGATTCCTGTATTCGCAGTATAAGTACAGATGTCTGTCGGTAACTGATAAACACCTTTTTCTTCTTTCGCCTGTATCCATTCATCATCTCTTCTGTACCATACATAGCCGATGGATTCGTCTTTTTTTGTCTTGAGCAGGAAGCAGTTCTGTGACTTTTTCACTCTTAATATGACAGAGTGTTCCAGTTTCCCGTACTCTGGTGCAAGGAACCTTGGATTGCGTCGTTCCGGTTCATACAGTCCGAATGCCATCGGGAACTCACCATCCTCATAAAAGGTATACAAGTCCATATCGTCATAAACTCTGTCGTATACGTCACCGTACTGCAGAAAGTTTTCAATTCCTTTTAACCCTTCCGGACTGATATAATGTTCCACTCTACAGGCATCTTCCTGCGCCCTCTGCTGATCCATTCCACTTACCATCTGAAAGAACTGTGTCAGTTTCTCATGGCGTGCAAGGCACTCCATACCTTCCAGTTTTCCCTTATCGGTGAGTTCAAGATGTCCGTTTTCTGGCTCACACAAAAATCCTTTTTTCACCAGACTTCGCACCAGGCCTGCTGCTTCATATCCGGTTATATTCACTTCTCTGGCATACTCTTTCGATGTGATCTGTCTGCCTTGCCTCCACGTCCGGTAGACATATTCCAGAAGATCTTCTTCTAATTCGCCTCTGGCTTTTGTCACATCAATATTTCTGTTTTCAATCTTTCTTCCCATGTTACCTTTCCTACCTGTCTTTTTTAATATTCATCCGCTACACGATATCCGGTATTTTCTGCAAAAGCCTTCCATCCAGTAAGTATATCGTTTTTTTCTTGGAACCTTTCTTTTTCTCTGCGACAAACCCCAGATTACAGGTGAAGTGTATTTCACCCAACCACTGCTGTTCGTACTCTATGTGAAATGCTGTGGCAGGGATTTTGATGATTTGATCATTTACTTCTGCCTTCTTCCAGATTCCATGCATGTTCTGATACCAGATTATTCTATCATCCTCATTTTCCGGATGCTCCGTTAGTTCCAACCAAATCTCCCAAGGCTCTATGTACAGCCAGCCATCCCGTTTAAACCGCATATCTTCGATAGCCGCTTTTCTCTCTTTTCCAATCTCTGTGGTGTAAAAGGAATACCACATCTGAAAAATCGTCCGCAGAATATCTTTTTGCAGGTATTCTTTTGCCACTTTCTTTGTTTCCATTACTTTTTTTCCTCTGTTTCTTATTTCCCGATTACGCTTTGGTTAGTTGGTTCAAACCATGTATTTTTAATTATATTGTCCTTTTTTCAGGTTTGTCAATGCATTTTCCGCTACAACATTATAATTCCATATAAAAATATCCAAAAATATGTTTTTATTTCTTTTTTCACATACTTTTGGATATTTTCATAGTTAATTTCCTGTTTCCTTTAATTTTGACTCATCCGTAGTCTGTGCGTCAACGCAGACTGCATGGATGGCAAGCCGCTTGCTGTATCCGTTCCCTGTACAGGTAGAAAGTGTCAGTATCTTGTTACTGGTCTGCGGCTTTACTCCTGTATCGACATCGGAATCTTTTATCATCTGATCGATAAATTTCTGATACTCTTCGCCAGGCTGGTATCCTACTTTATACACATCACCGCCATTGACCGCATCTTCATAAGAGAAGATTCGATAACGGTAGGCGGTTGTCTCAGAATATACAGTGAAGTATTGATTCTTTTTCCAGAATCCGTCATCCTTATATTTTTTCAGGCTCCCAAACATGCTTCCGTCATTCATATTGTGACCGTAGATGATGTTGTAATAATCCGAAAAATCAGATTTGTTAAGACCTTC
>UMGK01044832.1_pt1 | contig 10592 bp, 8 predicted proteins | sample 1965251 | NCBI WGS metagenome assembly UMGK01 (sample SAMEA4836070, study PRJEB28245) | human gut metagenome | biome: gut microbiome; material: fecal sample | place: Denmark | collected 2008 | reverse complement strand
GCTTAAGCCGCAAGGCGGGAATTGTGCGGTGTTGCCATAAGCAGCACAACACCTATCGAAAACGTCAGGGAAACAAAGATGCTCCGTAAGGGCGAACAGCGTTCGCCCACGGAGATTTGCCATGTGTATGACATAAATGTGCGTTGCTATGTCAAGGCGGCGGGCGCACAATGTGCGCCCCTATGCTCCCAACAGAATTTTTAATACACGAAAAATTTCGGGAGAGATTCCGGGCAGCGGCCATCCGCCTATGCTTGGAACGGCTGTACTGCGCGGCAAGCCTGCCAAATCTGGCAGGCTTTTTTTGTGCTGTTTGCAGATTGACAAATGTACAACAAACACATATGCTGTTATTGGTGCGCAACGCATGCGCAACATGGGAAAAGGAGGGTGCTGAATGGCAGGTAAGCGTGATGAAGTGACCATCGCGGAAGTGGCGGAGGCATTGAATATATCAAAAACAACGGTATCCCGCGCAATATCCGGCAAGGGCCGCGTGAGCGAGGCTACCCGCGCGCGTGTGTTCGATTATATCGGCAAGGGCCGCCAGGATGCAGCTGCGCCGCTGCGCACTGCGCAGCAGGGCCCAACCAACAACCTTGCGCTGGTGATCCCCAAGCATTTTATGCGGCTGGACTTGCCGTTCCTGCGCAAGTGCATGGGCGGTGTGTGGAACATGGCGGCCCAGCGCGGGTATGACCTGCTGCTGTGCTATGCGGGAGAAACCGATGTAGGCCAGCTGGAACGCCAGCTGGAATCCCACAAGGTGGATGGCGTGATTTTGTCCCGTACGATGCTGCACGATGAATGTGTGCAGACTTTGCAGCGCCACAACGTGCCTTTTGTGGCCATTGGCCGCGTGGATGACGATAAGGTACCCCAGGTGGATAACGACCAGGTAGGAGCGACCGCCGAGATGACCCGCCTGCTGCTGCAGCTGGGCATGCGCCGCATTGCCTATATGGGCGGCTGCACCAACTATACCGTCAACGAGGACCGGCTGCGCGGCTACCTGCGCGGATTTTCCGACTGTGGGGTGCAGGTGGACCAGAAATTGATTTGGACTGGCATTGAAACCAGCGAACAGCGGATCGATGCATTGGAAGGTGCGCTGGAGCAAAAGCCCGAATGCCTGCTCTGCGCGGACGACAGCATGGCGGCCGCGGTGCTGCAGGAGCTGCGCGCCCGGCACATCACATCAAGGTACCGGAACAGGTGAAACTGGCCAGCTTTTACGATAGTGAGCTACTGACCAGCTCAACCCCGCAGATCTCGGCCGCTCAGTTTGACGGCGAGCGCCTGGGCGCCACGGCATGCCGGATGCTGCTGGATATTTTGGCGGGCAAGCAAATCGCATTGCGCCAGATGCAGGGATATCAGGTGATTTTGCGCGAGTCCACAAAATAGACAATATTACCAATATTGTAAAATATGATGATTGATACAGCCTTTCCTGTGCGCACAGCATGTGCATCGGGAAAGGCTGATTGTTGTTAAAAAGCCTGTACTAAAGTTGCGCAATGTTGCGCATACAAAATTCGACATTGTTACAAAAGTGTAACAGGCTGTGAAAAATACACAAGAAAACGTGGTAAAACATGTTAGTTGTGAACATTGACACTGAAAATAGAATCGTGTATTCTTGAGTTGTGAAACAAAGTTGCGCAACGATGATGCGCAACCTTGAGAAGCTTGTGATATAGCAGATGAAGGAGAATGATTATGAAAAAGCAACTCGCACTTGCAACAGCTGCCTTGATGGCACTGTCCCTGGCAGCATGCGGCAGCACCGCAACTGCCTCTTCCGCTGCAGAGTCCACCAGCACTGCAGCTTCCAGCGAAGCCGCCTCCACCGACAGCACCGCAGCTGACGATGGTGACGTTCTGCAGCAGGCTGCAGCCGCTGCTTTCGCCAACGACGTTACCCTGACCATGTGGGGCGCCGAGGAAGACCAGGAACTGCTGCGCACCATCGCTGATAACTTTATCAAAGAATACGGCAATTACGGCGGCAAGATCACCATCAACCTGGGCGCTCAGTCCGAAAAGGAGGCTAAGGATACCGTCCTGACCGACCCCACCGCCGCTGCTGATGTTTACGCATTTGCTGATGACCAGCTGAACGAGCTGGTTCAGGCAGGCGCCCTGCAGGAAGTTCAGCTGAACGCTGACGACATCAAGAGCCGCAACACTGCAGCTTCTGTTGACGCTGCAACCCTGAACGGCAAGCTGTATGCTTACCCCCTGACCGCTGATAACGGCTACTTCATGTTCTATGATAAGTCCTTCTTCACCGAGGATGACGTCAAGAGCCTTGACACGATGATGGAGAAGGCAGCCGCCGCAGGCAAGAAAGTCTCGATGGACGTTGCTAACGGCTGGTACCTGTACAGCTTCTATGCTGGCGCTGGCCTGAACCTGAGCCTGGCTGATGACGGCGTGAACACCGTCTGCAACTGGAACGAAGCTCCGGGCGCTGACGTTACCCAGGCTGTCATCGATATCTGCAAGAACCCCGGCTTCCTCGCCCTGAAGGATGAAGAGTTCACCGGCAAGCTGAAGGACGGCACCTTGGTTGCTGGCGTTAACGGCACCTGGCGTGCAAACGACGCTGCTGAAGTTTGGGGCGATAATTACGCTGCCTGCAAGCTGCCTACCTATACCCTGAACGGCGAGCAGGTCCAGATGGCTTCCTTCTCCGGCTTCAAATTGATCGGCGTCAACCCCCACAGTGCTAACGTTGGTGCTGCCATGCTGCTGGCTGATTACGTTACCAACGAAGAGAACGAGACCCTCCGCTTCCAGCAGCGTGCACAGGGCCCCTCCAACACCAATGCTCTGGCAGCCGCTTCTTCTCCGGCTCTGACCGCTGTTGTTGCTCAGTCTGAGTACGCTAACCTGCAGCGCGTCGGCGGCAACTACTGGGCTTCTGCTGAAACCCTCGGCCAGATCTGTGTCAACGGCAACCCCGATGGCAAGGATCCCCAGACCCTGATTGAAGATGCTGTTGCTGGCATCACCGCACCGGTTACCCAGTAATTGTTAAGGCAACACCGCACAATTCCCGCCTTACGGCTTAAGCACCGCTCCGGCGGCTGCGGCACGGCATCTGCGTTGCCAAAATGCTCGATAAGACATCCAGTATTATCTGCGCTTTTGGCTTAGCATCTGCCGCACCTCGCTCGCCGTATCGGCACTTAGAATTATGCGGTATTGCCTTAAAACGAAAAAAGCTGCATTGATACACTAAAACAACGGCCCACAAACGGTCCGGAACGGTTGCCGGGCGCGTGTGGGCCGTTTGGCGTAACCGCGTTGGAAAGGAGAGATTCCTGTGGCAAAATCCGCTGCTGCGGCCCTGCACACGGAACCAAAGGAACCCAATTTTTTGCAGAAATTTGGTCATGACTTTGTGCACGGCGATATCTTTACCAAACTATCCTTCTTTGTATGGGGTCTGGGCTACATTGGCCACGGCCAGCTGATGAAGGCGCTTCTGGTCACATTTGTACAGGGCTTTGCGCTGTATTTCCTGGCATTCTTTGGCGTACCCAACCTGGCAAAGTTCGGCACCCTTGGCACCGTAAAAATGGAGATGGTGTTCGATATTGCCACGATGAAAAACGTTGTAAACGATTACGATAATTCGTTTGAGATCCTGCTGATGAGCATGATCTCCTTTATCGTGATCGCGGCACTGATCGCGGCGGCCGTGATGGTGGTATCTTCCAACTATCAGCTGCAGAAGATCCGTGAAGCCGGCAAAAAGACCAACAACTTTGTGCAGGACATCAACGTTTACCTGAACGAAAAGTTCTATGTGACCCTGCTCACCCTGCCGGTTCTGGGCGTTGTGGTGTTTACCATTGTGCCGCTGTTCATCCTGATCGCCGTTGCGTTCACCAACTATGACCAGCAGCACATGCCGCCCAATGAACTGTTTACCTGGGTTGGGCTGAACAACTTCTTTACCCTGTTTGGCGGCGGCGGAATGACCTCCACGTTTGGTTATTCCTTTGCCAAGGTTTTAACCTGGACGTTGGTTTGGGCATTCTTTGCCACCTTTACCAACTTCTTTGGCGGCATTTTGATGGCAATGTTCATCAACGACAAAAAGACCAAGTTCCCCAAGTTCTGGCGTACCCTGTTCATGGTGACCATTGCGGTGCCGCAGTTCGTTACGCTGCTGCTGGTGCGCAACTTCTTCTCCAACAACGGTATTTTCAATACCATGATGGCCAATGCAGGCGTTACCGACTTCCTGCATAACATCGGCCTGCTGGATAAGGGCCTTTCTTACATTCCGTTCCTGACCCAGCCGGGCTGGGCCATGTTCACCATCATCATGATCAATATCTGGATCGGCGTGCCGTACCAGATGCTGATCGCTACCGGCGTGCTGATGAACATTCCCGCTGACATGATCGAGGCCGCCCGCATTGACGGCGCCAACCCGGTGCAGATGTTCTTCCGCATCAAGCTGCCCTACCTGCTCAGCGTGCAGGGTCCCTCTCTGGTAACGGATTTCGTCAAGAACGTCAACAACTTCAACGTCATTTACCTGCTCACGCAGGGTGTGTTTGTAACCCAGAATCAGGCCCTTGCACAGTCCAACGCAAAGGAAGTTGACCTGCTGGTTACCTGGCTGTTCCGCTTGACGCAGGATTACTACAACTACAAGATGGCTGCCGTGCTGGGCATTATGGTGTTCATTGTGTGTGCCGTGTTTACGGTTGTATGCTTCCACTTTATCAATAAGAAGGAGGCGACGTTCTCTTGAGTACCACTGCTGTATCCTCTGCCGCTGTGCAAAAGCAGCTCAAGCAGGGCAAAGTGAAAAAAGGCATCTTCTCCGTCATCCGCCATCTGGTGCTGGCGCTGCTGGCTTTTATCTGGCTGGTACCCATCGCCTGGCTGCTGCTGACCTCGTTCTCCACCGATAAGGGCATCAACTTTACCCGCTTTGTGCCGGAAAGCTTTACCATGTGGAACTACGTCAGCATTATGACACAGCCGGACTCTGTTGCACAGTTCCCGCGCTGGTTCATGAACACCCTGGTTGTGGCATGCTTTAACTGTGTGATCTCCACCTGCTTTGTGTTGATGGTGGCTTACGCCATAAGCTGCTGCCGCTTCAAGGGCCGCAAGCTGCTGCAGAACTTGTCCGTTACCGTCAACCTGTTCCCCGGCGTTCTGGCCATGATCGCTGTGTACTTTGTTTTGAAGTACATGAACCTGACCAACTCTTACGCCGGTCTGATCATGGTATACGCGGGCTCTTCCGGCCTGGGCTACCTGATCTGTAAGGGCTTTTTTGATACGGTGCCTGTGGCACTGCGTGAGGCCGCCAAGCTGGACGGCGCTTCGGAAGCGCGCATCTTCTTCCAGATCGTCATCCCGATGTCCCGCCCGATCCTGGTGTACACCATTATCAGCTCCTTCCTGACGCCGTGGACCGACTTTGTTGTGGCAAAGATGATCCTGAACTCCGGCGTTTCGTCGGACTGGACGGTGGCAATCGGCCTGTACAACATGCTGCAAAAGGCTTTGGTCAACAGCTACTTCTCCCGTTTCTGCGCAGGCGGTGTTTTGGTGGCTGTCCCCATCTCCATCCTGTTTGTCATCATGCAGAAGTTCTATGTTGAGGGCATTACCTCCGGTGCAGCAAAGGGCTAAACCTTTGCATCAACGGCGCATGGCACAATAGCTGCAGAATCTACTATAATTATGGCAATACCGCATAATTCCCGCCTTACGGCTTAAGCACCGCTCCGGCGGCTGCGGCACGGCATCTGCGTTGCCAAAATGCTCGATAAGACATCCAGTATTATCTGCGCTTTTGGCTTAGCATCTGCCGCACCTCGCTCGCCGTATCGGCACTTAGAATTATGCGGTATTGCCTTAGGAATTGGAAATCAGGAATGAGGAATTTCGGTGCAGACCGCCAGTTCCGTCTTTCGGGTTTCCGATTCCTAATTTTTGTTTTATGCTTTACAGTGTAGAGGAAAGGGAATCCACTATGAACTTTATCACCAAAGCCCCTGTGATGCTGTGCGGCGGCGATTATAACCCGGATCAATGGCTGGACCGCCCGGATATTCTTGAAGCGGACGTCCGCATGATGAAAAAGGCCGGAATGAACAGCGTTACGCTGGGTGTGTTTGCCTGGGCAGCATATGAGCCGCGCGAGGGGGAATATAACTTTACTTGGCTGCGCGAGATCATGGATCGACTGTATGACCAGGGCATTTATACCGAGCTGGCAACGCCCACTGGTGCAAAGCCCAACTGGCTGGCACGCAAATACCCCGAAGTGCTGCGCGTGCAGTCCAACGGTGTGCGGGACCACCAGGGCATGCGCCACAACCACTGCCTGACCAGCCCCATCTACCGCCAGAAGGCAGAGGAGCTGCTGAACCACATGATCGACGCTGTGGGCGACCACCCCGGCCTGATCTTGTGGCACATTTCCAATGAGCTGGGCGGCGAATGCTACTGCCCGCTGTGCCAAGAGCGCTTCCGCGGCTGGCTGAAAGAAAAGTATCATACCATTGATGCCCTGAACCATGCCTGGTGGACTAGCTTCTGGAGCCACCACTACGACAGCTTTGACGAGGTGGAGCCGCCGTTTGATAACGGGGAGCAGAGCCTGAACGGCCTGAAGCTGGACTGGCGGCGCTTTACCACCTGGAACATGATGGACTATGTACACAGCGAAACGGCGATCCTGCGCAAGCGGACCCCCAATGTGCCCATTACCACGAACCTGATGGAGTACTTCCCCGGATTGGACTACCACAAGCTGCAAAGAGAGCTGGATTTTGTCTGCTGGGACAGTTACCCCCATTGGGGGCGCCCCGACCGCAGCACCACCGTGACGGCGGGCATGACGGCGTTTGATCATGCGCTGATCCGCGGCTGCAAGCCGGACAAGCCGTTCCTGCTGATGGAAAGCACCCCCAGCCTGGTGAACTGGCACGAGTATAATAAGCTCAAGCGCCCCGGCGTGAACCGGATGAGCGCTATCCAGACAGTGGCCTGTGGTGCGGACGGCGTGCAGTACTTCCAGTGGCGCAAGGGCCGCGGCGGCTCTGAGCAGTTCCACGGCGCGGTTGTGGACCACGATGGCCGCGATGATACCCGCGTGTTCAACGAAGTGACCGCCACCAACGAAGCCCTGGCCGCCCTGACCCCGGTGTGCGGCAGCCTGCCCAAAGCGGACGCGGCCATGATCTTTGACTGGGACAACCGCTGGGCGCTGGATGACGCCTGGGGCATGCAGATCAAGCAGAAGAATCTGCGCGAAACCTGCTGCCAGCTGTACGCCCAGCTGAACCACTGCGGTGTGGAAACCGACGTTGTGGGCGTGGATGCAGACCTGAACCGCTATAAGCTGGTGGTGCTGCCCATGCTGTTTATGACCAAGCCTGGTTTTGCACAAAAGATCCGCGAATATGTGGAAAACGGCGGCACCGTTGTGGCCACCTATCTGCTGGGCTATGTGGATGAAAGCACCCTGTGTTGGCTGGGCGGGTTCCCCGGTGACGGCCTGCGTGAAGTGTTTGGCGTGACGGCAAGCGAACTGGACACCCTGTACCCCGGCGAGGGCAACCGTGCCATCTGGGTCAAGAGCAGCCAGCAGAGCAGCATCAAGGATTACTGCGAACTGTTGCAGCCTGCCGAGGGTACCGAGGTGGTGGCTGTGTATGGACAGGATTTCTATTCCGGCCATGCGGCTGTGACCCACCATGTGTTCGGCAAGGGGCACGCTTATTACATCGGTGCGCGCCTGGATGATGCCGGCAACGCCGCTGTGCTGCGTGTAGCTTTGGCCGATGCCAAGGTGCACCTGCGTGACCTGCCGCAGGGTGTGGAATACCACTGCCGCGAAAGCGAGAACGCGCGCTACCATTTCTACATCAACACCACCCAGAGCGCAGTTAAGGTGCAGGTGGAATCCGGTGCAGACCTGTTGAGCGGCAAAAACGTTTTGGGCAGCATGGAGCTGAAACCCTATGATGCCTGCGCAATTGAGGAAAAAGTGAAATAAGAAAAACGCCATGCTTTCCGAAGAAAGCATGGCGTTTTTTGGAAGTAGGAGTGAGGAGGTAATGTGGAATTAGGAATTGGAGGTGGGGAAAGGGAGCGGCGAGGTTGGTTTGAGCAGATGTTTTGTGGTGCCAGAACGGTCAAGACCGTTCCCTACAGCGCAATTTATTATGCATTGCGGACATAAAATAACCGGTAGGGAGGGGTCACCCGACCCCGCCGGGAACATTGCAACGTTGAGCATTGGAAATTTGCAACGAAGCAATAAACGCTTGTAGGGGGCGGCGTCTCCGACGCCCCGGACGGGCGTAAAATTTACTGAGCATTTGTTGGTAATTACACGGTAGGGCAAGGCCTCCGAAATGCATCTGCGGACACAGAGCCCTCTGGCCGCCGGGGTGGCGGACAATGTAAATATTTAGGCCCTGCTTAAGGAACCACCCTTCAGTCCGCGGCGCGGACAGCTTCCCTCAAGGGAAGCCAAATCGTGTTGTAGGTAGCAGCAAAAGTAAGAATGGTATTCTCCTCATGCTTTCGGAACGGTCAAGACCGTTCCCTACAGCGCATTTTATAATGTGCGGCAATATTTATGGTGCACCCCCACCCGTAGGGGCGCACAATGTGCACCCGCTGCGCTGAAGGGGAACTGCTCCTTTTTAGGCCGTGCGTATCTCTCAAATATACTTATCCAACATATCCTGCAAAGCCTGCTTGGGCAGGAAACCGACGCTGCGGGCGGATTCCTGGCCGTTTTTCAGTACGACCAGGCAGGGAATGCTGGAAATGCCGTATTCGGTGGCAAGCTGGCGGTTTTCGTCCACATCAATGCTGTAAAATGCGGCTTTGCTGCCAACTTCATCGGCAAGCTCATGCAGGACCGGGGCAAGCATCTGGCAGGGACCGCACCAGGTTGCAGAAAAATCCAGAACGGCCACGCCCTGTGCTTTGGCCTGGGAAAGATCATTATTGCTGATTTTGGTAACCATAAAAAGGTTCCCTCCTTTAATTATGACTGTAAAGCAGCGTGTTCCGCTGCTGTTTGCCGGACATGGTTATGGCGTATCTACACCATAGTATGGGCCGGGAGGGGGAAAGACATTCCCTTACTGCTGATTGTACACAGTTTGGGCTGCTTTGTCAATAAGAAAAAGACTAAATCTTAATTTTGACATAAAATTACTATAACAAGTAAGACAAATTAAGACAAAAAGCGGATACAGGATAAAACAAAGCCACCCGCTCTGCGCAGGGATCCCCTGCACAGAACGGGTGGCAACTTTGTTGGAAGGTAATCAGCGGTTGTATTTTGCAGTAGCCTGCAGGCGCTGCATGGCACGGTTCAGGGCAATCTTGCTCTGGTAATACTCGTGCATGCTCTGCTTGTGCTGCAAGCGTTCCTCGGCGCGGATGCGGGCGGCCTCGGCACGGTTCTTATCGATATCCTCCGGGCGCTCGGCGCTGTCGACCAGCAGCATAACGTAAGCGGGGGTCACTTCGGCAATGCCATCGCCCACCAGTACGTTGCGGGTTTCGCCGTTCACGGTGAACTGCATGATGCCCATTTCCAGGGCAACCAGCACCGGGCTGTGTCCGGCCTGTACGCCGTACTGGCCGTCAGCGGTGGGCAGGGTCAGGCTTTCGCACTCGCCCTGGAAAAACTCGCCGCTGCTGGCCGTGATGTTCAGAATGAACTTTTCCATCAGGCCACACCGCCCTTTTCGGCAGCCTTCTTGCGAGCATCGTCCAGCGTGCCCACGTTGAAGAACGCCCATTCGGGCAGATCGTCGACCTGACCGTCCACGATGGCGGCAAAGCCCTTGACAGTTTCGGCCAGGGGCACATATTTGCCCGGCAGGCCGGTAAAGTTCTCGGCAACGAAGAACGGCTGGGACAGGAATTTCTGGATTTTGCGGGCGCGGGCAACGGTCAGCTTATCGTTGTCGTCCAGTTCGTCCATGCCAAGGATGGCGATAATGTCCTGCAGTTCCTGGTAGCGCTGCAAGGTAGCCTGTACCTTGCGGGCCACGCGATAATGCTCCTCGCCCACAATGTCTGCTTCCAGGATGCGGCTGGTGGAATCCAGCGGGTCCACGGCGGGGTAGATGCCCTGTTCCACAATCTTACGGGACAGAACGGTGGTGGCATCCAGATGGGCAAAGGTGGTGGCCGGGGCGGGGTCGGTCAGGTCGTCGGCAGGCACATAAACGGCCTGAACCGAGGTGATGGACCCATCACGGGTGGAAGTGATGCGCTCCTGCAGGGCACCCAGCTCGTTGGCCAGCGTGGGCTGGTAACCAACGGCGGAGGGCATACGGCCCATCAGGGCGGAAACTTCGGAGCCGGCCTGCACAAAACGGAAGATGTTGTCAATAAACAGCAGCACGTCCTTGTGGCTTTCCTCGCGGAAGTATTCTGCCATGGTCAGGCCGGTTTCGGCAACGCGCATACGGGCTCCCGGCGGTTCGTTCATCTGGCCGAAGATCAGGGCGGTCTTGTTCAGAACGCCGGAAACGTTCATTTCGCCCCAAAGGTCACAGCCCTCA
>UMGK01053957.1_pt1 | contig 10623 bp, 8 predicted proteins | sample 1965251 | NCBI WGS metagenome assembly UMGK01 (sample SAMEA4836070, study PRJEB28245) | human gut metagenome | biome: gut microbiome; material: fecal sample | place: Denmark | collected 2008 | reverse complement strand
AAGCGCAAAAGGTCTTTGCTCTCAAGCTCGGCCATGAAGCCGAGGCTGCCGAGGTTGACGCCCAGCACCGGAATGTCGCGGTGCGCGGCGGTTTTGGAAAGGTGCAGGATCGTACCGTCGCCGCCAAACGCGATAATCATGTCCGCACCGCGGATCTCCTGCTGAAGCGGCTCAATGTTGAGCCCGTAGCCCTCCGGCGGCTCCTGATTGCGAAACGGCAGGCACACGACATTCGGGCAGCCAACCTCGTCGAGCACGCGCTTGGCCTCCTTCGCGACGCGAAGCTGCGCGTCGCGGTAGGGATTCGGGCATAAGATGACTTTTCTCAGCATCCCGCGCCCTCCTTCCCGTGGTCGAGCGCCGCGTGTGACTGCTCCACAAGACCCTGGAGGTCAAACGTCTTCTCCACCCAATCGCCGCTTTCGAGATACCCGAGGTATTCGATGTTTCCCTCGGGTCCACGAATAGGAGAAAATGTGATATCAAGCACTGTAAAGCCAGAATCCTTTGCATGTGTCAGGAAGTTTTCCAGCACCTCAAGGTGTACGTCCGGGTCGCGGACGACGCCCTTTTTCCCCACCTTTTCGCGTCCCGCCTCAAACTGGGGCTTGATGAGGCAGGCGACATGTCCGCCCTCTTTTAAGACGCGGTGCACCGCAGGCAGGATCAATTTCAGCGAAATAAACGACACGTCGATGCTGGCAAAATCCAGCTCGTCAGGAATCTGGTCGCGGTCGAGATAGCGCGCGTTCGTGCGTTCCATGCACACAACGCGCTCGTCGGAGCGGAGCTTCCAATCGAGCTGTCCGTAGCCGACGTCGACGGCGTAGACCTTTGTCGCGCCGTTTTGCAGCATACAGTCGGTAAAGCCGCCGGTCGAAGCGCCGATATCGGCGCAGATACAGCCGTCCAGCTTGAGGCCGAACGTCGTCATCGCCTTTTCGAGCTTGAGGCCGCCGCGGCTCACATATCGGAGCGTGTTGCCGCGTACCTCGATCTGCGCGTCGTTCGGCACGGCAGTGCCCGCCTTATCCACGCGCTGCCCGTCCACAAAGACGAGCCCGCTCATGATCATCGCCTGCGCGCGCTGGCGGGTCTGTTCCAGCCCGCGTTCAACGAGCAGCACGTCCAGTCTTGTTTTATTGCTCATCGCAGCACCTCCGCAGCCTTTTTTGCCAGCGATTCCGCGTCCAGTCCGAACTCGCGGTACAGCTCCTCCACTGTTCCCTGCGCAGGAAACGCCTTGCCGAGGTTGCACAGCTCCAGCCGCTCGGGCGAAATTTTGTTCCAGCCCAGAATGGCCGCCATGCGCTGGCCCATGCAGCCGACGCCCGCGCACTCCTCGGCGACCAGCATCGCCTTTGTTTTGCCGATGACCTCGCGCATGTCGCGGTCATAGAGCGGCGAGATGGCGTTGATCTTCACAACGCGTGCCTCGATGCCCTGCTCGTGCAGGATTTCCGCCGCGTCGAGCACATTGTTGATCATCGTGCCGTAGGCGCAGAGGGTGATGTCCTCTCCCTCGCGCAGCACGACAAGGTTCTGCCGCCCGCTGTCTTCCTTATAATTTCCCTCGCCGCCGCGCGGATAGCGGATGGCGACGGGGCCTTTGATCTCGTTCACCGCACGGTCAAGCATCGTGCGCAGCTCTGCAAAGTTCGACGGACACAACACCGTCATATTCGGAATTTCCGAGAGGAATGTTGCATCGAAAATGCCGTGATGCGTCTCTCCGTCCGCGCCGACCATGCCCGCGCGGTCGACCGCGAAGACAACATGCAGGTCGGAGAGCGCCGTGTCGTGGATGAGCTGGTCGTAGGCGCGCTGCAAAAAGCTCGAATAGATCGCCACGACCGGCGTGAGCCCCTGCTTGGCCATGCCCGCGGCCATCGCCACGGCATGTCCCTCGGCGATGCCGACGTCGAAAAAGCGCGCGGGATACTGCTCGGAAAAATCGTGCAGGCCCGTACCGTCGCGCATTGCGGCGGTGATAGCGCAGATGGTTTCATCATTTTTCGCAAGCTTACAGAGTTCGTCGCCGAACACCGCGGAAAAATCTCGCTTATGCTCGCGCGGCACGCCCATCCGCGGGTCGAATTTGCCGACGCCGTGATAGCGCTCCGGCTCGCGCTCGGCGGGCGGGTAGCCCTTGCCCTTTTTCGTGTGCACATGCACAAGCACCGGACAGTTCAGGTCCTTCGCCCACTTGAGCGTGTTCGTGAGCTGCCCCACATCGTGCCCGTTCACAGGGCCGAGGTAGGTAAAGCCCATGTCCTCGAACATCGTCGAATTCGGCAGCAGCGCCTTTTTGACATTCGTTTTCAGATGATGGTTAAAATCATACACCGCGCGGCCGACCGCATTGCGGTCGAGCAGGTCACGATAGGCTTTTTTGAATTCATAGTACGCAGGCTTCGAGCGAAGTAAGCCCAAATGCTCACTCACCGCGCCGACATTGCCGTCGATCGACATGCCGTTGTCGTTCAGAATCACGATGAGCGGCTCGCCGCTCGCACCCGCGTTGTTAAGTCCCTCGTAGGCAAGGCCGCCGGAGAGCGCGCCGTCGCCGATCAGCGCCAGTACGGAATAATCCTGATGCTGCAGCGTCCGCGCCCGCGCCATGCCGAGCGCGACGGAGACGGAGTTGGAGGCATGTCCCGCGATAAAGGCGTCATGCCCGCTCTCGCGCGGCTTGGGAAAGCCCGAGAGGCCGCCGTACTGGCGCAGAGACGAAAACTGCTCGCGCCGGCCGGTCAAAATTTTATGGGTGTAGCACTGATGCCCCACGTCGAACACCAGCCGGTCTCGCGACGTGTCGAACACGCGGTGGATGGCCACCGTCAGCTCGACCGCGCCGAGGTTCGAGGCCAGATGCCCGCCCGTTTTCGACACGTTTTTCAGCAAAAATTCACGCAGCTCCGTACATAAAAGCTGCGTTTGCGAGTCGTTCAGGGCCTTGATGTCCCGGGGATCATGGATGGTTTCAAGAATCAATACGGTTTCCTTCTTTATCTGACAAGATGCAGCACCGACAGCACCTTCGCTGTCAGGTAAATGACATCCTTGCTCTTTTTCATGGCGACCTTTTTGCCGATGGCCTTGCCGCCGATCGTCAATCCGGAAATGAGCGCCGTGACCACGGTGGATACGACGATACTGCGCCAGCCGAAGCTGTTTTGCAGCAGCACGACGATGACCGTCGCGGTCGAGCCGCTGACGATGCCGCAGATGTCACCGACCACATCGTTGCAGAACGAGGCGACCTTTTCCGCGTTGCGGATGAGGTACAGCGCCTCCTTCGCGCCCTTGACACGGTGCGCGGCCATCGAATTGAACGGCTTGGGATTCGCCGCCGTCACGGCGACGCCGATGATATCGAACAGGATGCCCAGCGCAATGAACAGCAGCAGGATCAGCGTTGCAGTCACATAGCCCGCATCCTCAAGCACCGCGCCCGAGCACAGGCTCATCGCGGCGGAAAGCGCCACAGCGATCAAAGACACACGGATGACCCAGCGCGCGTGGCTGGGCGTCTTTTCCGTTTTCTTCTGCTTTCGGTCTTCTTCGTTTTCCAAGGCTTTCTTCTCCACAGTTATTTCATAATCATGCTAATCAGCGGCAGCAGCAAAAGGTAATCCTGCGGCATAGGTCGGGTTGGCTTTCCCCGCAGCGCACCTCTCGTTGCCGATGGAGGCGGTTCCCCCTTAGGCGCTGCACCCCGTTGTCACCAGACGAGGTACCCGATTGCCACTTAGTCCGCACTGTAACCCTTTCGCTGCCCTTGCGACAGCCTAGGTGATTTCCACCCCGGAGTCACGCCGTTTCTTATCCTCTTTTGCAGGAAAAATTTCAAGGAGCGATCGTACTTCGCTCTTGGCCGGAGTCTGTACGTTGTTCTCCTATCCGAATTCCCCACGCAAGGCAGGCTACGCTGCACACAGCGTTCGCGGCACAAAGGCCGGGTAGCACCGCAATGCAGGTTCATATCCCGTCCCGTACCGAAGTCGATACCCGAAACCGGGAGTCCGCTCCGGCACAGCAACGAGTCTCCGCAGAAACAGGGTCGGTTCCCCCATGCCATTAGGGGTCGCCCGGAGTCCGCAGGCGCAGCTTTCGCTTTCGCCTCCCTTCAGCACCCACCCCAAACTGGGCGTAAGAAGCAGGCACCAAAGGCTTCACAGTTGTGCCCTTTAAAGGATTTTTAGGCCCTTCTTAGGAAACGGCAGCTCCGACTAGGATACTGCGCCGCTGCTTAGCATTGCCTATTATACACCAGTCAAACTGAATATGCAAGATATGCACAATAATATTCACCTTAGGAAATTGTAAATTTTTTATTTCGCAGAAAATTCTGTCTGCCGCGCGGAAACAAAAAAAGAGGTCCGGCCTTCGCCGAACCTCTTTTCATCATATTTTGTAATTTGGAAATTACTTGTTGCCGTTGACCATGGAAGCGATCTCAGCCGCAAAGTTCTCCTGCTTCTTCTCGATGCCCTCGCCCTTCTCGAAGCGAACGGCGGTGTTGAAGCTGACCTTGCCGCCCAGCGCCTTGGCAGCGTTGTTCATATACTGCTCGACAGAGACGTCGCCGTCCTTGACGAAGGCCTGCTGAAGCAGGCAGTTCTCGGCATAGAACTTGTTGAGCTTGCCCATAACGATCTTTTCCTTGACCTGATCGGGCTTGTTCGCCATCTTCGGGTCGTTGGCCATCTGGCCGAGCATGACTTCCTTCTCCTCGTCCAGAACGTCCTGCGTGACCTGGCTCTTGTCCCAGAAGCGGGGGTTGAGCGCGGCGATCTGCATGGCGATGTCCTTGCCGATCTCGGTGGCGTCGCAGCCCTCGACGGTCAGGTTGACGATAACGCCGATCTTGCCTTTCATGTGGACATAGGGGACGGAGAAGCCGTCAGCGATGCGGGCGAAGCGACGGATGCTCATGTTCTCGCGGATGGCGAGGAACAGCTCGTCCTTCGCATCCTTGACGGTGCCGTTGCCGGTGACCCAGGGGCAGCCCATGAGCGCGTCGACGTCAGCGGGGTTCTCCTTGGCGACGACAGCAGCCACGCCCTTGACAAAGTTGTTGAACGGCTCGCCGTTGGCGACGAAGTCGGTCTCGCAGTTGACCTCGACCACAACACCGACACCGTCGATGACGGTGGCGTAAGCCATGCCCTCAGCAGCCACGCGGCTGGCCTTCTTCGCCTGAGAGGCGAGGCCCTTTTCGCGCAGATACATGACGGCCTTTTCCATATCGCCCTCGCACTCGATGAGGGCCTTCTTGCAGTCCATCAGGCCGCAGCCGGTGGCCTGGCGGAGCTCGTTAACAACAGCAGCAGTGATAGCCATTCTGATATCCTCCTGAAAAATAGTGTGGTAAAAATGAGACGGGGCGAGGCTTTGCCTCGCCCCGTAAGGTTCTTTTCTCGCTTGATTGGGAAAATCAGGCCTGAGCCTCGCCCTCGGCCTTCTTCTCGGTCTCTTCGCCCTGCTTGCCCTCGATCATGGCGTTGGCCATCACGGAGGAGATGAGCTTGATGGCGCGGATGGCGTCATCGTTGCCGGGGATGGGGTAGTCGATCTCGTCGGGATCGCAGTTGGTATCGGCGATAGCGACGACGGGGATGCCGAGCTTGTGCGCCTCGGCGATGGCGTTGCGCTCCTTGCGGGTGTCGACGATGAACAGCGCGCCGGGGAGCTTCTTCATTTCCTTCACGCCGCCGAGGTACTTCTCGAGCTTCTCGATCTCGGCGAGGTGCTTCATGACTTCCTTCTTGGGAAGCATATCGAACGTGCCGTCAGCCTGCATGGTCTTGAGCTGGTTGAGACGGTCCACGCGGGTGCGCATGGTCTTGAAGTTGGTCATCATACCGCCGAGCCAGCGAGCGTTGACATAGTAGCCGCCGCAGCGGGAAGCCTCTTCCTTAATAGCCTCCTGCGCCTGCTTCTTCGTGCCGACGAACAGGATGTTCTGGCCGCTCTCAGAGACGGAACGGACGAAGTTGTAGGCTTCCTCGAGCTTCTTGACGGTCTTCTGCAGGTCGATGATGTAGATGCCGTTGCGCTCGGTGTAGATGTAGGGAGCCATTTTGGGGTTCCAGCGACGGGTCTGATGGCCGAAGTGGACGCCTGCTTCGAGCAGGGCTTTCATGGATACGACGTTTGCCATTGCTTGTAGTTTCTCCTTCAAATTTAGTTTTACCTCTGGAGCCTTCATCCCTCCTGCCAACCTGATGGCACAGACAAGAAGTCCGGTCTCCATGCGGAATACCCGGGTATTATACCCCGCTATTTTCAAAATTGCAAGCACTTTTTGAAAAATCCTGTGTTTTTCCCGCTTTCTTTTCCTTTTGCCGCCTTTCCCGCGTCGTTTTCCCGCGCTTTTGCACCCAGAAGTTGTCATTTTCCTTTTTTAATAATGTCTTTCTAAAATTTAGGCTTGCAAAAATGTCGAAAATCTTTATAATATGGTAGGTCTGCTATTGGGGGACTTTTCGTCCGCCGCCCTTTTCAGTACCGGCGGCGGCGCGTGCGGTGCTCTCTGCGCGGGATCTCCTGGCGCGGAAAGGGCTTGTCAATGAGAATGATATCGTCCCCGATCTGCTTGATACACTCCCATGGGATGCAGTATTCCTCTCCCCGGCCGAACAGCCCGAAAAAGCGGTACGGCCCGGGAATGATGAGTGCGGTGAGCTGCCCGTCCGGCAGCCTGCATTCCACGTCGCCCACATAGCCCAGGCGGCAGCCGTCGCAGATGTTGATGACCTCCTTGCAGCGGAAGTCGGCAAAGCGGCAGTTCATGCGCATCCCCTCCTGTTCCCTTTCATTGTATTTCCGGAACAGGAAGTCCTATCCCTCGCATTTCCCGCGACTTCTCTCCGGGCTATGCCGGAGAGAAAATTTTCTCTACGGAGGTTCCCCCACATGACAGAGATCCAGCTCAATATGAACCATGCCCTCGCGCTTGGCGCCGCCATGTACGCCCTCGGTCTGGTGCTGACGAAGAAGATCCCCGTGTTCAGCCGCTTCTGCATCCCCGCTCCCCTGGTCGGCGGTCTGTGCTTCGCGATCTTCAACACCATCCTCTATGCCACGGGCACGGCGGTCATCACCTTTGACGACACTCTGCAAACGGTCTTTATGATCTTCTTCTTTACGACCGTCGGCTTCACCGTCAGCATTCCGATGCTGCTCAAGAGCGGCAAATCCGTCATCATGCTCCTTATTTTGAGCGTTGTGATGATCATTTTGCAGAATGTCGTCGGCAGCGGCGTGATGGCGCTCATGGGCAAAGACCCGCTCTACGGCCTCGCCTGCGGCTCCATCGCGATGATTGGCGGCCCCGGCACAGCGGCGGGTATTGGCCCTGACCTTGACGCGGCCGGTGCCATCGGCGGCACGACGGTCGCCGTCGCGGCGGCGACGTTCGGCCTCATCTTCGGCTCGCTCCTCGGCGGCCCGATCGCCCGCAAGCTCATCGTCAAGAACCACCTGCGCGACGAGCTCGCAGAGCAGACGGCGGAAGAGGATGTCGACGACACGTATTACAACACCCACGCCAATAACTTTGTCTACGGTTTCCTGCTGCTGATGTTCTGCGCCGGCGTCGGCAACGTCGTCAGCGTTCTGCTCACGAACCTCTGCGGCTTCAGCTTCCCCATTTACATTGGTTCGATGCTCGTGGCCGTCGTCGTGCGCAACGTGATCGACCACTTCAAGATCATGGAGTTCCCCGCCGCCGAGATCAGCACGATGGGCAACATGTTCCTCGCGATCTTCCTCTCGATGGCGCTCTCGGGCCTCAAACTCTGGCAGCTCGTCGACCTGGCGCTGCCGATGATCGTCGCCCTCGCCGCCGAGGTGCTGCTGATGGTCGTCTTCTCGCTGCTGGTCGTCTTCCCGGTCATGGGCCGCGATTACGACGCCGCGATGATCACCGCCGGCTTCATCGGCTTCGGCATGGGCGCCACGTCCAACGCCATGGCCAACATGCAGGCCGTTTCCCGCCGCTACGGTCCCTCTCCATCGGCCTACTTCGTCATCCCGATGGTCGGCGGCCTCTTCAACGACTTCTTCAACGCTGCGATCATTGCATTCTGTATCGGTCTTCTTGCGTGAGAACCGTTTGAGGGCGCAAAGTCCATCGAAGCGCGCCGAACGATAAAAAATATCCCCGCTTCCCGTTCCGTATGTTTCCGCCGCGTGCGGACATACTGAAAGCACTACGCATGGGAGGCGGGGATTCTTTTTATGCTTGGCAAGGTGGAGATCTGCGGCGTGAACACGACGAAGCTGCCGACGCTGACCGCCGCGGAGACGGACGCGCTGCTTCATCGCGCAAAGGACGGCGACGCAGCCGCGCGCGAAAAGCTCGTCGAGGGCAATCTGCGGCTGGTGCTGTCGGTCATCCAGCGCTTTTCCGGCCGGGGGGAAAACGCGGACGACCTCTTTCAGGTCGGCTGCGTGGGGCTACTAAAGGCCATCGACAACTTCGACACTTCGCAGAATGTTCGTTTTTCCACCTACGGCGTGCCGATGATCATCGGCGAGATCCGGCGGTATCTGCGCGACAACAGCTCCATTCGCGTCAGCCGCTCGATGCGCGACACGGCCTACCGCGTCTTACAGGCGCGTGAAAAGCTCCAGCGCGAGCAGCAGCGCGAGCCCACGGTCGAGCAGATCGCGCGCGAGCTCGGCATCCGGCGCGAGGAGGTCGTCTTCGCCATGGACGCCGTATGCGACCCCGTGTCGCTCTTTGAGCCCATCTACTCCGACGGCGGCGACGCCGTGTGCGTCATGGATCAGGTGCGCGACAACAAGAACACCGACGAGGACTGGCTCGAGCAGATCGCGCTCAAGGAGGCCATGGCGCGCCTGAGCGAGCGCGAGCGCCAGATTCTCGCCCTGCGCTACTCCGACGGCAAGACGCAGATGGAGGTCTCGAGTGAGATCGGCATCTCGCAGGCGCAGGTCTCGCGCCTTGAAAAAAACGCCATCAAGAGCATCAAGAAGAATATGTAGACTCAGACAAAAAGGAGCGGAAATGTTTCCACTCCTTTTTCCGTTTCTTCTCTTGACTTTATCCGCCATTTTATTACAATATAGTATGTATTTTTGCGCCGGTGGGATGCTCCTCCGGCAAATCCGGATCAAATGGAGGTTCCTTCCATGCATTACAACGTCATCATCATTGGCGGCGGCCCCGGCGGCATCTTCTCCGCCTACGAGTTGACAAAGGATCGCAGCGACCTGCGCGTCGCCGTGTTCGAGGCCGGTCACAGCCTTGAAAAGCGCCACTGCCCCATCGACGGCGACAAGGTCAAATCCTGCATCCGCTGCAAGAGCTGCTCGATCATGAGCGGTTTCGGCGGCGCGGGCGCATTTTCCGACGGCAAATACAACATCACCAACGACTTCGGCGGCACGCTGCACGAGTACATCGGCAAAAAGCAGGCGCTCGATCTCATGCACTATGTCGACGAGATCAACATGGCCTACGGCGGCGAGGGCACGAAGCTCTACTCCACCGCCGGCACGAAGTTCAAAAAGCTCTGCATCCAGAATAAGCTCAACCTGCTTGACGCCTCCGTCCGCCATCTCGGCACGGACGTGAACCTCGTCGTGCTCTCGAACCTCTATGACCTGCTCAAGGACAAGGTCGACTTCTACTTCGATTCTCCCGTCACCACCATCGCCCGCGAGGGCGAAGGCTACCGTGTTACCGTCGGCGAGACGGACTACACCTGCGACAAGTGCATCGTCTCCGTCGGCCGCGTCGGCAGCAAGTGGATGGAGGGCGTGTGCCAGGAGCTCAAGATCCCCACGAAGTCGAACCGCGTCGATATCGGCGTGCGCGTCGAGATCCCCGCCGTTGTCTTCTCCCACCTGACTGACGAGCTCTACGAGAGCAAGATCGTCTATCGCACGGAAAAGTTCGAGGACAACGTCCGCACGTTCTGCATGAACCCCAACGGCATCGTCGTCAACGAGAACACGAACGGCATCGTCACGGTCAACGGCCACAGCTATGAGGATAAATCCCTCCAGACCGAGAACACGAACTTCGCACTTCTCGTTGCCAAGCACTTCTCCGAGCCGTTCAAGGATTCCAACGGCTACGGCGAGTCCATCGCGCGCCTGTCCAACATGCTCGGCGGCGGCGTCATCGTCCAGCGCTTCGGCGATCTCGTCCGCGGCCGCCGCAGCACGGTCAAGCGCATCGAAGAAGGCCTCGTCACGCCGACGCTCGCGGCGACCCCCGGTGATCTGAGCCTCGTGCTCCCCAAGCGCATTCTGGACGGCATCATCGAGATGATCTACGCGCTCGACAAGATCGCGCCGGGCACCGCAAACGACGATACGCTCCTCTACGGCGTGGAGGTCAAGTTCTACAACATGGAGGTCGCGCTCGATGAGCACCTTGAAACGCCGTACAAGGGGCTCTATGTCATCGGCGACGGCAGCGGTATTACGCATTCGCTGTCGCACGCATCGGCGAGCGGTGTTTATGTTGCCAGAGAGATTCTGGAAACAGTTTAATTTTCTGCTTTGCAGAAGTTGAAATATTCCCTGCACCGTGCAGGGGTGAACTGCACCCCACATGTTAGACAGTATGATATACTATCT
>UMGK01050927.1_pt1 | contig 10629 bp, 10 predicted proteins | sample 1965251 | NCBI WGS metagenome assembly UMGK01 (sample SAMEA4836070, study PRJEB28245) | human gut metagenome | biome: gut microbiome; material: fecal sample | place: Denmark | collected 2008 | reverse complement strand
ATGGTAACACAAACCCGCCGCGATGACAAGGAAAAAAGCGCAGTGTCTTGGGACACCGCGCTTTTGCGATTTTTATCGGAGGGGAAAGGTAAAGCTTTTTCCCTTCTTGGTGAAAGTAAAGCTCTCCTGCTCTTCGCCGCCGGCTTTGGTGCAGCGCACGCGCTCGGCGCTCACGCTGCCGCTGATGTCGCCGCAGGTGACGCTGTCGCTTGCGCGGACGTTGCCCTTGACCTCGCCGCAGCGGACGCTGTCGTTTGCGGACACGTCGCCGCCGACATTGCCGCAGGTGACGCTGTCGCTCGCGCGGACATTGCCCTGCACGTCGCCGGTGCAGTGCACACTGTCGCCCGCCTGCACATTGCCGCCGACATTGCCGCAGGTCACGTCATCGCCCGCGGACACATCGCCGCCGACGTCAGCGCAGGTCACGCCGTCACCGGCTCTGACGCTGCCGGAGATCGTCGAATCGGTGCAGACGACGGAAAAATCGCTGTAAATATCCTGCGCCGTGCCGGAAAAGTGCAGCTCGACGGTCTTGCGGATCTCGTCGTATTTGTCGTGGCGGAACAGGCTCCCCTGTTTCGGTTGGAGCAGCCGGTGCCCCTGGAAGAGCACGGCGTGGATGGCGTCGTCATCCTCCCACGGCAGCTCTGCCGCGATGGGCAAAATCTGGCTGTCCGCTTCCGCTTTTTGGATGGGCTTTTCTTTGCTTTCGCGTCCAAAGAGCTCGTCGAGGCTGAGCTCCAGCGTGTCGGCCAGCAGCGGCAAAAGCTGCAGGTCGGGGCAGCAGACATCGCCCTCCCACTTTGACACGGCCTGATTGCTCACACCGAGCTTGTTTGCCAGCGCCTCCTGTGTCAGTCCTTTTTCCTTACGGCGGCGCAGAATGCGCGCGCCCATTGTCGATTCTTCCAAGTTGTCTATCCTCCTGCACTGCATTATAATAGTAAAGTGAGCGTTGGAAACGCGATGAGCGGGTGTCCCGCGTCGAACGGGAAGTCAGGCGCCGACGTTTCCCTCATATTCAGGCAGCACATCGCGTGCAAACGCCTGATCGCCGATCGTAACATGTTGGTCCTTCCTTGCCCCGTGCTGCAGCCGCGGCTTTGAATCACCGGTTATGGACTCAGTATAGGGGGCATGGGGAGGATTGACAATGGCGCGGTGGTTGAATCGGGGAAAATCCTTTCCAACCGCCAGTTGGAAAATGAAATTTTCCATGATTTTTCAAGAAAAACTCAGTGCCGGATGACGGTGATCTCGCCCATATCCTTGGTGTAGTCGACCACATGCTGGAGGAAAAGCTGCGTGATCGTGGAGGGGAGAAAGCCCTTTTTCACGGCGATGCCGATCTCGCGCGACTGCTTGACGTTGAGCGGCAGCGCGGCGACGCGGTAGCGTCCGGGCTTGATGAGCAGGCTGTGCACGATGCCGACGCCAAGTCCCGCCTCGACCATGGACAAGAGCGCGAAGTCGCTCGTCGTGTCATAGGTGACCTCGGGATGGATGTTGTAATGGTCGAGCAGGCGGTTGAACTCGTAGTCTTCGATCTCCATCAGGCGCACGAAGTTTTCGTGCGGCAGTTGCTCGAGCGGGAAGACGGACGCGCCCGCCATCGGGTGATCCTTCGGGAGGATGGCGACCATCGTGTCGTGCAGGATGGGGGTCGTCTCAAAATCGCTCGAGGCGGGGATGGCGAGAAAGCCGCAGTCGATTGCGCCGCGGCGCAGCCATTCGGAAATCTCGTAATACTCGCCGGTCATCAGCTGAATCTGAATGTTGGGGTACGTCTGGTGGAAGTCCTTCAGAATTTCCGGCAGCAGGCTGATGGCAAGGCTCGTAAAGCACCCGAGGCGCAGCGTGCCGGACTGCACGCCATGCAGCTCGGACACGGCAAAGTTGAGGTCCTCATAGTCCTTGACGATCTCGCGGATCGTGGGCAGGAGCACCATGCCGTCGGAGGAGATCTCGATGCCGGAGTGGTTGCGCGTTAAGAGCTTGACCTGCCAGTCCTGCTCAAGATCGGAGATCATCTTGCTCACGGCGGACTGCGTATAGCCCAATTCGTTCGCCGCCTGGGTGATGCTGCCGGTCTCCACAGTGCGGAGATAGGCAATATATTTACGAATACTCATTATAAATGCCCTCAATAATCAACAATACCTCAAAGATTCCATTTTGGAATGCGCATATAAAAATATATTCGCTTTTCAAAACGACTTCTGGATTATACAATATCACCAAAGAAAATTCAATGCCCGCACACAGAATTTTCCAAGCAGTACAAAAACATCAGACGAATTAAAGGATAAACAAGGAGGAAAACAGACATGATCCATTATTCCTGCATCGGTGCTACCGGTTATGTTTGCGGCGAAGTGCTCCGCATGATGGTCAACCATCACGAGGGTGAGCTCGTCAACGTGCTCGATACTTACGGTGTCGGCGATGCCATCTCCACGCATCACCCCGCTCTGCGCGGCTTCTATGATCAGGTCATCATGGACCTCACGGAAGAGAACGTCCGCGAGACCGCGAAGAAGAGCGACGTCATTATGATCCAGGTCCCCTCCGGTGACGTGGCCAAGTGGGCGGAGATCGTGCTCGCTGAGGACTGCGCCATCATCGATATCGGCGCTGACATCCGCTTCCGCGACGTCGACGTCTGGGAGAAGTGGTACGGCCAGAAGCACCCCGACGCCAAGATGACCCACGACGCTGTTTACTGCATCCCCGAGGTCATGCGCGACCTTGCCAAGGGCAAGAAGCTCATCGCCAACCCCGGCTGCTATCCCACCGCCTCCACCCTCGGCCTCCAGCCGATGCTCAAGGCCGGTCACATCGTTGACAACACCATCGTCATCGACGCCAAGAGCGGCTACACCGGCGCCGGCCGCCGTCCCGCTCTCAACAAGCTCCTCACCGAGGCGGAGAACAACTTCTGCGCTTACGCTCTCGGCGGCGGCCACCGCCACACGCCCGAGATCGAGCAGAACATCGCCTACATCACCGGTAAGGATCTGATGAAGCCCGAGACCTGGCAGTACATCAACTTCCAGCCGCACCTCCTGCCCCAGGTTCGCGGCATCGAAGTCACCATCTACGCCACCTGCGACAGAGACTTCACCAACGAGGAAGTTTACGAGCTCTACAAGGACTTTTACAAGGATGAGCCCTTCGTCAAGGTCTTCCCATCCAACCTGCCCGTCCAGACCAAGTGGGTCTACGGCACGAACTTCTGCGAGATGACCCCGACCTTCGACGCGCGTACCCACCGCCTGATCGTCTCCTCCGTGATCGACAACATCGGCAAGGGCGCAGCCGGCCAGGCCATCCAGAACATGAACCTCATCATGGGCCTGCCCGAGACCACCGGCCTCCTGATGCCCCCGATGTATCCGTAATTTTCGGTTCGACGAGTTTCGACCCGATTTAGGCAAGAATGCTGTTAAACTAACGTTAAGAGAGGAGATCCCCCCACATGTCCAATCTGAAAAAGATCGAGGGCGGCGTTACCACGCCGCAGGGCTTCACCGCCGGCGCGGTCTACACCGCCATCAAAAAGCGCGAGAACAAGAAGCCCGACGTCGCTGTTCTCTACTCCGACCTGCCCTGCTCCTGCGCGGCCTGCTTCACCACGAACAAGTTCTGCGCAGCTCCGGTCATCCTTGACCGCGAGATCCTGAAAAAGGGCAAGGCCCGCGCCGTCGTCATCAACTCCGGCAACGCCAACGCCGCCACCGGCAAGCAGGGCATCGAAGATGCCCGCACCGTTGAGCGCGAGGCGGAAAAGCTGCTCGGCCTCGGCGAGGACGAAGTGTTCGTCTGCTCCACCGGCGTCATCGGCCAGAGACTTCCGGTCGACAAGGTGCTTCAGGGCATCCGCGAGATCATTCCCGCAAAGCTTGCCAAGGAGAACGGCTCCGAGGCTGCCTACGCCATCATGACCACCGATACCGTCCGCAAGGAGTGCGCCTATGAGCTGCAGCTCTCCACCGGCACGGTGAAGATCGGCGCGATGGCCAAGGGCTCTGGCATGATCCACCCCAATATGGCGACGATGCTCGTCTACGTGACGACCGATGCCAAGGCGGATCCCGCAGACCTGCAGAAGATGCTCTCCGCGGCTGTGGATAAGAGCTTCAACATGTGCACCGTCGACGGCGACACCTCCACGAACGACTCGATCTTCCTGCTCGCCAACGGCGCTTCCGGCGTTGAGATCAAGACCGAAGAAGACAAGAAGGCGATGGCCGACCTCGTGCTTGCCATCTGCACCGATATGGCCCGCCGCGTCGCTTCCGACGGTGAAGGCGCGACCCACCTCATCGAGGTCGAGGCCTACGGCCTGCCCACCGAGCACGACGCGCGCTTGGTCGCCAAGTCCATCGCGGGCTCCATGCTCTTCAAGGCTGCCGTCTTCGGCCGCGACGCCAACTGGGGCCGCATCATGGCCGCTGCCGGTTACTCGGGCGCTGACGTTGACCCGACCCGTGCCGACTGCATCATCAAGAGCGCTGCCGGCGAAGTGCAGGTCATGAAGGACGGCTTCGGCGCGGACTTCAGCGAAGAGCTCGCCAAGAAGGTCCTGACTGAGCATGACATCACCGTCATCGTCCGCTTCTATCAGGGCGACGGCGAGGCCAAGGCCTGGGGCTGCGACCTCACTTACGATTACGTCAAGATCAACGGCGACTACCGCACCTAATTTTTGAAGGAGGCTCCCCCATGAGCGATATCGCAAACAAGGTCGAAACTCTGATGGAGGCAATGCCTTACCTTCAGAAGTATCAGGGTAAGATCATCGTCATCAAGTACGGCGGCAACGCCATGATCAATGAAGAGCTCAAGGACGCCGTCATGCACGATGTGGTGCTGCTCAAGCTCCTCGGCATGAAGCCCGTGCTCAGCCACGGCGGCGGCCCCGGCATCAACAAGATGCTCGAAAAGCTCGACATCCCCGTCGAGTTCATCGAGGGCCTGCGCTACACCTCCGCCGACATCATGCGTGTTGTCGAGATGGTGCTCGTCGGCCAGGTGAACACCGAGCTCGTTGGCTTTATCAACAAGCTCGGCGGCAAGGCGGTCGGTCTTTCCGGCGTCAGCGGTGACATCTATCACTGCCACCAGCGCGACGAGGTCCACGGCTACGTGGGCGACATCGACTATGTCGATCCCAAGCCCATCTTCGCCATGCTCGACGCGGGCTACATCCCCGTCATCGCCCCCGTTGGCACCGACGGTCAGGGCCACACCTTCAACATCAACGGCGATACCGCCGCGGGCAAGCTCGCTTCCGCGCTGGGCGCTGAAAAGCTCGTGATCCTCACCGATATCGAGGGCCTGTGCAACGACATCAAGATCCGCGACGTCATCAGCTATCTGAACATCGAGGATGTCAAGGCGCTCAAGGACAAGGGCACGATCGCCGGCGGCATGATCCCGAAGGTCGACTGCTGCGTGCAGGCCATCGAAGAGGGCGTGACGAGCGTCAACATCATCGACGGCCGCAAGCCGCACTCCGTGCTCTACGAGGCCTTCACGAACGAGGGCACTGGCACGACGATCGGCACCGCACAGCCGAGCGTCGGCATCAAATGGTAAAACATACACCCAACTTTTATTATAGGAGGACATAATAATGATCGAAAAGTTCAAGACCAACGCCGAAGTCATCGAGAACGGCGACAAGTATCTCTATGGCAACCACGTCCGTATGCCCCTTTCCATCGAGCGCGGCGAAGGCGCTTACGTCTTCGATAAGGACGGCAACAAGTACCTCGACTTCATCGGCGGTATCGCCGTCAATGGTCTCGGTCACTGCCATCCCGCGATCGTGAAGTGCCTCGAAGAGCGCGCCCACACGATCCTGCACTGCTCCAACTACTTCTACAATGAGCCCGCCGTCCAGACCGCGAAGCTCATCGTCGAGAACAGCTGCTTCGACAAGGTGCTGTTCGCCAACTCCGGCGCTGAGGCCAACGAAGGCCAGATCAAGCTCGCCCGCAAGTACGCCAAGGATCACGGCCATCCCGAGCGCTTCGTCGTCATCACGATGAAGAACTCCTTCCACGGCCGCACCCTCGCGACCTGCACGGCCACCGGCCAGTATGCGGTGCACCGCTACTTCGAGCCCCTGCCCTCCGGCTTCCGCTATGCTGAGTTCAACAACCTCCAGTCCGTCAAGGACATCATGGACGAGTACGTCTGCGCCATCCTGACCGAGCCTGTCCAGGGCGAGGGCGGCGTGCGTCCCGCTTCCCAGGAATTCCTGCAGGGCCTGCGTGACCTGTGCGATGAGAAGGGCATCCTCCTCATGTTCGACGAGGTCCAGGTCGGCTCCGGCCGTACCGGCAAGCTCTTCGCGCATCAGAACTACGGCGTTGAGCCCGATACCTGCTCCATGGCCAAGGCGCTCGGCTCCGGCGTGCCCATCGGCGCTGTCTGCGCCCGCGGCGAGGCTGCCAAGACCCTGACGCCCGGCACCCACGGCTCCACCTTCGCCGGCGGTCCTCTCGCCTGCGCACTCGCTGCCACCACGCTCGACGTGATGATCAACGACGGCGTCATCGAGAACTCCCGCAAGATGGGTGAGTATTTCCGCAAGCAGGCCCACGAGATCATCGAGAAGAACCATCCCGAGACGGTCAACGAGATCCGCGGCCTCGGCCTGATCGACGGCATCCAGCTCAACAAGCCCTCCGGCCAGCCCGTCGTCGACCTGTGCTTCAAGGACAGCAACGTCCTGATCAACAACACCAACGGCAACGTCCTGCGCTTTGTCCCGCCGCTGATCGTCAATGAAGAGGAGATCGACATTGTCATCAAGGCTGTTGATGAGGCCATGACCAAGCTCGGCTGGTAATTATCTCGGATACTACCTCGCGTTTCTTGCCTGCGAGGCCGGCGGCACGGGTTCCCTTCCCGTGCCATGCCGGAAGTATACATGACCTCATCCCCGGCCTGCCGATGGGGGATCGGCGGGCCGGGGAGAGAGGTATTTTCTGCATTTTACAAGCAGCATTTCACCCCTTGTGTTGTGCCAGTGTAAAATCTAAAAGGAGGAGTGCGATCCAAAACCTGCATCGGTAGATACCACGAGAATTGAAGAAGGAAAGAGCATTACCGTAAAACTGCGTTCACCATTCAAAAACACTTGCTATCGCTATGGAATCATGCTAAAATGAATGCATAGATATCCATACAAATAGCGAAGCGACCCCCAAAATTTCGAAAGGTTGGTAACACTATGAGTAAGGAAAAAAGAATGCCCAAACTGTGGGAAGCCCTGTTGACGCTGGCAATCCTGATCGCGGCACTCGCGGTCGGTATCATCATCTTCGGTGTTGACCCGCACGTCCCTATGTTTGTCGGCGTAATGGCTGCCGCAATCATGGCACTGCATCTCGGCTACAAGTGGGATGAAGTTGAAAAGTCCATGATGGACGGCATCTACAAAGCATTGCAGTCCATCTGCATCCTGATCATCGTCGGTATCCTGATCGGCGTGTGGATCAACGCTGGCGTCGTGCCGACGATGATCTACTACGGCCTGAAAGTCCTCAAGCCCGCGATTTTCTTCATCGCGTGCGTTCTCATTTGCTCCATCACCTCTCTTGCCACCGGTACGTCCTGGGGCACGATGGGCACGATGGGCGTTGCCCTGATGGGCATTGGCTTCGGCCTTGGCATGAGCCCCGGCATGACTGCCGGTGCCGTCCTCTCCGGCGCCTACTTCGGCGATAAGATGAGCCCGCTGTCCGATACGACGAACCTCGCTCCCGCCATGGCCGGTACGGACGTTATCACCCACGTCAAGTCCATGATGCTGCCCACCGGCATCACCTACGCCATCACCCTGATCTTCTTCGGCGTTCTCGGTGTGATGCAGTATCACGGCGGCGATGCAGATATGTCCCGCGTGATCGAGTTCTCCAACGCGCTGAACGCCGCGGAGGGCGGTATCTTCAACATCAACCCGTTGCTGCTCCTGCCTCCGGTCGTCGTTATCGTGGCAGTTGCCCTGAAGGTTCCCGCGATCCCCGGCATCACCCTCGGCATTGTTGCCGGTGTCATCCTGGGCCTCATCTTCCAGCCCGGTGCCTGCACGCTCGGAACCATCTTCGATTACGGTAAGAACGGCTACTACTTCTCCGACGAAGCGCTCGCCATGTTCGAAGCCAGTCTTTCTCCCGAAACGAGCTACACCATGACAAGACTGCTGGAAAGCGGCGGTATCATGGGTATGATGTCCTCCGTCTCCATGACGATCATCGCCATGATGTTCGGCGGTATCATGGAGCAGACCCACCAGCTCGAGGTCATCGTCAACGCCCTCAAGAAGTTTGCCAAGGGCCCTGCGGCTCTCGTTGGCCTGACCGAAGTGACCTGCGTTCTTTCCAACGCCACCATGCCCGAGCAGTACATCTCCATCGTGGTTCCCGGCCGTATGTATGCCGAGGAGTATCAGAAGATGGGCGTGCACCCGGCAGTTCTGTCCTCTGCCCTTGAAGGTGCCGGTACCGTTACCTCCGCTCTGATCCCCTGGAACACCTGCGGTGTGTTCATTAAGGACACCCTGAACATCGCTCCTTGGGGCGCCGGCGGTTACGGTCCCTGGGCCATCTTCAACTGGCTGATGCCCATCATCAACTGGCTGTGCGTGCTGATCGGCTGGACGCTCAAGGATCTTGCGGGCAAGCCCTTCAAGAAGAGCAAGAAAGTCGCGCAGTAAATCAGTTAGCGACCCAACAGAAAGGTCCCTACCTAAAGGAATTAAAAAATCATGACAATGAATCGGAATCAATATCCCTGTGTGGAATTCGATCTCGATAAATTGGCAGCGAATCGGGCAGCGCTCGTAGAGCGCTGCCATGATTCGCTCATCGAGGTCGCGGGCGTCGTCAAGGCTGTGTCGTCGCTGCCGGAGATCGTGCGCGTTTATGAAGAGAGCGGCGTGAAGTTCATCGCCACGTCCCGCATCAGCCAGATGCGCGCGATCCGCGAGGCGGGTATCTGCAAAAAGCCGCTGATGCTCATTCGTATCCCGATGCTCTCCGAGCTCCCCGACGTGGTGGAGCTGTGTGACATCAGCCTGCAGAGTGATATTATCGTGCTGCGTGCGCTGAACGAAGAGGCCAAAAAGCAGGGCAAGGTGCACGAGGTCATCCTGATGATGGATCTCGGCGACCTGCGCGAAGGCTTTTGGAACGAGGAGGATGCGCTTGATGCCGCGCTCGAGATCGAGCATGAGCTCAAGAACCTGCGCCTTGCGGGCGTGGGCGTCAATTTGAGCTGCTACGGCTCTGTCACGCCGAATAAGCGCAACATGCAGGGCCTTGTCAGCCTCGCGTCCGACATTGAGCGCGAGATCGGCCGCAAGCTTGACTACATCAGCGGCGGCGCGTCGACATCCGCCTACATGGCGATGAACGGCACGATGCCCTACCGCATCAACCTGCTGCGCCTTGGCGACATCGGGCTTCGCGGCGAGACGGACAACTTCGCTCCCGACTTTTTGGAAACGGGCGTCATGACGATCAAGGCTGAGGTCATCGAGTGCCGCGACAAGCCGAGCTTTCCGGTCGGCGAGTTGAGCGTGAACGCCTTCGGCGAGGTCGGCCACTACGAGGATCGCGGCATCCGCCGCCGTGCGCTTGTCGCGATGGGCCGCGTGGACTACGGCAACTGCTTCGATCTTGTCCCGCGCATGGAGGGCATCGAGGTCATCGGCGCTTCGTCCGACCACACGATCCTTGACGTCGAGGCCGTGAAGGACAAGGTCCATGTGGGCGATGTGCTGGAGTTCGGCATCAAGGCCTACGGGCCGATGGCGTATCTCACCAGTAGCGACGGCGTTCACATGGTGTTCAAGGGCGGAAAGCAAAACGCCTGATCGAAAAGAGAAAAAAGAGAGAGGAAAACGGTATGCCGACGGTGAGCGAGTTTTGGGACGGCCGTGCGCAGAATTACGACGCGCAGGTCGGCAACCACTACGCGGAGGCCTATGAGAAGACCGCCGCGCACTTCAAAAAATATCTCAAGCCGACGGATACCGTGCTGGACTTTGCCTGCGGGACGGGGATCGTGACGTTTGCGGTCGCGCCCTCGGTGCAGTCTGTGCGCGCGATCGACGTATCCGGTGAAATGGTGCGCCGCGCGCAGGAAAAAGTCAAAGCGCAGGGCGTGGAGAACGTGACCGTCACGCAGACGGATCTGTTCGACGGCTGCCTTGCAGAGGGATCTTTCAATGCGGTGCTGGCCTGCAATGTGCTGCTCTACATCGAAGATCGGAGCGCGGCGCTTGCGCGCATCCGCGCGCTCTTGAAGCCGCAGGGAACGCTGCTGCTGGTATCGGACTGTCTGGGAGAGGGGCTCACGCGCGAGCGAGTGCGCAAGTGGTTCGAATACAAGACTGGCAAACGCCCCTACGTTGCATTTGACACGATGCGCTCGCTCGAACGGTCGGTCACCGACGCGGGGTTCGCGGTGCTGGAGCGGGAGAATCTCTTTCCCGCGCCGCCGAATTTGTTCCTTGCGGCGAAAAAGGGATAAATGCCCAAAATGTAAAGACCCCGCACACCGTTTTGTGAAGTGACCCCGAAAAGTTAGACAAATATTTTTAGCGCA
>UMGK01007497.1_pt1 | contig 10722 bp, 8 predicted proteins | sample 1965251 | NCBI WGS metagenome assembly UMGK01 (sample SAMEA4836070, study PRJEB28245) | human gut metagenome | biome: gut microbiome; material: fecal sample | place: Denmark | collected 2008 | reverse complement strand
CCGCCGCGACCGTACAAACTGGGAACCTCTCACTCACATAGACCGACTGTATGATTTTGCATTTGCCTACACCAACCCTCAGAATACTTACTATCAGAACGAAGATATCTATAATAAGATAGTGAAAGGGCTGGAATATTGGTATGAACGCAATCCGAACTGCAACAACTGGTGGTACAACCAGATTGCCGAACCGCAGAAAATCGGTATACTGCTTATACAGATGCGTGTCGGGAAAAAACAGATACCGGCAGAATTGGAAACTAAAACCTTGCAACGTATCCGCAAAGAAGGAGGAGACCCCGTCAAATGGACCGGTGCTAACAGAACCGACATCGCACTTCACTGGATTTACCGGTCATGTCTGGAAAAAAACGAGGCCGACCTGGAAACGGCTCTCGCAAATGCTTACAGTCCGATAGAATATACAGTAAAAGAAGGTTTCCAGCACGACAACTCTTATTTCCAACATGGTGTACAACTTTATATCGGTGGATATGGCGATGAGATCCTGAAAGGAACAACTCAGGTGGCTATGTATACCCAAGGAACAAAATATGCCTTGAGCACCGAGAAGATACAGCTGTTAAGCAAGTTCATGCGCCAAACTTATTATCAGGCCATACGCGGAAAATATATGCTTTTCGATGTACTGGGCAGAGGCATAAGCCGGAAAGATATCACCGACAAAAGCGCCACCGCCCTATTTGCCGAACGTATGGCGGTTCTCGATCCGGAACATATTGAAGAGTACAAAGCTATCATCGCACGTCTAAAAGATGAACAGGCTGCCGACTACAAACTAAAGCCTCTGCATACACATTATTTCCGAGGAGACTATACCCTGCACGTACGCCCCGGCTATACGTTCGACGTCCGTACTGTATCCACCCGCACCATGCGTTGTGAATACGGCAACGGAGAAAACCTCAAAACTTATTTCATGTCGGACGGATGTACCAATATCGTAACTCAAGGAAATGAATATGCCAATATCTTCCCAGCATGGAACTGGCGCAGAATCCCCGGAACAACGGCTCCGCAACTGGACACGATCCCAATGGCCGCAAGCGACTGGCAGACTCGGGGAACTTCCACTTTTGCCGGAGGGGTGTCCGACAGTATCTACGGAGTGTCCGCCTATGCTTACATGGACAATTATGCCGGTGTGAATACCGGAGCCAAAAAAGCCTGGTTCTTTTTCGACAATGAAGTGGTGTGTTTAGGATCAGGAATCAATTCTACTTCATACGCACCTGTATACACCACAATCAACCAGTGTTTGCTTGATGACAAGAACATATTATTATCACAGAACAAGCAGCAAACGACAATAAAGAAAGGAGAATTTTCCTACGATTCTCCCGATTGGGTATTACATAACGGAATCGGATATATCTTCCCTCAAGGCGGCAGGATATTCTTATGCAATCAGCAACAAACGGGCTCATGGTATGACATCAACCATACAGAATCGAAAGAAATGCAACAACGGGAGGTTTTCACACTCGGATTCAATCATGGAACTAACCCTCGTAACGCTACTTATGCATACATCATAGCACCGGGAATAACTTCTGCCCGACAGATGAATGCATACAATAAAAAGAATGGGATTGAAATCCTGGCAAATACGGATGCCATGCAGATCGTAAGAAACAAGAAGCTGAATATCTGGCAAATGGTATTTTACCGGGAAGGAACTTTCACTCACAAAGATATTACTGTAAAAGTAGATAAGGCATGCGCATTAATGCTCAAAGATATCTATCAAAGTAGTGCAGAACTGCACATTGCTGATCCTGCACAGAGTCAGTCGTGCATCAAAGTGGATGTATACATCCCCAAAGTTTCCAAAAACACCCGTAGTATCTTATGTGATTTTGAAAAGACAGGCATCTACGCCGGTGCATCCAAGAAATACTCTCTTTAATATAATACGAGTTGAGTGCTAAAACCGGAAGATATTCAGGCCCGTCAGATAATACATTAACCGTGGCTTTCATATACACTTCCGGTTTACCTCCCGGTTTACATAAAGCTCATAAATCAAACTCAAATCCGGTTTTAGTCAGTATCAAAGACAAAATAACGCCATAACTGGTACATAAACAAAAAGCTCCGTAAATCAAAGATTTACAGAGCTTTTAATCAGGAATACTCGTACTCGAAGCGGGACTTGAACCCGCACAGCCGAAATGGCCAAAGGATTTTAAGTCCTTCTTGCCGGTGACTTCGCCGGTCGAATACGATTGTAATATATCTCTAATAATCAACACATTACAATAAAAGCTTTATAAATCTCTCCTACACTAACTATACTCCGGTTTACATATTGGTTTACATCAACTATGTAGAACAAGATTAGTTATCCAATAAATTAATAATCTCCTTTGTAGGATTTACCCACGCTGCAAAGGTAGTGAATTATACTTATAATGCAACTATTCAACCTTTCATAGATAGGGGTATTATATAAATATATTCTGCAATAAAAGGTAGTATTGATTATGGCTATATAAGAAACATTCAACTTTCAAATAGAATACAACTAGATTATTGACCAGACAGCTTCTTATTTTAAACCTAGTGATTGCCTTGTAGATTTCGAATATTCTGTTTCCTTTACAAGCCAACATATCAAATATCCAATATCATCAACCTTTGCATAAGCTGCAATATGGGTCTTCGAGTTTATTATTTCATTCCAATATTCTAAAATAAATAGTGAGTATAATGCCATGTATTGGAATTTAAATTCAAGAGAATTATCTAGAAGAAGTACTGCTGTTGAAACAATCCTAAAGGGGTATGGCACAGCATTTCGTACTTCATAACCCTTTAATAATTCTTTAGTACTCTCAAACTCCCTAACTTGGGTACGTAAAGCATAATATCGTTCTTCACATAGTCCAACTTCTTTGATAAAATACAATTTACAGCGTCTCAACATTTCGCCTAAAGTAGTAAAGGGGAACGGGAAGATTCCACTAGGTCTTATATTAACTTTCATCGTAGCCCCTCTAGACAACAAATAATCAACAATGTTGTCATGACGATAATTATAGGCAATTTGTATAGGAGACATATTGGCTAACTCTCCCGTACTATATTTCCAAATATACATCTTCTCATCATCTGTTCTCTTCTCTCTTGGTTTAATGTACAAATCATCAGAAGGTTCTTTCACTCTAATCCTTGTCTTGTTAAAATATACGTCTCTATCTGATAGGTTTCTCTCCACACAGAAATTAATATCTGCACCATTATCGAGTAATATTTTAACAGATTCTAAATTACCTATTTTAACAGCCTCTATCAATGGAGTTGTGCTTTCATAACACCTTCTATCGCTATTGTACCTCCTTAAACTAGAATTGGGGTCAGCACCTTTATCTAATAAGAATTGTAACACATCATACAGTCGATTCTCTATAGTAAAGAGCAAACTCTTCGCATTATTTATAAATGACCTATCTACTTCAAACATTATAGCCCAATCCCTATTGGGTTCATCAGCTCTTGCAATCTTAGCCCAATCCCTATTCATACAGTCTTGTAAGAAGCTATCATATTCCCTCTGCCATTGTGCCACTACTTCTTCCCTTCGCATATTACATTATTTAGTCGGTTTATTTATCAATTATAGCATTAAGTTAATGGAAACCATAACTTGAAATGCTAAGCACAAATATACAACTTCTTTATTATTATAGAATATTTACGTGTAAGAATTTATAACGATTATCCTAGATAGATAACCACACTAATACGAAAGATTTACAAGAATAATAAAACAGGTCATTCTATCTATTAAGATTATCAATATTGTATTTGGTAAAATTGCACACATTAAATACTCATACTTTATAATTAATAAAACCCAGCCTAGCGAAAGCTAAGTTGGGCTTATTTTATTATATAATCGCAGAACTAATAATATAAAAGTTTCTCCTTATAAGTCGGGCAGTCCCCCCCCTTCCCGTAATCTATTGACATTCCAGTCAATTCATTCAGTTTGTCTTGTGTTACTATTTTACTCATTATATATTAATTTGCTATTGATAATTTAATAAATATCTTTATATTTGCATCGTAAACTATTATGTCATACACCCTAGCTAAAGAGATGCTTACTATCTACAAAGATTAGTTAGTTATTAATTTAATTCAGAGTATTATGAGCAGAAATAGCTTACAAGCAAAAACTGTCTTCGTGCACTCGTACATTCGTGTAAGGTATCGCAAACTGGAACACGTTTGTAAGCATTACAGAAGACGTCCGCGTAGATAAGTTCAAAGCCAGATTGTGTACAGCAGTCTGGCTTTGTTTTATGATGTAAAGTTACTCAATATCAGTTAATTAAACAAATGGTAATATGTTAAGTATTGTTACTAGGTTGTTCACCTAGCATATCATCATCTAACTCCTCATGTATAAAAGCTAATATTTCACCTGTTATAGCGTTCTTAATACATTTGAATCCGGGTGCAATTTCTTCAACTATCTTCTCACATTTAATATTGCACCACTCGGGTATTGTTTTATCCTCACTTTTCATTGTCATAATTATTAATAGTAGCCGCAGTAGGAACTCCAACTGCTGTACCAAATCCATACTTGTTAAATCTTCTCATGAACTCATTCTTATCTTTAATTATGTAATTGAACATAATTCTAAGATTTCTAAGTCCATTATTCTCACTAGTCCCCACATAAGGATTATTATTAATAAGTCTATCAATCTCATCAACACTCTTGAAGTTGGGAACTCCAGACTTACCTGCTCTTTGTTCAAACTCTATTAAGGGATGTAGTTGGGAGTTAAACTCTGAAGGGATAGTTAGATATTTATATTTATTTCTAACACTTACTTCGTTATACTCTGGATGTTCTTTCATTATCCGTTTAACAAACTCATCTTCTGATACTATATTGTCCTTCATTAGAGCTTGTAGCCTAGGTCCTCCAGTCTTAGCATATTGGTAATATTCAGCTGGAGTCATATCTTTTAACAGTGCTGCTTGGAGCAATTCTATCCCATGCTTAGCCTCGTGCCCAGGTACGTGTGAAGGGTCATTTCTAAGTATCTCGAAAGCAATTCTATCGAAGTCTTTAGTAACTAGTACGCCGTCATCTGATACAGTCCTTGATTTGTTTATTATATCGTCGTATATGCCTATATCTCCTTTGTTTCTAGGATATACTAATAATTCCCCGTTATTGTATCTTCTAACAAATCTCTTAGCTGCTTCGCCATACTTAGTCCCTAATTCTGCATCTATACTAGCGATTCTCTGTTGCGTTTCAGGATTTAGTAGATATTCCACGAAATTCTGTATGTTCTTATTAATGTCTAAATCACCATTCATAGAAGTTCCTGTATCAATGAACTGGCTCTTCTCTAATGGCTTAGCTCCTTTCTTAAACACTCTACCATTCTTCAAATCATCTCTAAGACTAAAGATTACTTGGTTATTAGAATATCCATTATCATATACATTATTAAAGATTACCCCGTCAGCACTCATCTTATCAGCTGCTCGTTCTAATGCTGCCCTGTTAGGTACATCACCTACAGTAACTATTGGTCTCTCTAACTCTAAATCACCTTCTACTCTGTAAGGTCTCTTGGCAAATCTCTCTCTAGCCTTAGCTGCTTTCTCTGCCTTACCTGGTATAGAATGATTAGCTGCTGTTCTTGGATTGCCAAATTTACCTTGATACCATATACCAACTTCAGGAGCGCCTTCATGAATAGCATCCCACCTTTCTGGAAAGTATAATTTCGGGAGTCTAGCACTATTCTTATCATGTACTACATGTATGGATTGTCTAGGTCCCCAACCTACATTATTGGGCAATGGCTCAACTGAAGGAGTCCCTTTATCTATAGCCTTACTAATTACTCTAGCTCTAGCCCATTTATTACCACCAACAGCCATATCTTTTACTGGCTTTAACTTAGGTCCAAAGTTACGCATTCCAAATCCACCTGCCAAATTACCTATGTTAAAGAAATCTGCAACTACCGGATTCATTCCTGTAGTCTTAGAGAGCATATCAGCCCAGTCTTTATATTTGTCATTACTAGCTACATTAGTTATCTTATTAACTGCTTCATTACCTGCATATCCACCTGTTACTGATAATGGTCCAAATATTGCACCTGTTAATAATGTACTAACATAAGGTGCGGCTTCTCTCCTTCCTCTATCTACAGCTCCTGCTAGATTAATATTTCTAGGAGTAACTGTTACTTCTGGTAAAGTTACATTATTCATACCATTCTCATTAGTAACTGGCAATACCATGTTACCTCTCTTATCATAACCTCCCATATATTTAATAGGTTGTGCAGGTTCTTGATATTTAATAATCATACCATTCTCACCTTTAGGAATACCATTATATACTCCAGTAAGTACTTTAGCATAATTAGTAGCTTCTGCATATCTTCTCTTACCTTTATTAGAACCAGTAAGCTTAGCTACAAACTTATTAATATCATCATTCTCATCAAAGTCATATAGTCTCTTTAAGAATTGTATCTTGTCTGCTGCATACTCATCCATAGAATTATAAGACCTAAACTTCTGCTTAATAGCTTCACCTTTAGCATTTTTATCATTACCAGTTACATAATCACCTTTCCATGAACTACCAGTAGTTAAATTGCCAAAGTTGTACTTACCTTGTGCAGACCTACCCCAACTAGATTCTAATGCGTCTTGTGCTAATAACATTCTAATTGCATTATCATTAGTAATACCTGCCTTCTTATAGGCATTAATAAGTTCTGTAGACCATTGCTTTTTGTTAGTATATGGACTCTTCCAAGTTGAGTTGGCAGTTTTAGTAACAGGTTTATCAGTAACAGATTTACTAGCTACTGGCTTATTAATTACTGGCTCTGCTATAGGATTATTAGCTACTACATCAGGTTCATTAGTATCTCTTACTGGTACTACTAATGCTTCCGGCTTATCGTAAACTGTATTAAAGTTATATTCACTGAATGGATTAATAGGATTAGTAATGTCAGTATAATCTATTGTAGGATTACTTACTGGATTATAACTAACAAATCTCATTCCTTGTTGAGCTTTCTTGATTCGCTTCTTATAGGTTGGGCGACTTGATTTGATGAACTTCTTACGCATGTCTCGTTTGCCATTTATAAATATTCAACCTTTCCGGCATAGGGGTATTATATATAGATATATGACTAAGAAAGGTTGAATATTATATTAACAGCATGAGTATGATTCAACAAGGAAATAGTAATCCAACTATCTTCTTAAATACATCACCTGCCATTAGTTCACCACTTGCAGGTAATCCAGCCTTATTAATGGAAACTATGATACTATACTTAGGATTATCAGTAGGGAAGTAACCACAGAACTCTACCGCATACATATCCTTAGTACTATCCTCATTAGTAGATAATGAACTAGTTCCCTGCATACCTGCAACTAGTACCTTATCAGACTTGGCATGTTGACCTAATCCGTCAGTAATATTAAATACTAGAGCTTTCTTTAAACTATCAATACTAGCCCTACTTGCTATTTGAGGATTAATAACTACTACACTATCCTTATATAGTTGAGGCTGTATCATCTTCCCATTATTGGCGATAGCATTATAGAAAGTTAGTATTTGGATTGGCGATACATGTTGGTTATAACCAATACTAGACCATACAAAGGCTGTCTTAGTCCAATTGTTATCTTTAGGAGTTACAAAGTGTGCAGGCTTTAGATTGGCTATTCCTGTGATACTATCCGGTTTACCATAGCTCATATTAGCTAATAAATCAAAATACGATTGGGGATTATTAGCAAATGCTTTCTCCATAGTCTTATAAATAGCAATATTGGAACTAGCTGCCAATCCTTCTTGTACTGTAAGCTCACCATATCCACCTCTATGCCAATTATGGTCTTTAAGCTCTCTGCCATGAACTTGGTAGATACCATTTCCAGTATCAACTTTATCACTCAACTTCACCTTACCAGTTTCTAAAGCTGCCAATAGTGATATTGGGTGCATCAGACCAGTAGACTGCCATACAGAGAAGTTCTCACATGGTTGGTAGTTCGTACTATCTTTCCTAGTAAGTCCAACCAGAGCTTTTATTTGCCCTGATTGAACTTCCATTACTATAGCCTGCCCAGATAAAGCATCGAGTTCAGATAGTTTATTCTCCAGTAGAGAAGTTACATTTACTTGTAATATACTATCTATTGTGGAGATATTCTCTGTAACTTGTTGCCTAGATTGGCAGGAAACTAATAAGAACAATATTATTAACGCTATAAATTCGTTCTTCATTACCTTAGAGTAGTTTCTGTATTAGTTGTTCCATTCTTTACATACAGAGCAATTAGGGTCATGAATATTCTTTCCGTCTTTTAGTATAAATTGATGTTCATAGTACCCTTCTTTCTCTAGTTGTTTACACTTATTACAGGTAGGATGATGCATTCCTTCTCCGCTTTGTGGTGTCCCATCTCTATTGTAAAACATTATATATTCATGTCCATCCGGTTTCGTAACTTTCTTACTACCTGCCAGTTTCTCATCATTTGGATAGAATACACCGTCCCTATAAGTACCACCCTTTCCTTTACAACTGAATAATGTAATTAGTGCAAATATTACACAGATGTACAATATGTTTACATTTGGTTTCTTCATTGTAAATTCCTCCTTAGCTGATTAATATATAGTTAACCCCTTTGGGATATTAAATAATAATTGTCAATAAATAACTGCGATATTTATGATTAGAATATAATTGTCACAGGCTTATTATTGATTTTAGTATTGCCGTAATATTTCTTCTTAGGATAGTCCTTTAACAGATAATTCTTTGTTTCCTTAGGAATATTGGGATTAGCTATGTCGTCTTCAATCTTACGCATAGGTACATATATACTCATCCATTTGTCTTTATTGAGTATAGCATAATCATCATACAGAGCTATGGCGGTAATTTTACCATTATCTTGTACTTTAATCTTAATAATTACACTGGTATTACTAAAACCTCTAGCTTCTCCATTTACATTTCTAATCTCATCTGCATATATGATACTTGAAATTAGAATCATCACATACAATAGAATTACTTTCTTCATATCATTAATAGATGCCCTTTTGTTCCTTAACAGGCTTTTAGTTATTAATTATAGTGTGAGGAACACAACATAGAGTTGCACACTTCTTTAATAAAGAACTGTTGAGTAGTAAAATAGACTGTCTGTTTCTTATATACCTGTATTTATGCCAACCTGTTCCCTATAGTTGGCTATTACATATAGAAAGGTGTGGGAACACTATTTGCTTTATCCTTGTAACGGGCTCTCGCATTGCCTTTGCTGTGGATAAAACAATAGCAACCCACACCAAGCGGCATATAGAAACTTTACAAACGTAAGGTAAGTATATATCCAAAGTGCGGGTGCTATTGCTATCATCTTCACAGCGTTTCAAATTTGCGAGATTTGTTACAAGAAGATAATTTCAATAACACCTTTCGTTAATATGTCCTTCCAACAACTTAACTCTCTAAGTTCTTGGAATTGGTACAAAGATAATGAAAGGTATTTTATTCTGCAATTAAATGTATCTGTTAAAATGAGAGTTGAGAGCTATTTCTACTCTGAATATCCATAAATTGAGACAGAACTATTCAGAGCATAAATAAGTAAAGTCCGATTCATTCTGTCTCAAATCTCAATTATCAGAAGCTAAGACAATCATAGGTATTTAATAGTTCTTCCTGTCTCAATCCCAAGTATCTCTTAGTAATTGATACACTGGAATGATTGAATAGCTCCATGAGCTTAACAAGTGCAAGCTCTGAATTATCACTGTTCATATTATAGACCTGTCTGCCAAAGGTCTTTCTAAGAGAATGGCAACTGAAATTACCTATATGTAACCTGTACTTCTTCTTAATCTCTTTCAGCATGACATTGATTCTCTGAACTGTGTACACTGTCCCCTTCTGACTTATCAATACAGGTGCATTTATGCCAACTGGATTTATATGCTCATAACAATCTCTGATATGTTGCTGTAGCTGCATATTAATCCTAATAGTCCTTTGCTTCCCTGTCTTAATCTCTATAATGGTAAATTCTTCTGCATCTAGTATCTGATTCCACCTTAAGGAAAGAATATCAGATATTCTTAGACCTGTGAAGCAACCCAAAGCAATAAGAAGTGACATCTTATAATTACTGTCCCTTGCCAACTTTCTTACTAGGTTCATTGCTTCGCTCCATTGCAGATAATCTGCTGTTGTACTTGAATATTTAAGTGACATAATGTTCTGTTTTATAGTGAAACTAATAAAAGTGAATATTAATTTTGAGTTGGAATATCTAACTTGCTGATTACTAGCTAAACATTCACTAATAGAAGAAGTGAATATTATAAAGCAAGGACACTAAGCAAATAATGTCCTTACTTAATTCAACCTATATAAAAGGTAGGTGAGCTTCATCCAACACGCCACTGTCAACTATCCGTTTGCAAAGTTCGTGTGATGCCTGATTCCTAAGGTCTGTGCCATAGTTTTTATTACCAACCATGCGAATAATCTCTACTATGGTTTTCATTAATTCCTGCTGTAGTGTACGGTGGTAACACTTTGTACTTTCAGCAAACCTTTTAGGATTCCAACTATAATCGTTCAAGGCTCT
>UMGK01064780.1_pt1 | contig 10738 bp, 9 predicted proteins | sample 1965251 | NCBI WGS metagenome assembly UMGK01 (sample SAMEA4836070, study PRJEB28245) | human gut metagenome | biome: gut microbiome; material: fecal sample | place: Denmark | collected 2008 | reverse complement strand
GCTTTCAAGGATCAATCATGGTGCGCGAGGCGGGACTTGAATATCAGCACAAGTGTTTTTAGCAACTTTTCTCATACAATTACGTGTTAAACCGTCTGAAACATAAAACAATCTGTACCAGTCAGTCCGATTGTTATATAATGTCCGAACCTATAAAGGGTAAAAATAAGGGTAGATTTTGAAGCGGAAAGGAATGTAAAAATGAAAATTACTTATATCAAATATGAACACTATTATCTGCCAGATTTAGTGGTATCTGAGGAAGAGCCTGCAACCTACGGACGCTTTGGTCGTATGCAGCTCAAGTATCTGAAAGAGCACCGTAGAGTGGCCTATATCAATTTGAAAACCTCCGGTCAACTGACACATCATCTCAACGAGATTGATCGTGAGGCAAACGAGATGCTGCGTCTCTTGATCGAGCAGATGGCGCAGGCACAGGGCGTTACCGAACAACTAAAAGCTGAAAACCAAATGGCGTGGGTCGGGGCGATGAACAACATTCGCAGCGCAGCGGAGGAAGTCGTATTACGCGATATCATAAACAAATAAAGTAATAATACGCCGGAGGAAAGGTGCTTACCACCCTTCCTCCCATTCGTCCCAGGCCTCGTCGAGGTCTTCATAGTCCCCGTCTTCATATAGATCTTCAGGATCATCGTAGTCTTCCCGCAGACTGGAACCACTGCCGGGACCGGTATCGGAAGAATTTCCTGAATCGGTAGTCTGTGTCTCACCTTTCTGTCCGGGGTAATACTGTGAGAAGGACTTCAGCATAAATTCGCTGTCGTTTTTCCACTGAGCACACATACCGGCGGCGATGATCTCGCCGTTTTCATCGTACCAGTAGACATTAAAGTATTTTTGCCCCAGCTCCAGCTTGTCAAAGTTCTTACAGTCAAGCCTCTTGTCCGGAGCACCTAGTGTAGTGTATTTTAGGCAGCGCACCGGCATTCCCTCAACAGGCAGTTTACCAGAATACCGTTCTTTTTCCGTTTGTTGCGCGTCTACTTCTTTGACTTTTTCCTCATTAACTCCGCTATTTTGGGTTTTCAAATCCGTGCTATTCGTCGCCGGCGGCGCCGGCTCGTCATGACTTTGAACGGTGCTGTTCCAACGGAGGCTGGCAAATATTCCGACGCAAAGCATCACAAGCACAGCAAAAGCAATGATCACTCCGCCGCTGAGCTTTTTCCGCTCCGCCGAGACAGCTTGCGGCATGTCCGTTTTCTCAGCATCGGAAATCTTCTCAGTGTTCTCCTGTTCCGATACTGTCTCTCGGCTGCGCGCTACACACAGTTCCTCAAACTCTTGATAAGGGACTTCCCACTTTTTTCTCGGAAAGTGGTTTCCTCCCAACGCCGCCATAAATCGCGCCATGAGTTCCGGTCTTCCCGACTCCGCCGCGGCATCTATCAAGTGATATTGCTCCGCACCGACATAGGCGCTTTGAAAAATGCAGCAAACCAGTTTTTCATTCCTTGCCAGCTCGTCTAAAAGAGTTTCACAAAAATCATCCTCACCGTAGGGGCAGCAGGTGTGCAGCAGCCATTCTGCCTCCTGCGGAGATTTTAATCTACTCCCTGCCGTGCGCAGCAGTGTCCCCCACATAGCGATGCCCGTCTCTTGCTTCTCGTCGTAGGCTCGCTCAATGATCTCCGATGCACCCATAGCTGAAAGCTCATCCATGTCCCACGCACTAAGGTACTCGGAAAATTTTCGCAGCAGCAATGCCGTATCAGGATCAGCTGTCGCCACAAGGCTCTCCGGCGTCAGTTTGGGAACTTCTTCCACGTCTACCGACATTACGATTTTGGGCCGTCTCGGCAGGTTGCCGCTGTCGCCGCAATAATGGCACTCCCACCAGGTCCCATGCGTCGTTGCCGGATTTCCGCACCATGGACAACGCATACTGACACCTCCCTTTTTCCCAGCATACCATGCCGCGCCGCATTATGCAACGCCGAGATACTTCTCAAAAAAACCGGACAGTCGCCGAATGATACCCTGTTTCTTCTCCGTGCGGCTTCCGCCGCCAAAGCGGGAAACCGGCGGCATGATCCTGTCAAAATCCGTTCCCGTCGTCTTCAGTGTACCATCTCGGAATGAGTTATCAATAAAGTGCTTGGCTTCATCCGGCTTCAGTTTTTCCTCTGCGATGATCTGGTCAAGATCCTGCTCTTTCTGCTTTTCCACATAAATGCGCCAATCCCGGTCCACCACGGTCGAAGCATTGACTGTCTCAATGAATCCCTGAATCAGGTCCTTTTTGCTGCGAAGCTGAATGCTGGAGTCGATTGCTCTGTCAATGGCTCCGAGTATTTCTTTATCCTTGCAGTTCGACGCATGATATTTCCCGACCAGCATAAGGATATAGTCAATATTGATCTCGACCTGACGGATCAACTCGATCTCGAACTCGATATCATCGTTGATGTTTTCCTTGTCGCCGTCGATTTTAGGACGATACTTTTGATAGAGATCAATATAGACACTTTGATAGTCCTGAAATACTCGCTCCGGCAACAGCTCGTTGCCCGCAAAGCGGTCAAACGTGCTGAGGATATTTTTTAGCCGTAATATCTTGCCGTAGAGCTTGATATAATCTTTTTCATTCTGCTCCCCAATGATTGGCTCGGCGATTGGAAACTTTTCCGTTAATTCATCGACCAAGTCCTGATACCCCGGTACGTCCTTCCCTTTGTCGTCTGTGTAGCCTGAGTAATAGGAATCATAATCCCTCAACAGCACGATACTGTTCGCTTCTTTATCTCCAAACAGTGCGATCGCATCCTCAGTCGCCTGCTGCAAGTCTCTAAAGCACACGATATTACCGAAGGTTTTAACGGAATTCAAGATTCGGTTCGTGCGGGAAAATGCCTGGATTAACCCATGCATTTTGAGATTCTTATCTACCCACAGCGTATTCAGCGTGGTCGCATCAAAACCGGTCAGAAACATATTGACCACGATCAGGATATCGACCTCTCTGCTCTTTACCCGCATGGACAGATCCTTGTAGTAGTTCTGGAACTTATCCGCCGAAGTGTCAAAGTTTGTGTGGAAAGCCTTGTTGTAATCCGCGATAGCACCATCCAGAAAGTCCCTTGACGTCTTGTCCAATGCTTCCGTATCAAAGCCCTCTTCCGGCATCACATCTTCCGGGTCTGCCTCATTCGCTGCAAAGCTGAAAATGGTAGCAACCGTCAGCTCGCGCCGCTGTTCAGCAAGCTGGCGCTTGAACTCCGTGTAATACTTCATCGCCATCGGTATCGAACTGACGGCAAAGATAGAGTTGAACCCCGCCGTGCGCTGTCCTTTGAGGGTATAAAAGCTGTTGCGCTTTGTCTTCTGGTCGAAGTGCTCCAGCGTGTAGCGGACAATCTCTTCAATGCGCTTTGGCGCGCCCATTGCCTTTTCAATGTCAATGGCTCTCACTTGCGCATCTTTGATGTCGGCTTTTTCTTTCACCGTGTTGACGTAGTCGATGCGGAACGGCAGCACATTTCCGTCGTTGATGGCGTCCACGATCGTATAAGTGTGAAGCTTATCGCCAAAGGCCTGTGGTGTAGTACGCATATTGGGATCACCGCCGGAACCGGCATTGACCGCAAAAATCGGCGTACCCGTAAACCCGAACAGGTGATAATTCTTGAACGCCTTGGTGATAGCCTGATGCATGTCGCCGAACTGGCTGCGGTGGCACTCATCGAAGATGATGACAAAATGCTGCTTGAACGCGGGATGCCCTTTGTTTTTACGCACGAAGATGTCGAGCTTCTGAATGGTCGTGATGATGATATGTACGTCAGGGTCGCCCATCTGCCGCTGGAGGACGGCGGTGCTCGTGTTGCTGTTGGCCGCTCCCTTTTCAAAGCGGTCATACTCCTTCATCGTCTGATAGTCGAGGTCTTTTCTATCCACTACGAACAGCACCTTGTCGATATACGGCAGGCGGGACGCCAACTGCGCTGTCTTAAAAGAGGTCAGCGTCTTGCCGCTGCCGGTCGTGTGCCAGATATAGCCGCCCGCTTCAATCGTGCCGCCCTTCTTGTAGGTCGACGAAACCTCGATGCGGTTGAGGATGCGCTCCGTCGCGGCGATCTGATAGGGGCGCATCACCAGCAGAAGGTTTTCCGCCGTGAACACGCAGTAGCGAGTCAGGATATTCAGCAGCGTGTGCTTGGCAAAAAACGTCTTGGTGAAGTCGACCAGATCAGGAATGACCTTGTTGTTGGCGTCCGCCCAGAAAGAGGTGAATTCAAAGCTGTTGCTGGTCTTTTTGCTCTTGTTCCGCCCCTCGCTCATCTCCTTGACGTGGCTGCTTCGGGTGGTGTTGGAATAATACTTCGTGTGCGTACCGTTGGAAATGACAAAGATCTGCACATACTCATAAAGACCGCTGGCCGCCCAAAAGCTGTCCCGCTGGTAGCGCTTGATCTGGTTAAACGCCTCGCGGATGGCCACGCCCCTGCGTTTGAGCTCGATATGTACCATGGGCAGGCCGTTAACCAGCACGGTCACGTCGTAGCGCACATCGTGCGCGCCCGCGCCCTCCTCATACTGGTTGATGACCTGAAGGAAGTTATTGTGAATATTTTTCTTGTCGAGCAGATAAATATTTTTCGACGCGCCGCTGTCCTGCCGCAGCACCTGCACATGGTCGCTCTGGATCTTGCGCGTCTTTTCCATGATGCCCTCGTTGGCACTGGCAATGCAATCCTTGAAGAAACGCTCCCACTCCGCGTCAGTAAAGGTGTAGTGATTCAGCTTTTCCAGTTGGCAGCGCAGATTGGCGATGAGCGCTACCTCATCGTGGATGGTCAGGTATTCATAGCCCTGCGCGGTGAGCATGCGGATGAACTCGCGTTCCAGCGCAGCCTCGCTCTGGTAGCTCTCCGACCGCCGCGTCTCCGGGGTATACTCTGCCACCACCGTACTCTCGCTGGTGGCGGCGATAAGGTTGTATTGAAATTTATTCATGCTCTATCACGCAAAATCAGGAAGTTCCGAGAGCCTACTACTAAATATAGGGTTAAAACAATAATTACTGAAAAAGCATCTTGAAACGCCATACGGGCACTCATTCCCCGTGATTTTATACAAATATAACAGTAATATATAGAGCGCCGCAAGGGTATAGACAGCATTCTCGTAAGTTGCCGACTGAATTGATTCAAATCGACTGTGCTTTACAGCTTGGTGGCTATCCCACCATTGGAGCTTACTATTATCCCAGTTTTCAAAAGGTTGAATCGTTTTTCCGCCCCAGCGCGGAACTCTTACTTCCGCCGCACATATCTTAGGATACCGTGCAAGTATCATTTTCTTATATTCTCCCATATTCCCACACGTAGAATTTGGATCAAGAATCTTGCAAATCATCTTAAATGCTGCTTCAATCTCTGAACACCCTAAAGTAATAATCTTATAAAACTCAAAGGAATACGTACCAGATTGCCCAACAGGTTCAATATACCGTGTAGTTTCATCCAAATCCTTTTCAATGCTGAGGAAATATTGCCAGCTTTTATTTAACTCTTGCACGTCCATCTCAATTCTCCTTTTCTCCAAATGTTAGCAGTTTGTCGCGGTAGTATTCGTACTGCTTCTGGCGGGCGGCAATCTCGGCGGGCAGGCCGGAGGTCAAGTCGTTGCAAAGGGTGTCAAAGCGGTCAAGAACAGAAATTATATGTCTTTGAATCTCAACATCAGGTACAGGAAATAAAAATGTTTTGATTTTTTCTGTGCCAATAATGGGTAGCCCGCCGCCTTGATTGACATTTTTCTTGCACCATTCTCCAAGAACAAATGCGTAATAAAACACGAATTTTGGCAACAACTTTTCGGTGTATTCGCTTCTAATTGTAAGACAAGTAATCTGCTGATTAGTCAGGGCATCTACCATTAAGAGAGCGTGTTCACCAATTGTAGCTGTTGTTGATATTATCACGGAACCAGCTGGGAATATCCCATTTCGTTTTACTGCCAAAGGTGTAACCTTTTGGATTCCGCCATGTAGAATCCTTCCACTAATACGAATGTCCTCCAACCTAATCCATGGAATCGTTCCATTTTCCCAGAAAGCTGCATTACTCTTAGAAGGAGTGTATCCGTTCCTAACGGAAAACAATTTACCGACTTCCATTTTCGGCACATCATCCCCAAACGTCAGCAGTTCATCCCGATAATGCTCATACTGCTTTTGGCGGGCGGTGAGTTCCGCCGTGAGTTCCGCCGTGAGTTCCGTGAAGTTGTCCAAAATGCGGACGATCTCCTGCTGGACAGGCAGCGGCGGGAGGGGGATCATTGTGTCTGTAAAATACTTAAAATGCCGTTCATAGTTGTTACGGCGGCAATAGCAGTTAGAAGCTGCATGAAACAAATAACGCGCAGAAATTGCAGTCTCATCAGTACGCAAAATTTTAAGCCCATCTGCACCTTGAACAAATGCAAAATCTACATATTTAATATGTTCACTATGGTCGCCAAAACATACATAGTTATCTTTTGGAATGTTCTCATCGTCTAAATTACAATAGCCTGATATGTATTCAACTTCCTGTGAAATAATTGGAGTTGAGCCGTTTACCAGATAATCGTTTCTTTTCACTTTAATCGATGGTGTAATAGTTGCAATTTTTTTCTGCTTTATTAACTGTCCAATGGTAATATGCTCTACACCATTCGGGCAACAAGTACAAACAAGTTCATCTAATTTATTCAAACTAATACGCCTCCATCATTACACCAGCCAAGAGCAGCTCTTGCACATCGAAACTCCCTTTTGTTCTTAATATTATCGAGAATTCCAACTACCAAACGGTACAATGGATCAAATTTTGCCAACCCTGCTGCTTCATCGAAATTTCCATGAACAACGCCGCTCAATTCTCGGTACAATCGATAACCATCCTGCGAAAACTCAATAGGTATAATAGCCTCTCTTTCATCTACACGCTTCAACAGTTCGAAGAAATTTTTCGGATTTCCATCCTCGTATTGGGGATATTCAAGTTCCAAGGCTGTTGCAGCTTGAATCGTAGCGACTTCAAAAGCTTTCCGAAGATAGACCAATGATCCTGCACCAAGCCCTGTTTCATAAGCACGAGCAGCTTTTTCGAGCAACAGCGAGCATGAACCATAGTCATGATTATTCCATTCAACCGCACTTGGAAGTTTTACTGTTCGCTTTATAATTCTGACTCTTGGGGCATGTCCAGAAATATCCCCATCAGCTTCAACGAGAAACCACGCCTCCACATTTGGCAAATCACTATAAGTTAAAATACAATCTATACTAATGATAGAGTCTCCAGCACAAACGCAAGAAATAGCCCCTTTAGAAAGGAAAGTTCTAAAGTCCTCACAATCTACACAATAAAAGTTTAAGGCAATCTGTCCAATGTCCAATCTAATCTGTTGGCCAGCACTACATTTCTTGCCTATTAAGAATCCATCCACTTGAGTAAACAGCGGAGAGGGATTCCTCGATAAAACATCTGATAGCCGCATACCTTACCCCTCGATCTCCGCCACGATCTTGCTGATCTCGTCTCTCAGCACCTGCTCCCGCGCGACAATCTGCTCGATCTCCGCGTTCAGCTGCACGATGTCGATGACCTCGCGGGTGTCCTCCTGCTCCACATAGGTAGAAACGGACAGGTTGTAGTCCTGCGCGCTGATCTCGTCGTTGGGCACCAGATGGGCAAAGTGCACCTTGTCCGTCCGCTCGGCAAACGCGGCCAAAATGGTCTCGATATTTTCCTCCGTCAGCTTGTTGCTGTTCGTGACCTTGACGCACTGCTTGCTGGCGTCGATAAACAGCGTGGCATTGTCCGCCTTTGATTTTTTCAGCACCATGATACAGGTGGCGATGGAGGTGCCGAAAAACAGGTTGTCCGGCAGCTGGATGATGGTGTCGATAAAGTTGTTGTCGATGAGGTACTTGCGGATCTTTTTCTCCGCCCCGCCGCGGTACATCACGCCGGGGAAGCAGACGATGGCGGCAGTGCCGTCCGTCGCCAGCCAGCTCAGCGCGTGCATGATGAACGCAAGGTCCGCCTTGGATTTCGGGGCCAGCACACCGGCGGGCGAAAAGCGCGGGTCGTTGATGAGGGTGGCGTTCTCGTCCCCCTCCCACTTGATGGAGTAAGGTGGATTGCTGACGATGGCCTCAAAAGGCTCATCGTCCCAGTGCTGGGGCGCGGTGAGGGTGTCCCCGTGGGCAATGTCGAACTTGTCATAGTCGATGTCGTGGAGGAACATATTGATGCGGCACAGGTTGTAGGTAGTGATATTGATCTCCTGCCCGTAAAAGCCCTGCCGCACATGATCGCGGCCCAAAATCTTAGCCGTCTTGAGCAGCAGCGAACCCGAACCGCAGGCTGGGTCGTAGACCTTGTTGATCTCCGTTTTTCCGTAGACGGCAATGCGCGTCAGCAGCTCCGACACCTCCTGCGGCGTGAAATATTCGCCGCCGCTCTTGCCCGCATTGGAGGCGTACATGCCCATCAGGTACTCATAAGCATCACCGAAAGCGTCGATGGTGTTGTCCTGATAGCTGCCCAGCTTCATATCGCCGACGCCGTTCATCAGCTTGACAAGGCGCTTGTTGCGCTCGGCGACCGTGCCACCCAGCTTGTTGCTGTTCACGTCCATATCGTCGAACAGGCCCTTGAAGTCGTCCTCGCTGTCGCTTCCCTTGGCAGAGTCCTCAATGGCGGTAAAGATGGCCTCCAGCGTCTCGTTGAGGTTTTCGTCTTGTGGCGCGTTCTTGCGGACGTTGGCAAACAGCTGACTCGGCAGGATGAAAAAGCCCTTGGTACGGATCAGGTCCTCCCTCGCCTGCTCGGCATCCCCATCCGGCAGATCAGCGTAGTCGAAGGCGGCATCGCCCGCCTCGCGCTCGCCTGCGTTGATGTAGTCGGCAAAGTTTTCTGAAATATAGCGATAGAAGAGCATTCCAAGGACGTACTGCTTAAAATCCCATCCGTCCACGCTGCCCCGCAAATCGTTGGCAATATTCCAAATCGTGCGATGCAGCTCCTCGCGTTCCTGCTCTTTTCTGTTATCTGTCATGGCAGCTCTCCCTTTTCTTTACACTAATAAGATTCTTGTTTCTTTTTCCTTGATATAATAAGAACTATATCATTTTTCTTATTTAGTGGCAAGTTTCTTCTTAGTTTTTAGTGAAAGTGATAATATTGCCTATACTATTGCCATGAGGTGAGGCAATATGGTCGGGGAGCGTTTAGCAGAAATTCGGAAGGATCACGATGATACACAAGCGGCATTAGCGAAAAAACTCAACGTCTCAGTGACTACCGTTCGCAGCTGGGAGCAGGAGAAAAGTTCCCCCTCTCACGATGCACTGGTTGCCATCTGTCGTCTATACCGCATCTCAGCAGATTATCTGCTGGGGCTTTCAGAGGTAGACCCTGCCTATGATCCCCGCGGAAATCAACAGCGCTTCACCGATGACGAGTGGGCCGCACTTCAGGAGTATGAAGAATTCCTGCTGTGGAAACGGCGGAAAAAAGCAAAGCAATAAAAAGACAGCCGTGGCATAAGCGTCACGGCTGTCTTTCTGCAACTATCGTTCTTGACTTTTCTCTTTGTCCTCAACTCTTTCCGTTAACTCAGACGGCAATTGCTTCAGCAGCTTTTCCGCCCGCTTGTAGCGCGTCTCCAGCACCGTGAGCTTTGCGCGCTGCTCAGCGCTTTTGCGGCGCTCGGCGGTCAGCTCGTCTCTCAGCGCGTCGTTTTCCTCGTCGCTGCATCGCTGCATGGAAAGCGATTGTGACACAGCTGCCTGCATCCGCTGAATTTCCGTCTGAAACGACTCCACCTCCGGCAGGAGCTGTTTGAGCAGCGCTGCCGCCTCCTCGCGCTTCTTGCCCGCGTTCAGTACATTGATGCCGTTCAAGGCTGCTTCCAGCCTTTCCAATTTGGCGTCCATCGCCGTGACCTTCTTATACCACTGCGGCGTCAGGTGCCTGCGCTTGGTCTCCACGGCGGGCGCGCCGCGCTCCAGCTCCGGCCACCGCTCCGCCATGCAGGCGTAAAAGTCGTCCTGCCAGCGGATCATATTTTTCTTGTTGCCGAGAATTTCTTTGGCAGACAGCCGGTTGTCCTTCGTCAGTGGCACAAAGCACAGATGCAGGTGCGGCGTTTTCTCATCCATGTGCACCACGGCGGAAAAGATATTCTCCTCGCCCACGCGCTCTTTGAGAAAGCCGAGCGCCCGCTCAAAATACTCCGGCATTTCTGATTCATGTGCTTTTGCAAACTCCGGGCTGGTCGTGATCAAAGTCTCCACAAATTTCACGCTGTCCCTGCGTACCCGGCAGCCCGCCATCCTGATGCGGTGCCGGATCTCCTGCCCGTAGCTCCAACGCGGCGCAATCAAATGATAGTTCTGCACGGTGCGGCTTTTGTCAATGTCCGGATTACTGGCGTATGCTTCCTTTGTCCGCTCATTGTGGGCAGCAATGGCCTTGGCAGCACCGCCCTTTCGCTTTGCAAATCGTAAAATGGCGTAAGCCATCGTTGTTCCTCCTGTTATCGTTTTGGGGACGAGGGAGCGGAGAATACCCACCACGACTTTCTGAAAAAGTGCGCCCGACAGATGACGATACCGTCATCTGTCGTTCTTCTTTTTCGGCCCGGTCAAAGCTGCGCGGGGAGCGATGTCCCCGCGCAGTTTTCCCGTCCCCCGTCGTGATGGGTATAACAC
>UMGK01046128.1_pt1 | contig 10765 bp, 9 predicted proteins | sample 1965251 | NCBI WGS metagenome assembly UMGK01 (sample SAMEA4836070, study PRJEB28245) | human gut metagenome | biome: gut microbiome; material: fecal sample | place: Denmark | collected 2008 | reverse complement strand
TGTGAGTATTCGTTGTAATAATTTCGATGATGCAAGTTTACAGCATTTCCCGGAGTCCGGTAGGGGGGAATCCAACTTTCTTTAGGGGAAAAACTATCTGCGGATAGATTTTAGGTCATATTTGATAGTTTTTAGGTGTTGTTTTTTTGCGATGTGAACTTAATTCCTGCATTTTCTACCAAATTATTGCGATTAATAAAAAAGAACCGTTAATTTTGTGCCATCATTTTTATTTGAAAAGAATGACTGATGACTCTTTATTTTTGATTGATGTCGATAAGATACTTCGGACGAAGGCTTCGAAGCACTATAAGTACATCCCTAAGTTTGTGACTTCTTATTTAAAAAGAATCGTTCATCAGGATGAGATAAACATATTCCTGGATGAATCGAAAGACAAGGTGGGAGTGGACTTTCTAGAAGCGTGTATGGACTTTCTGGACGCAAAAGTAGATGTGAAAGGCATTGAGAATCTTCCCAAAGACGGGCTGTATACTTTCGTTTCCAATCATCCGCTGGGCGGACAAGACGGAGTTGCGCTGGGCTATGTGCTGGGGCGTCACTATGACGGAAAAGTGAAATATCTGGTAAATGACCTGCTGATGAACTTGCGCGGACTTGCTCCGCTTTGTATTCCGATTAATAAAACAGGGAAGCAGGCGAAGGACTTCCCGAAAATGGTGGAAGCCGGATTCCAGTCCGATAATCAACTGATCATGTTTCCCGCCGGGCTGTGCTCGCGTCGTTATAACGGAGTGATTCGTGATCTGGAATGGAAAAAAACATTTGTGGTAAAGAGCGTACAAACAAAACGTGATGTGATACCTGTGCACTTTGGCGGCAGGAATTCTGATTTCTTCTACAATCTGGCCAATATTTGTAAGGCATTGGGGATTAAGTTTAACATCGCTATGTTGTATCTTGCGGATGAAATGTTTAAAAACCGCCATAAAACTTTTACTGTCACCTTTGGTAAACCTATTCCCTGGCAGACTTTCGATAAGTCGAAAACACCTGCACAGTGGGCTGAATACGTAAAGGATATTGTATATAAACTGTAACTGATAGAACAACTATAACAAGGAATATGGAAGATATTATTAAACCGATAAGCAAGGAACTGCTGAAGGCAGAGTTGACGGAGGACAAACGCTTACGAATGACGAATAAGAGTAATAATCAGATTTATATTATTACTCACCTGAACGCTCCTAATGTGATGAGGGAAATCGGTCGTTTGCGTGAGATAGCTTTCCGTGCTGCCGGTGGAGGGACAGGTTTGTCAATGGATATTGATGAATACGACACAATGGAGCATCCTTACAAGCAGTTAATTGTATGGAACCCGGAAGCGGAAGAAATTCTGGGGGGATATCGGTATCTGCTCGGGACAGATGTGCGCTTTGATGAAAAAGGGGCGCCGATTCTGGCTACTTCCCACATGTTCCATTTTTCGGATACTTTTATTAAAGAATATCTGCCTCAAACAATCGAATTGGGACGCTCGTTTGTGACGCTTGAATACCAGTCTACCCGTGCCGGAAGCAAAGGTCTGTTTGCTTTGGATAATCTTTGGGACGGATTGGGGGCGTTGACTGTTGTCATGCCGAATGTGAAATACTTCTTTGGTAAAGTGACCATGTATCCCAGTTATCACCGTCGCGGTCGCGATATGATTCTTTATTTCCTCAAGAAGCATTTCTGTGATAAAGAACATCTGGTGACTCCAATGGACCCGTTAAAATCGGAAACTTCCGAAGAAGAACTGAAGGCGTTGTTCTGCAAGAATACGTTTAAAGAAGATTATAAGATCCTGAATTGTGAGATTCGCAAATTAGGATATAATATTCCACCGTTGGTAAATGCTTATATGAGCTTGAGTCCCACTATGCGTATGTTTGGCACAGCTATCAACTATGAGTTTGGGGATGTAGAAGAAACCGGAATCCTGATTGCTGTAGATGAAATATTGGAGGACAAGCGCATGCGCCACATCCAGACGTTTATTGAAAGTCATCCGGATGCGTTGAAAATGCCTTGTGAGGAGGATGAGGCGTTTACTCCTAAAGTCGTTACACCGCAGGCAGACTGTTACCGTTAATCTTGCGGTAGAGGTCAAGAGCAAAGACATCGGTCATTCCCGATATATAATCAAGTACCGCCTGTATTCTTTCATAGAGTGCAGGTGCTTTTATATTGTACTGGCTGGAGACCCGGTTAATTAGAAGTTCGGAGTAAGCCTTTCCGGGTGAGGTCACCGCATCTACCATTAACTCAAGTAGGGTACTGATAACCCGGAAGCCGGCTAACTCGATGTCCAGTACATCTCGTGAGCGGTAAATCTTCTTGATCGAAACTTCGGCACAATGCTTGTAAGCCTTTGCCGGACGTTCGGAGATATGTTTGATAAGTGCTTCTTCAAATGTGCCGGAAAGTATTTCTTGCTCGTGTTCTAAAAATACACGTGTACATTCCCGGATTAATAATCCGATCACAGAAGAACGCAGATAAGCGATTTGTTCATTGGTGTCATTTACGATATGGAATGTTTTTTGGATATGTGCCTGCCGTTCTTCGTTGAAGTATGCCATTAGCAGTTCTTTAGTTTCCTCGGTTGTGAGAATTTTCAATTTATGGGCGTCTTCAATGTCCATCATCTGATAACAGATATCATCGGCAGCTTCTACCAGGTATACCAGTGGGTGGCGTGCATATTTCAGCGGGTGTTCGTTGAGCAAAGTAAGCCCCAGTTCCGTAGCAATTCTGTGAAAACTCTCTTCTTCGCTGACAAAGAAGCCGAATTTTGATTTCGTACCTGCAAGACTGGATGAAAAAGGGTATTTCACAATGGAAGCTAATGTCGTGTAAGTCATGGCAAATCCTCCTTTCCGGCGTCCTTCAAATTGGTGTGTGAGCAGTCGGAATGCGTTCGCATTTCCTTCAAAATGTGTCAAATCTTCCCATTCCATCGAAGAAAGTTGTTCTCCATCCGGTTGCTTGTCCTTTAAGAATTGTCCTTTACCTTCAGAAAAAAAAGTAGATATGGCCCGTTCGCCGGAATGTCCGAAAGGCGGGTTGCCCAAGTCGTGCGCCAGGCAGGCGGCGGAAACGATAGAACCTATTTCCGGTAGGAAAGACTCCTGCAGTTCGGGCTGGCGCTCAAGAATCGCTTTTGCGACGTCATTTCCTAACGAACGTCCGACACAGGATACTTCAAGGCTGTGTGTGAGCCGGTTGTGTACGAAGATACTGCCCGGTAAGGGGAATACTTGGGTTTTGTTTTGCAGTCGGCGGAAAGGGGCGGAGAAAATGAGGCGGTCATAGTCCCGTTGAAATTCCGAACGGTTTTCCTGGCGTTCTTCATGGAACTCTTCCATTCCGAAGCGTTTTGCAGATATTAATTGGTTCCAATTCATCATTTTAATCATTATTTCGTTATTTACCATTCACAAATTAGTTGCCGGTACATTATTTAACTGCAAACTTAACTATTTTTCAGTTCAAAATGTGTATTTTCGCCCGTTAATATAGTAAACGTGTATTTATGAATATTCAAGTTATCAATAAATCGAAGCACTCGCTTCCGGCTTATGCCACTGAATTGTCTGCAGGAATGGATATCCGTGCTAATCTTTCCGAACCTATCACATTGGAACCGCTACAACGCTGCCTGGTGCCTACCGGACTATATATTGCTCTCCCACAGGGATTTGAAGCACAAATTCGTCCGCGTAGTGGTTTGGCTATCAAGAAAGGGATTACCGTTCTCAATTCTCCGGGAACCATTGATGCAGATTATCGGGGAGAGATTTGTATTATTTTAGTTAATCTGTCATCGGAAACTTTTGTGATTGAAGACGGTGAACGTATTGCACAAATGGTGATAGCAAAACATGAACAGGCCGTATGGCAGGAAGTGGAAGTATTGGATGAAACGGAACGGGGAGCCGGCGGCTTCGGTCACACAGGAAAAAAATGAAAAGGATACTATTATTCTCGTTGTTAAGTACTTTGCTGCTTACTTCCTGCATGGCTGTGCAAGTGGTGGGGAGTGTAGCAGGAGGTGCGGTTATGGTGTCGGGATATGCTCTTGGCGCGAATGCAGTTACAAAGAAGGTTAAGAAAAAGAAGGATAAAAAGAAAAAAGTTCAGAAGGAAGAAGTTTTGGCTTCTCAATTAACAGAGGAGCAACAGCGTAAGTATGACTATTTTTTTCTGGAAGCCATGCGGATGAAAGAAAAGAAAGAGTATGACGCGGCTTTCGGGTTGTTGGAACATTGTCTGGACATTCACCCGAATGCTTCTTCTGCGCTTTACGAAATATCCCAGTATTATATGTTTCTCCGTCAAGTGCCGCAAGGGCAGGCAGCCTTGGAAAAGGCTGTGACTTATGCACCTGATAATTACTGGTATAGTCAAGGGCTGGTGAGTCTGTATCAACAACAGAATGAGTTGGATAAAGCTGTTACGTTGCTTGAAGAAATGGTAACCCGTTTCCCGACCAAGCAAGATCCTCTGTTCAATCTTCTCGATATCTATGGACGACAGGAGAAGTACAGTGATGTAATTTCTACACTGAACCGGCTGGAAAAACGCTTAGGTAAGAATGAACAGTTGTCGATGGAGAAATTCCGTATTTATCTTCAGATGAAGGATGACAAGAAGGCTTTTCAGGAAATAGAGAGTCTTGTCAATGAATATCCGGCAGATATGCGTTATCAGGTGATACTGGGGGATGTATATCTTCAAAATGGAAAAAAAGAGGAAGCATATGAGGCTTATCAGAAGGTATTGTCAGTAGAACCGGATAATCCAATGGCTCTCTTTTCAATGGCATCTTATTATGAACAGACGGGTCAGAAGGAACTATACCAGCAACAACTCGATACGTTATTGCTGAATAAGAAAGTTACTCCGGATACAAAAATCAGTGTCATGCGTCAGGTGATTGTGGAGAATGAACAATCATCGGTAAAAGATAGTACGGAAGTGATCGCCTTGTTTGACCGGATGATGGAACAAGATCTGGATGATCCGCAGGTTCCGATGCTTTATGCACAATATCTGTTGTCGAAAAGTATGGAAGCAGAGGCGGTGCCGGTACTGGAACAGGTTGTTGATTTGGATCCGACTAATAAAGCTGCCCGTCTTATGCTGATAAGTGCGGCGATAAAGAAGGAAGACTATAAACAGATTATAAAAGTCTGCGAACCGGGTATTGAGGCTACTCCGGATGCATTGGATTTCTATTATTATCTAGCCATTGCCTATCATCAGGCAGAACAGCCGGACAGTGTGTTGAGCGTTTGTACCAAGGCGCTGGAACGTGTGACGACTGACACGCGGAAAGAAATAGTCTCGAATTTCTACTCAATTATGGGGGATATCTATCATACCAAGAAACAAATGAAGGAAGCATACGCAGCCTATGATTCGGCTTTAGTGTATAATCCGTCCAATATTGGTACATTGAATAATTATGCTTATTATTTGTCCGTGGAACGCCGCGATCTGGATAAGGCGGAAGAAATGAGTTACAAGACGGTGAAGGCCGAACCTAACAATGCCACTTATCTCGACACATACGCTTGGATTCTTTTTGAGAAGGGCAACTATGCAGAAGCTCGTATCTACATTGATAATGCAATGAAGAGTGACGAAGAAAAGAGTGATGTGGTTGTGGAACACTGCGGTGATATCTATTTTATGACCGGTGATGTGGAAGGTGCACTGAAATACTGGAAGAAAGCATTGGAAATGGGTAGTGAATCGAAAACACTGAAAGAGAAAATAGAAAAGAAGAAATATATTGCAGAATGAAAAGAATAGTTTTTCTATTGTTGGTTGTAGTTGTGCTGGCCGGGTGTAAGAGCTCGAAGCATTTGGCGACTTCGGAGAAGAATGTTCAGGTGTCCAGCTATCTGACTTCCAAACTTCAATTGACTATTCCCGGTAAAAAGGGGGGAAGTATGTCTGTTGGGGGAACTATGAAGATGAAAACCCATGAGCGGGTACAAATATCCTTATTAATGCCTATCTTGCGTACGGAAGTAGCGCGTGTGGAAGTTACTCCTGACGGTGTGCTATTGGTAGACCGGATGAACAAACGTTTTGTCCGTGCCACCAAAGATGAATTGAAGGGCATGCTGCCGAAGAATGCAGAATTTTCCCGTCTGGAGAAGATATTGTTGGATGCCTCTTTGCCCGGTGGGAAGACGGAATTGTCCGGAAAAGATATAGGCATTCCCTCGTTGGAAAAGGCTAAAGTCCAACTTTATGAGTTCTCGACAAAAGAATTTTCAATGACTCCTACGGAACTTACTTCTAAATATCGGCAAGTTCCCTTGGAAGAATTAGTAAAAATGCTGGTAGCTTTCTTATGATGAAACATTTCTTTGTAATTCTGATTGGTTGCCTATGGTTGGCAATTCCTCTTTTCGCTCAGTCGAACAAGCTGATTCGTGAGTTGGAAAGCAAACGTGGTGCGCTGCAAAAGCAGATCTCCGAGACGGAATCAATCTTGAAGGATACAAAGAAAGATGTGGGTAGTCAGTTGAATAGTCTGGCGGTATTGACCGGCCAGATCGAGGAGCGGAAACGTTATATCATTGCTATCAATAATGACGTGGAAGCGATAGAACGTGAACTGACTTCCTTGCAACGTCAGTTGAACGGTTTGCAAAAGGATTTGAAGGATAAGAAGAAAAAGTATGAGGCTTCTGTCCAATACTTGTATAAGAACAAGTCGATTGAAGAAAAACTGATGTTTATTTTCTCTGCCAAGAATCTCGGGCAGACTTACCGCCGTATGCGCTATGTTCGTGAATATGCTACTTATCAACGGTTGCAAGGTGAGGAAATCCTGAAGAAACAGGAACAGATACGGAAGAAAAAGGTGGAACGGGAACAGGTGAAAGCCGCTAAAGAGAGTCTGTTGAAAGAGCGTGAAGGCGAGAAGACCAAACTGGAAGCGCAGGAGAAGGAAAAACGTACGCTTGTGGCCAATCTGCAAAAGAAACAGAGAGGGTTGCAAGGTGAGATCAATAAGAAACGGAGAGAAGCTAACCAATTGAATGCCCGCATTGACAAGTTGATTGCAGAAGAAATAGAACGTGCCCGCAAGCGTGCCAAGGAAGAAGCCCGACGCGAGGCTGCCGCCCGTAAGAAAGCGGAGGGTAAAGAAAGTCAAACTGCCGGAACCGGAACAACCGTTAAAACGAACTCGAAGCCTCTGGAAACTTATACAATGAGTAAAGCCGACCGGGAATTGTCCGGCAATTTTGCCGCCAATCGGGGAAAACTTCCTATGCCTATATCCGGTGCTTATATTATCACCAGCCATTATGGACAATATGCTGTGGAAGGTCTTCGTAATGTGAAACTGGATAATAAAGGTATTGATATCCAAGGAAAGCCGGGAGCACAGGCACGTGCTATCTTTGACGGAAAAGTCGCAGCAGTATTCCAGTTGAATGGATTATTTAATGTGCTAATCCGCCATGGCAACTATATTTCCGTTTACTGTAACTTATCATCGGCTTCTGTAAAGTCCGGCGACATGGTGAAGACCAAGCAATCTATCGGACAAGTTTTCTCTGACGGCACTGATAATGGAAGAACGGTATTGCACTTCCAGTTACGCCGGGAGAAAGAGAAACTGAATCCGGAACCTTGGCTGAACCGATAGTCAAACAATGTAAGGCATACGTATACAAGAAATATGTCAAAACTAAATCTTTTCTAGGTAAGTTATTGCAAATGAAGGGCGTATTTGGCATCTTTTTTCTAATGTATTATCCTAAAAGTTGAATTAATGATTAATTTTTATCCTTTATTGAACAATTTGTTTTAAAAAAACAATTAGTTTTTTCTCATCTTTGTAGAATGAATTTTAGATTTCTTTTGGTAAGTCTGTTTAATAGTAATTAATTAATAAAACACCATGAAAAAGTTATGTGTATGGGCAGTTGCCGCCCTTTTAATGGCAGCTTGTACACCGAAAGCCGAGAAAGCTACGGATTCCGGTCTATTACAGAGTAATTTCCGTACGGAAGTGGACGGAAAGAAAACCGATCTCTACATTCTGCGCAACAAGAACAATATGGAAGTTTGCATCACGAACTTTGGCGGACGCATTGTTTCTGTCATGGTTCCCGATAAGGACGGACAGATGCGTGATGTAGTTCTTGGTTTCGATTCCATTCAGGATTATATCAGCAAACCTTCCGACTTCGGTGCAAGCATCGGACGTTATGCTAACCGTATCAATCAGGGTAAGTTTACGTTGGACGGCGTAGAATATCAGCTTCCCCGTAATAACTACGGCCATTGCCTGCACGGAGGTCCGCAAGGGTTCCAGTATCGGGTGTATGACGCCGTACAATTGAATCCGCAGGAATTGCAACTGACTTATGTGGCAAAAGATGGTGAAGAAGGTTTTCCGGGAAACATTACTTGTAAAGTGCTGATGAAACTGACTGACGACAATGCAATCGATATTCAGTATGAAGCGGAGACGGATAAACCGACTATTGTCAATATGACCAACCACTCTTATTTTAATCTGGATGGCGATGCGGGCAGCAACGCAGAGCATCTGCTGACTATTGATGCAGATTATTATACTCCGGTGGACAGTACCTTTATGACTACCGGTGAAATAGTTCCGGTAGAAGATACTCCAATGGATTTCCGTACACCAATGCCGGTGGGAGAACGTATCAACGATTTCGACTTTGTGCAACTGAAGAACGGTAATGGTTATGATCACAACTGGGTATTGAATGCCAAAGGCGATATTAACCGTAGGGCTGCTTCATTGAAATCTCAGAAAACAGGTATTGTATTGGATGTATATACCAATGAACCGGGAGTTCAGGTATATGCCGGAAACTTCCTTGATGGTTCGCTGACCGGAAAGAAAGGTATTACCTATAATCAACGTGCTTCCGTATGTCTTGAAACACAGAAATATCCGGATACTCCGAACAAGCCTGAATGGCCTTCGGCTGTTCTGCGTCCGGGCGAGAAATATATGAGCCAGTGCATTTTTAAATTCTCGGTGGACAAGTAATACAGATTAGTTCCGAGCGTTTCGTTATAGGGGTATTTGTAATAACAGAAATAATCCCGTTAAATGTGAGCAGTCAATATCTGATGTTTTAGATATTGACTGCTTAATAATAATATAAAAGAGTATGGAAGATCTGATAAATGCACGTTGCGGCTGGGCCGGAACAGATGAATTATACATAAAATACCATGACGAAGAATGGGGCCAACCCGTTACTGATGACAGAACTCTATTTGAGTTCTTGGTACTCGAAAGTGCTCAGGCAGGACTATCCTGGATTACTATCCTTCGAAAGCGTGAAGGATACCGGGAAGCCTTTCATCATTTTGATGTGGAGAAAGTAGCACAAATGACACAGGAAGATATCGAACGGTTAATGCAATATGATGGAATCGTCAAAAATCGGTTGAAGATCAATAGTACAATCAATAATGCAAAACTATTTATAGCTATTCAGAAAGAGTACGGTAGTTTCTACAAATACACCTTATCATTCTTCCCCAAACAACGGGCTATCGTCAATAATTTTAAAACTTTAAGTCAGGTTCCGGCTACATCTCCCGAATCGGACGCTATGAGCAAAGACATGAGAAAGCGAGGCTTCAAGTTTTTTGGATCAACTATTTGTTATGCTTTTTTGCAGGCTGCCGGTTTTGTGAATGATCATTTGGAAGATTGTTTCTGTAAAGCTGTTCGATAAAAAAAAGCGAGGGGATAACCTAATGTGTAACATGCTTTAAAAGCGATGAAGGTGCAATTATCTCGTTTGATAATACATCTTTTTTATCTTGTGAAAAAGAATATTGATGATGATTGACTATGTGAATATTCTTTTCGCTATATTTGTAATTCAAGAGCACAAGATAAAGTAAGTAATGAAATTTTCGACTTATTCTTTTAAACAGTTACTGTCAGGAGGTTTGCTTTGTTGTTTGATTCTGTTGGCAGCTTATATATTTCAGGCATTTTTTCCTGGAATGTATGTTGATGCATTCTCATCTTCTATGCATCTATTGATGTGGTTGACTCTCTTTGTGGGGGCATTACTGTGGACATTTCATGAGAAGGGAGAAACCTTTGGCATTTCTGAGGTGATAGATTGGCAGTTCATTGCAGCTTTTATTTTGATTACAGCAGATGAAATTTATATGATTATGCCGAGAGAAATCCATATGGAAATAGCACCGGTATTATCTGAGTATACTATTCCTGTGTTAGCCGTTATTGGTATAATGGTAGCCGCTACAATAAAAGTCTCTATTACACTGTATCATAAATTGGCGGACGAACGTCGGCAGGCTATTCTTCAAGCTCAAAAAATACAGCAATTGCTAGATTCTCCTCCACCAGAACAGAAAGGAATTTCTTTCTTGCGTAAGCTCGTAGAGAATCAATCTATTGCTCAATTCTCGGCCAAAGACTATCTTTTGCTGGTGGAAGGATGCCAAATTGTTGATCCTGAGTTTTTTAATTGGCTTAAGAAGCAGGATTTCCAACTTCCACCGCGAGATATTGTATTATGTGTGTTGATTCGGATGTATAAGAAGAAAGAGGAAATATTATCCATATTTTGTATTACTGATGGGACTTATCGTACGATGAGGTCTCGTGCTCGAAAGCGTTTAGGGCTTGACGACAAGGATTTGGACATTTTTCTTCAAAAGGAATTAAAATAATAACTTTTGTAAAGTA
>UMGK01038635.1_pt1 | contig 10768 bp, 6 predicted proteins | sample 1965251 | NCBI WGS metagenome assembly UMGK01 (sample SAMEA4836070, study PRJEB28245) | human gut metagenome | biome: gut microbiome; material: fecal sample | place: Denmark | collected 2008 | reverse complement strand
CCGCCGGTATGTTCGGTGCGCTGGCAGAAGCCGGCATTAATATCGGCGTAATCAGTACATCAGAAATCAGTATTTCCTGCCTTGTGCCCGAACAGAAAGTGGCCCAGGCTGTTAATGCAATCCACAGCCGCTTCTTCCCGCAGGAAGCAGAAAACTGATTGATATAAAAACTGGAGGTAATTAATATGCTGACAAGTATTGCAGCTAACCACGCAAAAGGTAAATCCGCCGAAGACACTATTTTTGCCGCTAACGCAGCGTGCGTTGCCGCAGCAAAAAAAATAGGCGCAGAAAACGTAACCAACGCCACAATCGGCGCTATTTTGGACGAGGACGAAAAACTTGTATGCCTGCCCACGGTAGATAAAGTTTTCCGCAGCCTTTCTACCGATGAACTCATTGCTTATGCACCAATTTCCGGCCTGCCGGATTATCTGGAAGAAGTTTTGAACGCAGCTTTCGGCGATTCCCGTCCGGAAGGCTACATGGCAGCAGTTGCCACCTCCGGCGGCACCGGCGTAATTCACCATGCAATCTGGAACTACATGGATGAAGGCGAAACCGCCCTTACCAGCGACTGGTACTGGGACCCGTACAGTGTGCTCTGCAACGATATGGGCCGCAAGCTTGACACCTATACCATGCTGGACGAAAACAACAAATATAACCTGCCTGCCTTAAAAGCAAAGGTAGAAGAAATTTTAAGCAAACAAAAAAGCCTGCTGTTAATCATCAACACTCCGGCACATAACCCCACCGGTTACAGCCTCAGCGAAGAAGATATGCAGGGCGTAATTGACATCCTTAAAAATGCTACCGAAGGCACCGGCAAAACCGTAACATTGCTTTTGGATATTGCCTACATCGACTATGCGGGCGAACGCCAGGCAGTACGCAAATTCTTCAAAAAGATTTCCAACCTGCCTGCCAACATTTTAACAATCGTTGCATACAGCATGTCCAAAGGCTTTACTATGTACGGCCAGCGCACAGGCGCAATGATAGGCGTTTCTTCTTCCAAAGAAGTTATTGACGAATTTAAAGGCATTAACCAGTACACCAGCCGCGCAACCTGGTCTAACATTAACCGCCCTGCCATGAAAACACTGGCAACCGTTTACAAAGACCCGGAACTGTTGGCAGCCGTACAAAAAGAACGCAACGACTATTACCAGATGATTAAAGCCCGTGCCGATTTGTTTATGAAAGAAGCAAATGAGTGCGGATTGAAATGCCTTCCGTATATTGCAGGCTTCTTCCTTTCCATTCCGGATACCGACCCGGAAGCAGTATGCAACAAACTGCACGATGACAACATCTTTGCAGTGCCTCTTAAAGCAGGCATCCGTATTGCACTGTGTGCAGTACCGCTTAAAAAAATCGGCGGTATGGCAGCTAAAATCAAAGCAGCACAGGACGCAGTACACAAATAATAAATAATGCATTGAAGTTTGCGAGGGGAATCTTGAAATATAAGAAAGGGAGAGATGGATTGTGAACAAAACAGACATGAAGTACAAAGCTTATATTCAGATTCTGGAGGAAGAACTTAAACCTGCTATGGGCTGTACCGAGCCGATTTCTTTAGCCTATGCAGCGGCAGTTGCGGCAAAATATATGGACGGCCTGCCAGACAAAGTATTGGTTGAAGCAAGCGGCAGTATCATTAAAAACGTAAAATCGGTAATCGTCCCCAACACCAACCACATGAAAGGCATTCCTGTTGCTGCGGCAGTAGGCATTATTGCCGGTAACCCAGATAAAGAACTGGAAGTTTTAGCCGACGTTACCCCCGAACAGATTGCCAAAATGCAGGAGTTTTTGCAGCATACCGAAATTACCACCAAACATATCGAGCTTGGCTGCACCTTTGACATTATCATTACCCTGTATCAGGGTGAACACTATGTTAAAGTGCGCATTGCCAACGACCATACCAACGTTGTACTGATTGAAAAAGACGGCGAAAAACTTAAATACATTCCCGTTAACGGCGAAACCAACGAAGGCCTTACCGACAGAACCCTGCTTAACCTGGCCGACATTTATGATTTTGCCAACACCGTAGACGTTGAAGATTTGAAACACGTTCTTGACCCGCAGATTAAATGCAACATGGCCATTGCAGAAGAAGGCCTGCGCAACAACTACGGCGCCAATATCGGCAGCGTACTTTTAAAAATGGCCGGCGAAAACCCGGATGTACGCACCCGCGCACGCGCTATGGCAGCAGCAGGCAGCGACGCCCGCATGAACGGCTGCGAAATGCCGGTTGTAATCTGCTCCGGCAGCGGCAACCAGGGCATGACCACTTCCATTCCTGTTATTGTTTACGCACAGGAACTTAAAGTATCCGAAGAAAAACTTTACCGTGCTCTTGCACTTGCAAACCTCGTAACCATCCACGAAAAAACTCCTATCGGCGTACTTTCCGCATTCTGCGGCGCTGTAAGCGCAGGCGCAGGCGCAGGTGCAGGCATTGCTTACCTGCATGGCGCAACGCTTGAAGAAATCGGCCACACCATTACCAACGCCGTAGGCGTAACCAGCGGCATGATTTGCGACGGTGCAAAAGCATCCTGCGCAGGCAAAATTGCCAACTCCGTTGAAGCAGGCATTATCGGCTATAACATGTGCAAAACCGGCAATAACTATCAGCCCGGCGACGGCATTGTAGGCAAAGATGTTGAAGAAACCCTTGCCAACGTTGGCACTCTGGCTAAAAAAGGCATGGAAAAAACCAACGAAGTTATCATCGACATCATGATTAAAGAATAATGCAAAACGCTTAAAATTAAATAAGCAAACTAAAAGGCACTGTACCATAAAAAGTACAGTGCCTCTTTTATTTATATTAAGCCAATTTTGCTTTTAAATTTTTAAGTGCCAGTTTATGGTGCTTTGTTACCGTACAGGGCGCACAATTCAGCATCCGCGCCGTTTCCTTGCCGTTAAGCCCATTAAAATACAGTGCCGTAATGGTTTGGCGCTGTTTATGCGTAAGCTTTGCCAGTGCAAGGTTTAATAAAATACTCAGTTCCCTGCGTTCTATAACATTATCGGTAAATTCCGTGCCTTCTGCTTCATCCGTTTGGGGCAGGGGGCTTTTTTTATTTTCATCTGCCCAAACTTTTTTAACGGCGTCATACAGCGCAAAATGTATTCTGCACCGTACATAACCGGCAAAGTTTTCATAATCCGCTCCGTTGTAGGTTAGTACCAGTTCTATAAATTTCAAGCGCGCCAAACTAAGCCCTTCTTCAAAACCCAGCCCGTTATAAAAAATCTCACGGCGCATTTCCTTGCGGAACAAAGGCTCAAAAGCAGTACAAAGTTTTTCCATTGCCGCTTTATCGCCGTTTTGGGCGGCAGTAATTAATTTTTGGGTGTGCTGTGCATTGCTGGTTTCTTCCACATCAATTTTAAAATTTTTGTTAATAGTAAAATCAGGTTTCATCAAAAAAGGTGAAGCCTCCTTAAAAATTATTTTGCCGTTTTGCGGTGCGCACCCAAAAAAGCGGCGAAAACTATAATAACAAAAACGCAGGCTAAAAAACAAGACTGTTTTTGCAAAAATTTTTATGTTACATTAAAAGGTTTGATTTTTGTGGGAATCGATTCAGCACCCTGTAAAAAACGTTAATCTACGAAAGCAAAACCTGTTACAACAAGACCAGTAAAAGTTTGACATACGCAAACGGAAATGTCTTGCGGGGGGGTAAAGGTATGGTATAATAATATGACTGCAAAAACAGCTGTATTTGGCTTACAGCTACGGGAAAGGGATGGACGTAATGAAAAAGAAACAAATGCTGGCGACATTGGTAATGCTCAGTTTGTTGCAGGGCAGTGTATATGCGGAGACAATAGAACCAGACGTTTATGATGATATTGTTGAAATTAGTACTGAAAATAGACAGCCGGTAATTTTAAAAGTAGGCGAATATACTTTTAATGACGGTTTAAAAATTAACAGCGAATACGGAAATACTCAAACACATACAGCAATAATATCCAATACTGGTAATAATGGTGTAATTACACTTAACGTTGGCAATGATAATAAAAAAGTAGAATTAAAATTAAATACTAATTCTAATAAAACTGATTTTTGGCAAAAGACAAAAAATGATATTATAAGGGTAAACGGTTCTAATATTACTAATATAAACTTAAAAAATACGGATATGATTTTAAACGGTGAAAATTTTGATACCGCAATTCGTATGGATGAACGCAATAATACTGCTCAATTAAATATAAAAGGTGATGGAAATAGTAATTTATCAATTTCTGGAGGTATGGTTGGAGGAATTGACTTATGGTACGATGGAAAATTAACTATTGATGGCATTAATGATTTTCAAATTAAGAAAAGTACAGAATTAGATACAAGTCAAGACGGTTCTGGTAATATTAACGCCATACGTGTAAAAACAAACAGCGTACTTGATATGAATGTTAATAATTTTATAATTTCTGCCGATAATAATATTGATAAAAGTGTTTTTTATGCAGGAATATCTACAGGAAGTCTGTCATCAAATTCTACATTCAAACTTAATGCTAATAATGATGTTGTGATAAATTCTGTATATTTAGGTATTGATAATGCTAGTTATGTTGATATTATGGCTAATAATATTAGTATAAATTCTTTAGGATTACTGCGTGAAAATGATGATGAGCTTTATTATGCTTTAGGTGAAGCAGTATTTAGTGATGGCTATTTAAAAATGAACGCAAGAAATAATATTCAGCTATTTTCTGATGTTAGTGCATTAGAACTTGGAGCAAATGGTGTACAATTTGCTGATAGGAGACCTGGTAAATATGATGCTATAAAAGGTGATACAGAAATAGTTGCCCAAAATGGTTTTCTTGATATTAGAGGCAATAACGCTGTTGGTGTTATAAGTTTAGTACAAACATCACAAAATGATATACGTGATGTTTTGTTACAAGCAAATGATTTTGTGAATATTTATGGCCGTGATAAAGGGGTATTTTATGAACCTGGCAGCCGTAATATGGATATTATAAGTACGAATGATAATGTTACAATTAGTTCAGATAATATTGGCTTTTATGCTGCTGATGAATTACGTAAAGAAGATATTGGCAGAAACCCAAAAGTTAAAGCAAAAAACACGCGTGGTGTTGTAAATATAAATGCGAAGCAAGGTAATGTTAATTTATATGGTGGCACCAGTGGTTTAATTATCGATAATATTGCAGTTCAAGATGCAGATAATAATCAAGGTGGTTATTTTACAACTATTAATGTAGAAGCTGATAAAAGTATTAATATCATAGGAGAAGAAGAATATGGTATTCAAGCTTCTAATGTATTAAGTATTAAAGATCTTAGTGTAGATATGCCTGAGAATATGGATAAATCAGCCAACCTTAACGTAACCTCTCAAGGAACAATTAACGTTTTTGGTGGAAAAACTGGTATTATGGCAACTGCCGTAAAAGATGAATTTGATAACGAAGTTTTAAATACCTTATCAAATACTGATTTTGGCAGCAAAGTTAATTTAACTGCGAATGGCGATATTGTTGTACAGGGCGGCGATTATGGTGTTATTGCTTTTGAAAACAGTAATGTAGATATAACCTCTAAAAATGGCAATATACTTATTGGCGCAACAGATACCAATACAAACAAAGTAAGTAATACTGCCGCTGTTTATGCTGAAAATGGTGCAAATACCCAAAGTACAGTTAATATAAACGCCGCTAATGGTGTGGTAACGGTTCTTTCAGGCAATAAGGGCTTATGGGCGTCCGGCAAGGGCGGTACTATTAAAGTTGATGGTGCTGTAAATATTAATGCCAATTATTTTAAGGGCGAACAGTTAACAAGAAGCAATGGTGACGATGTACATTTGGCAGTGGTAGCCGGATTAAAAAGCAAAGATGAAGAGCATAATGGCACAGGGCTTGTGGATATTAATTTAACAGGTGATGTTACAAGCAGTATTTATGGCGATATTGTTGGTGCAAGAGGTGGTGAAATTGATATTTCACGTGCTTCCGGCAATGGTGCGCTTGTTGTTACCGGTGATGTGCTTGCGGGCAATGGCGGAAAAGTTAACCTTGATATTGGTAAAAATGGCATATTGACAGGGCGTATTGATGATTATGTGGATGCCAGCGCTGGACATGGAAATAGTTTCTTTGCTCCGCAGTTTAGTTATGAAATTGAAAACAACGGTACTGTAAAATTAAAACTTGACGAGGGGAGCCGTTGGAATGTTAATGGACAAAGCTGGGTAACTGAAATTAATGCTGCCGATAATAGCATAATTGATTTAACGGGAGCACAAACTGACAGAAATACATCTGCACATGCGTTAACTGTTGGTACTTTAAATGGCAATGCTAATTTTAGAATGAATTTAGATGGTTTTGATAAAGCTAATAGCGATATGCTTTATATTAAAAATTCTAATGGAGAATATAATATTATTTTGGATGATGCGGTAACAACTGCTGAAATTGGCGAAACAGGTTTAAGGTTTGCTACTATTGATAATGCTAATGTCAACTTTAAAAATGTAGTTGTTTACAATGCAGGTGCTTTTGATGTTAAATATAAAGTTGGCAAAGATGATTATGAAAATCATAACGAAAATGACATTTATAATGGCGGCAAAGATTTTAATGAAGAAAAACCCGGGTCAGATGCGGTAAAAGACTTTTTTGATGATAAAGAAGAAGGCATAGAAACCTTCGCAAATGAAGAAAGTAAAATTACCAATTATAAAATTATTGATGTACATTCTCGTGAACTTAATGATACCGGCAAAACTATTGCAAATATGAGCCGCGCTAATTACAGCAACGCCATTTATATGGATCGTTTAAACAAACGCCTGGGCGAAGCACGCTACATTAACGACGACCCGGAAGAAGATGAAGGTATGTGGGTACGTATCCGCCATGACCGTATTGGCAAGGATGACGCTTTCCGCAGCCAGAATACTATGTATGAACTCGGATATGACAAACTCCAGGAATGCGATAACGGCAAACGCCGCGTAGGCTTTGCCATTGACTATATGCACGGCGATACCGGTTACAATGACATTGCGGGTAAAGGCGAAATTGACCGTTACGGCTTGTGGCTGTATGATACGTGGATGGGCGATAAAGGACACTATGCCGACTATGTAGCTAAATGGGGACACCTGGATAACGAATTTGAAGTGTACAATAGCCAAGGCAAAGTAACCGGTGATTACAGCAACAACGTGTTCAGCGTAAGCGCAGAATACGGACGCAAAAAAGATATTGGCAGCGATTGGTACTTTGAACCACAGGTACAGGCACAGTTGGCACGTGTAACGGGTGCAGATTACACAACCAGTCAGGGTACAAAAGTAAGTGTTGACGGTATCAACAGCTTAATTGGGCGTGCAGGTTTCCGCATTGGTAAAGACTTTGGCGAAGAAAAACAAAGCACAGTTTACTTAAAAGCAGACGTACTGCATGAATTTTTAGGCGACCAGGACATTAGTTTAAAAGATAAAACTTCTGACGGTAATTGGAGTACCTTAAGCTACGAAAACGAAGGCACTTGGTATGATGTTGGCTTTGGTTTTGCAACACAGCTTAGCAAAGCAAGTTATGCGTTTATGGATTTTGAAAAATCCTTTGGGCATGATAACGACGAAACCTATCAGATTAACGCTGGGGTACAGTGGAGTTTTTAATTAACTTGGCAATTAGTAACAAGGCAAAAGCATAGTTTATAATTGTGCCGGCAAAATTTATAAAACATTAATTTAATAATAAAAAGTAAAATAAGAAAGAGTGTACTGTAAGGCGGCAGGCAAAAACTGCGGCGGCTAAATTTGAGGTAATTATTTTAGAGAGTCTGGAAGCTATGCCCGGACAGAATCGGAGGAGCCGCAGCATTTTTGCAAAGCCGCAACAGTATAATCTTTCGGTATAAAATAAAAACGTATTATTTTATACATAGAAAGAAAAAATATGAAAAATGATATTTCTTACAATGAAGCAAAATTTAAACAAATTGCAAACGCCTGCACGGCAGAATACGTTAACTATATGCCGCGCGGCAAAAACGGTATGCGCTGCTGGGAGATTAAAGCACAAAAGCCGGACGGAGAATATATGATTGTGCTTTTGTGCGATTACGGTTATAAAACCGGCGGTGAAGTTATTGAAATTCAGCCGTTTGTTAACCGCAAAGAACGCAACGAAGAAATTTGCCGTTTATATTACGAAAAAGGCGTTTCACAGTTGTTTTTGGCAAATTTGTTTAATATGAGCCAGCCTTCGGTTTCGGTAATTGTTAACAAAAAGTAGCGGTTTCTTTTTTGGCAAAAAACAGCTTATGCGGTATAATAATATTATAGCCTGCATAAAAGGAGAAAAACTATGCTGAAACTTACTTTGCCAAATGGTACTATAAAAGAATATCCGGAAGGAATTACGCTTTTGGAGGTTAGCCGTGAACTGAACGGTTTTTACAGCCAGCCGGTGGTGGAAGGTATTTTTAACGGTGTCGGCACCGATTTGCAGAAGCCTTTGCACAGCGACGGCATTGTTGATTTTATAACCTGGGATACGGAAGAAGGACGCCGCGTTTATGTGCGCAGCCTGCTGTTTTTGTTTTTGTATGCCATTAAAACACTGCGCCCCGAGGTGCAGCTGGAGGTTTGCAATTCGATAGGCAGCGCTTTGTATTGCGATATTACCAACGGCATTGTGCTCAGCAAATACGATTTGCGCGATATTGATTTGTTTATGCGCAAACTTATTGCGGCGCAGGAGCCTATTGTTTACAGCACTATCAGCAGGGCGGAAGCCGAAAAGATTCTGGTGGAACGCCATGAGGACGACCGTTTGCAGCTTTTGGGCAACACGCCCGGCGCGCAGACGCTTACGGTGTATAAGCTGCGCGATTATATGGAGTATTTTTTTGGCGCCATGATGCCGGATTGCAGTTACTTAAAGCAGTTTGAACTGATAAATTACGAGAACGGCATAATTATTAATTACCCCGATAAATGCTGCATGGACAGGCTTGATAAGTTTGAGCCGAGTGATGCTTTAAACGGCATGTTCCACGAATTGCAGGATTGGTCGGCAAAAATTAACTGCAACACTGTTGCCAAACTGAACCGTATTATAAGCTGCGGTTATGCAAACGGCATTATTCAGGTGGCAGAGGCTTTGCACGAAAAGAAAATTGCCGGCATTGCCGATAAAATTGCCGCCAGCAATAAAGATGTGCGGCTGGTGCTTATTGCAGGGCCTTCTTCTTCCGGCAAAACCACGTTTGCCCAGCGTTTAAGCATACAAATGGTGGTTAACGGTTTGCGCCCGGTGCCTGTTTCTATGGATGATTATTTTAAAGACAGGCACGATACGCCGAGAAAACCTGACGGTACTTTCGATTTTGAAAGCGTTGACGCCGTTGATTTGGAGCTTTTTAATGACCATTTGCGCCGCCTGTTGGCAGGGGAGTGCGTTAAAATGCCAAAATATAATTTCCGCAGCGGCATGAGGGAATACCGCGGGCGTGAAATTCAGCTTGGCGAAAATGATGTTTTGGTTGTTGAGGGCATCCACGCGCTGAACGAGCGTATTTCCGAAGCTGTGCCTGCCAATAATAAAATGAAAATTTACATCAGCGCTTTAACGCCCATGCAGCTTGATTCCTACAACCGCATCCACACAACGGATATGCGCCTTTTGCGCCGCATTGTGCGCGATTCGCAGTTCCGTTCGCACGATGCGTTGATGACGCTGAAATTATGGGACGATGTGCGGCGTGGGGAAGAACAGTATGTATTTCCGTTTCAGGACAGCGCCGATATTATGTTTAATACTTCGCTGGTGTACGAGTTTGCCGTGCTTAAAAAATATGCCGAGCCGCTGCTGAAGCTGATTCAGCCGGACGAAGCCGTTTACACGCGCGCGCAGCGCCTGCTTGAACTTTTAAGCCATGTGCGCGGCATGGATGATGAGGCGATACCGACCAATTCTATTTTAAGGGAGTTTATCGGCGGTTCTATTTTTAAAGAGGCACTGTAAAAATTAAAAAAGGGTATAAAAAATCCCATCCGTTTTATGAACGTAATGTTCGCGGCGGATGGGATTTGTTTTTTAGTTGGCCGGTGTAGGTTTGTTGCTTACAACCGGTTTGGCGTTGTTGGCAGCGTTGCCTTCCAGAATTTCACGCACACGGTCGCGCATGCTTGGTTTCTGGGGTGCAGGCTGAGAGTTTCCTGCTGCTTCTTCGGCAGCTTTTTTGGCTGCGGGTTTGTTTTTGTCTTTATCAGCGTCTTTGCTGTCTTTTTTGTCTTTGTCCTTGTCTTTGTCGCTGTCCTGTTCAATTTTGGGTTCGGGCGGAATTTCCACGCCGCTGGGGCGTACAAAGTCTACCGCGGGAAGGTTGGCAACGGCGTTAACCATGTAACTGCGCCAAATGCTGAGCGGCTGCATGGAGCCGTACATATATTCAAGGGCGCGGCCGTTATCGTCGCCAATCCACACGGCGGTGGAGAGGTTAGGCGTAAAGCCTACAAACCATGCGTCTTTAAAGTCGTCGGTTGTACCTGTTTTGCCAGCTGCCGGGCGGCCAATGCCTGCGCCTGCTGCCGTGCCGTTTACAAATACGCCTTTCATCATGTCAACGGTTAAATATGCTGCGCGCGGGTCAACTGCTTCGCGGCGTTCGGTTTTGTTTTCAAAAATCACTTTGCCGTTGCGGTCTTCAATTTTT
>UMGK01016758.1_pt1 | contig 10829 bp, 3 predicted proteins | sample 1965251 | NCBI WGS metagenome assembly UMGK01 (sample SAMEA4836070, study PRJEB28245) | human gut metagenome | biome: gut microbiome; material: fecal sample | place: Denmark | collected 2008 | reverse complement strand
AGCACGATGAGGCTGCTGCCAAGGCGGCGCTCAAAGCCGCCGAGCTGGAAGCAAAGCTCGCCGCCATGGATCCCGAGAAAGCGGCCAAGGTCCGCGCGGCGCTTGCCGCAAAGGCCGCCCGCGACAAGCAGAAAAAGGAGGCGTAAGGTCCATGGCACATCGCTCCGTTATTCCGTTTGGCCCGCAGCACCCGGTGCTGCCCGAGCCGCTTCATCTGGACCTGGTGATCGAGGACGACCACGTTCTCGAGGCAATTCCGCAGATCGGCTTTGTGCACCGCGGACTCGAGAAGCTCACCGAAAAGCGCGACATGCACCAGTTTAGCTACATCGCCGAGCGCATCTGCGGCATCTGCGCCGTGGGCCACAGCTACGGCTATGCCAGCGCCTGCGAGCGCATGCTCGACATCGAGGTGCCCGGCCGCGTGCAGTATATCCGCACCATTTTGCATGAACTTTCGCGCATTCACTCGCACCTGCTGTGGCTGGGCCTGCTCGCCGATGCCTTTGGCTTCGAGGCGCTGTTCTATCGTTCGTGGACCCTGCGCGAGCAGATTCTCAAGATCTTCGAGAGCACCTGCGGCGGCCGCGTGATCCTTTCGATTAACGAGATCGGCGGCCTTAAACACGACATCGAGGACTCCGAGCTGGCGGGTATTGTCCAGACGCTCGACGCCATGCGCCCCGATTACGAGGCTCTGGTGCATACGTTTTTGGACGACAATAGCTGCGGCGAGCGCCTGCATGGCGTGGGCGTGATCAGCAAGAAGGACGCGCTGGAGCTTTCGATGGTCGGCCCGTTTGGGCGCGCCTCGGGCGTGGATTACGACGTGCGCATGTTCGGCGACGGTGCCTATGCGGATCTGGCCGCGTTTGAGCCCATCGTTGCCACCGACGGCGACTGCTATGCCCGCTGCCAGGTGCGTTGTGCCGAGGTCACGCAGGCCATGGACATCATCAAGGAGCTTGTGGGCAAGATTCCGCACGACGGCATCGGTGGACGCACCAAGCTCACGCCGGCCGACGGCGCGCGCGGCGAGGTTGTGATTGAGCAGCCGCGCGGCGAGGCGTATTACTATGTGCGCGGTAACGGTACCAAGAACCTGGACCGTTTTCGCGTGCGTACGCCGACGTCGCAGAACCTGGCGGGTCTGACGCATGCGCTGCAGGGCGTGCTCCTTGCCAACGTGCCCATGATTATCCTGACCATCGACCCCTGCATTAGCTGCACGGAAAGGTAGGCGTGGCATGAGTTTGCTGACATTTGCCAAGACGGCCTTGGGTTCTATGGTCAAGCGGCCGGTCACGGTGTGCTATCCGCAGGAGAAGCTCGCGGCGCCCGAGCGACTGCGCGGGCACATCGTTAACGACATGGACGTGTGCATTTGCTGCGGCATGTGCGCGCGGCGTTGCCCGGCGGGCGCGCTCGCGGTCGATCGCAAAGGCGGCACCTGGTCGATTGACCCGTACGCCTGCGTGGTGTGCGGCGAGTGCGTCGAAAGCTGCCCCAAACACTGCCTGGCTATGGACACCGCTCGCACCCCAGTTGCGGCAGGCAAGACTCCCACGGTAGAAACCAAACCGGAATAGCTCTGGACTGGGGCTGGTATAGCGCTGGGATAGGGCCGGTGGGGCAAAATTGCCCCACCGGCCCCGCGCGTGAACGCGCGGCTGGGCTGCCACGAACAAAACTATGCCGGTTTACGGGGCTGGATAGCGAACTCCCAACCATACCGAAAATCGCAAAAACAAAACCGCAGGTAGACAGCCTGCCGTTTTTCAAAAAATGAAGGTATGGATGAGGGTCCCGACTTTAGCCCCGTAATTCGGCATAGTTTTGAAATGGCACCATATCCGTAACAGCCCTTGATCTCCCATGGGCAGAGGGAAACGGATCATTTTGGCCTTGCGAGGGCTGCCACGTGACCCGTTTGCCACGAAATGGGCCCATCTACTACGTTTAGGCCGCTGTCCCCAACCACGACGAATTACGCAAAAACAAAACCGCAGGTAGAACGTCTGCGGTTTTCCATGAAACGCGGTTATGGTCGGGGGTATCGGGTCAAACGTAGTAGATGGGCCAGTTTCGTGGTGAGCACCACCAATTGATTCCCCGGGGACGGAGGAAAACGGATCATTTTTGCCTGATGGCTCCGAGTCGCACCTGTTTTCCTGCGAAAACGCCGTGTCTCAACTTTGGTGAGACATTTGTCTCACGCCCAAAACCGAATCTGGAACATGTGTCACCTGCCCTAATTGTGTCTCATTCCGTAACTTTAGGCTGATGCAAGGTCTGAGACCGCGAGAAGGGAGACGCGATGAGTAAGTACACGAGGGGTCTCTTGGCGGTGATACTTGCCGTAGTGCTTGTGTTGCCGGCTACAGCATTTGCCATGCTGCCCGAGGCCAACGCCAGGTCCAGCACAGGAATGGACGGACCGGCCATGACCGGAAAAACGGTCGTCGACCCCGATACCGGCAACTACTGGAAGTTCTGGGCCGGCGGCTATGACGGCAAGGAAGTAACAACTCAAAACGTCGGCCGAATCTGGACCGACAAGACGGTCAAGGAAACCGCGGCAAACGAAGAGTCGGATTTCCTGACCACGCTGTCAGCCATCTCTTCGACATCCGATACGACGGTTTCCGGCAAGCCGCTCGACATCGTGCTGGTGCTGGACGCTTCTGGCTCGATGAGTGATCCCATGGTTAAGGGCGACCGTACAAAGCGCATCGATGCGCTGAAGACGGCCGCCAATCGCTTTATTGACACCATCGCCACGCAAAACCAAAGCATCACAGATGAATCCAAACAACATCAGGTTGCCATCGTTAAGTTTGCAGGCGATAAGACTACTGAGGTTGGCAACAAAAAATATCGCGATAGTTGGGGGGACACCTACAACTACTCGCAGACCATGAAGAATCTGACGCCCTGCAAGGACAAAGGTGCGGAGAGCCTAAAGAGCACGGTCAACTCTATCAGTCCTGACGGTTCCACGCGCGCCGACTATGGCTTGGAGCTGGCTGATGAGCAATTTTCGTTTGGTCGCGCCGACGCCAAGAAGATCGTCGTCTTCTTCACTGATGGTTCACCTACGAGTTCTAGTGGATTCCAAGCAAGTGTTGCCAATAGCGCCATTAATAGTGCCAAGAGTCTCAAGAATAAAGGTGCCGACATTTATACGATCGGCATCTTTGACGGTGCAAATCCCAGTGCCGACCTCACGGCTGATGGCACAAGCAAAGAGAATAAGTTCATGCATGCCGTGTCGAGCAACTATCCTGCCGCCTCATCCAGCATTTCTTTCTGGGGCGAATGGACCATCAACTTTGGTGCGCGCGCAGAAAACGCCAATTACTACAAGTCGGCAACCAGCGCCGCCGAGCTCGAGGAAATCTTCAAAGATATCTCCGGAAGCATTATCCAGGCTGGCTACCCAACCAAAACTCACAGTGGATATGGCGAGCATAAGTCTGGCTACATTACGTTTACTGACGAGCTGGGCGACTTTATGCAGGTCGACAACTTTACGTCTGTCGTGTACAACGGCGAAACGTTTGCCAAACCGGCAATAAAGAACGAGGGCAATGTCGACACCTACAAATTTACTGGCGCGGCTGCAAACCTGGTCATTACCGTTCAGCATGCCGAAAAGAGCAAGCCCCGGACCGGCGATATCGTAACGGTTAAGATTCCTGCGTCGCTGATTCCGCTGCGCCACTTTAAGATCACCGATGGTGTTCTTACGGTCGACGATACTGAGCCCATCCGGGTGAACTACACCTCGAGCGTTAAGAGAGACGCGCTCGACAACCTGTTTACGCCCGAGAAGGTAGCGGGGCTCAAGGGCTACATCGAGAGCAATACGATCACCGCGGAGAACGGTTCCAAGACCGTGAACTTCTACGCGAACAAGTGGAACGCTGGCGCGCTGGGCGATACGATCGCAAACTTTGAGCCTGCCGACACCAACCGCTATTACTATTTCCAGAAGCAGACTCCCATTTATGTGGACGAGGATTGCACGCAGCCTGCGAAGGATTCGCTGGCTGTCGACGGCATCTATTACTACAAGGACGAGTTTGAGGCAAAGGGCGCAGACGGTAAGGCTGAATCCCGCACTGCTGTTATCGAGTTTACCGGCGGACGCGCCGCGGGCTTTAAGGGCGCTGTCGTGTCCGATGCGAGCGGAAACCTGTCGTTTAGCAAGGGAACCGCACGTCTTGCCTTTATTGACGAGCTGCACACCACCAAGGAGCGCGTGGGCGGTAACCCCACCGGCACCGCGACCGATGTGCTCAACCCCAAGTGGAACAACATGTCTGCCAAGTCGAACGCCACAGAGGTTGACGTTCACCTGGGCAACAACGGTAAGATCAGCTTTAACGTGACGCCGACAACGGTGGATACCAAGGCCGGCTTTGGCCTGACCAAGGTGCTCGAGGGTCGCGAGTGGACGGATGCGGACGAGTTTAAGTTTGAACTCTCCGCGACGTCCGAGAACGATGCTCCGATGCCCGCGTCCGCGACCGTGACCGTGACCAATGACGATTTGAGCGAAGAGGGCAAGGCTGCCATTAACTTCGGCGAGATCACCTACAACAAGCCGGGCGAGTACACCTATGAGGTCCGCGAGGTCAAGGGCGACGCCGGTGGCATTACCTACAGCAAGAACGTTGCCACGTTCAAGGTGACTGTGACGGTTAACGCCAAGGGCGAGCTTAAGGCCGACGTTGAAAAGACCTCGGGTGAGACTAAGTTCACGAACACCTATAGCGCCAAGACGGAAACCCCGCTGACTCTTGAGGCTACCAAGACGCTCACGGGGCGCCTGATGGCCGACGGTGAATTCAAGTTTACGTTGAGCTACGCGGGGCACGACGAGGTCCTGCTGAACGCAACCAACAAGAGTGGCAAGGTTGAGTTCGGTCCGCTGACGTACACGACCAAGTCGCTTGTCAAGCTTGTCGAGGAAGACAAGGCGTCGTTTGACGACAGCTCAGACAAGCCCACGTGGACCATTCGCTACACTGCTGCCGAGCAGATCGGCAAGCTGCCTGCGGGCGTGAGCGCCACCGTGTCGGCAATTGACGCATGTGTAACCGTTGTCGACAACGGCGATGGTACCCTGACGGCGACGGCTGTCTACGGCGATGCCGGCAACGAGTTTGTGAACACCTACACTGCCGCGCCTGTCGAGGCATCGCTTGTGGGCAAGAAGAATCTGCTGGTTCCCAATGGCCTGACCCCGGCTGACATTACCGGTAAGTTCACCTTTACCGTGACCGGTGAAGAGGGCGCACCCATGCCCGCGAACGCGAGCGTGACCAATGATGCCAAGGGCAAGGTCGACTTTGGCAAGATCACCTTTACGCTCGACGATCTCAACAAGGCTCTGGGCAAGAAGCCCGAGAAGCGCGAGCACACCTTTACCTACACCGTGACAGAGTCCGGCGAGGTCGCTGGCGTGACCAACGACGTCGAGCCTTCGCGTACGGTTTCCTTCACCGTGACTGATGACGGCGAGGGTAATCTGAGGGTGTCCAGCAAGTCGGATGGCAACGCAGCCTTTACGTTCACCAACACCTATAACGTGACGCCTGTTGAGACGCACGTCACCGACGAGATCAAGGCGACCAAGGTCCTGACTGGCCGCGACCTCAAGGAGGGCGAGTTCTCCTTCGAGCTCGTCGAGGGTAACGATGTCGTCGCCACCGGCACCAACGCTGCCGACGGCAAGATCACGATGGGCGCCGTGAAGTACACCGAGGCTGGCAAGCACACCTACACGCTGCGCGAGGTCAAGGGCAACGCCGGCGGTATCACTTACAGCGATGCCAAGTTCACTATCCAGACCACCATCACGGACAACGGCGACGGCACGCTCGAGGCGAAGCATGTCCTGAAGGACGCCGACGAGGCGAAGTTCAGCAACTCCTATAAGCCTGGCTCCAAGGAGTCCAGCGTCACTGGCCAGATCACCGCGGCCAAGTCCCTGGACGGGCGCGACCTCAAGGCCGGCGAGTTCCGTTTCGAGCTCGTCGAGGGCAATAGCGTGGTCTCCACCGGCACCAACAATGCCGACGGCAAGATCGTGATGGATTCCGTCACCTACACCGCGGCTGGCGAGCACACCTACACGCTGCGCGAGACCAAGGCCAGCACCACCGAAAACGGCATTACCTACAGCACCGCCGAGTACACTATCGTGACCATCGTCAAGGACAACGGCGACGGCACCCTCAGCGTGGAGCACAAGCTGCAGAACGTCGACGAGGCGATCTTCGAGAACACCTACACGGTGACCCCCAAGAGCTCCATCGTCACTGATCAGATTAAGGCGACCAAGTCCCTGACTGGCCGCGACCTCAAGGAAGGCGAGTTCTCCTTCGAGCTCGTCGAGGGCGACGAGGTCGTCGCCACCGGCACCAACGCCGCCGACGGCAAGATCACGATGAGCCCCATCGAGTACACTGCTGCTGGCAAGCACGCCTACACGCTGCGCGAGGTCCCGAGCGACGCCGGCAACGGCATCACTTACGACGGTAAGACCTACACCATCGAGACGACCATCACCGACAACGGTAGGGGCGAGCTCGTGGCAAAGCATGAGCTGAAGGGCGACGACGAGGCGAAGTTCAGCAACAGCTACAAGCCGAATCCTGGCGAGTTCAGCGTCACCGACCAGATCACCGCGACCAAGGTCCTGGACGGCCGCGACCTCAAGGAGGGCGAGTTCTCCTTCGAGCTCGTCGAGGGTAACGATGTCGTCGCCACCGGCACCAACGCTGCCGACGGCAAGATCACGATGAGCGCCGTGAAGTACGCCGAGGCTGGCAAGCACGCCTACACGCTGCGCGAGGTCAACGGTGGAATCACCAGCAAGGGCATCACCTACAGTGACGCCAAGTACACCATCGAGACCACCATCACCGACAAGGGCGACGGCACGCTCGAGGCGAAGCATGTCCTGAAGGGCGACGAGCCTGCCGAGTTCAAGAACACCTACAGTGTGACCCCGCTCGACGCAGAGCTCGACTTTGACTTGAGCAAGGCTATCGACGGCCGCGACTGGACGGATGCGGACGAGTTCGGCTTTACCATCACCGCCCCCGAGGGCACCCCGCTGCCCGATCCCGCAACCGTAACCGTGAGCAAGAAGGACGCGGAGGACGGCATCGCCGCCATCAAGTTCGGCAAGATTCGCTACACGGCTGCCGGAACCTACAAGTACGAGATCCGCGAGAACGCGGGCAACGCGGCCGGCATGACGTATGACGGGCATGTTGCGACCGCTGAAGTAATCGTGACTGAGGACGGCGAGGGCAAGCTGCTCGCCAGCGTCACCAAGAAGGAAAACGGCCGCTTCACCAACACGTACCGCTCCGAGCTCGACTATGCCGCGGCCGGCGGCCTCAAGCTCAGCAAGAGCCTCTCCGGACGTCCCATGACCGAGGGCCTGTTCACCTTTACCGTGACGCCCGCCGACGAGGCTTCGGCCAAGGCGCTCGGCCTGCTGCCCGGCGCCAACAACTTCAAGTCCCCTGCGACGGCAGAGGCAACGGTCGGTCTGATTGACATTCTGGCGGGCCATGAGGTCAAGTTTACGCAGGCTGACGCCGGCAAGACCTTTGCGTACACCGTGTCCGAGAAGAATGACGGCAAGCCCGGTTACACCTACGATGACGCCGAGCGCACCGTGACGATCGCCATTGCCGATGACGGCGCCAGCACGCTCACCGCCACGACGACCGTCTCCGGCGGTCCCGAGGGCACGCTGGTGACCGAGTACAAGACCGGCGCGGCTGCGGTCGAGAGCGCCGTGGTCCCGTTCGTCAATAGCTATAGTGCGACGACTAACACGCCTGGTGGCACCGCTGCTCAGGTCGTTGCCGCCAAGACCCTGACCGGTCGCCCGATGGTTGACGGCGAGTTCTGGTTCGGCATTGCCTATCAGGGTGAGCTTGTGGGTTACGAAAACCTCAAGCCCAATATCGGCGGGCATGTGAGCTTTGATGCGCTGCACTACGACACCAAGATGCTTGCTAATCTTGAGGCGGCAGGGCTTGCCCATCGCACTGACAAGGACGGTAAGCTCGCTTGGACCATTAACTACATTGCCTACGAAGCTATAAACGGGCTGCCGAATGGCGTTTCCGCTACAACGTGGTACTTTGGCTTTAAGGTCATCGTCGTCGACAACGGCGACGGCATCCTGACGGCAACGGTCGACTACGGTGGCGTCGAGCCCTTGTTCGAGAACGTCTACGGCGCCGATGCCGTTGACGCTGCGCTCGCCGGCACCAAGAAGCTCCAGGCTGCCGAGGGCCTGACCCCGGCCGACATCACGGGCAAGTTCACCTTTACCGTGACTGCCGACGAAGCGGGCGCCCCGATGCCCGAGCGCGCGACCGCAACCAACGACGAGGTCGGCAACGTGGACTTTGGCAAGATCCACTTTACGCTCGAGGACCTCAACCGCGCCCTGGGCGTGACGACCGACGCTTCTGACGACGTGCCGAGCGACGCTGAGGCCAACGCTGACAAGGCCGAAGTTGACGCCGATGAGAACGCCGCCAATGAGAACGACGCCGAGGTCGATGGCGACGAGTCCGACGCCAACGACGAGTCCGAGCCCGCAGCTCCCACCGCTCCGCGCTCGCACACCTTTACCTACACGGTGACCGAATCCGGTAGCGCCCCTGGCGTGACCAACGATGCCAGCGCCACGCGCAAGGTTTCCTACACCGTGACTGACGACGGTGCCGGACATCTGAAGGTCGTGCGCGAAGGCGACGACGGTGCTGCCTTCACGTTCACCAACACCTACAGCGTGACGCCTATCGATTCTTCCGTGACTGATCAGGTCAAGACGGTCAAGCGTCTGACCGGACGCGACCTTGCAGCAGGCGAGTTCACGTTTGAGCTGCTCGAGGACGGCGTGGTTGTCGCGACCGGCACCAACGACGCCAATGGCACCGTCGCGCTGAGCCCGATCCGCTACGAGGCACCTGGCGCGCACACGTACATGCTGCGCGAGGCTTGCCCCAACGCGCTCGGCCTGTACAAGGGCGTCACCTATGACGGCACGACCTACACCGTCGTGACCACCGTCTCCGACAACGGCGACGGCACGCTGACCGCGACGCACAAGATCGAGGGAACTACTGAGTCGGCTGGCTTTACCAACAAGTATCATGCCATGCCCACGCAGGTCTCCATCGGTGCCATCAAGGTGCTCGAGGGACGCGAGCTCAAGAAGGACGAGTTTAGCTTTAAGCTCGTTGGCGAGGACATCGAGTCCACTGTCACCAACGATGCCGACGGCAAGATCAACTTCGACAAGTTCGAGTACGACGAGCCCGGTACGTACGTCTACACCATCAGCGAGGTCAAGGGCGACGAGGCCGGTATGACCTACGACAAGTCCGTCTTTACCGCGACCGTCAACGTGGCCGATGACGGCGAGGGCAACCTCAAGGCGAATGTCGCCTTTACCAAGGGCGACAAGAGCGTCGAGGGTATCGTGTTCAACAACACGTACAAGAAGCCCGAGACGCCCGTGCCGACGCCCGATCCCGGCACGCCCAAGACCGTGACGAACATCGTCAAGACGGTCAAGGGTTTCCTGCCCACCACGGGTGACCAGCAGGCCGCCGCACTGCTCATGGCATTCGTTATCGCCATGGCCGGCGTCGGAGCTCTGGTCTGGGGTATCCGTAAGCGCTAGGCACGCTGGTAGCGCCCGGGGCCAAAAGGCCCCGGGCGGCTGGCGGGGAGCCAGAACACAGCCCCCACCCCCAACCCCCAGCCGCCACGGAGGTATCTCCCTCCTCCGTGGCGGCGCTTTTGTGCGCCGGGGGTGCCACGAAATCGGCCCATCTACTACGTTTAGCCCCTTACCCCTAACCATGCCAAAAAACGCGAAAACAAAACCGCAGGTAGAACGCCTGCGGTTTTGTTCAAAACGAAGGTATGTTCAGGGGTATCGAGTCAAACGTAGTAGATGGGCCCATTTCGTGGCGAGCGGTTCCGGCTGATCCCTTGGGGACGTAGGAAAACGGATCATTTTGGTCCCGCGAGGCTGGCAGAGGCACTCGTACGGGGCCGCCCGAACAAAACTATGCCGGATTACGGGGCTGAGTCACGAGTCCCCAACCATACCGATATTCGTGAAAATAAAACCGCAGGTAGACGAGCCGTCATTTTGCAGAAAACGCGGGTATGGATGGGGGTTCTGGCTTTAGCCCCGTAATCCGGCATAGTTTTGAAATGGCATTAAATCGGTAGCAGCCATTTTGCTATGCCGGGGTGGTCTGCCGCTAGGTAATTACCCGCGCAGGTAGGCGATGGCGATCTGCGTGCGGTTGCGTAGACCCATTTTGGCAAGGATCGAGCTGATGTGGTTGCGTACGGTGCCTTCGCCCATATAGGCGGTGGCGGCAATCTCCTTGTTGTCGAGGCCGCGGGCGATAAGCTCGGCGACTTCGAACTCGCGGTCGGTCAGGCTGGCAAAGGCCGCGGGCCGGCGAGGCGTGCCCGCCTCGACGCCCGTTCCGTCAAAATCGATGTCCTCGATTGCCTTACCCTCGAGCACGCGTTTACCGTCCATAACCTGCGTCAACGCCGGTGGAATGGCGGCGACATCGGTTTTAATCAGGTAACCGCGGGCGCCCAGCTTGAGCGCCGACACAATGTACTCGTCATCCGAGAATGTCGTCAGAAACACCACGCGCGCCGCGGGGTCGCGCTCAAGGATCTCGCGTGCCGCCGAAAGGCCGTCGCGCCCCGGCATCTGAATGTCGAGCAGTGCAATATCGGGTGTG
>UMGK01030811.1_pt1 | contig 10852 bp, 8 predicted proteins | sample 1965251 | NCBI WGS metagenome assembly UMGK01 (sample SAMEA4836070, study PRJEB28245) | human gut metagenome | biome: gut microbiome; material: fecal sample | place: Denmark | collected 2008 | reverse complement strand
ACATAATTCCAATGTTATTAAGTGAATAAATCGATACTCCCGTTGTGCGCACTCAAGAGTATATACTCATAATAGTGAGAATAACATGCCAAACAGATAAAGAAGATCAAACCATTTTGTATACAGCTGTCAATCAGGTATATAAATTAACATCCCGATTTTTTGTTGTAAACCGAAAGTGTAAACTATTTAAAACATGGCTATTATCAAGTTTACATTTCTATAATGACTACTTATTATACTTTAAAACTAATCTTTTAGGAGAGATTTACTAATAGCTTTATATACCCCTCCTACTCATTCAGCTTTAATATACTTTACAAAATAGGCTTTATATCTCATGTATCAAAGTATGAAATATAAAGCCTGACTTTTTACTGAAAACAGTTTAATAATGGATTAGTAGTTAAATTTTCATCCTATTTCAATATATTTACCAGAATCAAATCCATTCTCTAAATGCTCGTTTTGGAAAATATATCCCATCTGATTGGACAGTAATTTAGTACCACCAATCTCTGAGTCAATATTTGTATGTGAATGTCCATATATCCATGCATCAATCCGGTTATCACAGATCAAATTTCCATATTCACTTGCAAAGGCACTATTCAGTACAGAACCTTTATGATAAGGTGCTACAACCTGAAAGGTAGGCAAATGATGTGTTACAACAATGATATGTCTTGCCTTACTTCCCATGATACTTTTCCGGATAAAACTGATACAAACTTCGTGCATCTCATTATACTCTTCTATCTGGAGCAATTTCCCATTATATTTTATCTGCCGGAAATCGTTCATGCCTTTCCACACGAAATACTCATCGCTCGGATTGATTCGCGACCATAGCGTACTTAAAACAAAATCGGTATCGTCTATACTTACGACCTGATTTTGATAATATCCCACGTTTTTACGTAGCATCCATTTCCATTGTAAGCCACGCTCCATTACATCCGAATAATTGTAATACTCATGGTTACCGGGAACAATCAAGACTTGCCAATAGTTCTCAGATGCCCATTTCCAAAACTTTGCCCGTGGGGCAATCTTATCCTTCAGATAGAATATATCACCGGCTAATACCAGAACCTCACCAGTTACTGGTATCTCATTTTGTTTCAGAAACATGCTATTCTCCGAAAATTCCAGGTGCAGATCACTCATGTATTGTATTCTCATTATACGTTGTTTTTGATTGTTCAACCTGATTATTAATGATACGAATGTAAGATTTAAGACGATAAAAAAGAGTGTATAATACCAGTTTTTCCACTGCGAAGAATTCATGGTTCATTACAAATCTCGCATTCTCTATTACCCAAAATACTGGCGTCTATCCACCAGCAACATCGTTATTCCGAGTCGAACATTTTTCTAAATTCTACTGAATAATCAGAAGCCCTGTCATAATCATACATCACTGCAGCATTCTCCTCATTCTTGTCTTCAGCATTCTTCGACCAATTGTAAGAACCTGTTATTACAACCTGATTATCAATAATACAATACTTATTGTGCATTATTCCCCCTCGTGAACCACGAACGGCCTTAAATGGTATTCCATCTATGTTAACTCCAAACTTTGAATTCGTATGATCATCATAGAAAATAACCTTCACATCAATCCCTTGCTTATGCTTTTCAACTAATTTGTCTGCTATACTTTGATTCGTAAACCATGCCATACATACATGAATTGACACCCGAGCCTTATCAAGATCCTTGATTATTTTATCCGCTATATCATTGAAATAAGCATCATTTCTTACAGGTTTCTTATCTGCAAGAATCCCCCGTGAAAAAAATCTATTCAAAGCTTCGACCATTTCTTTTTCACAATCTTCAGCTTCTACCATCGATTTTGGATAAACAGTCAGTGTATTTCCAGGATGATCCTTACTAGCACTTGGAGTTATATTAACTGTTTTTATAACATTCAATCTTTCAACAACCTCCTTTGCATCCTTAGCAATAGAATCATCTAAAAAGTACACCTTTACATATTGTTTACCAAATGTTTCTCGGATTTCAGTACTAAAATTCATTCTTTTATGCATATCAGTTCCTATTATAATTGTTCCATTATTATTCTCAACATATAGTGATTTATCACCGTTTTGAATAATTGTACGATTTTTACTATTTTTCTCATCAAATATTGCCCCCGGTTCAATCACCTTTTTTTGTATTTCTTTTTTACGGTTTGCTAAATATGTTTCATAATCCTTTTCAGCATTTTTTGCATATTCAAATAATACAGGATACTTAGTAAGTGGTGTAGATCTTTCCCATAACCCACGAATTATAACTTCATGCTCCGCTATAAAATCTAGTTCCTTTTGCTCCGTTGATAGTTTCGAGTATCTCAACCCATTGTGATTATCAAGATACATCTTCAGGTACTTACAGTAATAGTCTCTGATGAAAATATCTCTTTCTTTCAATTCAACATAATCATCTTGGGTTCGGTCATATCGAAGATTTATAAGATAAACAGCAGCAACCCCCCATGCTATCTTTGGACACTCTTTTTCTCTTTCCGTATCACTCTTTCTTGCAAAATTTCCATCTGTTGCAATTACAGAAAAGCCTCCACAAGGGAATTGACAATTTCCTCTTTTGGGAGATAACCTAATATAGGGATATTCTGCATTAACAACTAAGATAAACTGATCATAATCATCCCCAACAATATTAAGAAAATACTTGCTATAAACCAGCCTTTCTGATGGCCATCCATTATCTTTATAGAAATCCTCTTCCTTAAACAGTTGCTCCATATCGACTCAGTTTATATTTATTGTTCCTATATTTTTCTCCACATATACGGACTTCTCTCCGTTCTGAGTTATTTGACGGATTACAGTTGGCTGGTTTTCTCCCATAGAAACAATCCTCTCATCAAGTTCTGCGGTTTTTCTAGCCGTTACTCTCTGGATCTCCTCCATTAACAACGCAGCGTCATTATCTAACAAATCCTTAAAGCTACCAGTATTAATGTGAACTAAATAATCCCAAAATTCATCTAAAGCTTTAATGATAGCATTAATTTTCGAGAGTTCATTTATGACATAATCTGAGCAACCAAATTCTGTTTGCATTTGAACAGAGGCATTTACTTTCTGTTTCAACCAAAAATCTTTTATCTCTTTAAGGCCATTTCGATTTCTAGGTATAGGTTGCAGATCTACAACTGGAAAAACTCTATTCTTCACGTCTTCATTCTTAAATATTTCAGTCATCTCAAACATACAATCAATAGACTTCAGATAAGTAGCTGTAATGAACATAATGACCTTGTCCGCACTTCCTATCTCTTTCTCATATGCAACAATGTCATCTCTGTATTTAATATCCTGCACATCTATCGAATAATAAATACCGTTCTTTTCTAAACCTCTTTTAATGGCTTCCATTGCCCCATTATAATTCTCATCATGTTTATAAGAAATATATACCTTTTTCAATCGATTCTCCATAATCTTGTTATTATTATATCCTTTTAATGATTTGTTTATTACGTATTCAACCATTGGTTTCTCTCTGTTCTTATGTGTACATATTACGACAATCGTATCATCAATACAATTCAGAGCCGCATTTAATTTATCCAAATCTTCCAATTCTATGCTTGACAAATCAATTCTTCCTAACATATGTATTACGGCTTTTCCGCTTGTACTAAAGTGTTTCAATATTTGAATTGCCAAGCTATAGATGATAACATCTTTTCTTTGTTCATCGGCAGTCATTAACTGATCCCTCAAAGCCGTGATGTCTCCGTTCTGACATTGATGACACAATCCTACTAGGAACAATTCAAAGACATTTCCTTTAGAGGTCTGTATAAGATTTCCACTTATATACTTGAACGAGTTATTACTCCTAATATGTGTTTTAATCTCCTCGTCTGTTAAATCCGTATCTAATAGATACAACCCAGACTTCACCCCAGGATCCATCAACATTATGTTCAGTTGCTGCAGCTGAAAATCCTTATTCATTATCCAACTTATTGATAAAATTGGTTATTAAATACTTGTTGCTAGGATTCTGCATGATAGAATCTATCAAGTCCATTGCATGTTCCAACGTGTCTTGATATCTGCTATCATTGAAAGACTTTATTCCATTATACGATTGAATTAGCACATCCACGACATGATTCACTATGAAGTAGTCGTCAGGCAATTCATGGATTAGAATCTTCTCTAGCCATTTCAACGTCTGCAAAGGATCTTTAATGGCATATCCTGCTAAAAATTCTATAAAGACACTTACCTTGTGTTTACTTAAAGAAGACGTAACATAAGCATCTGCAACCCTTTTCTGGAGATTATCATTCCATTTGTCTGCATGATGAAATAAATTATCACATGCCTCTCCCATTTCTGATGAATCAAATTGCGGTTCCATAAAATGGAGAATATAGTAAATGGCTTCCTCGTTTATTCGTTGGCCAAGAGTACCCAAGAAGTGTAATAAAGAAATACGAGCCTCTTGGTTATTTTCACACATTTTGTCAAGAAACACCTTGATGCGCTCGTCTTTATCGTTGTGTGCCCAAGCTAGCCATAGTATAATGACTTGCTCACGATAACATTCAGTGCAATCTGCCGCATGGCTGAAAAATTCCAACAATTCATCAATGGCATAATTGACAAAATACACTAGTGGATTATAATTATGAACAGGCATAGCCATTAACCTAGGATTAAAGTCATGCATCAGTTTTTTGAATAGCTCAACATTCCTGTTTCTATCAAGAATATTTAGTGTTGCCATATTTAAAAGTACTGCAGCTCTTGTATAAACAGAAGCAGTTTCTGCAATGCTTTCTATGGTTCGGAATATATCTTCTTTATATTTGTTCTCTTTGGCACACTCCACCAGCATGTAACCAGCATTACCTCTCGCTTGGTTAATACCCACATTATAAACATCTTTCATATCTTGATGAATATCCTCATCTGGCTCCTTGGCATTGAGCAATACATTGCAAAACAATTTGAAGACAGGCTCAGGTACAAGGCTCATTTTAGATACATCATTTAAGGCAAATAAAAGCGAATGTATACAGAAACCTCTAAAAGTTGAATTGACGTCATAATGTACTATATCAAGGATTCGCTCCATAACATGTACAGCATCTTCTAAGCGTCCTGCATCCAACAACCCTTGCATTCCTGCTTGGGGATAATCCAAAAGTACGCGATTGTCATCTAGTGCTGTATTAATCAAATCAATAAACTTGTTTGGTTCTTTCGCCACTACATTTCTAAATAGATGGCATTGCCCAGTCAAAGATGGTCTGTCCCAATCTATTATAGAGTTATCCGTATATGTTAGCATCGCTTTGTGCCATGTGTCAAGGTTCATCTTCATCCCTTGGTCTTCTCTCAATGATGTCCAGCCTGTATGAGTTGTCATTTGGGAAGGCATATCATTTTTTAATCTGGCTTCATTGAATTTCCTATCAATCCTTTGTCGCTCTTGATATGCTTGCCAGGACAATCTTCTGAGTTCTTCTTTATGTATAGCATGCAACGCTTTTCCCTTATGCAAATCAATATCAAGCAATGGATGACCGTATAAAAGTCTATTTTTAGCATAATCCTTAAACAAGACGTGTTCTCCCTTGTCATCTATAGAAAGGATTCTTCTTATTATTGTTAACTTTTGCTCATCATTCCATAACGGGAATGCAGCTTTTAATGCTTCCATAGTCTGATACTCCACCCAACTCGGAGCATTGCAAAGAACAGAGCGATTGATTATTAGATTAAAGATGTTATCCTTAAACTTCTCAGGAAACTTTGTATAGACATATAAAGCAATGAAAACGAATCCTTCGTGCTCACTCTGAGCAAACTCCGTCAAGTATAGTTCAACTCTTTCGTTATCAACTTCTTTCAAGAAATTATCTATAAGAATGTTTGCAGCATCTTCTATAAAATTTGAAACAAAATGTCCACCCGTCACTCTTTGAAAACTGTAGAATTCTGTAGAATTGCTTATTTCAGCACCATCTAAGCAAAATTTCGAATTATCATAAACAAGTTTCAGTATGTCCACTAATAGCTGAACTCCATGATTATGATGATCCCTAAGCAACTTCTCATACAGGAGCTTAACATCATGCCCTACTTCTATCCTATAAACAAGCTTTGACTCCTTCTCCAGCAATTGCAATCTGACATTTTCCTTCAACTCCTGACAAACAAATTCAGGATTATCCTTCATTATATTCTCCAGAAGACGTGTATGTTCAAGCGGCAGTCTACTCTTAACCAGCTTATTATAAAGTACTATCAATTTCTTTGTATCGCAATTCAAATCATAATGTTGAAGCAAATTACTAAAATACTCACAGTCCTCTTTGTTACTAAAATCAAATGTCGCCTCTAACTTGTCAAGAACAATCTCTGCACAAAGCAAAAGCGTCCTTTTGCTCATCAGCATGGTTTTCTCTTTATAATTTTTACTTAAACACTTCCACCCACCTTTACTTTCCATGATTTCCCAAATAGCCTTAAACCAATTAGGGGTATGCACAGACTCATATAACACGTCCATATAAATATTATCTTGAAAGACCTTTCTAGAGATAAAATTTATTTCATCATTCAAAGGTGTTTCAAAAAATGCCATATTGCTCAAGGCCAATGATTTCAAATGATACCGATATGTATCTTTTCCATCGTCATTTTGCGCATAAAGTAGTTGGTCAATAATATGAATATACTCCTTAGGACTCTGTTCTCGAAGAAAAGTTAATATGCTCTTAACTGCAGCCCTAGAAAATAACCCTTGGTGCTGCCTTTTAAGTACTTCCAATAAATTGTATCCTTTTTCAGTAAATCTGCGTGCATATACATAATCAAACAACGTTTGATGAAAAAATTGAATCTGATTGCTCTTTGTCTTTAATAACAGCTCATGAGAGAACAGATATTGCAACTCAAAGCTGAAGTCTGTTTCAAACTCCCTAAGGTGTACAGACAACTCTTGACGTTTATACATAGTTGTGACCAGAGCATCCATTAAGGCTAAAAGACGTTCTTTATCAACCGTACGCATGCTATCATCAAGTATGTATTTTCGCCATAATTGATGATAAAGTACGTCCGTTGACAATGGGTATGTCAGTTGTTCTCCTGACTTTATCTTTAAAAATAAGTATAAATGTAACGGATTACCCAAAAATCGTAGAAGATTGTCATTTAAATGTTCCTTACATTCATTCTTATCAAGAATATCTAGAACTTGTTCTTTAGTAAAATCTTTAAGTTCCCATTTGTTCTTTATACGTAAACTATCAAGTAATGGATCGTATTCTAAATCATATGGTCTACAAGAAATAACCACCCTAACATTTGAAATCAATTGTACCTGCCTTATCAATTTTAAAAGAGAACGCAATGGTGTACGATTAGAAGACAGTGATAACGACAATGCATCAATCTGATCTATTAGCAGTATGACCCGTTTATATTGATGGGTCATTTCCTCCATAACAATTTCTATAGGTTTTGCAAGATGCATATTCTTACCAAGTTCATCTGTATCTGCAAACTCAACCTGATCAGATTTAATGCCTAATACTAGATAATCCTTATTTCCCTTCAATTCTTCAAGCAAGTCATGCATAACTATAGACTTCCCAACACCAGCCTTACCATAAAGTAATGCCAATCTACAAGGATGTTCTGTAGATATCCTCCTTTCAATCCAATCTTTTATCTGATCAACCTCTTCTCTATGGATAGAAGGTTGTATAGTAGGCGCGTAGTCCTGCAACTCGTATGACCCTTTAACAAATGCAACAGAAGGCTCTTCTACATAGAGATTGCCTACATAAATTTGTCCGCTATTTTTCTCTATATAAATTGGTGTTTGACCATTTTGATTAATAGTTCTATCTTCCATAACAACTTATCTTTACCGCTTAATGTTTCACATAACATCCTCTGCTTCATATAAGATTATCCAATTCTTACCATCCCTGCCAACTGCACGAAATAATCATTTGACCAAATGTCAAGTTCTTTTGGATTGCGGAGGAAAGGCAATACATCTTCTTTCACTTGTTTTATGTCAGCTGTAGAGAGACGCTCAATGAGTTTTTCTTTGAATAACTCTAGAGTAATATTCTCATTGTTAAACTGCTTGCACCGTTCTGCCAAATGAGTAAAATCTAACGGAACATTATGACGTACATACCATTCAAAATCGTACCAATCACGACCTTTGACTCTATTCTTCCACACACGATAGACCAGTGCGTGCATCTTACCTGCAAATAAGTCTGGAAGTGTAAAACAGCGGGTCATAAATGAATGTGGCTGAAGCAAAAGCTTTTGTTCCGTTTTGAAGTTCAACGGTGGACAAGTATCTACTTCAATCTTTATCTTTATTGACTTCTCTGTTTGGAAAGTCACATCATATACATCGGTATTATCTTTAAGAAATGCCGATTCGACCTTTCCAAAATTCTTCTTATCCTTTTTCTTTATTTCAACTTCACGGCCTACAATTGCAAAAGCGTCAATGATAGCAGGAAAATATTTCGTAAAATCGAACTTGTCATCTTGTGCAAGCAGTGAGAAATCCATATCCTCACTGAAACGCTGCAAGCCATGAAAGATTCTCAGGCAAGTTCCGCCATAAAACGCAGCCGACTCAAAGAAGCCCCCAGCATACAGGCCTGCAAGTATCATTTGTTGGTTAACTTCAAATATGGCGTTTCTCTTATGTTGCTCAGTTGTTAAATCATAACGGGAGAGCATATTGTCGAATATTTCATTTTTCATCGTCTTAAGAATTTTAAAAGTGTCGAAATTGAATCAGCCTTTTTGCCTACATTAATATAATTTTCAAATATGGTTGCATCCATATTATAGAACTCATCCATATCCATACGAATATCCTGCTCAAGATATGTCTCTACATCCTTCATATAGCGAAGAATGACTTTTGAGGAATTGGCAATCAAATCACACAAAGCCTTTTCCGGTGATGCAATAAGAAATGCATAGTCACCTTTATTCATACTCCTTACTCCTATCGGAAATGCCTTTCTTGAAATATATTTGTAGTCATAATTGCCGACTGGAGTTTGAAAACTTCGGGGATGTTTTACTGTCATTGATTGATGAACATATACAGCCTCTGGGATAAGTCCATAATATCGTAGTGCAGTAGACATTGAAATATACGAAGGTGTATAGAGATGATTGGCGATTAACTCACTCGATAGAGTCTTTCCTGAATATTCTGGGTTGATCACATAAAGTCCTCGCTTCAGTCTGATGATAACCCCTTGTTTTTCGAGCCAAGTAACTTTCTTATTAGCAGACTTCAGTTCCGGATATAACGATTCAATGATTGAAGTCGTTACTGGAATGGTTCCTATTTCACTTAATTGTCTATCCATACTGCAAATATAGTAATATTTTGAACAATAAAAGAAATAATAATTCTTTTTCTGTTCAAAATATTACTACTAAGACCATCTTAAAAAATAGCGACTGCTGTCACATAATGATTACCGACAAGGTAGATTATTCTCTAAAATTTCTCATCACTCACCGATTGTAAAGACCTCATAGCACTTAAAAATAGATTCTATTTTCATAGATAAGACACTAAAAACTCACAAATCTGTTCATCGATAAAACATCAAGTCCTACTTCATCTTTAAGTCTAAAAGAATAAAAAGCATCCTTTTCTTCTTTTTCGAACTGTGAAGTAAACGAGGCACTCATTGTTCCCAATACAGTTTATGAAACTTTTCACATTTAGTAGAAAGCCCATGGGCTAAACCATTTTTGAGTCTGTGAGTATTTCATTGCCCATTTAGCTTTCTCAAGAATCGCTATTTTTCTAGCTTTTTCATAAAATTACATGATTAGAGATTAGGAACTGCACCGAATTTACCGAATTTATATGCCTTTTGGAGAGAACTGATCCTATTCAATCCCTTAAAATTTGTTAGAGGATACAGCACACTTGATCCATCCAGATTCTTTTCAGTAAACCAGACATTATCCTTTCTAAGCAAATCTTCCTCTTCTAACAGTCCATCATAATGTGTAGTGAGCAACAACTGGGCTTGCTCTGATTCTTTCAGAAAACGTTCAATAATATGTTCTATCAATTTCGGATGAAGAGAAATTTCGATATCGTCAACAGCAAGAAAAGCATCATTTTCAAGAATCTTTTGTACTTGAGCAGCCAGGCCAAACGTACGAATAGTACCGTCCGATTCAAACTGTTCCGGGAACTCATAATAATCATTGTTACCATTATCAGATGAAACTTTATGCTGATACATAGTATAATCAATCGAACCCTTATGTGTTTCTTGTTCTTTGGAAGTAATATTTGAAATATTGAAATTAGCTTCCTGTAGATATCTCAAAATATAATCTTTTATAGACTCATTCTTGATTGATTCTTTGGCATAACGACTTAAAGATGATGCAGGCACAATTGCCGGCATAACCTGATTGGTTAAATACTGAAGAACTGCCTCTAATTCTACAATATATGTATTTACCTGCATATAAGCAGCAAAAACTGACATGTTATGCAAACATTTCAATGTTATTTCCTCTTTGACAGATTGCGACATTTTGATTTTCGGTCCAAATTTAATAACAGATACATTATTCTCAGTATTTCTTTCAAATATAGTAGCAGGCTGTTGACTTGGATAATAGATTAGACTTTCCTTTGCTACATGCCATCTGTCTAAAGCTACAGAATAGACATAACGAACTGCTTTTTCCTCATTCTTCAAGTAGAACGAAATCGAATATTCAGATAACTGCCTCGAACTTGT
>UMGK01006524.1_pt1 | contig 11374 bp, 6 predicted proteins | sample 1965251 | NCBI WGS metagenome assembly UMGK01 (sample SAMEA4836070, study PRJEB28245) | human gut metagenome | biome: gut microbiome; material: fecal sample | place: Denmark | collected 2008 | reverse complement strand
ACCGCGGCGGCCCCGGCATTGATGCGCGCCCGCAACTCGACGCTCGGCACGGTATCGCTCGCGTCCCACAGCTCGGGATTGAGCGCAGGCGCATGCGGGTCCACAGCGCAATGCGAGCTCGTGCGCTCGTCGCCGATGGGCATGTATTCGATAAAGCGCAGGTGGATGGGGCGGTCGAGCGTGAGCCGCGCGCGGGCCGCCACATCTTGGTTGAGCCGGCGCACCACAACGCAGTTGACCTTAACGGGCTCAAAGCCCCAAGCCAGCGTCGCGTCGATGCCCGCCATGGTCTGCTCGAGTCGACCCAGACGCGTGATCTTTCCAAAGAGCGTAGGGTCGAGCGTGTCGAGCGAGATGTTGACGCGGTTAAGCCCCGCGTCTTTGAGCTGCGGCGCCAGCTTGGGCAGCAGGGCGCCATTGGTGGTGAGCGAGATGTCCTCAATCTGCGGGATCGCGCGGATGTCGCGGATGAGCGGGATGATACGGCGGCTGACCAGCGGCTCGCCGCCCGTCAGGCGCACGCGGCGAATGCCCTCCCCCGCCACCAAGCGCACAAAGCGGGCGATTTCCTCGGCGCTGAGCAACTCGTCGTGTGCGCGGGGCGCCACACCATCGGCCGGCATGCAATAGATGCAGCGGAAATTGCACTTGTCGGTAACGGCAATGCGCAGGTAGTTGATGTCGCGGCCAAAGCCGTCATGTTGCACGTGCCCGTCCACGCAGCCCTCCCCTCACGCGGCGTTTTATTCTTCAGAAAACATAATACCCCACGGGAGAATCATGCCGACACCCGTACGACAGGACAGGTCGCTTCGAGCAAGACGGACTTCCCAAGCCCATCCTCAGCATACAAACCATCACAACATTCGATGCTTTTCCCGTTTTTGGCGAAAAACGTCGAATGTTGTGATGGTCTGCCTGCCCACGGCACCCCGTAGAAGGACCAAAGCGTCCCTAAAGGCCGCCGTCCCAGTGTCGAATCACGAATTCTCGCAGGTCGTTTTGACGTTTCTGAAACGCTTCGCTTCGGTCGCACTTAAGGCCCATAGCGAGCGCGATGGCGTTCATCGCCCGGTGCAATTGCAGCTGATGGGCAAACTGAGTCCCGGTGAGGACGATCATCCTAAAGCCCAGCGCGCTCAGCACGGTCATACGCTCCGCATCCGACGCGCTGCGCTGTTTATCAAGATGGTCCGAGCCGTTGTATTCAATCCCCGTACCACTCGCAGGCGCATATACGTCAATCTCGAAATACCCGGCCTTTGCGAGATACTTGAACTCGTTGGGAACATCAACCCGATGGTTGAGCTCAATCTTGGCGTATCCCAGCCCGCCCTGGGAACGTTTTGCTACGACCATGATTGCGGTGGCCGTCTCCATGGGCGACCGCGCGCCATCGTGCACGCGCCTGAGCACGGCGGCCGCGCGTATAGCCCCCTGACGAGATCGGTTCTCGTTGCAATAAGCAATCAAGTCGGCAACGGTATACCTCTGCCCCATCTCGATATAATCGCCTGTCGACAGATGATTCAAATGGTATCGGGCACAGATTTCGTAGCCATATTCCAGCTGCTCGGGTTCGCTCATCCACGAACCCGCTTGGACAAAGCACATGGCCTCATCAACCACCAGAAGGCCCTCTGCCACCTCGATAAGATGGCCTGGAGGCACCGGCGCCCCAAACACGTGGCACCTAAATCCAGCCGGCGTCGAGCGCTCAAAATCGAAGTTGACGAGCGTGTCGATGTGATCGAGCTCTTCTCGTGGAATACCAAGCGAAACCAGATAGTCGGTAACGATCCCGACTGCCGTTGAAGCCCTCAGCCCCTTGGCATCGAGCTCCAATTTGGGCAGGCCCGCAGTCGGCTCCGCCTCATTAGCAAGCGAGTCCTCATCGTATAGGCTGTTTGCTCGCGAGAGCGGCTCGGACGGGCGCGCCACGTTGTGGTACAGCCAGGCAGTCTTATGGGACAGGACGATCGGCAGGTCCATGAGCCCTCCAATGGAGTCGGATAACCAACCTTATTCCCCTGCCCACGGGTCCGCACACCTTCGTGCGCAAGAAAGCGATTCCACCCGGTCGAGTGGCAGAAAAACCATCACAACATTCGATGCTTTTCCCGATTTTGGCAAAAAACGTCGAATGTTGTGATGGTTCGAGGCGAGGTGAGGGGCACGGAGGACCAAAGCATCATGCTCGAACGGGTTAATCCAACTCTTTTAAGCCATGCGCCAGCTGCCAGTACTCGCCGTGCTGGGCGAGCAGCTCGTCGTGCGTGCCGCGCTCGATGATGCGGCCGTGTTCGAGGACCATGATGGCATCGGCGTCGCGGACGGTGGACAGGCGGTGCGCGATCATAAACGTGGTGCGTCCGCGCATGATGCGGTCCATACCGCGCTCGATGAGCTTTTCGGTACGCGTGTCGATACTCGAAGTGGCCTCGTCCAGGATGAGCACCGGCGGATCGGCGACGGCCACGCGCGCAATGGCGAGCAGCTGGCGCTGGCCCTGCGACAGGTTGGCGCCGTCGGCCGTGACCGGCGTGTCGTACCCTCTAGGCAGGCGGCGAATAAATGAATCCGCGCAGGCTGCCTCGGCAGCGGCGCGCACCTCCTCGTCGGTCGCGTCGAGCTTGCCAAAGCGGATGTTCTGCGCAATGGTGCCGCTAAACAGGTGCGTATCCTGTAGCACGATGCCGAGCGACCCGCGCAGGCTGGCCTTGGCAATGTGCTTGACGTCGATGCCGTCGTACGTGATCTCGCCGTCATCGACCTCGTAGAAGCGGTTGATGAGGTTAGTGATGGTCGTCTTTCCGGCGCCCGTCGAGCCAACAAAGGCGATCTTTTGCCCCGGCTTGGCGAACAGGTTGAGATCTGTGAGCACACGCGTGCCCGGCACGTAGGAAAAGTCCACGGCATGGAAGCGCACGTCGCCGGCGAGCGGGACCAGACCGGTAACAAGCTCGGTACCATCGGCCGCCACCGCACGACCCGATTCATCAACGGCGGCCACGTCGTGCAGATGCCCGTACGTGCCCACACCCTGGCCCTCGGGAATCTTCCACGCCCACGCCGCGTCGCCCGTCTGCACCAGCTCCACGCAGCCCTCGTCCACCTCGGGCTTAAGGTCCATAGCGGCAAACAGGCGCTCGGCACCGGCCAGCGCGTTGAGTAGGAAGTTGCCCAACTGCGTGAACTGATTGATGGGCATGGCCGCCTGGCGCACAAAGACCAGGTAGCTCGCGAGTGCACCCACGTCGGCAAGTCCCTTGATGCAGAGCATGCCGCCCGCCACGGCAACGATGGCGTAGTTGACGTAGCCGATCACCACGGTCATGGGCACCATTGAGTTGGCGTAGGCCTGTGCGGCGCCACCGGTACGGCGCAGCTCCTGGTTGCGCGTGTCAAAACCGGCAACATTGGCCTGCTCGTGGTTAAAGACCTTAATGACCTTTTGGCCCGAGACCATCTCCTCGACGTATCCGTCCAAGTCGCCGAGCGATGCCTGCTGGGCGGCAAAAAAGCGCTTGGAGCGGGCACCCGAGTAGCGCGCGTACAGCACAATGGCAACATCGCACGCGAGCGTGATAATCGTGAGCTGCCAGTTAAGAATGATGAGCATGGCTGTGGTGCCGATCACCTGAATGGTCGCCTGAATCACGTTGGCAAAGCTGTTGTTGAGTGCCTCGGAGACCGTGTCGACGTCGTTGGTGAAGAAGCTCATGATGTCGCCCGAGCGCGTACTGTCAAAGTAACTGAGCGGCAGCGTCTGGATGTGCGCGAACAAGTCGCGGCGAATATCGGACACCACGCGCTGGGCCGCGCGCACCATGATCTGCGAGTAACCCAAGGCCGAGAGCACGCCCGCGGCGTAGATGACGGCCGTAAAGAGAACCTGCTTGGTGAGCAGTTCATCCCCGCCCGTGGCCAAACCGTTAACGATGGGGCGCACCATGTAGGTGCCGACGAGGCTCGCGATGGCGGCGACGGAGGCGAGCACGCCCACCGCGAGCAACGAGAACTTGGCATGCCCCATGTAGGAGAGCAGGCGGCGCACCGTGCGCTTGAGGTCGGCCGGGCGTGCTTGGGCTGCGGTCTTAGGCATGGCGCTCACCCCCTTCCAAGGGCGATCCGCTGGGAACGGAGGAAAACGGATCATTCGCGCAGCCATCGTCGCCGCCGTCGCTGGCGTCCGTGTTCCCCGCAAACTCCATCTGCGAGGCGTAAATCTCCTGGTATATGTTGTCGCCCGCCAGCAGTTCCTCGTGCGTGCCCACGCCGTGGACACGACCGTCATCCAACACCACAATGCGATCGGCATCCATGACGCTCGCGATGCGCTGGGCGATGATGAGCACGGTCGTATTGGGAATCCGAGCGATGTGCTCGCGAATCTTAGCGTCGGTCGCCATATCGACCGCGCTGGTGGAGTCATCAAAAATGAGCACGCGCGGATGCTTGAGCAGTGTGCGTGCGATGCACGGGCGCTGCTTCTGGCCACCCGAGACACCGGCGCCGCCTTGGCCCAACTCGCCGTCGAGTCCGCCGATGCGATCAAGGAACTCGTCCACGCACGCCGCGCGGCAAGCCGCGAGGAGCTCATCGTCCGACGCCTGCGGATTACCCCACTGCAGGTTCTCGCGCACGGTGCCCGTGAACAGCACATTCTTTTGCAGCACAATGCCCACGGCATCGCGTAAGGTCGCGAGGTCGTAGTCGCACACGTCGTGTCCGCCCACAAGCACGGTGCCCTCAGTGGCGTCGTACAGGCGCGCAATCAGCTGCACAAGCGAACTCTTGCCCGAGCCCGTGCCGCCGAGGATGCCCACCGTCGAGCCGCTCTCGATGCGAAGGTCGATATGCTCGAGCACATCCTCGGCTGCATCCGCGCGGTATTTAAAGGAAACGTCGCGAAACTCGATACTGCCGTCCGCTGGCGCCGCAATCGCGAGGTCTCCCGCGGGGTTGGCGATAAAGGGCTCCTCATCGAGCACCTCGGCGATACGGCCCACACTCGTAAGAGCGCGCGTGAGCAGCAAAAACACGTTGGAAATCATCATGAGCGAATTCATGATCAGCAGCACGTAGCTCATAAAGCCCGTGAGCGAGCCCACGCCCAGCTTGCCGGCGAGAATCATGCGGCCGCCAATCCACAGGATGGAGAGCGCAGCCACGTACATCGACAGCTGAAACACCGGCAGGTTGAGCACCGCGCTGCCAAAGGTCTTTGTCGCCGTGCCGGCGAGCTCGGTATTGACGGTGTCGAACTTGTCGCACTCGTGCTCGGCGCGCACGTAAGCCTTCACGGCGCGCACGGCGGTGAGGTCTTCCTGTACCACGCCGTTGAGGTGGTCCATCGAGGTCTGGAGTTGGCGGTAGAGCGGGCTCACGCGATAGGTGATGACGCCCAGCACGATTGCCAGCACGGGCAAGATGATCGCAAAGACGGTGGCGAGCGGGCGCGACAGCATCAGCGCGTAGATAAGGCCGACGATAAGCGTCACCGGGCCGCGCACCATAGGGCGAAAGCCGTTGCCCACAGCATTTTGGATAACGGTGATGTCCGTGGTCATGCGGGTGACGAGTGAGCTGGCGTCGTAGTTGTCCAGGTTACCAAAAGCGAGCGTCTGAATCTTTTTGTACTCGGCCTCGCGCAGGTTAGCGCCTAGGCCCGAGGCAACGCGGGCGGACGTGCGGGCATAACCCAAGCCCAGTACCAGCGAAAGCGCAGCGCACACCAACATGTACGCGCCCTGCAGCAGCATGTAGTTGATATCACCCGCAGGCACGCCCACATCGATGATGTTGGCCATGATGACCGGGATAAACAGCTCGAGCACCGTCTCGACCGACACAAAGAACACGCCGAGGATGGCATCGCGACGGTATGTCCCTAGATAGGAAAACAGTATTTTGAGATTGCGCACGCAGGTTCAACCCCCATCAAACGTTGTTCGCAAACGCACGTATTATTGCGCGCCGAATAATGGTGTCAAGTATTCCGAAATCGTTTTCTGCAAGGTTAGCGCCAGCGGCGAGTTCTCGTGACGTGTGTCCATATTCACTCGGAATAATGGTGCGCGCGACTTATTTCGCCCCACTGTCAACACAAACCTTGACTCTACAATCGTTATAGGGTTTTCACTACACTGGTAGCTAAACGAACCGAGCCAGAAAGTGCCCCGCCCATGGAACACGACCTCACACACGGCAATGTCCTCAAGACCATCGCGGTCTTTGCCCTGCCCTATATGCTCTCGTACTTTTTGCAGATGCTCTACGGCATGGCCGATCTGTACATGATGGGGCAGTTTAGCGGCGCTGCCGGCATCACCGCCGTGGGCAATGGCGCTCAGACGCTCTATATCATTACCGTGACGCTCGTGGGTCTGGCCATGGGAACGACGGTCATCGTCGGCCACGCCGTGGGCTCGCGCCGCTTCGACCGCGCCGAGACCGCCATCGGCAACACCATTACGCTCTTTATGGGTGTCTCGGTGGTGCTGGCCGTCATCTTGCTTGCACTATGCCCACAGGTTGTGGCGCTCATTGGCACGCCACCCGAGGCGGTCGAAGGAACCGCCGCCTACCTGCGTATCTGCTTTATCGGCATTCCCTTTATCGCCGCGTACAACATTCTTTCGGCCATCTTTCGCGGGCTGGGCGATTCACGCTCGCCCATGTACGTGATCGGCGTGGCGTGCATCATCAACATCGCGCTCGACTTTCTGTTTATCGGCCACATGGGGCTCGGCCCCGTGGGCGCGGCGCTCGGCACGGTAACCGCCCAGACGGCAAGCGTTGCCCTCGCGCTCGTATGGCTCAAGAGCCGCCGTACGAACATCCACGTTAAGCGCAGCGACCTGCGTCCCCAGCCCGAGGTGCTCGGCAGCATTCTTAAGATCGGCGTGCCTGTGGCCGTGCAGGACGGCTGCATCCAGGTGGCGTTTATGTTTATCACCGTCATCGCCAACCACCGAGGGCTCGTCGACGCCGCCGCCGTAGGCCTGGTCGAAAAGATGATCAGCTTCTTGTTCATTGTGCCGAGTTCCATGGGTGCCACCGTCAGCGCGCTCACAGCGCAAAACGCCGGCGCGGGCAAGGGCGACCGTGCACGTCAGGTACTCAAGGACGCCATGACCATATCGGTAGTGTACGGTTGCCTAATCACGGTGCTGATGTGGCTGGTGGCGCCGGCGTTTATCGGCTTTTTTGCCAAGGATCCCGCGGTGGTCGCGGCCGGTACCGGCTATATGCGCAGCTACATTTTCGATGCGATTTTTGCCGGCATCCACATTTGCTTTAGTGGCTTTTTCGCTGCGTATGGCAAGAGCTACATCGGCTTTGCGCACAACGTACTGGCCGTGGCGCTCATTCGCGTGCCGGACGCGTGGCTGCTGTCGAACGCCTATTCCGATACGTTGTTTCCCATGGGCATCGCTTCGCCGTGCGGATCGATTTTGTCGGCAGTCATCTGTGTTGTCGCGTTTACCGTGCTCAACCGGCGCGGGGCTTTTGACAAGCTGGCAGCGTAGCGGGGCAACGCGAAATCACCCTCATCGACGACATCATCAGCGACGACCCCACAACCTACGTGACGCAGATCACAGTGCCGGTTGCCCCAGCAAAGTAAGATCCGCCCGGAAGGCAGTTCAATCATGCTTTCCGGGCGGATCTTCAATTTGGTTATCGATGCACTAAGCCTGGGGCACCTCACCAGTCGCCAGGATCTGCTCGAGTGCATCCTCATCCAGCACGGGCACACCCAGCTGCTCGGCCTTGGTGAGCTTGGAGCCCGCTTTGGGGCCGGCGACCAGGTAGCTCGTCTTCTTTGAAACACTGCCCGAAACCTTGGCGCCGAGTACCTTGAGCGCCGCACCCGCCTCGTCGCGGGTGCGGTTGACGAGCGTGCCGGTGAGCACGAAGGTCAGACCTGCGAGCGGTTGTGCATCGGCGAGCTCGCCCGCCACGCCCGCGTCGGCTGCGGCTTGTGCATGCGCGGCGCCCAAGTCGACCTCGAGCGACAGGCCCGCCTGGCGCAGGCGCTCCAGCACGGCAAGGTTTTCGGGCACGGCCAGGAACTGCTTGACGCTCGCCGCAATCTTGGGACCGATGCCCTCACACTCGGCAATGTCCTCTTCGCTCGCCAAGATGAGCTTGTCGATCGACAGGAATCGCTCGGCGATGACCTCGCCCACACTCTTGCCCACGTGGCGGATGCCCAGGGCAAACAGCACGCGACCGAGCGGCTGGCTCTTGGACTTGTTGAGCTCGGCGATGATTTTCTCGGCCGTCTTGAGGCCCACCGGGATAGGGTCGCCCTTCTTGACGCCCTTTTTGCTGTTGGAGCTGGCATAGGTGCGGCCCGTGTCCAGTCCGGCGATGTCATCAACCGTGAGCTGGTAGAAGTCTGCGACGTCGTGGATCAGCCCGGCGGCGATCATCTTGTCGACGATCTCGTCGCCTAGGCCGTCGACGTCCATGCAGCCGCGGCTCACCCAGTGGAGCAGACGCTCCTTGAGCTGCGCCGGGCAGTCGATGGACACGCAACGGTAGGCAACCTCGCCGTCCTCGTGGACCACGGGACTGCCGCACACGGGACAGACCTCGGGCATGTGCCAGTCGACCGAATCGGCCGGGCGCTTGTCGAGCACCGGGCCTACGACCTCCGGGATTACGTCGCCTGCCTTGTGCACGATGATGGTGTCGCCCTCGCGCACGTTTTTGCGGCGGATCTCGTCGATGTTGTGCAGCGTGGCGCGCGCGATGGTAGAGCCGGCGACCGTCACCGGGTCGAACTCGGCGACCGGCGTGAGTACACCGGTGCGGCCCACCTGGATGCGAATTTCGCGCAAGACGGTCTGCTTTTCCTCGGGCGGGAACTTAAAGGCAATGGCCCAGCGCGGCGCACGGGCGGTAAAGCCCAGGTCGAGCTGCTGCTGAAAGCTATCGACCTTTACGACCACGCCGTCGATGTCGTAGTCCAGGTCGCCGCGGTGCTCGAGCGCCTGGGCACAGAACTCGTGGACCTCGGCCGGCGTGGCGCAACGAGCCACGTTGGGGTTGACGCTAAAGCCGGCGCTACGCAACCAATCGAGGAACTCGCGCTGGCTGTGGACGTGCAGCGGGTCGGTATCGGCGATGGCGTAGATAAAGGTGGCCAGATCGCGGCGCGCCGTGACCTTGGGGTCTTTTTGGCGCAGGCTGCCGGCGGCGGCGTTGCGCGGGTTGGCGAAGGGGTCGCGGCCCTCGGCATCGGCCTCGTCGTTCAGGCGCACAAAGCTGCCCTTGGGCATATAGACCTCGCCGCGCACCTCAATGGTGCGCTCGCGGTCGGCGCCCATGTGGACAAGCGCTGGCTCGGACAGGTGCATGGGCACATCCTTGATGGTGCGCACGTTGAGCGACACGTCCTCGCCCGTGGTGCCATCGCCACGTGTGGCCGCACGTACGAAGGTGCCGTTTTGGTAGGTAAGGGCCACGCCCAGGCCGTCGATCTTGAGCTCGCAGGTATAGGTGACGCTACCGGCGCCGAGCGCATCCTCGGTGCGTTGGAGCCACGCGTCGAGCTCGTCCAGGTCCATGGCATCGTCCATGGAATACATGCGTGCCATGTGCGTGACCGGCGTAAACTGCTCGCTCACGTAGCCACCTACGCGCTGAGTATAGCTGTCGGGCGTCACCAGGTCGGGGTAGGTCGCCTCGATTTCCTGCAGCTCAACGAGCATTTTGTCAAAGGCGGCGTCCGTGATCTCGGGCGCATCGAGCATGTAGTAGCGATAGGCGTGGTAATCGAGCTCGTGGCGCAACTCGGCCGCACGCGCTGCCGCCTGGGCACGGGCGTCGACCGGTGCGGTGGCATCCGCGCTCGCGGGCGTTTCGGTATCGATGTCCACGCCGTCACCAAACAGGCTCGATTGCTCCATAGCGGCACTCCTTCGCTCGATTTCAAACGGATACTAGAGTACCACCGGTCGCAATGAGGCCGAATAGCGGTCTCGAACCGCACCGAATCGGCAGCCGCCAGACTGGAGTGGACAGTTAGTTCAGATACGTATAAATCCTAGAGCTGAATCAGGCACGAACACCCCTGTTTCAACTAATTTGGGCTCCTCGAGACCATGTAAACGTCCCGCTCTCCCTTCCAAACACCCATTCGAGCCCCATCCCAATCAAAAATTGCTCAAAACGCATCCCAAGCTGCCCCAGATTTATACGTATCTGAACTAACTGTCCAGACCATTCCGGACCAGGCCTCTTGTCAGCCCCAAGCGATCCGTTTTCCTCCGTCCCCAACGGATCAATAAGAAAAGAGGGGCTGTCCCACACTTGGCGGGACAGCCCCTCTGGCTTCGGCATATGCGAAACGGCTCGCTAGTAGCCCTGGCCGTAGCCCTGGCCCTGACCCTGCTGGCCCAGCAGCTCCTCCAGATACTGGCGCAGCTGCTCATCGGTAATACCGCCGTTGCCGGTGTCGGTCGCGCTGTCGTCCTGCTGCTGGTTCTGCAGCTTCTCGTCGGAGCCCAGCTCGACGGTGACCTTCTTCTCGTCCTTGCCGCGCATAAGCGTAATCTCGACCTTCTCGCCCACCTCGTGGCTGCGCAGCGCGATGATCAGGCCGTCGGCGCTCGTGATCTCGTCGTCGCCCAGCTTGGTAATGACATCGCCCTCTTGGATGCCAGCCTTGGCGGCGGGACCGTCCTCGACGACGCTCGCCACGTACGCGCCGCTGTCGGTGCTCAGCTTGTTGGTACGGGCATTGAGCGCATTGACGCTCGAAAGCGTGGCGCCCAGGTACGGGTGCACCGGCGTCTTACCGCCGATAATCTGGTCAGCGATGTTCTTGGCATAGTTGACCGGAATGGCAAAGCCCACGCCCGAACTGGAGCCCGAGTAGCTCTCGATGAGCGAGTTGATACCCACGAGCTCGCCGTTGTCGTTAACGAGCGCGCCGCCGGAGTTGCCCGGGTTGATGGCGGCATCGGTCTGGATCATGTTGGCATAGATGGTGTTACCGCTGGTAGAACTCATGGCCGTGGAGCGATACAGCGCCGACACGATACCCGTGGAGACCGACTGCTCGTTGCCGAACGGCGAGCCGATCGCCATAACCCACTCGCCCACGTTGAGCTTGGAGGAGTCGCCGATCTCGATCGGCGTGAGCTTGGAGGCGTCGGCGTCCTTGAGCTTGATGACGGCCAGGTCGCTCGAAGCATCGTTGCCCACGAACTCGGCCTCGTAGGTGGTGCCGTCGTCCATGGTCACCACGTATTGGTCATAGCCATCGACCACGTGGTTGTTGGTGAGGATGTGGCCCTCGGTATCGAGCACCACGCCCGAACCGACGCTGCCCGAGTTGTCCGACTCGTCGGCA
>UMGK01040407.1_pt1 | contig 11413 bp, 9 predicted proteins | sample 1965251 | NCBI WGS metagenome assembly UMGK01 (sample SAMEA4836070, study PRJEB28245) | human gut metagenome | biome: gut microbiome; material: fecal sample | place: Denmark | collected 2008 | reverse complement strand
ACCTTCTACCACGTCTTCAAACTGAATCTTACCCGGAGTTTCCGTCACGATAACCGCGTTAAACGGATCCCACTTGGCTATCAGCTTGCCTTTCTCTACTTTATCTCCTTCGTTCACATACAAAGTAGAACCGTAAGGCACATTTTGCGTGAAGAGGACAATATCGGTATTCACGTCGACGAAGCGGACCTCGGCCAAACGTCCTACCACCATCTTGGCTGCATTTCCGTTCTCATCGGTAATGTCTACCGTACGCAACTCTTCGAACTCGACCTTCGAATCGTACTTCGCGACAATAGATGCATTGGCTGCCGCATTCGAAGCCACACCACCGGCATGGAACGTACGCAACGTCAACTGTGTACCCGGCTCACCGATGGACTGGGCGGCAATCACACCGACCGCCTCGCCTTTCTGTACCATCCGACTCGTAGCCAAGTTGCGGCCATAGCACTTCATGCAGACTCCCTTACGGCTCTCGCAAGTCAATACGGAACGGATTTCCACGCTCTCGATCGGAGAGTCTTCGATTTCCTGTGCCTTGTCTTCCGTGATTTCCTCCCCGGCGGAAACAATCAACTTACCCGTCGTAGGATTGATAATATCATGCACGGACACACGTCCGAGAATACGTTCGTAAAGTGAAGAAATGACTTCATCGCCGTTCTTCAAAGCCGTACATACCAGACCGCGCAACGTACCGCAATCCTCTTCCGTGATAATCACGTCGTGGGATACGTCTACAAGACGACGCGTCAAGTAACCGGCATCGGCTGTCTTCAAGGCCGTATCGGCCAAACCCTTACGGGCACCGTGGGTAGAAATGAAGTACTCCAACACGCTCATGCCTTCCTTGAAGTTGGAAAGAATCGGGTTTTCGATAATCTGGGCGCCTTCGGCTCCGGCTTTCTGGGGCTTGGCCATCAAACCACGCATACCGGAAAGCTGGCTGATCTGTCCGGCAGAACCACGGGCTCCGGAATCCAACATCATATATACGGCATTGAAACCTTGGTCGGCTTCTTTCATGGTCTTCATCAAGACCTTGGAAAGGTCATTGTTGACGTGTGTCCAAGTATCGATGACCTGGTTATAACGTTCGTTGTCCGTGATGAAACCCATACCATAATCATTGGCAATGCGTTCCACTTCTTCGTTTCCGCGACGAACCAGTTCCTCTTTTTCTTCCGGAATGATAATATCACCCAAGTTGAAAGACAAACCGCCCACGTATGCCATACGATAACCCAGATTCTTGATACCGTCCAGGAATTCGCAGGCACGAGCCACACCTACCGTCTTGATCACGTCGGTGATGATGCCGCGCAAAGTCTTTTTGGAAATGATGTCGTTGAAATAACCGACTTCTTCCGGTATGATTTCGTTGACAATCACACGGCCTACGGACGTTTCCACCATCTTCTTTTCCAGCTCGCCATTCGCATTCAGGTCCTTTACCACAACTTTAATAGGCGCATGAATGTCTACACGCTTCTCATTGTAGGCAATGATAGCCTCTTCGGGACCATAGAATGTCAAACCTTCGCCCTTAGAACCGGGACGGAGCTTGGTAATATAATACAAGCCCAACACCATATCCTGAGAAGGCACCGTAATCGGCGCGCCGTTTGCCGGATTCAGGATATTGTGAGACTGCAACATCAGAATCTGCGCTTCCAGAATCGCTTCGTTGCTCAAAGGCAAATGCACAGCCATCTGGTCACCGTCGAAGTCGGCATTGAACGCCGTACAGGCCAACGGATGCAACTGGATAGCCTTACCTTCTATCATCTTAGGTTGGAAAGCCTGGATACCCAAGCGGTGCAATGTCGGAGCACGGTTCAACAATACCGGGTGTCCTTTCATCACGTATTCCAAAATATCCCAAATCACAGGCTCCTTGCGGTCTACAATCTTCTTGGCAGACTTCACGGTCTTCACGATACCGCGTTCTATAAGCTTACGGATGATGAACGGCTTATAAAGTTCTGCGGCCATCAATTTAGGCAGACCGCATTCTCCCATCTTCAACTCCGGTCCTACAACGATTACCGAACGGGCTGAATAGTCCACACGCTTACCCAACAGGTTCTGACGGAAACGGCCTTGCTTACCTTTCAACGAATCGGAAAGGGACTTCAAAGGACGGTTGGCATCCGTCTTTACCGCACTGGACTTGCGGGAGTTGTCGAACAAGCTGTCCACGGCCTCTTGCAACATACGTTTCTCATTACGCAAAATCACCTCGGGAGCTTTGATTTCAATCAGTCGCTTCAGACGATTGTTACGGATAATGACACGACGATACAAGTCGTTCAAGTCGGAAGTGGCAAAACGGCCGCCATCCAACGGAACCAACGGACGCAGTTCGGGCGGAATCACCGGAAGGATTTTCATAATCATCCATTCGGGCTTATTGCGTCCCCGACTGGCACGGAAAGACTCAACCACCTGCAACCGCTTCAGGGCTTCGGTCTTACGCTGCTGGGCCGTATCGGCATTGGCACTGTCACGCAATTCGTATGACAATTTATCCAAATCCAAACGGAGCAAAAGGTCATAAATGGCCTCTGCACCCATCTTGGCTATGAACTTATTAGGATCCGAATCATCCAAATACTGGTTCTCTTTGGGAAGTTTCTCCAGATAATCCAAATATTCATCTTCGGTCAACAGGTCATTGGCTGCGATTCCTTCTTCGGCCAGCACGCCCGGCTGAATGACTATATAACGTTCGTAGTAAATGACTGCATCCAGCTTCTTTGTCGGTATTCCCAACAGATAACCGATTTTATTCGGTAACGAACGAAAATACCATATATGAGCCACAGGCACCACCAACGCAATGTGTCCTGAACGTTCGCGACGTACCTTCTTTTCTGTTACTTCCACGCCACAACGGTCGCAGACAATACCTTTATAACGAATCCGTTTATACTTTCCGCAATGGCATTCATAATCCTTCGTCGGACCAAAAATACGCTCGCAGAACAAACCGTCACGTTCGGGTTTATAGGTACGATAGTTAATGGTTTCGGGTTTCAAAACCTCACCATACGAATTTTCCAGGATTTCTTCGGGCGAAGCCAATCCGATGGTTATCTTCGTAAAGTTACTCTTTATTTTAGATTCTTTTCTAAAAGCCATATTCTGTTATTAATAAAAGAGTTCAACTGTTATTCAAGCGTAATGCTCAACCCCAAGCCTCTCAGCTCGTGGAGCAACACATTCAGTGATTCCGGAATACCCGGAGTTGGCATCGGCTCGCCCTTGACAATCGCTTCGTATGCTTTCGAACGGCCTACCACATCGTCCGACTTGATAGTCAAAATTTCCTGTAGCACATGAGATGCACCGAATGCCTCGATGGCCCAGACCTCCATTTCTCCGAAACGCTGACCACCGAACTGCGCCTTACCTCCGAGCGGCTGCTGGGTAATCAATGAATACGGACCGATGGAACGGGCGTGCATCTTGTCTTCTACCATGTGACCTAACTTCAGCATATAAGCAATACCGACAGTGGCCAACTGGTCGAACTTCTCACCGGTCTCGCCGTCATACAACTGCGTAGAGCAATAGCGGGGTAAACCGGCCTTATCGGTCCATTCACACAAGTCATCCAACGTAGCACCATCGAAAATCGGAGTGGCAAACTTCACTCCAAGTTCTTTTCCGGCAGCCCCTAAAACAGTCTCGAAAATCTGACCGATGTTCATACGAGAAGGCACACCCAACGGATTCAAAACGATATCGACCGGCGTTCCGTCAGCCAAGAACGGCATGTCTTCCTGACGTACAATTTTTGATACGATACCCTTGTTTCCGTGACGTCCGGCCATCTTGTCGCCGACACCAATCTTACGTTTCTTGGCGATATAAACCTTAGCCATCTGAATGATACCTGAAGGCAATTCATCACCAATCGTAATCGCAAACTTCTTACGTTTCAGTTCGGCATCAAGCAACTTGTATTTCTTCAGGAAATTTATAATCAGTTGAGATATCAAACCGTTCAGATGCTCGTCGTCCGTCCAGCCACTTAACTGTATCGTCGTAAAATCGAGTCCTTCCAAAGCGGAAGCCGCAAACTTACGTCCCGAAGCAATCACATCGCTACCCATATAATCTTTCACGCCTTGTGAAACCTTGTCTTTCGTCAGCTCCAACAATTTATCTATCAAGATGGCCTTCAAATCTTCAACCTTGCTGTTGAATTCCTCGTCTATTTTCGGAAGAATCAGTTTGTCCGCAGCCTTGGCAGCACGTGTCTTGATGGCACGGGAGAACAACTTCTTATCTATCACCACACCATTCAATGACGGAGAAGCTTTCAAAGAAGCATCCTTCACATCACCGGCTTTATCACCGAAAATGGCACGCAGCAGCTTCTCTTCGGGCGAAGGATCGCTCTCACCCTTCGGAGTAATCTTACCGATCATAATATCACCCGGCTGAATGCGGGCACCGACGCGGACAATACCATTCTCATCCAAATCTTTAGTAGCTTCTTCGCTTACATTCGGAATATCAGCCGTCAACTCTTCCACTCCACGTTTCGTTTCACGCACTTCCAATGAGAACTCTTCCACATGGATTGAGGTCAAAATATCTTCGCGTACCACGCGCTCGTTCAGTACAATGGCATCCTCATAGTTATAGCCTTTCCATGGCATGTAAGCCACCAAAAGGTTCTTACCCAAAGCCAGTTCTCCTTGCTGGGTAGAATAACCTTCCGTCAAAATGTCCCCGGCTTTTACGCGTTGGCCTTTATCGCAGATAGGACGAAGGTCAATCGTCATATTCTGGTTTGTACGACGGAACTTCGGGATGCGGTATTCTTTCAACGCAGGCTCGAAACTTACGAACTCTTCTTCTTCCGTACGGTCGTACAAAATACGAATGGTCGTAGCGTCCACATATTCAATCACGCCATCACCCTCAGCCGTAATCATCGTACGGGAATCCTCACATACCTGTTTTTCTATACCGGTACCTACAATCGGAGATTCGCTACGCAACAAAGGCACGGCCTGGCGCATCATGTTTGAACCCATCAACGCACGGTGCGCGTCGTCATGCTCCAAGAACGGAATCAAAGATGCGGCAATAGAAGCAATCTGCTGCGGAGCCACGTCCATCAGATTCACATCAGAAGGGGGAACAACCGGATAATCGTCATCCTGACGACACTTTACTTTCTTACGGATAAACGTACCGTCATCATTCAACGGCGCATTACCCTGTCCGATAATCTTGCCTTCTTCCTCTTCTGCTGTCAAATATTCAATACCGGTTTCCAATGATAAATCAACCACTCCGTCTTGCACCTTACGGTAGGGGGTTTCGATGAAACCGAGGTCGTTAATCTTGGCATATACACACAAAGAAGAAATCAAACCGATGTTCGGTCCTTCAGGAGATTCGATAGGACACAAACGACCATAGTGTGTATAGTGTACGTCACGCACCTCGAAACCGGCACGTTCACGAGACAAACCGCCAGGACCGAGGGCAGACAAACGGCGTTTGTGCGTTACCTCTGCCAGAGGGTTGGTCTGGTCCATGAATTGCGAAAGGGCATTGGTTCCGAAGAAAGAATTAATCACGGAAGAAATGGTCTTCGCATTAATCAGGTCTGTCGGTGTAAAGACTTCGTTGTCACGTACATTCATACGTTCCCGAATCGTACGACTCATGCGAGCCAAACCAATAGCAAACTGATTACTTAATTGTTCGCCTACTGTCCTTACACGACGGTTGCTCAAATGATCGATGTCGTCGACAAGTGCCTTTGAGTTTATCAGCTCTATCAGATACTTGATAATCTCGATAATATCTTCTTTCGTCAATACGCGGACATCCATATCCGTAGAAAGATTCAGTTTTCTATTGATACGGTAACGTCCAACTTCACCCAAATCATAACGTTTCTCTGAAAAGAACAAATTATTGATGACTTCACGTGCACTGGCATCATCTGTGGGGTCGGCGTTACGCAACTGACGGTAAATGTATAATACTGCCTCCTTCTCAGAATTACTCGGGTCTTTCTGAAGTGTATTGAAGATGATAGAATAATCAGACGTATTTATCTCTTCCTTATGCAACAACACACTTTGGACACCGCTATCTAAAATGATACAAATATTGTCTTCGTCCAATATAGCTTCACGGTCTAAGATGACTTCATTACGCTCTATTGAAACCACCTCACCGGTGTCTTCATCCACGAAATCTTCAATCCAGCTCTTCAGCACACGTGCAGCTAACTTCTTACCAATGTATTTCTTTAAATTGGTTTTCGTCGCTTTGACTTCTTCCGCCAAATTGAAAATCTCCAGAATATCCTTGTCGTCCTCGAAACCTATGGCACGCAACAAAGTCGTAACAGGCAATTTCTTCTTACGGTCGATATACGCATACATGACATTATTGATGTCTGTAGCAAATTCAATCCATGAACCTTTGAATGGAATGATACGTGCCGAATATAGTTGCGTCCCATTCGCATGAATACTTGAACCGAAGAAAACACCCGGAGAACGATGTAATTGGGAAACTACAACTCGTTCAGCTCCGTTAATAATAAAAGTTCCATTATCGGTCATATAAGGAATAGGACCTAAGAACACATCCTGAATAACCGTATCAAAGTCTTCGTGATCCGGGTCGGTACAATACAACTTCAATTTGGCCTTGAGCGGCACACTATAGGTGAGCCCACGCTCTAAACACTCTTCAATTGTATAGCGCGGAGGATCAATATAATAATCAAGGAACTCCAAAACGAAGTTATTACGCGTATCGGCAATTGGGAAATTCTCTGAGAAGACTTTATATAAGCCGTCGTTTTTACGTTTCTCAGGAGGAGTATCCAACTGCAGGAAGTCCTTAAACGACTTCAATTGCACATCAAGAAAATCCGGATAAGGCATCGGACTCTTAACTGTTGCAAAGTTAACTCTCTGATTTACAAGATTAGAAGACATCTATATTATTATTAGTTGAACTTGTTGATAGTTTTAGACACAAAAAGGTAAAGAACCCTCTACCAGAGGATTCTTTACCGATAAACCTGCTAATACAGGCTTTTAATTACTTCAACTCGATTTCAGCACCAGCTTCTTCGAGAGTCTTCTTCAAAGCTTCAGCATCAGCTTTCGGCATTCCTTCCTTCAATACGCTGGGAGCACCGTCAACCATTTCTTTTGCTTCTTTCAAGCCAAGGCCGCAAGCTTCTTTCACAGCCTTAACTACCTGCAACTTAGCTGCACCTGCACTCTTCAATACTACATCGAAAGAATCTTTTGCAGCAGCAGCTTCAGCGCCACCAGCAGCAGGACCAGCAGCAACAGCAACAGCTGCAGCAGCAGGTTCAATTCCGTACTCATCCTTCAGGATAGTTGCCAATTCATTAACTTCCTTAACTGTCAAATTTACCAATTCTTCAGCAATAGCTTTCAAATCTGCCATTTTTATTCTATTTTTATTTGTTTGATACTAATTTAATTTATTCGGGTCTTTCACCGAGAGTCTTGAGAACTCCATGAATAGTGTTTCCACCTGATTGAAGAGCAGAAAGTACGTTCTTCGCCGGTGACTGCAACAAAGCCACAATCTCAGCAATAACTTCATCCTTGCTCTTGATAGCCGTAAGAGCTTCGAGTTGGTCTGCACCTACATAGAAACCTTCTTCAGCATAAGCCGCCTTCAATGCGGGCATTCCATCCTTAGCAAAATCTTTCAACAACTTTGCAGGGGCATTTGCCGTGTTTGCAAACAACACAGCAGTCGTACCCTTTAAGCAATCGTACAAAGGAGTATAATCTGTCTCAGCTGCTTCCAAAGCTTTGTGAAGTAATGTGTTCTTCACAACTACCATTTTAATTTCAGACTGAAAACATTTTCTTCTCATCGCACTGGTTGTCGCAGCATTCAATCCCGTCACATCAACCAGATAGAAATGAGCATACTCATTCAAGACTTCGCCAAGCTGGGCTATAATATTACCTTTATCTTCCTTTCTCATGATTCAATTACTTTTTAAATTTCCTCAACAGCCTTCGGGTCAATCTTGATACCGCGGCTCATCGTACTTGAAAGATAAATACTCTTAATATAGGTACCCTTAGCGGCTGCAGGTTTCAACTTATTGATAGTTGAAATAAACTCTTTCGCATTCTGTGCAATTTGCTCAGCAGTAAAAGAAACCTTACCTATAGAAGTGTGTACAATACCTGATTTATCTACTTTAAAGTCAATCTTACCTTGTTTCACTTCTCTTACAGCCTTGGCCACATCCATAGTTACAGTGCCACTCTTCGGGTTAGGCATCAATCCACGAGGACCGAGTACACGACCGAGGGCACCGATTTTTCCCATTATTGAAGGCATAGTGATAATGACATCCACGTCAGTCCAACCGCCTTTTATCTTCTCGATATATTCATCAAGACCTACATAGTCAGCGCCTGCTTCCTTAGCAGCAGCTTCAGCATCCGGAGTACACAAGCAAAGAACCCGCGTAACTTTACCCGTACCATTTGGCAGAGACACAACACCTCTCACCATCTGATTGGCTTTACGGGGATCCACACCTAAACGTACATCAATGTCTACGGAAGCATCAAACTTGGTTGTCGTAATATCCTTAACCAACTGAGAAGCTTCTTTCAAAGAGTATGCTTTCCCTGCTTCAATCTTGTCAGCGACCAACTTCTGATTTTTTGTCAGTTTACTCATTTTAATTGAAGATTTTAATTATTAACCCGGGAAGTCTCCTTTTACAGTGATACCCATACTTCTTGCTGTTCCTGCAACCAATTTCATCGCAGCTTCTATTGTAAAGCAATTCAAATCAGGCATTTTATCCTGAGCGATCGTACGCACTTGCTCCCAAGAGATTTCAGCAACCTTTTTACGGTTCGGCTCTGCAGAACCACCTTTTAACTTCGCAATCTCCATCAACTGTACTGCTACGGGAGGAGTCTTTACGATAAAGTCGTATGACTTATCAGTATAATAGGTAATTACCACCGGGAGCACCTTACCGGCTTTCTCCTGCGTTCTGGCGTTGAATGCTTTACAGAAATCCATGATATTGATACCCTTGGAACCCAAAGCAGGACCTACGGGAGGTGATGGATTTGCCGCGCCTCCTTTAATCTGTAATTTGATTAATCCAGCAACTTCTTTAGCCATTTTTTTGTTATTTATTGAATTTGATATTCAAGAACAATACGCGTAACAAAACGCATCATTCTTTCTCTACTTGCATAAAACCTAATTCCAACGGCGTTTTACGGCCGAAGATCTTGACCATTACTTTCAGCTTCTTCTTTTCGTTATTCACTTCTTCGATTACGGCAGAAAAACCACTAAAAGGTCCTTCTGTCACCTTAACCGTTTCCCCTTCAGCATAAGGTATCAACACTTCTTCCGGTACATCTTGCATTTCGTCAACAGCACCTAAAAGACGATTAACCTCAGACTGACGCAACGGAGTAGGGTTACTATTAGATTCACCCAAAAAGCCCAATACGTTTGGCGTATTACGCAACAATACAGGTATCTCACCCACTAAAGCTGCTTCTACCAACACATAGCCCGGTAAATGATTCCGCTCCTTAACGATACGTTTACCATTACGAACCTGAACTACTTTTTCTGTCGGTATCAACACCTGAGAGACGAATTTTCCAAAGTCACCTTTTTTAATTTCGGCATCAATGTACTCCTTCACCTTGCTTTCCTTTCCACTCACGGCACGCATAACGTACCATTTCATTTCAGTATCAGCCATCTCTCTACTTAATTAGGATAAATAACTTCCATTGCGCTTTGGAACACGAAGTCCATAGCGAAAACAACCAGTGCAATGAGTAGGGAAGCAGATAATACTACGACTGCACTGTTAGTAAGTTCTGAACGAGTCGGCCAAGTTGTTTTATGGACAAGCTCATCATAAGATTCCTTACAATATTTAAAGATCTTCTTAAACATATTCTTTATTATTAGCACGGGAGGAGAGGCTCGAACTCCCGACACCCGGTTTTGGAGACCGGTGCTCTACCAACTGAGCTACTCCCGTAAGTGGCTCTCCCCTAAGAGAGAGCCTATGATGACCTTAAATTAGTCAAAAACTTCAGTAATCTGACCAGAACCTACCGTACGTCCACCTTCGCGGATAGCGAAACGCAAACCTACGTTCAAGGCTACCGGATAAATCAAGTGCACTGTAATTTCTACATTATCACCCGGCATTACCATTTCAGTTCCTTCCGGCAAGTGAATTTCACCTGTACAGTCCATAGTACGCAGATAGAACTGAGGACGGTATTTGTTTCCGAACGGAGTGTGACGTCCACCTTCTTCTTTCTTCAAAACGTAGATAGAAGCCTTGAAACCAGAGTGAGGAGTAATAGAACCCGGATGAGTAATTACCATACCACGCTTGATTTCTGTTTTATCGATACCACGAAGCAACAAACCAACGTTATCACCAGCTTCACCTTCATCCAACAACTTACGGAACATTTCTACACCGGTAATCACAGACTTCTTGTCTTCGCCCAAACCAAGGATCTGAACTTCATCACCTACTTTCACAACACCAGTCTCAATACGACCAGTTGCTACAGTACCACGACCAGTAATAGAGAATACGTCCTCAACCGGCATCAAGAAAGGCTTTTCAACGTCACGAACAGGCTCCTGAATCCAAGTATCACAAGCGTCCATAAGTTCCATTACCTTATCTTCCCATTCAGGCACACCATTCAAGGCACCCAAAGCAGAACCACGGATAATCGGAGTATCTTCTTCGAAGTCATAAGCTGCCAACAACTCACGCATTTCCATCTCAACGAGCTCCAACATTTCTTCGTCGTCAACCATATCGCACTTGTTCAAGAATACGACCAAACGCGGAACGTTTACCTGACGAGCCAACAAGATGTGCTCACGAGTTTGAGGCATCGGACCATCAGTTGCAGCAACTACGATGATAGCACCATCCATCTGCGCAGCACCAGTTACCATGTTCTTTACATAGTCGGCGTGTCCCGGGCAGTCAACGTGTGCATAGTGACGGTTTGCAGTTTCATACTCAACGTGTGAAGTATTGATAGTAATACCACGCTCTTTTTCCTCGGGAGCGTTATCGATCTGATCGAACGATTTTACTTCTGACAAACCTTTCTTTGCCTAATACTGTAGTAATAGCAGCAGTCAAAGTAGTCTTTCCGTGGTCTACGTGACCGATTGTACCAATGTTTACATGAGGTTTGGTACGCTCAAACTTCTCTTTAGCCATAGCTTTTTCCTTTTTATTTAATTAATGAATAATCTAATGCTCATCCGAGCTGTTACCGAGACTTGAACTCGGGACCTCTTCCTTACCAAGGAAGTG
>UMGK01036363.1_pt1 | contig 11541 bp, 10 predicted proteins | sample 1965251 | NCBI WGS metagenome assembly UMGK01 (sample SAMEA4836070, study PRJEB28245) | human gut metagenome | biome: gut microbiome; material: fecal sample | place: Denmark | collected 2008 | reverse complement strand
CCTGCCGATCTGATAACCATAGGCATCTTCTTCTGCAATCACAGAGAGGACAAGAAGATCAAGCATCGGTGCACTCAACGGTAATGTCATATTCTCACTCCTTTATATATGTTTTATTTATTTATATATTTAATATATTTATATTATATAATGTATAATATAAATGGTCAATATATATATTTGAAAGTTTTTCTAAAGAAAATCAAAAGAAAAACCGGAAGGCTCTGATCTATGACCAAATCTTCCGGTTTTACTCTCTCTTTTACGAACGATCCTCTTTCATCGCGATCGACTGCTGTCCCCGCAGTTTAATGACAGGACCTCCCGTACCTTCAATATATTCTCTTGTAATCGTCACTTCCCCGATGTTGTCATCTTTGGGGATTTCATACATAATATCCAGCATAAACTCTTCGATGATCGCCCGAAGTGCTCTCGCCCCGGTATCTTTTTCCATTGCTTTTTCCGCAATCGTCTCAAGAGCGCCGTCATCAAACACCAGACTTACTTCATCAAGGGCAAGCAGCTTTTGATACTGTTTTAAGATCGCGTTTCTCGGCTCTTTCAAGATCTTAACAAGCATATCTTTATCAAGACCTTTCAATGTAAATATGATCGGCATACGTCCGAGGAACTCCGGGATCATACCGAATTTTCTCAGATCTTCCACCGTCACTTTCGACAAAATGTCCTCGTCATGCTCATACTTATCTTTTAGTTCTGCATTAAATCCCATAGATGTTTTCTTTGTAAGACGCTCTTTTATAATATCTTCCAGATCCGGAAATGCGCCGGCGCAAATAAACAAAATATTTTTCGTATTGACCGTTGTCAAAGGAACCATCGCGTTCTTGCTGTTCGCTCCGACAGGAACTTCCACTTCGCTTCCTTCCAAAAGTTTGAGCATTCCCTGCTGAACCGATTCCCCGCTTACATCTCTTTGATTCGACGTATGTTTTTTCGCGATCTTATCGATTTCATCGATAAAAATAATTCCCTGCTCCGCCCGTTCTACATCGTTGTCGGCAGCGGCAAGCAGTTTGGAAACAACACTTTCTATATCATCTCCGATATATCCCGCCTCTGTCAAAGACGTAGCGTCTGTAATGGCGAGCGGCACGTCAAGAAGTTTTGCCAATGTTTTGACAAGATACGTCTTTCCGCTTCCCGTCGGTCCGATCATAAGCATGTTCGACTTTTCAATCTCGATATCGTCCATTGTATCTGACGCAACCCGTTTATAATGATTATAAACGGCGACTGCCATCGCTTTCTTCGCTTTTTCCTGTCCGACTACATATTCGTCAAGTCTTGCTTTGATCTTATGAGGCGCCGGAATCTTCTTAATATCAAGTTGATGGAACTCTTTCGGCTTTTCTTTTTTCTTCTTGATCTTCTGCGCTTTAGGCTGCATATGATCCAAATCCGATAAATTAAGAAACTGTACCCCAGGCATGTTGACAAGCCGACTCAGATCAACAGAGCCGTCTGTCATCGCATCAAAGCTTCTTTGCATACAATCCCGGCATACCGTAATATGATTCGGCATCTCGATCATCTTTCCCGCAACGCTTTCCGGTCTGTGACAGATGAGACAGATCTTCTCATATCCATCGTCATCGTTGTCTTTTTCCGTTTCTTTTTCCTCTTCCTTTTTTACTGCCAAATGGTCTTTTTTCTCTTCTTTGTCCACCTCGTCTGCCCCTGTGGACTCTTTTTCTTCCTCATCTACTAAAATGAAATCCTGATCTGACATAATTCTCCTCGTCTTTCTCTGACTGTTTTCATCTATATGGACATTATTGTTTATCCACTTTCTTTTACAAGTATTTTTTTATTATAGTACACTTGACTTCATTGTACAAATGAAGTTTTTGTAAAAATCGAATCCGATTTTTTCTATTCCTTCATCATTTGGAGGAAATCTTCTTCCGAAATGATCGGAATGCCAAGTTCCCGTGCTTTTTTGTTTTTCGCCGTTCCCGATCCGGTATCGTTGTTAATCAGATAATTTGTCTTTGACGTCACGCTCCCCGTCACTTTTCCGCCTCGTTTTTCAATCTCTTCTTTTACCTGTGCCCGATTTGCAAAATGCTCTACGCTGCCTGTAATGACAAAATTAACTCCCGCAAACTTCTGATCTTCTTCTGACGTTTCTTTCGTAAGTTCTACTTCTTTGAGGAGACGATCAAAAACATCTACATGCGCCGTATCTTTAAAATATTCGACAAATGTACCTGCTATCACTCCTCCCACACCCGATATCGCGCTTAATTCTTCTTCCGTCGCCCGGATGACCCGTTTTGGATCTTCTCCCAGCGCACGACAGATCATTTTTGCGTTTGAGATTCCGATGTTCGGAATCCCAAGACTGTAGATCAGCCTCGGAAGCGTTGTCTTTCTTGCATTTTCTATCCTTTTTCGCAGATTTTCATAAGATTTTTCTCCAAATCCTTCCATCGCCTTTATTTCCTCTTCATATCTGTCAAGATGGAAGATATCCGTAAAATCTTTGACATACCCGTTAATGATGAATTTTTCCAAAGTCGCCTCTGACAGTCCTTCGATATTCATAGCGTCTCTGCTTGCAAACAAACTGAATGACTTCACATGCTTTGCCTGACATTTCGGATTCATACAATACAGCGTTTTCGTATTATTTTCCATAGATATTTTTGTCGGCTTTTTACAGACAGGACATTCTTTCGGAATCTCGCTTACTCCGCTGCGCGTCAGATTTTCCGCAATCTGGGGGATGATCATATTTGCCTTATACACCGTAACCGTATCTCCGATCCCCAGTTCCAGTTCTTCCATAATACTGATATTATGAACGCTTGCACGGCTTACTGTTGTTCCTTCTAATTCTACAGGATCAAAGATTGCAACAGGATTGATCAGTCCTGTTCTGGACGGACTCCATTCAATCTCACGGATCGTCGTCTTTCGCACTTCATCCTCCCACTTAAACGCAAAGGAATCTCGCGGAAACTTTGCCGTTGTTCCAAGTGACTGCCCATAAGAAATATCATCATATATAAGAACAAGTCCGTCCGACGGCACTTCGTTTTCCCGAATATGCTCTGCAAACCACGCGACTTCATCACCGACGGTATCCCGGGTAACGAGATGATGCTCTACAACATCGAATCCTTGTTCCTGCAGCCATTTCAGTTGATATGCTCTTGAATTTTCAAAATCCACATCGTCAGCTTTCACAAGCGTGAACGCATAAAACCTTACATTTCTCTTCGCCGTCACTTCATTATTTAACTGGCGGACCGATCCGCTGCACAAGTTACGGGGATTCTTGTATTTTGCATCGGCATCTCCGATTTCTTCATTGATCTTCTCAAAATCTTTATAAGAAATAACAGCTTCTCCCCGAAGCACAAGCTCTCCTTTAAACGGGATAGATAACGGAACATTACGAAATACTTTTGCGTTGTTCGTCACAACTTCTCCGATCTCCCCGTTTCCCCTTGTAACCGCTTTTTTCAAAACTCCGTTTTCATAAGTCAGAACAATCGTCAGGCCATCCATCTTCCATGAGATAACCGCCTGCTGATCTCCCAAAAATTCCCTCAATCGTTCTACATCTTTCGTCTTATCAAGGGACAACATCGGCGTTTCATGACGCTCTTTCGGAAGCTCGCTCAAAACTTCATATCCCACATTGACCGTCGGGCTTGAGGCAAGCGTTGTTTCCAGTTCTTTTTCTAAGGACAACAGTTCGTCATAAAGACGGTCATACTCGAAATTGCTCATGATCTCCGTGTTTTCCTGTTCGTAAGCACGGCGCGCTTTATTCAAAAGTTCGACAAGTTCGCGCATCCGTTCCGTTTTCTTCTTCTTTTCCATCTTCTTCTCCAACAATTAATTTCTTTACGGTATCTTGACCGGTCATTTCAACATCTCATACAATTCTTCCAGTTCTTCGTCCGTCAGTTTTCGGTATGCTCCTTCTTTCAGACTCCCGAGCCGAATATTCATAATCCTTATACGGACAAGATCTTTCACCTCATATCCGAACGCCGCACACATCCTTCTGATCTGGCGGTTCAGCCCCTGAGTCAAGATGATCGAAAAAGTATATTTCCCGATCTTCTTTACTGTACATGGTCTTGTGACCGTGTCAAGGATCGGGACTCCTTCCGACATTTTTTTTATAAATTGTTCCGTGATCTCTTTATCAACCGTAACTTTATATTCTTTTTCATGGCGGTTTGCCGCACGCATCATCTGATTGATGATATCTCCGTTGTTCGTCATAAGCAGAAGTCCGCGCGAATCTTTGTCCAGTCTGCCCGCATAAGTAACGCGCACAGGGTAATTCAAAAAACGAACGATACTGTCGCGTTCTCTTTGATCTTCGGTACAGACGATCCCTTTCGGCTTATTCACAGCTAAAACGATCATCTCATCTTGCTTTGACACTGTTTTTTTCCCGACTTTGACAATCTGTCCCGCTGTAACGCGCATCCCCATCTGCGCCGTCACTCCGTCTACCGTCACTTTACCGCTTTCAATAAGGCGGTCCGCCTCCCTTCTGGAACAAACGCCCGCCTCGCTTAAATATTTATTCAGTCTTACCGACTCTTTTGCCTGTAAAAATTCTTCTCTGATCCGATTACTCACCAGTAAACACTCCACTTATATTATTGTCTGTAAAAAATGTATTTCCGCTATACAAGATCAACGCATCTGTTATGCGGTATGTGTCCATAATATCCTGCATCGTTCCGCTGTAATATCTTGGATCAACAACAACGATCTCTCTGTAATGAGGAGTTAAGAACGGAATAAAGCAGTCCGCAAATGAATCTTTCACCACAAGCAGTCTCTTCTGGCTCGTAGACACTGTCTTTATATCGATAACAGATGTATTCCCGCCTAAAAATACTCCGTACTTATCTCTTGTCTTTAGTTTGGACGAATCATAAAGAGAAGTTGTCTTTTTCGTTTCATTGACATAATTTACGATCACATCGTCATCGCCGTTTGTCGGCGCGTAAATATCGATTTTTTCTTTTTCATCCAGACCGCATCCGCTCTTTGACGCAAGAACACCGTTAAAATCATCTGTCACGGTATAGGAAACATAATCATCCGATACGTCTCCTTTGATCCCGAACAGAGAAGCTGTATCTTTGAACATATAAAACGCTCCCTGAGTCGTCCAGTGATGATCCGTTTTATAGTACAGCTTTTCTGACTTATGTTTATTCATAATAGAAACAGTATCGACCCAGTTGACCGTATCGCCCAGATTACGCTCTACCATACCGAACATCTGACGCTGATCTTCCACTGTCGCAAATGCAGGAAGACGATTGCTCAAAATACATGCCGCATCCGGAACAAGCATTACCGTCGTCGGAATGTTTTCATATGTCTGTGCAAAATTTTTCACCGCATTGATATTCGCTTCAAGCTGCTCTTTATCCGGAACTGCGATATCTTCTAATAGTTGTCCGTTTTTTCCGATGAACACGCCGTTTTCTTTTTTTGTTCCCGAAATCTTATCTGCGTTTACTTTTATCTTCCTCCAAAAGTTCCGTCCGAAAAACTGATCGCTTACATACTTTTCCCATTGTTTCATGTAATCGCCGGAAATGATCGACGCTGCCGACGCTTTCGGTTTCGTCTCCAGCATCCTGTTTTCTTCTTCTGATTTTTCTTTGTTCGGAACGATCAGATTCACAAGTAAAATGAGAAAAAGACTTAATATAAAGATTTTTCCGATCATACTCTCAAGCTGACCTTTTCTTTTCCTGCTGTTCATAAGTATTCCCCTAAAATCTGAAATATAAAAATGGATTAAATGTATCTGTCACCAAAAATGCCACCGAAAGGAAGAAAATTCCAATATATAGAACGGTTCCTACCGTCATTCTTACTGTTCGGTTGGCGGAAAAACGAACTGCGTTATTTAGCAGTTTTCTTCCGTAAGCTGTGCTTCCCACCGCCGCAAGGACAAACAAAAGCCAGTGAGTAAACAGAAGAAACGCGCCTTGCGCATCCGCTATTCCCGCTCCTCCTCCGATCATTGCCCAAAGATACCGCAGAGCATACCCAAGACTCGGACTAAAGAAGAATACCCAGCCTACAAGGATGACTGCACCTGCATAAATATGCTGAACCGGTTTCGGAAGCTGTTCGACGGAAGAACCCCACACATACTTTTCCATCACAAGGATCACGCCGTAATATACGCCCCATGCGATAAAATTCCATGCCGCCCCGTGCCACATTCCGGTCAGTGTCCAGACAACCATCAGGTTAAATATATTTCTCGAAACCGAACATCGATTGCCGCCGAGAGGAATATATACATACTCTCTAAACCACGTTCCGAGAGAAATATGCCATCTTCTCCAAAATTCCGTTGCGCTTTTCGACACATACGGATGGTCAAAATTTTTCTTAAATTCAAATCCGAACATTTTTCCGAGGCCGATCGCCATATCCGAATATCCGCTGAAGTCAAAATATATCTGAAACGCATAAGAAAATACGCCGACCCATGCAGTTAAGACAGATAAACTTCCTGTTGACATCGCGGCAACTTCTTCAAACACCGCCCCCGTTGAATTTGCGATGATCACTTTTTTCGCCAGACCGATGATAAAATACATCGAACCTTGTCCCAGCTTACGAAGCGTCACTTTCCGCATTTTCAACTGTTCTTCAATATCCGCGTAACGGACGATCGGACCTGCGATCAACTGCGGAAACATACTGATATAAAGCGCAAAATATAAAATATTCTTCTGCGGCTTCGCGTCTTTCCGATAGATATCGATCACATACGAGATCGCCTGAAACGTATAGAACGAGATTCCGATCGGCAGAGGGAGCACTCTGTAAGGAATGTCCGTCGTAAGAAAGGAATTAACTGTATCAAGCAAAAAACCATAATATTTAAAAAATCCAAGTATGAGAATATTTGCCGTAAGAGCAAACACAAGACTTAGCTTTGCCTTTTTCGGATCGTCTGCATTTGCCTCGATATCCCGTCCGCAAAAATAGTTTAATACGATGGATAAGATCATGAGCACGACATAGACCGGCTCTCCCCATGCGTAAAAAAACAGACTCGCCAAAAGCAAGACGATATTTTTCGCCCCGTTCGGAACGAGATAATACACTGCCATTACGATTGGCAGAAACATAAACAAAAATGTGATACTGCTAAATAACATCCGCCTGTTCCCTCTCCCGATTTATAAACTGTTATTAAATATTTCCAAATATTTTTCCGCTCCCGGCGCAGCGGCAAAAAATACATATTTACCGCGCACGCTTTTCTTTGCATCTTCCAATAACTGCACCGCTTCCGGCGCATACCCTTCAAAATCATTCATCCTTGTTTTGATCCGTTCTTCGATCGCACTTGAAATTTCCGCGGTCTGCGTTTCACTTTTTGCTTTAATAAGAAGAACTTCTTCAGATGAAATACTAAATTCCGACGAATAATACATAACGCCGTCATAATCTGCCGCGTTCAGTCCAAAGTTACGTTTTAATGCCGTCCCGTCCTGACGCTTCATATTTTCCTTATCAAGAGACGCTTCCACAGACTTCTCCACTTTCTCAAAAGGGCGGTTGCTGCCGCTTGTATAGATCAAAAGAAGTGCAACGAATCCGACGATCAGAAGCAATGTCACATAGCGCATCACCCGGATAGTTATTTTCTTCCACTGACTCATAAGCCTGCCACCTCCGCCATTTTTTCAGCCCAGACCGGATAGAAAGACGACTTAAAATGTATCCCGTCCTGTTCATAATATTCGTCAGACACAAGATCCGAACTGTCGATAAACGCTATCCGCTTTTTATCGCATAACTCTTTTAGTTTCTCGTTGAATTTTTCTATTTCTGCAAAAACAGGCTTTTCTTTCACTGCCTTTTCCTGCACCGGAAAAATTGCATTCACAAAAATATGCGCTCCCGGCACGCTCTTTTTCAATTCATCCACAACTGCTCCGTATTGTTTGACAAACTCGTCCGCATCACCGTTTGTATGCTCGACATCATTCATTCCGAGAGACAAAAATATGATCCCGGGACTTAATTTTTTCACCTGTTTGATCTGCTCGTCCAACTCATCTAAATGTACTCCGATCTTTGCTACAACGCTGGATGTGTTCAAAATGTCATATTCTGTAAATCCTTCCGTAATAGAGTCTCCCATGATAACCGCGCCCGTAAACTTTTCTTTCAGACTCCGTTCCCCGGCACCTTCTTCTCCGTCTTTTTTTTCAAGCAGTTCGATTTTTTTCTCAATCGCCGCAATATCTCCTTTTTCTTCTCCGTGAATATATTCCAGTCCTGCCGATGTGTCCGCTTTCTTATAAAAAAGTCCCCGCACGCCCTGCACGATCAGCACAATGACAAGCGCTGCCGCAAGAACACATACCGCAAGAACGATCTTCCTTTTTGTTTTCTGTTTTATTTTCTTCATTTATATTGTTTCCCCATTATAATACTCATTTTATTTTACAAATAAAAATAACCCAAGATAATAATACTTTTTTTAGATTAAAAAGTCAATGACGGCACATCCGTTTCGTGGTACAATCAGTATGACCCTGTCATATCAAAAACATGGCAGGTAAAAGGAACAAATATACAATGATAAGGAGTCTTTCCATGATCGCATTTTCATTGACAAATATAAAAGATTTCATGTCGCACCTTCTGTTAAATGAAACATTTGATCATTTTTCATTTATCGAAGGAGAGATCACAACATTCAATACATTTCACATTGACGGCTTTATCAAAAAAGAGTTCTTTGACTCTGACGCCGTCCTTCCCGAATACTCTTATTGGAAAAATGTAAGAAACTTCTGCTTTTCCCTCATCAAAGGGAAACGGACTCCTCTTGCCTTCCACTTCGTATTCAGCCTTTCTCCGAAGAACATCGAAGCGCTCCTCTTGCAAAACGATCTTTCCGTTCAGGCGGACGCTGTGCAGGGACTCTATCTGAACATCCGCTACAACGGAGAAACATTGACATGTATTACCGGAACTTCCTTCAAGACTTTTACGATGGATAAAACATTAGAACATGCATGGGATGAAATGACTGAAAATTTCTTTAAGAAAAAAGAGATTGATTTTGAATTACTAAATTGACAGAAATAAAAAACGGTTTTAATTTAGCAGCCTGTATAAAAAACTATACAGGCTGCCTTTATCATTATCATTTTATTTTGTGAGTAGAAGCATGATCTCGTTGCTTCTTTGTACAAACGCCGTCATTTCTTCCGGGCTTAAAGGCTTATGAGCAAGCATTGCAAGATCATAAAGCTGTTTACAGATGACAGTTACATTCTCGCTTTCTTTGTTCTCTGTCAGGAACTTCACAAGCGGATGGTTTGCGTTGAGTACAAGTGTCGCCTTGCTGCCGAACATAGCCGGATCCATTCCGCTCATACCGTACATTTTCATCATTTCTTCCATACGGCGGTTTTCTTCTGACAAAACAGCCATAGACGCCACTTTATCGTCTTTAAGTTTTTCCACTTTCACATCGAGCTTATCATCATTTAGTTCTTTTCGGAAGATTTCCACGAGACTGTCTGCCATTTTTCCGAAAGATTCTTTCTCGTCTTCTGCAACTTCATCTTTCAAAGACTCATGTACATCGGCATCGATTCTTAAAAATCTGACGTCTTCATGTTTCTGTTCCAGATAAGTCACAAACGCAGAATCAATATTATGTGTCAGCACGATCGCATCCTGACCCTGTGCCTTGAACATATTGATGTATTGGCTCTGCTGAACTTCGTCTGTCACATAGTAAACCGACGTTTTTTCAGGCTCTTTATCCTGATCGTCCGTATCTGTCTGCACATCTTTCTGCGCATCTGTTTCCGCTGCCGCCTCTTCGGCTGTCTCTTCTTCTGTTCCTGCAGCTTTGCTTTCATTTATAATATCTTCTAATGTCAGATATTTGTGATCCAAGTTTTTATAGATCATCGAATCTTTCATCTTCTCGCCGAATTTTTCATCTTTCAGACATCCGAATTTGATAAACGGGCTGATGTCATCCCAGTATTTCTCATAATTTTCTCTGTCTGTCTTGAACATTCCCGTCAGCTTATCCGCCACTTTCTTAGAAATGTAATCGGCAACTTTATTGACGAATCCATCGTTTTGCAGGGCGCTTCTTGATACGTTAAGCGGCAGATCCGGACAGTCGATCACACCTTTGAGGACCATAAGGAACTCCGGGATCACTTCCTTGATATTGTCCGCGATAAAGACTTGATTGTTGTACAGCTTGATCGTTCCTTCGATAGATTCATATTCCGTATTGATCTTCGGAAAATACAAAATTCCTTTTAAGTTAAACGGGTAATCCATATTCAAATGAATCCAGAACAAAGGCTCTTTATAATCCATGAACACTTTGCGGTAAAAATCAATGTATTCTTCCTTTGTACACTCGCTTGGACTTTTGCTCCACAGCGGATGAGTATCGCTCAAAGAAACAGGGCGTTTCACGATCTTCGCTTTCTTTTTCGGTTCTCCTTCTTCGCCTTCTTTTACTTCTTCCGTAATATGCTCTACGACTTCGTCTGTGTCAAGCACGTCCTCCTCATCGATCGTTTCATACTCCGGCTGTGCATTTGCTTTGGAAAGGAAGATTTCAACAGGCATAAAAGAACAATATTTTTCAATTACTTCTCTTGCACGGTATTCATTTGCAAACGCAAGACTGTCTTCATTTAAAAACAGTGTGATCTCTGTTCCGACCGTCTCTTTATTTCCTTCCTGCATCTCATATTCCGTACCTCCCTGACTTGCCCAGTGTACGGCAGATGCGCCTTCTTTATAAGACAATGTGTCGATCTGAACTTCATCCGCCACCATAAACGCAGAATAAAATCCAAGTCCGAAATGACCGATCATATCGTCTTCTGTCGTTTTATCTTTATATTTTTCAAGAAACTGTGTCGCTCCCGAAAATGCGATCTGCGTAATGTACTCTTCTACCTCTTCGGCTGTCATACCAAGACCGTTATCGATAAATTTCATCGTCTTTTCTTCCGGATTGACAATTACTTCGATCTTTGCCTTATAATCTTCGGGAAGTTCATATTCTCCCATCATATCAAGCTTTTTCAGCTTCGTAACCGCATCGCATCCATTTGATATAAGTTCCCTCACGAAAATATCATGATCCGAATACACCCATTTCTTTATGATCGGAAATATATTTTCGCTGTCGATCGATAATGTTCCTTTTTTCACTGCCATTGTAAACACTCCTTATCTTTTTTTGATTTTATGACTTACGCATCTGCCGGTATACTTTATATACATCGGCTTCATGCGATCTGTTTTTTATGTCTAACAGACATTCTAGTACGGCAATATTTAAAAGTCAATAGAAAATCAGCACTCTTTTGCATTGAGTGCTAATAATTAATATTATTTTTAGAAAGTTGCGGAAAATATGTTATTTGTACTATAATATTTGATAAATAGGTAATTGCGAAACAAGTCCGCAATCCTGACTGAAAA
>UMGK01059937.1_pt1 | contig 11578 bp, 9 predicted proteins | sample 1965251 | NCBI WGS metagenome assembly UMGK01 (sample SAMEA4836070, study PRJEB28245) | human gut metagenome | biome: gut microbiome; material: fecal sample | place: Denmark | collected 2008 | reverse complement strand
GGGCGCTTTGAATATCAGGAAAGTGAAATTTCTACAAATTTAGAAAAAAAATTACAAAAAGCTGGAAAAATAAATATATTGCTTTCTACTGCGATGGCAGCAGATATGGAGCTGGAGAAGATTCTTGATTGTGCCTATTATAGTCTGTTAAAGCGAGGGGGCTTTATAGATTCGGAAAAATATGCAGAACAACAGATGAGAAAACAGGAAAGATATGTTTTTATACCGGGATCTTGTTTTCAGCAAGTATTTAAAGGAACTGTGATAACAGAAAAGAATCGTGGAACACACCCTATATTCAGATATGAGAAAGCACTTTTTCTGGGGGTAGACATATGAAAAGAGTATTAAAAACATATCAGTTAGAATTAGAGGTATGCGGACCTGTTTATGTCGGAAGTGGCATGGAAATTCAGAAAAAGGAATATCTTTTTTTGAATAGAAATACAGTTGGTATTATAGATATTGATAAGTTGTATATGTTAGCCAAGAAAAAGCACTTGGAAATTGAGTTTGAAAAATTTATGGTTGTAGATGGAAGAGAAGATTTGAAGCATTGGGTTGAAAGAAATCGAATTTCTCTGGATGAAATCAAGTGCTGTATGAAGTATAAAATAAATGTAGGAGATATTCAGATGGAAAAAGGGCGCATGCAAATTATGAATTTCATGCGAGATCCTTATGGAAATCCATATATTCCTGGCAGTTCAATAAAGGGAATGCTTCGTACAATTTTACTTGCAGCAGATATTATGAAAAATCCACTGTACTATAAACAAGATGTCCAGAAGATAAAAATGGAATTGGATGGACCGATTAGAAATAGAAATATTTTACAAAAAAATATAGGGGGAATTGAAGAAAAAGCATTTCATAAATTAAATAGAACAGAAAAAAGCAAAGATGCAGTGAATGATATTATGTCAGGAATTATAATCAGTGACAGTAAACCACTGAGCAATGAAGATATGATACTTTGTCAGAAATGGGAATATCATATCGATGGTAGCAGCAAAACACTAAATCTGCTTCGTGAATGTGTCAAGCCAGGAACTGTGATAAAGACGAGTATGAAAGTTGACGAATCAATCAATCAGATTACAAGTGAGAAAATTATGGAAGCAGTAAAAAAATTTTATCAATTTTACTATAGTGTATTTCAGAGCAAATATCCTATTGCAGATCAGATGTTTGATGAAACGGTATTTCTTGGTGGCGGAAGTGGATTTGTCTCAAAAACTGTGATATATTCTCTGTTAGGAGAAAGAGAAGGAGTTCAAGCTGTGCAGGATATTTTTGATAAAACTTACGTGCCAAAGGAACATAAGCATTACAAAGATTGCAGACTGGGAGTTTCTCCTCATGTCCTAAAATGTACGAAATATTGTGGGAAAACTTATATGATGGGGCAATGTAAATTCAAAATATATTAGTTTTCCCGCGCACCGCATAAAATAGGCATTTGGAGAGTTTCTTATAATGAAAAATAAACTTATATTTCTGAAAAATCATTTCCCACGCAAATTGCGTAATACAGTCAGTGTTTACAAGGAATTGCGGAGATGGTATTGAGAAATATAAGTCCCCGGTAGGGGACGGAAACCCGAACTACATCAATAGTTACCATAGTTTCACCTCCTAATTGAGAAATATAAGTCCCCGGTAGGGGACGGAAACAACGAAAACCGTTCTTTTTTGCTTTCACTTTTATCAATTGAGAAATATAAGTCCCCGGTAGGGGACGGAAACTGGCAAACGGAACTTGTTGTCCCTCATTACTTTTTTGAATTGAGAAATATAAGTCCCCGGTAGGGGACGGAAACTTTATTTCCACTTTTACTACTCATCATAGAGGGGTAAAGAATTGAGAAATATAAGTCCCCGGTAGGGGACGGAAACTTTCTTTAATATTTTCTTATCCGGAGGAACAGTCGGAAGCAAATTGAGAAATATAAGTCCCCGGTAGGGGACGGAAACCCAAAGATAGTGGAGATACTCTACGATACTATATTGAGAAATATAAGTCCCCGGTAGGGGACGGAAACTTTTTTCGGATCTTTCGCTACTCCTACAGTTGCATTATTGAGAAATATAAGTCCCCGGTAGGGGACGGAAACAAATAGATACTGAATATTTGTTTTGCTCAACCGTATTGAGAAATATAAGTCCCCGGTAGGGGACGGAAACACTGTCTGGTAATCGTCCGTAAACCATCCGTCAATTGAGAAATATAAGTCCCCGGTAGGGGACGGAAACAAGATTAGTTATCGCCCTGGAAGTCACAATGTCATTGAGAAATATAAGTCCCCGGTAGGGGACGGAAACTCTGATGTGAAAGGCAGGGGCTTAACCCCTGGACTATTGAGAAATATAAGTCCCCGGTAGGGGACGGAAACTATTCTGTTTTGGTTACTGGTTTCACTGTTGCATTGAGAAATATAAGTCCCCGGTAGGGGACGGAAACTGGTTATGCAAAAAATCAATAACCAGGCTCACTAAATTGAGAAATATAAGTCCCCGGTAGGGGACGGAAACAAATTGTCAGAGCTTGAGACCCGAAGAACAGACGATTGAGAAATATAAGTCCCCGGTAGGGGACGGAAACGGTGTAGGGTGGTTCGATTCCACCCCACGCACTACCATTGAGAAATATAAGTCCCCGGTAGGGGACGGAAACTTTTTTAAAACTTTTTGCAATTTCAATTTTGACCGCCATTGAGAAATATAAGTCCCCGGTAGGGGACGGAAACTTTGGCATACCAGCACATTTAATATTGTTGTATTGATTGAGAAATATAAGTCCCCGGTAGGGGACGGAAACGTCAACGTCCTCATATAACACAAAATCTTCAACCGCATTGAGAAATATAAGTCCCCGGTAGGGGACGGAAACGGAAAACTGGCGTGATTTATTTTTCAGTGATATCTCTATTGAGAAATATAAGTCCCCGGTAGGGGACGGAAATTCGACAATCCTTTGATTGTCCTCCGGTGTGTTAATTGAGAAATATAAGTCCCCGGTAGGGGACGGAAATGATTGATTTTCTCATTGTTACAAAGGATTGAAATACTATTGAGAAATATAAGTCCCCGGTAGGGGACGGAAATCTGCCCTCAATAATCAGTAAACTTGCGATATCTTATTGAGAAATATAAGTCCCCGGTAGAGGACGGAAACTATTTGCACAGTGACAACGATTGTTTGAGTAACCATTGAGAAATATAAGTCCTCGGTAGGGGACGGAAACCTAGTCTTTGCTGTGTACGGAGTTTCAAAAGGAATTGAGAAATATAAGTCCCCGGTAGGGGACGGAAACACTTCTTGTAATTCTCCAACGAAATCTTTTTTACTATTGAGAAATATAAGTCCCCGGTAGGGGACGAAAACCATTCGTCTACAATTCTCTGATTGTCTTTTGGCGTGTTATTGAGAAATATAAGCCCCCAATAGGGGACGAGAAAAACAAAGGGGGAACACAATGGGATTACTTTATGTTAATGAAAATGGAGCTCAGATTGGTTATGAAGCAAATAAATGTGTAGTAAATTATAAAGATGGTTTGAAAAAATTGATTCCTATTGAATCTCTAGAGGGTATCACTATTATGGGGCAATCACAGATGACGGCAAAATGTACCGAAGAATGTCTGAAAAGAGGAATTCCGGTCGTCTATTTTTCAAAAGGTGGGGTATACTTTGGTCGTGTAATGTCTACAAGCCATATAAACGCTGGAAGACAAAGAATGCAAAGTGCACTATATGACACAGAATTCGCGGTAGAACTTGGAAAAAGAATTTTAAGCGCAAAGATTAAAAATCAGAGTGTTGTATTGAGAAGATATGAAAAAAGTCGAAATATACGTCTTGAGGAAGAACAAAAAATGTTAAGTATATGCAGAGGAAAAATAGAAAATTCCAGACGTATTGAAGAAATTATCGGCTATGAAGGGCAAGCTGCGAAGTTCTATTTTAGAGGTCTTTCAAAGTGCATTGAGAGAGAATTTCAGTTTAACGGAAGAAGTAGACGCCCACCAAAAGATGAATTTAATTCAATGATCAGTTTAGGGTACTCTATTTTGATGAATGAATTATACTGTAAAATAGAAATGAAGGGGTTAAATCCATACTTCGGATTTATACATAGAGATGCTGAAAAGCATCCCACATTGGCAAGTGATATGATGGAAGAGTGGCGCGCTGTTATTGTGGACGCAACGGTTATGAGCATGATAAATGGGCATGAAATTTCAAAAGAAGATTTTGTTTTCAACTTGGAGCAACCAGGTTGCTATTTAACAAAGACTGGATTAAAATTATATTTGAATAAACTGGAACGTAAATTTCAGACAGAAATTCGATATTTAAAATATGTAGATTATCCTGTAAGCTTTCGTCGTGGAATTTTATTGCAAATGGAGCAGTTAACCAAAGCAATTGAGAAGGGAGATGCTTCTTTGTATGAACCAATTGTTATTCGATGATGAGGAATATTATTTTCAGATAACAGATGAACTGGAAAGTGACCGTCAATTTATCTTGATAATTTATGATATTGTTGACAATAAGCGTCGAACCAAGTTTGCCAAATTATTAGAAGGATATGGAAAACGGGTTCAAAAATCAGCATTTGAGGCAATGCTTTCAGAAAAAAATTATTACAAGCTGATTGATCAGATTCCAGCATACATTGACCGAAATGGAGAGGATAGTGTGCGGGTTTACAAAATTACAGGAAAGGGAAAAGTCAAGTCCTGGGGAATAGAGCCTGTTTCTGAGGAAGAGATAATTTTAGTATAGAGGAAAATGAAAATGGGAAAGAAGTATTTATTTTCACCAGTAGGAAATACGGATCCAATTAAGTATTTTCATGATGGTTCATTACTGCACATATGTAGACATTACCAGCCAGATGTTGTTTATTTGTATTTGTCTAAAGAAATGATTGAGAATCATAAAAAAGATAATCGATATGTAAGATCAGTGGAGTTATTGAGTGAAAAAATCAACCATAACATTGAAGTTCATGTGATTGAAAACAGTGATATGATTGACGTTCAGCAATATGATGTATTCTTTACTGAATTTCGAAAAATTATAGGAGAAATTGAAAAACAGAAGAACAACGAAGATATATTGTTGGTAAATATGGCATCGGGAACACCGGCAATGAAAAGTGCTCTCCTGGTTATGGCAACATTAGCTGAATATAGATTTATTCCAATACAGGTTTCCACACCAAAGAAAAAAGGAAATCTGGAATACGAAGACAGAGACGATTATGATGTTGAAACAAACTGGGAACTGAACGAAGATAATAGAAGCGAGGCGGAAAATCGATGCCATGAAATAAAGTGTATGAACTTAATGCGCTTGTTAAAGATTGATATTATAAAAAAGCATTTGCTTTCTTATGATTATCGTGCTGCTTTAGAAGTGGGAAAAGATATAAAGGATGATATTAGTCCAGAAATTTATAACTGGCTAGAAGCAGCGGCGGCAAGATCGGTATTAGATTGGAATAAAATGAACAAAGCGCTTCCAAAGGGAAATGGTATTGTTACGCCAGTGAAAACAGATGATGTTAAACGCTCCCTCTTTGAATATACTTTAATTTTGGATTTGAAGCTAAAAAGAGGAGAATATGCGGATTTTATTCGAGCGTTTACGCCTTTGGGTGTTGATCTAATGGAATCTGTAATTGAGCAATATTGTGAAGTGAACATTTCGGATTATTATAAGGGAAAGAATTCTGCTAAGCAGTGGAATCAGAGAAAACTGGAAAGTAGTGAAATATTGCCGCTTTTGCAAGGTGATTTTTCTCGGTTTAATTTTGGACCAGTATATTCTATTCAATTAGTTAATTTAATAGAAGCGAAGTGTTCTGATGACTTATTGAAACAACGAGCAAGAGAGTTGGTTACAGTGGAACAAAACACACGAAATATTGCCGCTCATAATATTGTATCTGTGACAGAGAAATGGGTCAAAGAACAGACCGGAAAAAGTGTATCAGAAATTATGTGGCTTATAAAATACATTTGTTCGCGAGTGAAGATTAATATCAGAGAGGAAAATTGGAATTCATATGATAAAATGAATACTCATATTATAAAGCTGCTAGATGAATTATGATAACGTTTAAAGCAATATGAGGCTGTAATTGTAATATCCATTTACGGTGTAATAATTCTATTAAAACTGAGGGAGACTTCAAAATGAAGAGAATACCTATTACCCCATTTCTTATTCTCGCTGCGCTATTTACAGTTATAGGTGTCTCAGTTTATATGGAAGCTGAGGCAGAGAAACGTAAGCAGGAAGAACTGCAACGACAGCAGGAGGAGTATTTGGAGAAGTATGAAAAGGCGGAGAATGCTATTCTGATGCAGGATTATAATACCGCAGTAGAGCTATTGGAGAATTTGCCAGAGAACTTTAAGGACAAGGAATATGTTTTGGTTTATGCAAAGTATTGTAAAAGTGTAGCCGATGGAGAAACAATACATACGCAGTATCGGATAACGTGGGAGTTGCCTCATGAAGGTGATATGTATACGGGAGATTTTGCAGAAGAAATGAAAATTGCCAGGGAAACAGCAGCTAAGGAGAATGAAGCAGAAGAACGGCGGTTAAAGAAGGAGAAAGAAAAGAAAGAGCGAGAAAAAATCAAGCAAGATCAGCCGTATAGAGGAATGGATGAGAAATACATTACAAGTACTATCTGGGGTTTTTATGATAAAAAAGAGTCAGAAAATTACAGAGATAGTAATGGACAGGTGAAAGTGCAGAATACGTATAAGTGGAAGGGAAGCGATGGCGCGTACAGAAATGGAGCAGTCTGCCGGGATGGAAAAGTTACGGACCTTATACGATATGTACAGAAATCTTCTTCTAGTTATAGTAGTTCTTCCAATAAATATTCGTCACGCAGTAAATCCTCTTCCAACAATAAATTGTCACAGAAAAAAGATGAATATGATGTATATGATTATGATAATCCAGAGGATTTCTATTATGATCATGAAGATGATTTTGACGAATATGGAGATGCGGAGGATTACTGGGATGAGGCTCAATAAAGCTACTTCGATATAATGATAGAAATAATTGAAATCAATCAAAAAAACAATCGTAAAAAAATACGATTGTTTTTTTGCGCGTTTTTGCATATAATAATAGAAATATAATTGAAAAGGAGCTGAATCGTATGAAGGAAACACGAACAATGGAGTTTAAAGAAACTGTCACAAATACTTTTTTGAAAACTGTTAGTGCCTTTTCAAATTACAATGGCGGCATGATTCTTTTTGGCGTTGATGATAATGGTGTTGCCAAAGGGTTACCAGATGAAAAGCAATCATGTCTGGATATTGAAAATAAAATTAACGATAGTATTTACCCTCAACCAGACTATACACTTGAGGTGCAGCAGGATCATATAATTAAACTGGTTGTCAAAAGTGGCGTTCATAAGCCTTATTTGTATAAATCCAAGGCGTATAAAAGAAACGATACTGCTACGATAGAAGTAGACACGCTGGAACTGTCAAGACTGATCCTGGAGGGGAAAAATATAAGATTTGAAGAGCTTCCGTGCAAAGATCAGGAATTATCGTTTGAAATCTTATATCATAAATTAAAAGAATGCATTCAGCTTGAGACTTTTGATCAGGATACTTTAAAAACATTGAATTTATATAATAATACGAATGGATATAATAATGCAGCAGGTCTTCTGGCTGACGAAAACCATTTTCCAGGGATTGACATTATGAAGTTTGGCGAAAATATCAGCATTATTCAGAGGAGAGCAACCTTTGAAAATATATCAATTCTTGAAGTATACGATAAGACAATTGATATATTCAGAGATTACTATCAATATGAAGTAATTGAGGGGGCTGACAGGAAAAAGGTAGAAAAAATACCAGAGGCTGCGTTCAGAGAGGCGGTTGCAAATGCGTTGATCCACAGAGCCTGGGACATAGAGGCCAGAATCAGAATTTTAATGTTTGATGACAGGATAGAAATTGTTTCTCCAGGCGGGTTGCCATCTGGAATAACAGAAGAGGAATATTTAGCTGGGAAATTATCTGTTTTAAGAAATAGAAATCTTGCAAATGTATTTTATCGGCTGGGGTTTGTTGAGATATTTGGAACTGGAGTTATGAGAATCAAACAACTATATGAAGATGGATTCAGTAAACCAGATTTTAAAGTATCAGAAAATTCTATTAAGATTGTACTCCCGAATTTTGAAAAAGATGTGGACTTAACGGAAGATGAAAGAATTGTATATAAAATTTTGAGCAAGAATTTGATGAAATCAATTAGTGAAATTGCACCATATGTTCCTTTTGGAAAATCCAAGACAACGCAGTTGCTGAAGAGTATGGGACAAAAAGGCATTATAACAGTTGAGGGCAGAGGAAGAGGTACAAAATATATCATAAGATAAAGTGGTGGTCTTTTATGTTGCTATAAGGAGTCGCTGTCGGTTACTCCATTCACGGTAAGTAATTTGCAATGTATGGAAATAAAACTTCGCCAGATTTTTCAACAAAAAGAGAAGAGTACACTGATAGATAAGCTGAAATTGAGGAGAACCATTATGGAAAACAAAATTATCGTAAGAAAATACGAGGAAAAAGATCTTCCAGCTATGATCCGCATCTGGAATGAGGTTGTGGAAGATGGCGTGGCATTTCCACAGGAAGAATGTCTGGATGAGAAAACCGGCGCGGAATTTTTCGCAGCGCAGACTTATACAGCGGTAGCCGAGAACAGGGAGAACGGACAGGTCTTGGGATTATATATTCTTCATCCGAACAATGTAGGCCGCTGCGGACACATCTGCAACGCCAGCTACGCCGTATCCCACGGTAACCGCGGACTTCATATTGGAGAAAAGCTGGTAAAAGATTGCGTAGCCCAGGGAAAAGTGCATGGTTTCCGTGTACTGCAGTTTAACGCAGTTGTGGCGGGCAATGTTCATGCAAGACATCTTTATGAGAGAGTTGGATTTCGCCAGCTGGGTGTGATTCCGGGAGGATTCAGATTGAAAAATGGGGAGTATGAGGATATCTGTCCGTATTATATTGAACTCATTAACACCGTTGATAAGTAGCGAACAAGATCGGAAAGATACTATAAAAATAGCTATATTACTTGCAAAACAGGATACCAGAGTAACCGCAGAAAAGACCGTAGCAATATTATATACAATGGCGGATAAGTTTTTGCGGGGAAGTGATTTGGAAGAGCTAAAGGAGGTTGTAGCGATGACAAGATTAGGTCAGATGTTGTACGATGATGGATTAAAAGCTGGAAAAAGTGAAGGAAGAATAGAAGGAAGTGATAGAATGGCATCATTAACCAAGAAGCTTTTGGAAGCTGCTAGAATGGCTGACTTGCAACTGGCGTTGGACGATCCTGGATATCGTGAAAAACTGATGGATGAATATGGAATAAAATAAAGTGAATTAAGCGAAGCGAAGAGTCGGAGAATTCCGACTCTTTGTTTCAAAAGAATTGAATTAAAAAGGAGCAGAATATGAGAAAACCACAAAATTTTCAATGGAAAGAAATGACCATGGGAACCTGTTATTATCCGGAGCATTGGAGTAGAGAACTGTGGCAGGATGATTTACAGAGAATGAAGGCGGCAGGGATTACCGTGATCCGTGTAGCAGAGTTTGCCTGGAACAAAGTGGAGCCGGAAGAGGGCGTTTTTACCTTTGATTTCTGGGATGAATTTATGGAGTTATGTAAACAGGAAGAAATGCAGGTGATTTTTGGAACACCTACAGCTACACCGCCGGCATGGCTTACGGAAAAATACCCGGAAGTTTTAAATTGCCGTCAAGATGGAGTTCCATATCGTCATGGAGCCAGAAGACATTACAATTACAATTCACCAAAATATAGAGAATTATCTGCAAGGATCGTAGAAAAGCTGGCGCAGCATTACGGCAAACATCCGGCAATTGTGGGATGGCAGATTGACAATGAACTGAATTGTGAGGTGGATGAATTTTATTCAGAGGCAGATTCTGTTGCCTTTCGTAATTTTGTGAAAGAAAAGTATAAAACTCTGGATAACCTCAACGAAGCATGGGGAACTGTTTTCTGGAATCAGACCTATACAGACTGGGAGCAGATTTATGTTCCGCGACCGGTGTTAAATAATGGTTGCAATCCACATCTCAGGCTGGATTATTACCGCTTTATTTCAGAAAGTACAATTTCTTTCTGTAAAATGCAGGCAGAAATAATCTCGAAATATAAGAAAGACGGAGACTATATCACCACAAATGGTATGTTCTGGAATCTGGATAATCACAAGATGGCAGAGGAATGCCTGGATGTTTATACATATGATTCCTATCCAAGTTTTGCATTTGGGTTGAACAGAGATCCGAAGACCGCGAAAGACCTGAATGACCGTCATTGGAGTAAAAATCTAACGGAAGTACGTTCCATATGTCCTCATTTTGGTATTATGGAACAGCAGTCTGGGGCAGGTGGATGGACTACAAGAATGGAAGGTCCGGCACCAAGACCTGGTCAGCTTACACTTTGGGCAATGCAGAGTGTAGCCCATGGCGCAGATTATATTTCTTTTTTCAGGTGGAGAACCTGTACTTTTAGTACAGAAATGTACTGGCATGGAATTTTGGATTATGACAATCGCGATAACCGTAAGCTGGCAGAGGTAAAAGACTTTTATAATAAATTAAAGTGTCTGGATGAAGTTTGCGGAGCGGATTATACAGCTGCATTTGGAGTATTAAAAGACTACGACAATATGTGGGATACGAATGTGGATGTATGGCATAGAAGGGTGGAAGCGCAGAGCTCAGAAGAAATCTTCATTGCTTCTGAAATTTATCACACCCCATATAATACGTTATATCTGAGCGAGGATACAGATATAAAGGAATTGCAGAAATATCCAGTGCTCATCTATGCACATCCTGTTATTATGACGGGAAAAAGAGCTGCTTTACTTAAAGAATATGTAGCAAATGGCGGAATCCTGATCATAGGCTGCCGTTCCGGATATAAGCAGGAAAATGGCAAATGTGTTATGCTTCCGCAGCCCGGACTTTTGCAGAAAATTACTGGTTCAGATGTGAGAGATTTTACATTCACAAGTCCAGCAGAGCCGTCTGTCACCGCCAACTGGGACGGTCAGACGATTGACATGCCAATATTTAACGACATTATGGAGCCTGTAGAGGAGGGAGAAACTCTGGCTTTCTACGACAATAGCTATTACGCAGGAAAACCAGCCGTAATCAGAAAGAATACAGGAAAGGGATATGCAATTCATTTTGGCAGTACTTTTTCCAGAGAAAGCATGAAGGTGCTGTTAGAATACACAGGAATTCTGGAACCATTCCAGGCTATGCTTGAAGCTCCACAGGAGGTGGAAGTCATTCAGCGTGTGAAAGGAAATAAGAAATACTTCTTTGTCCTGAACTATATGGGTTCAGAACAAAAAATTGTGCTGAAAAAGCAGATGCGGTCCTTATATGATAATGTAATTGCAAATGGTGAAATCTGCATGAAACCG
>UMGK01049272.1_pt1 | contig 11663 bp, 13 predicted proteins | sample 1965251 | NCBI WGS metagenome assembly UMGK01 (sample SAMEA4836070, study PRJEB28245) | human gut metagenome | biome: gut microbiome; material: fecal sample | place: Denmark | collected 2008 | reverse complement strand
GACTGGCTGCCCGGCTTTCCTGTCCAAATTTATTGTAATAGGGGCGAATATGATGAATAAGCTGATCTCTTACTTTGGAACCTTTACCCCTGGGGCTGATGGCGCGGTCGGTGCATTTCAATTTGAGTATCTGACAAGCCTCGGCTTTGCCGCACTCGTCATTTTTGCGGGACGTGCCATTGTGCGCCGATCCCATGTACTTCGCAAATTTGCGATTCCAGCGCTGGTGATCTCCGGCCTGCTGTTTTCCGCCCTAATTGCCATTTTCAAGGGAACTGGCATTCTTGCCATTTCTTTCGATACAAAGGTCGTGCAGGATCTTTGCCAAAACCCGTTCTTTCTCTGCGTCGGCTTTGGCTTTAGCTTGAAGCTGCCCAAACACGCGGGCGGCAAGCTCTGCGCCAACATTGCCATAGTTGCCTGCCTGCTTATTAAGTTGCAGGACATTGTGGGCGTGCTGATCGGAAATGTTATCGGACTCCACCCGCTGCTCGCGCTGCAATGCTCCTCTGCGGCAATGTCCGGCGGGGTGGGCACGGCGTCGGCGTTCGGACCGATCTTCATCAATCTCGGTGCACCGGAATCTGCAACGACAGTCGGCGTAGCCGCCGGTACAATGGGCAATATTATGGGTTCACTCATCGGCGGACCGGTGGCGGCATTTCTGATCTCGCGCCACAGTCTCAAAGCAGACCCAAACGACAAGCCGGAATCTGCCGCGAGCGGCGCGGTTCCGGCGCTGAGCAACGACCGCATGGTATCAACCTTTGCGCTCTGTCTGCTGACCGCCGCGATCGGTATGCCAATCTATGCGCTGCTGGACTGCATTCCAACGCTTGAAATGCCGAAGTTCATCGGCTGTCTGTTTGCCGGCACCATTGCCCGCAATGTGATCGAAGCGCGCGGCCTGAAGTTTCATCCCGCCGAGGTCGATGCCATTGAGCATATGTTCCTTGAGCTGTATCTTGCGCTCGTGCTCATAACCATCGACATTACCGCTCTTGCACCTGTTGCGGGACAGATGGGCGTGATCCTGCTGATGCAGGCAATTCTGATGGTGGTTTTCGGTATCTTTGTTTCGTTCAACCTGTTTGGCCGCGACTACGGCGCGGCGGTAATGACCAATACAATGCTGGCTTCTTCACTGAGGGAACTGGAGCGAGACGATCTTGTCGATCAGGTACAGTTCAACAAGATCCCACCCCAAATGGAATACTTTCCATTCTGTCAAAGGAACGGACCTGCTGCTGGCTTTTTGCAAAATGGCAAAATGGGGCTTTAAGTATTTGGAGCAAAAACAACAAAGACTTTATAACCGGAAAATACGATCGACACGTTCTAACTGTTAATTGCCCGGAAACGCAATATTTGCGTTTCCGGGCAGTTTTTCTGTACATTATGCCTTGCCTCACCGGCAGCCGCTTCAGTTTTATTCGGGAATGACCCGTCGCTCCTCAATAAAATTGGAAAGTGTCTGCTGAATGCGAGTCTGCTTTTTTCTCACGTGCGTAAGATATATGCTTCGCATCGTCAGCGGATCATCAAGTTGATAAAAGCGCACGCGGTCAGTCGGCGTAACATATTCAGGAATGGTCGAACGTAGGAAAGAAACGCCGCTGCCCTCGCACACGAGGTAGTATGCCGTCATCATCTGCGAGACATAGAGCGAAATGTGTGGCGTAAACGCCGCATTTTTGCAGATAGCCATGCTACGCTCGTGGATGTCATTCCCGCGGCCCAGGAGGATGAATTTTTCCTGCGCAAAAGCCGACAACGGTACGCAGGGTTTTGACGCCCCCACCTTGTTTCGATTCAGGAATTCCTCAAACGTATAGCCGTAATCCGTCAGTGCCGCGTTGACCGCACGATCCGTAGGAACTGCAAGAATGACCTCCTCCGTACACCACTCCTCTGAGGAGAAATCTGCTGAATCTGCACGTTCCGCTTCCAGTACAAAGTCAAGTCTGCCGTCACGAAGCTGTTCAAAAAGTGACGAGGTGACCCCCTCTTCAAAGGTCAGTGCAATGTTTGGATACAGCTGACGAAATTCTTCCAGCATAGAGGGAAGCACATACGTGCAGAAGAACATTGAGCTGCCGATCCGCAGATGTGCGGTTGATGCGGCAGAAAGCTCGGAAAAATGCTCCTTGATCTCCTCCTGTACGGCAAGAATCCGCTCAATTTGCCGGATGTAGTATTCCCCTTCCTCCGTCAGCGAAATGGGTGAGGTGCTGCGGTCAAAAATCTGCACGCCTAATTCCTTTTCCGTTTTTTTGACCGCTGCACTCAGCCATGGCTGAGAAACATAAAGCCTTCGTGCAGCCTTGGAAAAGCTCCGTTCCTGATAAACCGCGTAAATATACTCGATATGCGACAGCATAAAATGCCTCCGTACTATACCAATTTTCTTATAACGGCTTCACGTTTTGCGTATTTTACACAAAATATCAATGCTGTTATACTCAAAACAGTGGAAGGCAACCAATGTGTAACCAGTATAACACAGAATTTCAGTTTGTCAAAGGAGAGTGAAGCACTATGCCTAAGATCGCAGCAAGAATGGACCGTATGGCGCCGTCTGGTATCCGCAAGGTAAACGAAAAGGCGCTAGCCATGGAACGGGCGGGCGAAAAGATCATTCATTTTGAGATCGGCCGTCCCGATTTCGACACCCCGGATTACATCAAAAAGGCAGCCATCGAGAGTCTGAATGCGGGAAATGTTTTCTACACATCCAATTTCGGCACGATGGAACTGCGCGAGGAGATCGCCAAAAAGCTCAAGCGTGAGAACAACATCGACTACAAGCCCACCGAGGTGCTCGTTACCGCTGGACTTTCTGAGGCCGTGTTCGCCGTGCTCGCAACGATTCTCGATGAGGGCGACGAGCTGCTCGTCCCCGATCCCGTCTGGCTCAACTACATCAACGTTCCGCGTCTTCTCAACGCCGTTCCGGTGACCTATGAGCTGCGCGAGGAGAACGGCTATCAACTCGACCTTAGGGAGATCGAATCCAAGATCACGGACAAGACCCGCGCCATCGTCATCGTCACACCGAACAACCCCACCGGCGGAGTTCTTTCGGAGGAAACGCTCAAAGGCCTTGCTGACATCGTCCTCCGCCACGACCTGATGGTCATTTCTGACGAAGTGTATGAGCGGCTGATCTATGATGGTGAAACGCACATCAGCATTGCTTCTCTTCCCGGCATGAAGGAGCACACCTTTACCATGAACGGCATGTCCAAGGCCTACTCCATGACCGGCTGGCGCCTGGGCTATGTCGCTGCGCCGGAAGCGTTTATCCTGACACTCAACAAATTCCACCAGCACAACACCACCTGCGCCGTTTCCTTTGGACAGGCTGCCGCTGTTGTGGCGCTGCGCGATGAAGGCAACGAGGTCAATGAGATGGTCAAAGAGTATCAGCGCCGCCGTGATTACGCTGTGGACGCAATCAACGCCATCGACGGTATCTCCTGCCTCAAGCCCAAGGGCGCGTTCTACATCTTTATCAATTGCAAGCAGCTCGGCATGAAGTCTGCGGAACTCGCCGATTATCTGCTGGAAAACGCAAAGATTGCGCTGGTTCCCGGCGATGTGTTTGGTCCCGGCGGTGAGGGCTATCTGAGAATGTCTTTTGCCAACAGCTATGAGAACATCGTCGAGGGTTGTCGTCGTCTCAGTGATGCTGTTGCTAAGCTGCGTGCGCGCTGATCTCATTACAGAAATAAAAGAACAATTTTAAAAATATAGGAGGAAAAACTATGATTCTCGACATGACACTTGAACTGCATGAAGGTATGCCCACCTATCCGTCTCCTTGGCACCCCTACGTTGAGATTAGCCAAATCGGCCGCATTGAGATGGAACATCGTAGAAGCTATGCGGTCAAGCTTGGCTCTCACACTGGAACGCACATGGATTCTCCGGCGCATATGTGCCTTGACGGGATTACGATCGATCAGATTCCTCTGGAGACCATCGTTGGTGAAGCTAAGGTCCTTGATTTCTCCCACAAAGGCAGAGGGGACAAGATTACACTTGAAGACATCAAGAACTGCGAAGTCACATTGGAAAAGGGCGACCGCCTGATTCTGAAAACCGGCTGGTATAAGGAATGGGGTAGCAATGCTTTCTACGACAGATGGCCGTGGGTCACGCCCGAAGCGGCTCGTTATATCGTTGACAGCGGAGTGATCTTTCTGGCGATGGATATTCCTTCTCCGGATGATCCGCTCGGCAACACCGGCTACGGTATGCCTTCCCCGATTCATGATATTTTCCTTGGAAATGGCGTCATTATGGTCGAATACCTCAACCGTACGTTGGAACTTCCCAACGGCAAGGTTAAGCTGACTGCACTGCCGCTGAAGGTCAAGGGGGTTGATGGGTTCCCGGCCAGAGTTATTGCGGAGTTTTAAGAAAGAGCCGAAAACATTCAAGCCGTGAAAGGAACGGATATTATGAAAAAGCCGTTTTCTGAATGCAGTCCCGAAGAAATCCGTAAATTATGCCGCAGTGGCGAATTTGCGCTGCCGACCGCGGGCTTTTGTCCGAACTATGTGCAGGCAAATCTCGTCATTCTAAAGGGAGAATACGTCGACGAATATGTCGGCTTCCTTAAGAAGAATCCGCGTCCCTGTCCAGTTCTTGAGATTATCCGAGGTGGGGAACAGCCCATTTCGCAGGAGGTTGCTCCCGGTGCTAATATCGCAAAGGATTTTCCGCGTTATCGCATATACCGCGATGGAGTGCTTGTTGGTGATACTACTGATATCAGCAATCTGTGGACAGAGGATATGATAGCTGTTCTTGTCGGGTGCAGTCTGACTTTTGAGGCTAAGCTGGCAGCTGCAGGAATCAGAATGGCGCATTACGAAAACAATCTTCGCGTTCCTATGTACAACACAAACATTGCTTGCGAGCCGTCCGGACGTTTTGTCGGTCACTATGTTGTCAGCATGCGTCCGATTCCTGAAGAATTGGTTGACCTTGCAATAAAGATTACTGAACCGATGGATTACGCACATGGTGCCCCCGTACACGTTGGAGATCCGGAAACCATTGGTGTGAAGGACATCATGCATCCTGATTACGGGGATCCCCCGGCAATCAAAGAAGGAGAGATCCCTGTTTTCTGGGCCTGCGGCGTCACAGCACAAGCTGTCGCGGTGGAGGCGAAGCCAGACCTTGTCATTGCACATTCCCCTGGGTACATGCTGATTACCGATGTTGATATCAATGCACTTGGATAGAGAAAGGAGATTGAATCAATGAAAGAAACCACTAACATGAATTCCGAGCCTGTCTCTGGAACAAAAAAAGACCGCTTGTATTACTTGAAGGCGATTGGACCTGCAATTGTAATTTCCGCCGTTGTCGTTGGCCCAGGATCAGTTACAACAGCGTCTACTATGGGAGCAACCTATAGCTATAGTCTCTTGTGGGTCGTTGTTATGGCTGCGATTGCGAGCTTTTTCTATCAGTTACCCGCTATCCGAATCACCATGAATACTGGCAACAGCATTATGAACTCTGTTTATCTCCGTTATGGAAAGAAAATTTCTTTGCCATTCTACTGTTGTATACTCTTTGGAACCTGTGTTTTTCAGGCTGGAAACTTTATCGGAGCGGCAATGGCTATGCAGTACTTGCTTCCTGCTTTCTCACTGCTGACTTGGACGATTATTATGGTTCTGCTTGGCTTTGTCCTCGTCTGGTTCGGCAAGTATTCACTACTGGAAAATTTTACCAAAGTTTTGGTTTTCATAATGGTTGCCGCGTTCCTGTTTACGGCGATCGGTTCCTCTCCCAACGTAAACCAAGTCGTGTCGGAAGGCTTTTCTTTCAAACTTCCGGATAACAACCATATGCTAATCCTTGCAATGGTTGCAACAACGATGGTTCCGGACATTCCTGTTTCTCTTTCTGCGCTACATAAGAAAAAATATTTTGATCCCAACACTCCTGAGGGAAAACTGCTTGCCAAGGATAAAATCAAGATGGCGCGGTTGGATTTAATTGTTGGCTGTATTGTAACAATGACAATCACTGTCTCCATTATTATCTGCTCTGCCGCAAATCTGTTTCCTGCGGGAATCACGGTTTCCAGCGCCCAGGATATGGCTGCGCAGTTGACCCCGATTATTGGCAAGTATGCAGGAGTTCTGTTCTCTCTTGGCCTGTGGGCTGCAGCATTCTCTTCCGGTATGTTCCGTATTGAGTTAATGCCGCTGCTTTACAATCAGGCAACCGGTCAGGAAGAGGACATGCGTGCTACTCGTAGCCGTGCGCTGATGATCATTACCGCAGCGGCTCCCATTATCATCGTTATGCTTTGGGGCTCTGCGCCTGCTTCTCTGATTGTGACTGCTCAAGCCATAAACGGAATTTTGTTGCCGTTCATTTGCGCCATCGTCTGGAAAATCTCAAGCGATAAGAAATACTTGGGCAAAAACGCAAACCAGCTCTGGTTCAATATTGTGTACGGAGTCATCTTTGTACTTACATTGCTTCTTGCAATTAGAACTTTCTACGGATTCTTTAAGTAATACATTGCTGCAGTACTGGCTTGTAGTACAAAATAGGAGGGGAATCCCAATGGACAGTAGCGCAGGGTACATACTGCTATCAGATGGAAGCAGTATTCCTCAAATAGGCTTTGGATGTTATGCATCGCATGGTACAGAGATCTCTCGTGCAGTGACTTGGGCTTTAGAATGCGGTTATCGGTTTATTGATTCTGCAGCTATGTATGCAAACGAAGCTGATGTCGGCATCGGACTAAAAGAGAGCCAAGTGGAAAGGGAATCTTACTATTTGCTTTCTAAGGTATGGCCTACACACTTCGAGCATGTGACAGCGTCTGTGGAACAGTCCCTCCGAGATTTGAGGGTCGATTATCTGGACGGTTGCCTTCTCCATTGGCCGGGAACAAACGAATACAGTCGTTTATCTGCCTATGAGCAGTTGCTGAACATCCAGGAGCGAGGACTGATTCGTGCTGCAGCGGTATCTAATTTCCAAATTGATCAGTTACAAACACTCAAGAAGTATTTTGGCGCATTTCCGCCAATCAATCAAATTGAATTGCATCCAGCATATCAGCAACTGAAACTGCGGCAGTTCTGCCTTGATTCCAATATTGCCTTAATTGCTTACAGCCCGATCAAGCGCGGAGCGTTTATGGCGGATCCAACAATCTGCTCGATTGCAAGAAAATATCAAAAGTCACCCAATCAAATTGTGCTGCGATGGCACGTGCAAAGGAATCAGATTCCCATCCCAAAGTCCAGCCATTACAAAAGAATTCATGAGAACTATGACGTTTTTGATTTTTCGCTGACAGATAATGAGATTCAACGAATTAATGCGCTGGAGTGCGGTGGGAGAAGGGGCTATGATCCGCTTACTTTCAATGGTGAGATGTAATGCGAAACAATTCTGAAATAATAAACAGTAAAAAAAGGATGGATCAATATGCGTTTTGCAACGATTAAACTCAACGGTGCGGAGATTGCTGGCATCGTCACAAAGAAGGGCATTCTGCCCGTTGCCGCGCTCAACGCCTACAAAGGCACAGGCTGGAAGGAGGACATGATGAGCCTCATTCAGGCGGGCCATATCCCCGGCCTGACAAAGTGGTACAACGAGGGCGGTAAGGAGGAGCTGGAGAGCATCCCCGGTCTCGTGCCGACAGAAGAGGTCATCTACGCGCCGCTCTATCGCAATCCCAAGCGCATCTTCGGCATCGGTCTGAACTACGCCGACCACGCCAAGGACATCGGCAACGCCGCGCCCACGGGCTTCCCCGGCAGCTTCTTCAAGATGGCCGATACACTGATCGGCCCGAACGATGACATTCTGCTGCCCAAGCTCAAGGAGGCGCAGAAGACCACGGCGGAGGCTGAGCTCGGCATCATCATGGGCCGCGACTGCCGCGACGTTCCTGAGGAGGAATGGGAGAGCGCTATCGTCGGCTACACCACGATCCTCGACATGACCGAGGAATCCATTCTCAAGGGCAACGACTTCGTGCCCGGTAACCCCCGCTACCTGACCATCGTGAAGAATTTCCCGACGTTCTTCTCCTTCGGCCCGCAGCTCGTCACGCCCGATGAAGTGCCGGACGTTCTCAAGCTTGAGGTCCAGAGCGTTCATAACGGCGAAATTCACGCGAAGAATACCGTCGATCATATGACACATCTGCCCGCCCGCTTGGTTTCTCTGCATTCGAGCATTCAGGGCTGGTACGCCGGCGACGTGCTCTCCACCGGCACCCCGCGCGCGTTCCACATTCAGGACAGAGACATCGCCGAGTGCCGCATCATTGGCCCTGACGGCTTTGAGATGGAGCCGCTGAAGAATCCCGTCGTGGACCTCAAGCTGCACTAAGGAAACCCATATAATTTAAGATATCAGGAGGAAATTATCATGGAGCTGGGTTTGAAGGATAAGGTCATCGTTTGTATGTCCAGCGCGTCCGGTTTCGGCAAGGGCATCGCGACGGAGTTCGCCCGCGAGGGCGCAAAGGTAGTTGTCTGCACCAGTGAGGCGTTCAAGGCGGAGCTGGATCAGGCGGTCATCGACATCGAGAAGGAGACCGGCAACCGTCCCTATCCCTATATGTACGACGTGCTCAACAATGAGAGCATCACCGAGATGATCAACAAGGTCGCTGAGGACCTCGGCGGCATCTACGGCCTCGTGAACCACTGCCCCGGCCCGAAGGCCGGCACCTTCGAGGCGCTGACCGAGGCCGACTGGGCGGACGGCTATCAGAAGTGCCTGTACAGCTATACCACCGCCATTCGCGCGGCGCTGCCCTATATGAAGCAGGGCGGTGGCGGACGCATCGTCAATTCCACGTCCTCTTCCATTAAGCAGGAGCTCGATAACCTCATTCTCTCCAACACGTTCCGTATGGGCGTGGTGGGCATGAGCAAGACGATGGCGCGCGAGTTTGGCCAGTACAACATCATGGTCAACACGATGGGCCCTGGCCGTATCTACACTGACCGCATCAAGTACCTCAACACGATTCGCGCCGAGAAGGCGGGCATCACGCTCGAGGAGTACAACACGAAGGATGCTGCGAGCTTCCCGCAGAAGCGCTACCAGACGGCGGATGAGTACGCCCGCTCCGTGGTGTTCATCTGCTCGCCCGCAAACAGCGCAATCTCCGGTCAGGTCATCTGCGTCGACGGTGCCATGACCACTGCGTATTAAGATCCTATTCTGCGCTGCTGAAGTCAATAAAAAGGGAGCTGCTTCTCGATTAGAGACGCAGCTTCTTTTTTCAATTCAAAACTTCCGAAACCGTTCCTTCAGAAATAAGACAAGGGAGATTTGGACCTGATAATGTACAATAACGGACCTGTTGACAAAGGTGGCGAATACATCCGTTCTATGGTAGAATGCAATCTGCGCTGGCCGGCGGCCACAGATGCGCTGCTCAGCGGCCGGATTGCGCTCCCAGCGGCCACCCTTTAGGCGGGCGCAGCGGCCACCGGGAGATGGCTCCCGGCAGCCGCTTTCCCATCCTTTAGGTTGCGGATTTGGGCCTAATGAGAACGGTGAAGTGCTTCGCTGCCCGTTTCAAAATGGCGTTGGCAGAAACCTCGTCATTCAGGATCATTGCACTCCAGCTCTTTGGGTCACGCTGAGAGCAGATGAACGTGCTGAGCTTCATCTCGCTACGTTTCTCTAAGATCTCAAACAAGTGTCATTGAACTGCTGGTTTAATCGCCTGAAAAGCTCAATTATGGACAAAGGTTTGCCGTAGGGGTCTGCCCCTCGTTTTCCCATTCAAATAGTGCAGGAAGTGCGCGAGGTGCGTAGTCACGGGATCGCGTTCCCGCAATTCTGGGAGATGGGTCATTTTCTATGAATCGATCCGGGGCCTGCTCCAGAATATAATCGATCCAAGCGATTGCATTCTTGCACTTGCGCCGGCGCACACGGGCATCGTGCAGCAGTTTATAGAGTTGGTATCCATGTGAGGCATCCAGATTATAGAATTCCGCCGCATGCTCGATGTCTTCAATCTCCAGCTCCGCCCTCCGCTGGCCGGCCACCAGTGTTTCTCTCTGGCTTTGGATGGTATGAATGAAATCGCTGAGATCCTTCAGCCGTGTCAGGTAAAATTCAGGCGCCAGTAGCTCCGGCTGCAGATCAGGATTCTCGGGATCGGGGTTCGAGATGAAGATGACCTTATACTTCAGGTTTTTCATCGCCTTTGGCAGCAAAGAGCAGTATTTCTCTGCCGTCTTCTTATTGTTGAATGTATGCGCGCGATCGATATAGGCAGTGGTGATCATCTGATTGTTGCCGGTAATCTCCACATAGCTTTTTCCATTGCTGATAATCCAGGGCATATTTGATCCTCCTTCGTCCGAATAGAAACAGTGGGCGCACATGATGGAAATGCCAGTTCTGGGTGTTTGCTTCCTTGCTTTGTTTTAGAGGGGGAGAGTCAGCCTAGGCCAGTTCATTTTTCTTCTGTGACATTGATCATGTCCTCCTATGTAATTATTGATATAGAGCCATCAGGTGGTTCTAAGGGCGCGTAGGAGTTGTGCACGAGCCTCCTGCGCAGTCTGCTGTTTCACTCCAGCTTTCAAGTATTCAATGGCATCATTCCACTGGAAAAGTGTGTATTCTGCTGCGTCAATAGTCTCAAGAAATGCGGCTAAACGGCACCGACCGTCAGTGGACAGGAACCGCAGGTCAGAGAGGTATTGTACTTTCATGAAGGTTGCTGCTTCATCAAGTAGACATGGAGTGTGATTGGTCATATCGGAGTTCCTCTTGCAGATGCAACGAGGTCGCACCCTCTTTCTTCTCATTTGTGCCATATAGTTGGGAGGCATCGAAGTGATCGCAGCGAAACATCGTACCATCGGACATATAGATTTCCGCTCTGCCATCGGATTCCATCTCCACACGGATAATATAGCTGGTGTTGACAATCGCGATACCGAGGTTGATAAATCTACCCATGTCTGATATTCCTCCACTTGTTTTGGAATAGAAGGCCGCTGCCGGAGCAGCGGCCTTCGTTATTTACTTGGTTGGAACGAATCCGATAAAACCGGTATGGCCTTTATTGGCGATTCGCTCGATGTCTTTGTCCGTTGCAAAGACGAAAGGCTCAATTTTGCCGTCAGACATCAGCATCACAAAAGCGCAGGGGCAGATTTCGCTGTCGCCATCATCATCCAGATAGACAGCGCTGACGCCCTGGCAAGGGATGATGGAACGAATGGAGTTGTAGTCATTGACTTCGTCGTGAAGGTCGATCTCACTGTGGAAGTGCTGACCATCTTTGGTGAGGATGATGCATCCGCCATCTTCCTTGGGAATGATGCGGGCGATCATGTCGCTGTTCAGCAACTCGCCTTTGGTACCAATAGGTAAAAACTTGCTCATGATAATACTCTCCTTATGTTCAAAAGATCAGCCCCGAAGCGTGAGCTCCGGGGCTGGCGGGGGTTATAGGAAATGACCTCTCTCGAGATCAATATCCGGTCTTCGGCAGCGGCGTGGTATTGAAGCGACGGACGGTAGTGACCCAGGTGGTCTTTGCCGTCTGCCACTCATTGAGATACTGGCCACCAACATCGGCACGATTGATGATTTGGTAGCCATTGCTCACGGTA
>UMGK01037232.1_pt1 | contig 11709 bp, 7 predicted proteins | sample 1965251 | NCBI WGS metagenome assembly UMGK01 (sample SAMEA4836070, study PRJEB28245) | human gut metagenome | biome: gut microbiome; material: fecal sample | place: Denmark | collected 2008 | reverse complement strand
CCTGATCCGTGGCATCCGCCTCTTTTGCCGTGCGGAGCGCGGCCCGGACGATCTCCCGATCCATGATGTAGTCCGGCAGGTCTGCGGATACCCGGTTATTCTGGGACTTGGCGGCAAGATCCAGCATCTGCTCGGTTTCCACCTTGCTCAGATGCAGTTCCCGCTCCAACCGTTCCAGATATGCGCGTGTCGGTGCCGGTCTGCGGTCATTCTCAATGTTGCTCAGATAGACCGGCGACAGATCCAGCCTTGCCGCCAGCGTTCGCAGGGACAGTCCGATTGATTGCCGTTTCTCCCGAATAAAGCTGCCGAATGTCTGTTCCAAATGATTCACCTCCTGCCTGTGTTCTCTTCTCTGGAAACACTGTAGCCTTAGTATAGCAAACATTCGTTCGATTGGCAAGGTATGAAAAAGGTGGTGTTCCTCGTAGGGAACACCACCCAGAAATTATTTCAGCCACGCTGCCATATCCCGCATTTCCTCCAGCACTGCCGCCGGGCTGACGATGCGGATCTTTCCGCAAAAGGTAAAGACCCAGCCGAAAAACGGAGGGCTTGGCGCGACCTCGACTGTGGCACGGAAATGCTGTTCATCTACAGTTTCCGTCCTCACATTTTCACCGAAGCGGTCGATGACGCTGCGCATGATCTCATTATCGCACAGCAGCTCTACGGTACAGAGGTTGTCCGGGTACATCCCAAACACCTTGCGGACATACTCCGCCGGATCAAAGTCCAGTGTCTGGACTGCCGTCTGTTCCAGCGGTTCGACTGCCGTCATACGGTCCACCCGAAATTGTGCAATCTTTCCGTGCTTTTCCGACCAGCCTACGGCATAATAGCAATCTCGGCTCCAGATAAGGGCATAAGGGCTAAACTGATAGCGGTAACCGTTATGCTTGAGTATCTTTTCTTTCTGCGGGGTGTATTCGTAATACTGAAAGGTGATCTGCCGTTTTTCCTGAATGGCGTTATGGATCTCATCCACGCTGTAATAGATGCACTCGTTCTCCGGTTTGGCGGTGCCGTCCATATAAATATGCCGATTCAACTGGCGGGCATGAGATTCACTGGTGAGCTTACCTAACTTTTCAATAAGCCGCTCGCTCTTTTTAGTCGTAATAAAGCGGGAGGATTCCACCGCGTCCACCAGCAGCTTCAGCTCCGGCAGCTCGAAGAGCCTCTGGCCCACAAAGTATCTATTCTGACTGCTTTTGACGCAGACGATATCCATGCCGGCGTTCTGCAGCAGTTCGATGTCGGTGTAAACACTCTTGCGCCCGGCCTGAATACCATGCTGCTGCCAGCATGCGAGAATATCTGTGACCGAGACCGGATGCTGCTCATCTGTCTGCTGATATAGGTATTGCTGGAGAAGCAGCAGTGCCTGCTGTGATTCGTTCTTCATGCGGTGGCTCCTTTGCTCTCTTTCCCCAAATTTCAGTCTCTACAGCAGTAAGGGAACAGCGGCCGCACTATGGACCTCTGTTCTTTTGCTGTCTTATTTGCTCAGGTAACTGCGGTGCAGGAAGGCAGCGATATGGGTTCTCGTGCAGGTGCCGTTGGGATTGAACTTTCCGTTGCCCACACCGGTAGTGATATGTGCGGCAAAAACTCAATGACACTGTTTCCTTAAAACTCAAGGTCTACTTTTACACACGTTTCAGCAAAGTGGTGCAATTACTCGCAGCAAACTGTCCGTGATCTGATGGTGGAGACCAAACGGACGGTCACCGACGGCGATCTCCCGGCAGAACTCCTGTGTCTGGAGAAAGTCTTCTCTCAGCGGTTTCAGCAGATTCGCCCGGTAAAATAGTGCGTTGCATTCAAAGTGGAGAAATAGGCTCCGAAAATCCAAATTGACAGATCCTATTACCCCCAATTCGTCGTCCACCAGGCAGGCTTTGGCGTGAAGAAAGCCGGGGATATATTCAAAAATCCGCACACCTGCCTTCAATAGCGGCTCATAGTAGCTGTGGGAGATGCGATAGATAAGCTGCTTGTCTGGGATCCCAGGCAGATAGATCCGCACATCCACACCGCGCTGGACGGCTCGGGTAAAGGCATCCAGCAGCGTATCCCCCAGCATCAGATAGGGAGTGTAAAACCAGGCGTAATGTTTTGCTTGCCCCAGCAACTCTATGTAGAGATGGTTGCTGATGGCTTTCCTATCAGTTGGATCATCATAATAGGGCAGTACAAAGCCGTTGCCTCTGCCGGGAAGGATTTCTTCTCTGTGCTCCGGTCTGGGAATAGGCTTGGCTGCAAAGGCGTTCCAGAACTCCACAAACATATCTGCAAAGTTTTGTGCCGCTGGGCCAGTCACTCGGAAACCAATGTCCTTCCAATGGCCGTACTTTTCCACCGCGTTGATATATTCATCTGCCAGATTGACGCCTCCGCTGTAAGCGATACTCTCATCAATAACCATGATTTTCCGATGGTCTCTGTTGTTGAGCGTGCCGGAGAGAATGGGACGCATGGGGTTGAAAGCAATGCATGAAATGCCCTTGGCCTTCAGCCGCATATTGTAATCTGGTGGGAGGGTGGTCAGGCTACCCACGTCATCGTAGATGACCCGGACATCCACGCCTTGAGAAGCTTTAGTGGAAAGAATTTGCAGGATGTTATTCCACATACAGCCTTCCTCGATGATGAAGGACTCAACAAAGATATACCGCCTGGCACCTCTAAGGTCTCTCAGCATTGTCGCGAACAGATCCTCTCCCAACGGATAAAACTCCGCCTGCTCCACAGCGCAGACCGGATAACCGCTTTGTTTACGGAGATACTGAAATATCTGAGCAACACGTTTATCCTCCTGCTCCAATTTCTGAAGCGTATGGGGTGTCTGTTCCGGTTTCGGCCCCATCATCATACGAGTCCGGTCAAGGCGCTTCTTCAGCGGATAGCTGGTCCTGTGGTTTCCAAAGCATAGGTACAGGATACCTCCAAACAGCGGAAAGGCAAGGATTGTGATCAGCCACAGGGACTTATAGGCCGGCTCCTCCTGATTGGCAGAGACATAGATCACAAAGAATACCGCCATAATGGTAAGGACCATATTGATGAGAAGCGCATAAGGGGCCAAAAAGCGGAGCAAACTGAAAAGCCAGGCAATTTGGATCAATACCGCGATGACAGTGACCAGCAAACGGCTGCCGATGAGCCGCTTATATCTCTTGCGCATATTTTGTTTCCTCCTTTGGCTGGCCGTCCTGACCAAACCCGTCACAATACACAGAGACCACCCAAGTGCCTGTGGTATAGGTTGCCACCGCTTAAACTCTTTCAGGGGTCAGAGACCGGCCCTTTTGACCGGTCTCCGCCCCTTTTTTACATATCCGCTTTCATGTCTCATGAGGCATCTTGCAATAATTTCATGAACTCTGAGCCGGTGATGCTTTCTTTCTCCAACAACCGCCCCGCAATTCGATTCAGGGCATTCCGGTTGGTCCTCAGCAGTTCCGCAGCGTCGTTCTGACACTCCTCCAGCAGTTTGCGGATCTCCTCATCGGCAGCGGCGGTGGTCTGCTGGGAGCAGGTGTCCACGCTGCGTCCATCCAGATACTGATTCTGACTGGACTGGAGTCCCATGGGGCCGAAGTGCTGGCTCATGCCGTACTGGGATACCATCTTTCGGGCAAGATCGGTGGCTCGCTCAATGTCGTTGGAGGCTCCGGTGGTGGCCACGCCGAACTGCACCAGCTCGGCAGCCCGCCCACTCAGCAGGGTGGTGATCTGGGCCTTCAGTTCATCCTGGGTGAGCAGGTACCGCTCCTCCTCCGGGGCATTCATGGTGTAGCCCAAGGCTCCCATGGTTCGGGGAACGATGGTGATTTTCTGCACCGGCTGGGCATTCTTCTGCAGGGCGGACACCAGGGCATGGCCCACCTCGTGATAGGCCACCAGCTCCCGCTCCCTGCTATTGAGCACTCGGTCCTTCTTCTCCTTGCCGGCAAAGACGGTCTCCACCGACTCCATCAGGTCCTCCTGGGTGACGACCCGGCGGTTCAACCGCACCGCCCGCAGAGCGGCCTCGTTGATGATGTTGGCCAGATCCGCGCCACTGGCACCGCTGGTGGCCAGGGCTACGGCGTGGAGATCCACGTCAGAGGAAAGGGCCACTTTCCGTCCGTGGACTGCCAGGATGCTCTCCCGCCCGGACAGATCAGGCTTTTCCACAATGATCCGTCGGTCGAAACGTCCGGGCCGCAGCAGGGCGGGATCCAGCACCTCGGGCCGGTTGGTTGCTGCCAGGACAATGATGCCGCCGTTTGCTTCAAAGCCGTCCATCTCCGCCAACAGCTGGTTGAGTGTCTGTTCCCGCTCATCGTTGGAGCCGAACTGGTTGTCCCGCTTCTTTCCGATGGCGTCGATCTCATCAATGAAAATGATGCAGGGGGTGGTCTTTTTCGCTGTCTGGAACAGATCCCGCACCCGGCTGGCCCCCACGCCTACAAACATCTCCACAAACTCTGAGCCTGTGAGGTGATAGAAGGGGACGCCGGCCTCTCCGGCCACCGCCTTGGCCAGCAGGGTCTTGCCGGTGCCCGGCGGGCCCACCAACAGAGCGCCCTTGGGCTGCTGGGCACCGATGGCCTTGTATTTATCTGGATTTTTCAGGTAGTCTACCATTTCCTCCAGGCTCTCCTTGGCCTCGTCCTGGCCCGCTACATCCCGGAAAGTGACGCCGGTGCTCTTCTCCACGCTGTATACCTTGGCCTTGGATTTGCCCACGGAGCCAATGCCGCCGAGAAATCCGCTGCCTCCCTCGCCGCCGCCCATGCGCTTCATCAGCATCCGCATGAACAGGAAATAGATCAGGTACATGATGGCGATGGGCACCAGCCAGCTGGCAATGGCAGAGAATGCAGAGGTCTGCTCCGGGATGTACTCATAGGTGTCCACATCATGCTCCAGCAGGGTGGATACCAGATTGGGGTCATCCGCCCGCCCGGTGTAGAACACTACGCTGTCCGCCTGCATCTGCCAGGGATGTCTCTTGCCCTCCTGTTCCTCCGGGAGCTCATCCGCCCCCAGCAGCCGGGCGACCTCCTCGGCGGTGTACTCCTCTTTGATGCGGATCTGGATCTGGTCGTCATCCATGTAGACCTGTTCCACGGCTCCGGCTTCCACCAGATCCATAAACTGGTTGTAGGATATCTGCAGTTCTGCCGTGGAGGTGCGCTGGCTGTTGAACAGGTTCAGAAGAAAGGTGAGCAGGAAAAAGACGATAATGGCGGCAAAGACGGGATCCAGCCTCCGCTGGCCCTGGGGCGTGTTTTTTTCTTCCTTCATGGTGAGTCCTCCGTTTCCTATGTTTGTTTTTGGCCCCATACCAAGAAAAACAATCCGCTCCGCGATCTGTTGCATCTGGAAGTCGGTCTGGTAGAGTAGCGGCGTAGTCGTGCCGCGCACGATCTATCTCCGTATCATTAGGGCGATCTTTTCTGAAATTAAGCTGTTTTCTCCCGCAGGCCGGCGCCGCCTTCTATCGGCTCATTCTGTTTCCCAACCAGTCGATGGAACGTCCGTACATAAAGCCCGATGACCAGCAGTGTGGTCAGCACATCAGCCACCGGCTGAGCCCACACCAGGCCAGTAATGCCCATAATGGATTTCAGGATAAACAGGGCGGGGATATAGAGGATGCCCTGACGACTGAGATTGACGATCAAGGCTGCCGTGGCCGCGCCCATGGCCTGGAGGGCGTTGGAGAACACATAGAAGATACCGAACAAAATGCTGGTAGTCAGCAGGATGTGGACAAACTTCACCGAATAGTCAAAGGCATCCGGGTCGGTGAGGAATGCGCCCACGATTTTGTTTGTCAGGAGATAGCAGGCCGCTGTCATCACCGCGCTCAGACCCAGAGCAGACCAGAAGGAGAACCGCATCACCTTTTTGAAACGATCCCACAGCCCTGCGCCTACACAGTAGCCCAGCAGGGGCTGGATCCCCTGTCCGAAACCGATGCAGACCATGCTGGTGATCATGGTCACCTTCATGGCCACACCGATGGCTGCTACCGCCATATCGCCGTACCCAGCCATCATGCTGTTGACCACGATTTGAGAGAGATTCATCAGCATGGAACTGAGGGCGGCGGGAATGCCGATGGCCAACACGCCGGTGCAGACACCATTTTTCATCTGGAAATCTTTGGGGTGGATGCTCAGAGCGGAGCGTCCTCTCAGGAAATAAAGGACATAATACCCGGCGCCCACCACGTTGCCGACGACGGTAGCGATGGCCGCTCCGGCGATGCCCCAGTTGAAGGCGAGGATCATAATGGGGTCCAGCACCACGTTGGTCAGGTTGCCGATGACCTGACCCATCATGGCCTTGGTGGACTCACCCTCCGCCCGGATGACGTTGTTGTAACAGTTGGAAATGAGGACAAAGGGGCCGCAGAGAGATACGATGGTAAGATAGGTCTTCGCAGGTTCCCAGGTGTCGGCGCTGGCACCCACCAGCGTCAGAAGGGAATCCATAAAGATGAGAAACAGAGCCGACAGGATCACACCTACTACCACGCAGCTCCACATACAGAAGGAGCATACCTGCTTTGCGTAGTCCGTCTTTCCCTGGCCCATAGCCCTGGAGATCACCGAGGTACCGCCGATACCGAAGATGGTACCCATGGCCATGAACATCAAAAACACCGGAGTAGCCAGGGACACCGCCGCCACCAGGATGTCGTTGTTGGTCTGCCCAATAAAAAAAGTGTCCGCCAAATTGTAGACCAGCACCATGACCATAGCGGCCATGGCAGGGATCGCGTTTTTCGCTACTGCCTTCCAGATAGGCATACTGCGAAAGGCATCCAATTGATTCGTCTGTTCCATCATACTGCTCCTTTTCGTATCGTTTGCTGTTAATCGTTTCCTGTTAAAGTGGGCAATCAAATTGCGGCCTTGGAAATTCCCTCACTGCAGGGAATTGCGAACCTTTTCCAGCAGGACCAGCAGGATATCCCGTTCTGTTTCCGTCAGGCCGGAGAGGATACGAGCCTCTGTCCGGCTCATATCTTCTTCTGCGCCGCAACAGCATTCTCGCCCCGCTTGGGTCAGCCGGACCAACTTTACCCTCCGGTCACTGAGATCGCCCAGAGCTTCCACCAGCCCCTTCTGCTCCAAACGGGACACAATGCCCGCCGTTGTGGACTGGGCCACACGGAGGATCTGCTCCAGCTCCTTCATGGATTGCTGGCCCTCCTCGGCGTCCACCAGCGCCAGCAGCACCCCAACCTGGGCCATGGTCAGCCCTTGGGGGCGCAGGGCGTTGTTGGCCTGCTGTTCCAACTCGTCGTGGATCTGCTTGATCAGCGATCCGCAGGCGTTCCTGCTTGACATGGCATCGTCTCCTATTCCGGTTTTCGGACGTATAATAGCACGCTATCTCGCGTCTGTCAATAGCACGCTATTATAAAAGTGGTGAAATTCGGAAATGAAGTTTAGTGAAACTGCTAAATTCTTTTTACCGGCAAATACTTGACAGATGATAGAAAGTAAATATAATAGTATCTATCAGCAAAAGCAAAAGGAGGATGACCTGTTGAACTATGAAAACTTAGGACGAGAGCTACAATTTATTGCAAGAGTCGTGCGGAGAGGTCCCAGCAAAAAACTGCAGGAGATATCGGAGGGCGAGATGGCCATGCTGGGCTATCTGGTCTATGAAGAGGATGAGACCACGCCCACTGAGCTGAGCAGCCAGCTGGATCTGTCTACGGCGCGGGTTGCCAATACGCTCAATAGCCTGGAAAAAAAAGGCTATGTAGAGCGGATCCACGATTCCGTGGACCGGCGGAAGGTGATCGTGCATCTCACGGACAAGGGAAAAAATACCTTCCGGGAGAAGGAAGCCCAGGCCAACCGGGAGATGCAGGAAATCCTGGATATGTTGGGCGAGGGCGATGCCCAAGCCTTCCTGCGGATCATGGGGCGGATCCGGGAATTTATGATTCAGAAGGCCCATGAATGAGAGCCGGCGGAAGCGCCGGTTCCCTTTCACTCGAAAGCCTATCACCGAAAGAGGCTAACGGTAAAAGCGTGAAATAAATTATCTTAAATTCTATATAAAAAGGAGGTTATCTCTTATGATTCGCACACTACTCACGCAAGTTAAGGAGTATAAGCGAACATCCATACTATCCGTTGTTTTCACCGCGCTGGAGGCAATCATGGAGTTACTCATCCCCACACTGATGGCCCTGGTCATTGACGTGGGGATCGAGAAGGGGAATCTTGGAAACGTCTGGCTCTACGGAGGGCTGATGCTGCTGGCGGCAGTACTCAGCCTCTGCGGCGGCTCCCTGGCAGGCATCTGCGCGGCGGACGCCTCCTCGGGCTTCGCCTGCAATCTGCGGGATGGGATGTACGCTAATATCCAGCGATTTGCCTTCTCCAACATCGATAAGTACAGCACCCCCGGCCTGGTCACCCGGCTGACCACCGACGTCACCAACGTGCAGAACGCCTACCAGATGATCATCCGTATGTGCGTCCGTGCCCCCATCAGCCTGATCTACGCCCTGATCATGTCCATTCTGCTCAGCGCCAAGATCAGTGTGGCCTTTGCCTTTGCCATTGTGTTCCTGGTGGCGGTGATCGCTGCCATCATGGTTCGAACTCTGCCCCTGTTCACCAAGGTGTTTGAGAAATATGACGACCTCAACGCCAGCGTCCAGGAGAATGTCAGGGCAATCCGGGTGGTGAAATCCTTCGTCCGGGAGGACTACGAAAAGGAGAAATTCGGGAAGGCCGCCGACACACTCTACCGCATGTTTGTCAAGGCAGAGAGCCTTCTGGCGCTGAATCAGCCCTCCATGTACCTGGCTATGTACGCCTGCATCATCTGTATTTCCTGGTTTGGCGCCCATCTGATTGCGGGCGGCGATCTGACCACAGGGCAGCTCACCAGCCTGTTCACCTATGCCACAAATATCCTCGTCTCCCTGATGCTCATCTCCATGGTCTTCGTCATGATCACTATGAGCATCGCCAGCGCCCGGCGCATTGCGGAGGTGCTCAATGAAAAAAGCGACCTGGACAATCCCGCTCGGCCTGCCACCGAGCTTCCTGACGGCAGCGTGAGCTTCAACGATGTGAGCTTCACCTACAAAAAGGGCGGCAGCGGCGAGATGGCCCTGTCCCACATCAACCTGTATGTAAAGTCTGGCGAGACCATCGGCATCCTGGGTCCCACCGGCAGTTCCAAGTCCACCCTGGTGAGCATGATCAGCCGGCTCTACGATGTGACCGAGGGCTCCGTCCGGGTGGGCGACAGGGACGTCCGGGAATATGACATCACCGCTCTGCGAAACAGCGTGGCTGTGGTCCTGCAGAAAAACCAGCTTTTCTCCGGCACCATTCTGGAGAACCTGCGCTGGGGCAAGGAGGACGCCACCCTGGAGGAGTGCGTGGAGGCGTGCAAACTGGCTCAGGCGGACGACTTTATCCGCTCCTTCCCCGACGGATACGATACCTACATCGAGCAGGGGGGAACCAACGTCTCCGGCGGCCAGCGGCAGCGCCTTTGCATTGCCCGGGCCCTGCTGAAAAAACCCAAGGTGCTGATTCTGGACGACTCCACCAGCGCCGTGGACACCGCCACCGACGCCAAGATCCGTCAGGCTTTCCGGGAGAAGATTCCGGGCACCACCAAGTTCATCATCGCCCAGCGGGTGTCCAGCATTCAGGACGCCGACCGAATTGTCCTCATGGATGGCGGAAAAATCTTGGACTGCGGCAGCCACGAGGAGTTGCTGGAGCGCAGCGAAACCTATCAGGAAATTTACGAAAACCAGACCAAGGGAGGAGGCGACTTCGATGAGTAAGCAAAGCAAGCAGGGAACGGGGGGCGGCGGCATGGGCCGGATCCTGAAACTGGTGTGGAAGAGCTACCCCGCTGCCATGATCGTTGTGTTCCTGGGCATCCTGGGCTCGGCGTTGGCCATGGTGCAGGGCTCCCTCTTTCTGGAGGACCTGATCGACGACTATATCAAGCCCATCCTCAGCGCATCTACCGCAGACTATCAGCCCCTGTTTTGGGCGCTGGTGAAACTGGCCTGCATTTACCTCATCGGCATCCTGTGCTCCTATCTCTATAACCGCATCATGGTCAATGTCAGCCAGGGGACCATGCGGAAGGTGCGGCGGATGCTCTTTGACCGGATGGAGTCTCTGCCCATCCGCTACTTTGATACCCATTCCCACGGCGACATCATGTCGGTCTACACCAACGACACCGACACCCTGCGGCAGTTCATCAGCCAGAGTATGCCCCAGCTGGTCAACAGCATTGTCAGCATCGTGAGCATCTTCTGCGCCATGGTCATGGTCAGCGTCCCTTTGACGGTGATCACCGTGCTGATGGTGTGCGTCATGCTCTTTGCCATGCAGAAGGTGGCGGGACTCAGCGGCACCTACTTTGTGAAGCAGCAAAACGACCTGGGCGCGCTCAACGGCTTCATTGAGGAGATGATGAGCGGTCAGAAGGTGGTCAAAGTCTTCTGCCACGAGGAGAAGAGCCTGTCCGATTTCCGCAGGGTCAACGGCCAGTTGCGTCAGAGCGCCCGGAAGGCCAATCTCTATGGCAACATCCTCATGCCGGTGGTCACCCAGCTGGGCAACGTCAGCTACGTGATCTGCGCGGTGGTGGGGGCTATCCTGGCCCTGAACGGCTACGGCGGCCTGACCCTTGGGATGCTGGTGTCCTTTCTGACGCTGAACAAGAACTTCAACCAGCCCTTTACCCAGATCAGCCAGCAGATCAACAGCGTCATCATGGCCAGGGCCGGTGTGGAGCGCATTTACGCCCTGCTGGATGAGGAGCCGGAGAAGGACGAGGGCTATGTGGAACTGGTCAATGCCCAGCGTCTTGCCGACGGCAGTGTCACTGAGACGGAAAAGTGCACCGGCCTCTGGGCCTGGAAGCACTACCACAAGGCGGATAACACCACTACCTATGAGGAACTCAAGGGCGATATCCAGATGGAGGATGTGGACTTCGGCTACACCGATGAGAAGATGGTCCTCCACAACATCACCCTCTACGCCCACGAGGGACAGAAGATCGCCTTTGTGGGCTCCACCGGAGCCGGCAAGACCACCATCACCAACCTGATCAACCGCTTCTACGAAATCCAGGACGGCAAGATCCGCTACGATGGCATCAACATCGGGAAGATCAAAAAGCCAGACCTGCGGCGGAGCCTTGGCGTGGTACTCCAGGACACCCACCTGTTCACCGGCACCATCATGGACAACATCCGCTACGGCGAGCTGGACGCCACCGACGAGGAGTGCATTGCCGCCGCCAGGCTGGCCAATGCCGACGGCTTCATCCGGATGCTGCCTGACGGGTACCAGACGGTCATCAGCGGGGACGGCGGCAGTCTCTCCCAGGGCCAGCGGCAGTTGCTTGCCATCGCCCGGGCGGCGGTGGCCGACCCGCCGGTGCTGATTCTGGACGAGGCCACCTCCTCCATCGACACCCACACCGAGGCCCTGGTGCAGAAGGGGATGGACAGTTTGATGAAGGGGCGTACCACCTTCGTCATCGCCCACCGGCTGTCCACCGTGCGCAACGCCGACTGCATCATGGTACTGGAGCAGGGACGGATTGTGGAGCGGGGCACCCACGACCAGCTCATCCAGGAGCAGGGCCGGTACTACCAGCTCTATACCGGAAAGGAAGCCA
>UMGK01007707.1_pt1 | contig 11755 bp, 7 predicted proteins | sample 1965251 | NCBI WGS metagenome assembly UMGK01 (sample SAMEA4836070, study PRJEB28245) | human gut metagenome | biome: gut microbiome; material: fecal sample | place: Denmark | collected 2008 | reverse complement strand
CCGTTGACGGCGAACCGTTCAGCGGCGGTGAAGGCAAAGGTTATCCTCTGGAAGTTGGTTCCAACTCCTTTATCCCCGGCTTTGAAGACCAGCTTGTAGGCCTTAAAAAAGGCGATTCCACCGATGTGGACGTAACCTTCCCGGAAGAATACTTTGTTAAAGAACTGGCCGGCAAACAGGCAATCTTCAAAGTAAACGTACAGGACGTAAAACGCAAAGAACTGCCGGAACTTACCGATGAATATGTAGCAGCAAACAGCGATTGCAAAACCGTTGAAGAACTGCGCGCAAGCTACAAAGAACGCATGCAGAAAGCAGCTGAAAACAATGCCCAGATTGCTTATGAAAAAGCACTGATTGACCTTGCAGTTGCCAATGCGGAATTTGAAGTTCCCGAAATCATGATTGAAGACCGCGTAACCCAGATGATTGACGAAATGCGCATGAGCCTTGAAGCACGCAAACTCACTCTGGAACAGTACATGCAGTACAGCGGCATCGACATGAAACAGCTTCGTGAACGCCAGCATGACGCTGCTGTTGAAAACGTTAAAACCGACCTTGTTCTTGACGCTATTGCCAAAGCTGAAAACATCCAGGTATCCATGGAAGATGTTGACAGCGAACTTTCCGCTATCGCTTCCCAGCATGGCGCAACTCTTGAAGACGTTAAGAAAATCATTAAATCCAATGGCACTATGGGCCTGCTGCTCGCAAACATTCTGCGCCGCAAAGCTGCCCATGTAATCATTGACAGCGCTAAATAATTTAAGCGCGGTTAAACCACAGTAAAGGGGTGTGACAATAATGAATTATGTGCCAATAGTTGTAGAACAGTCAAACCGCGGAGAACGCTCTTACGATATATATTCCCGCCTTTTAAAGGACAGGATAGTTTTTGTTACCGGCGAAATAGATGATACTATGGCCAATCTCGTTATCGCCCAGCTGCTCTTTTTAGAGTCGGAAGACCCCGATAAGGATATCCATCTCTACATTAACAGCCCGGGCGGCAGCGTAAGCGCCGGCCTGGCAATTTATGATACAATGCAGTACATAAAGCCTGATGTTTCCACAATCTGCATGGGCATGGCCGCCAGCATGGCATCCGTGCTTCTGGCTGCCGGTGCTCCGGGCAAACGTTTTGCCCTGCCGTACTCCAGAGTTATGATTCATCAGCCGCTGGGCGGCGTTCAGGGGCAGGCTTCCGAAATTGAAATCACCGCGCGCGAAATTCTGCGCATCCGTGATGAAATGAACGGTATTTTAGCCAGCCATACCGGACAAACCAAAGAAAAGATTGCGCAGGATACTGACCGCGATAACTACATGAGCAGCCAGGAGGCCAAAGAATACGGCCTGATTGACGAAGTGGTATCGCGTAAACCTGCTAATGAAAAATAAAGGCTTTAAGGAGATACTCAAAATGAAATTCGGTGGGGACAATCACCATGATGCCCCGGTTTGCTCTTTCTGCGGCAAGCGCGAAGCGCAGGTCAGCAAAATGTTCAGCAAAGTGCTTGGCGAAGGTGATTTGTTTATTTGCGATGAGTGTATAAAACTCTGCAATGAAATGCTTGAAGAAGAAATGCGGGCAAGGGCTGTAAACCATACTGAAATTGCCGAACTGCCCAAACCCAAAGAAATAAAAGCAATTTTGGATGAATATGTAATCGGCCAGGAAGAAGCTAAAAAAACCCTTGCCGTAGCCGTTTACAACCATTATAAACGCATTGACTACGAACTTAACCATGTTCCCGGCGACAAGGATGTTGAACTGCAAAAATCCAACATTTTAATGCTTGGGCCTACCGGCAGCGGCAAAACACTGCTGGCGCAGACTCTGGCAAAAATATTGCAGGTTCCTTTCGCCATTGCCGATGCCACCGCTTTAACGGAGGCCGGTTATGTAGGCGAGGACGTGGAGAACATTCTGCTGCGTTTAATCCAAAATGCAGATTACGATATTGAACGCGCACAGCGCGGCATTATCTACATTGATGAAATTGATAAAATTTCGCGCAAGTCCGAAAATCCTTCCATTACGAGGGATGTTTCCGGCGAAGGCGTACAGCAGGCTCTGCTGAAAATTCTGGAAGGCACTGTTGCCAACGTTCCGCCGCAGGGCGGGCGCAAACATCCGCACCAGGAATTTTTGCAGATTGATACCACAAATATTCTGTTCATTTGCGGCGGCGCGTTTGACGGGCTGGAAAGCATCATCAGCGCACGCACGGGCAAAAAGAATATGGGCTTTGGCGCCGATATTAAAACCAAAGACGAAATCAGCCTGACGGATACCTTTAAAAAGGTATTGCCGGAAGATTTGATGAAATTCGGTTTGATACCGGAATTTGCCGGACGCCTGCCGGTTGTTGTAACGCTTGAAGCACTGGACAAGGCTGCGCTGATTAAGATTTTGCAGGAGCCTAAAAACGCACTGGTAAAACAGTATCAGCACTTTTTGGCCATGGACAATGTAGAACTTGAATTTGAGCCGGATGCACTGGACGCCATTGCCGAAGAAGCATTGAAACGCAGTGCCGGTGCGCGTGGACTGCGTGCCATTATTGAAGCGGTAATGCGCAATGTAATGTACGACGTGCCTTCGCGCAGTGATGTTGTAAAATGTATTGTAACGGCCGATTCCATCCGCAATCATGCAGAACCTAAAATGATTGTGGCGGCAGGCTGAAAGAAAAATAATGGGGGAAGGGGATTTTAACCTTCCCTCTTTTTGGTTTTATGGGCCTTTTGTGATACAATTATAAGAGATTTGAATTTTAATATAAAATAGGGGGATGCTAATATAAATGGAAGCATCAGGAAAATTAATGCCCCTGCTGGCGTTAAGAGGAATTATCGTATTCCCGGGAATGACGGTAAACCTTGATGTAGGCAGGGATAAATCAATAAATGCGGTTAATGCTGCCATGCAGCTTGATAAAAAAATACTGCTGGTAACTCAGCGCGATGCCGAAACCGCAGACCCGAAACGCGAAGAACTGTATAATTATGGCGTTGTTGCCGAAATTAAGCAGCTTTTAAAACTGCCGAGCGGTGCAATCCGTATTTTAATTCAGGGTCTTGAAAGGGCAGAACTTACTTCGTTAATTGACGCGCCTTTTAAAGATACTTACCTTGAAGGCTTTGCCATGCCGGTAGCCAGCGTTGAGCCGGAAGAAAATTCCGAAACCGAAGCCATGCGCCGCGTATTGCTGCAAAGCTTTGAAAAATGGCTTGTTACCGGCAAAAAAGTAACCACCGAAGTTATGCTTAACTTTAAAAACATAACTACCGCCGGTGAAATTGCCGATATCATTGCCGGTTATTTAACAATCAGCATTGACGAAAAAGAAGAACTGCTGGAACTTGCCGATGTAAAAGAGCGTATGCACAAGCTGCATACTTTTTTGTGCAAAGAACTTGAAATTGCCGAACTCGAAAAAAACATTACGCAGGAAGTACGCAAACAAATAGAAAAAAACCAGCGTGAATATTATCTGCGCGAGCAAATTAAGGTTATTAACAAGGAGCTTGGCGAAGGCGATGAACGCCAGGCCGAAGTTGACGAATATAAAAAGCAGATGGAAGGCCGCGACCTGCCGCCCGAAGTAGCAGATAAAATTAACAAAGAGCTCGACCGCTTGTATAAAATGCCGCCGATGATGGCAGAAAGCGGCGTTATCCGCAACTATGTGGAAACGCTTCTAGCACTGCCATGGGGCATTTACGGCAAGGATAACTTTGATTTAAAACACGCCGAAAAAGTACTTAACAAAGACCACTACGGCCTTGAAAAAGTTAAAGAGCGCATTTTGGAATACCTTGCGGTGCGTGCTCTTACCAAAAGCGGCAAAGGGCCTATTCTGTGCCTTGTCGGGCCGCCGGGCGTGGGCAAAACTTCGCTGGCGCAGTCCGTTGCCCGCGCTATCGACCGCAAATTTACACGCATGTCGCTGGGCGGCGTGCATGACGAAGCCGAAATCCGCGGCCACCGCCGCACCTATATCGGCGCAATGCCGGGGCGCATTATTCACGGCATGCAAACCTGCGGCGTTATGAACCCGGTTTTCCTGCTGGACGAAGTGGACAAAATGTCGTCCGATTTCCGGGGCGACCCTGCTTCTGCACTGCTTGAAGTTTTAGACCCGGAACAGAACAACACCTTCAGCGACCATTATGTTGAAATACCTTTCGACCTGTCGCAGGTATTCTGGATTGTAACGGCCAACACCGTGGAAACAATTCCGCCCGCACTGCTCGACCGTATGGAAGTGGTGCAGCTTTCCAGCTATACCGAAGATGAAAAGGTAAAAATTGCCGAACTGCATCTTTTGCCGAAAGAACGCCAGAATAACGGCTTAACAGCCAAAACGCTTTCCATAACGGAAGATGCGCTGCGCATGATTATACGCGGCTATACGCGCGAAGCAGGCGTGCGCAATCTGGAACGCAAAATTGCGGCAGTCTGCCGTAAAACCGCTCTGCGCATTGTTAACGCCGAAGCCAAAAGCGCAAAAGTAACAGCTAAAAATTTACATAAATATCTCGGCAAGGTAATTTATCTGGAAGACGATGTAAGCCTCGAAGCAGCAGCCGGCATCTGCACCGGCCTTGCCTGGACCCGCGTCGGCGGCGAACTGCTTAAGGTAGAAGTTGTGGCCTGCAAAGGCAAAGGGCATCTTGCGTTAACGGGCCAGCTTGGCGATGTTATGAAAGAATCTGCCCAGGCAGGTTATACCTATATCCGCTCGCGCGCAGATGAACTTGGCCTTGACAAAGATTTTTACGAAACCACAGATATTCATATTCACCTTCCGGAAGGCGCAATACCTAAAGACGGGCCTTCGGCCGGCATTACCATGGCAACGGCAATGATATCGGCGTTAACGGGCCGCAAAGTTAAAAAGAACCTTGCCATGACTGGCGAAATAACGCTTTCCGGCAGAGTGCTTCCGGTTGGCGGCATTAAGGAAAAATTCCTGGCTGCCCACCGCTACGGCGTAAAAACCATTATTATGCCGGCTAAAAACGAGCAGGATTTGGAAGAACTGCCCGCAAACGTACGTGCAAAAATGCACTTTATTCCCGTAAAACATATGGACGAGGTGTTAAAAATAGCATTGGAGGATTAAACGCGATGAACAAAGGAGTTTGGGACATAGTCCGTGCGCAGTTTGTCACGTCTGCCGTTAAGGCAGAACAGTACCCTTCGCCGCAAATGATTGAAGCCGCCTTTATCGGGCGCTCCAATGTCGGCAAATCTTCTCTTATTAACTCGCTCTGCCGCCGCAACGGGCTGGCACGCGTAAGCGCCACCCCCGGCAAAACGCAAACAATTAACTACTATTTGCTGAACGCCAAACGCAATGTAGAAGGCGGCGCCGATACAGCACAGTTTTACCTTGTCGATTTGCCCGGTTACGGATTTGCCAAAACAGGCAAATCCAATAAAGATTTATGGTCCGGCTTTATCAGCAAATATCTTTCAGGTTCGGACAACCTGGCATTAGTATGCCAGCTGATTGATATCCGCCATAAGCCGATGGAAAGCGACATAGAGTGTTACCACTGGCTGCTTGGCTGCGGCCTTAACGTGCAGATTATTCTCACTAAAGCCGATAAGCTTTCCAAAAATGCAGCCATGGCCCAGAAAGCCCTTTTTAAACGCGAACTTGGGCTTGATGACAGCCGCATTATAACTTATTCGGTAACGCAGAACACTATGCGCAGTGAACTTATTAACCGTATTATGACGGCACTGGAAAACCACAGATGATTTTGTAAGCGCGCAGATTGTAGGGAGTGGTTTGTATGGGGATTTTTGACATAATGCTGCATGTAAGGCGCCTGATGATGTTCGGGCTGGCAGTGCTTATAGGCTTTCTTTTTCAATACATGGCAATACCTATACCGTTTTTGCTCGGCGGTATAGTATCATCCATGTTCTGGAAAGTTATAGGCGCACAGGTATACTGGCCGCGCCAGTGGCGCGAACTGGGCCTTTGCGTAGCCGGTTACGGCATTGGGCGCAACTTTACGGCAGAAACCATGCACGAACTTTCCATGCAGTCGCTTGGTGTGCTTGAAGCAACCGGCGCCGCCGTAGGCGCTTCGGTTATTATAGCGTGGTGGACATCACGCCACAGCTACGCCAATCTGCAAAGCTGCGTAATGGGCTGTATGCCCGGCGGGCTTACGCAAATGATGCTTATGAGCGAAACCGACAAGCGCGTAGATTTCAGCGTGGTAATGGTAATGCAAACCCTGCGCCTTATGAGCGCCATTATCATCGTACCGTTTCTGGTAGTGCACGGCCTTGGGGCAGAAATAAAAGATGCCGCACTTCCGGCAGCACAAACAGGCGGCTACACCTGGCTGTGGATGGTGCCTATCGCAGCAATTGGTGCTGTTGTTCTGCAAAAGCTGCATATACCAACACCGCGCCTGCTGGGGCCAACGCTTGCCGCGTCTGCCTGCTCATACTTCTTCGGTACCTTTCAGCCCGTGCCCGACCCTCTCATGACGGTTGCGCAAATAAGCATCGGCCTGTACATGGGCATGCTGCTTGACCCTGCGCGCATAAAAGAAACCGCCCGCCTTATGCCGTTTATAATAACAGGCATCTTAATAATTATTGCTGTCAGCGTTGCCATGGCTTACTATCTTTCCGGCATTTACGGCTTTTCGCTTATAACCGCCTTTTTGGCAATGGCCCCCGGCGGCATTGCCGAAATGTGCCTTGCAGGCATGAGCATGGGCGAAAACGTTTCGATAATTTTAACCTATCAGCTGGTTAGAATGCTTATTTTAAATATCACTGTGCCAATGGGGCTGACGTGGTACTTTAAAGATAAATAATATTAAATAGGATATTATAACGCAAAAATAAAAATGGTAAATTTTTACCAAAAGGCTTGACAACACTATTAGTAATAGTTATAATTAGGGCAACAAATCAATATTTCGTACAGGTACAGTAATTGTTTAAATGTTTATCGGTGCAAATCCGATGCGATCCCGTCGCCGTAACGGCAATAAAAGCCGGAGCCGGTCAGCCAGCCTGTATAAGCATCACTGCTTGACCTGCGGGAGACAGGAAGGAGATGTTTACTAACCAACCGGCTTTGTTTATGTGAGAGTGGCAGGGCCTCTTGATTGTAATTATCTGAACCCGTCTTTTCGTTTTGGAAAGACGGGTTTTTATCTTGCCTGCGCAGGTTGGAATATTGATTTTTAAAATTCATTTAACATTCTCAGATACTCATTCTCTACTCCTCTTGCAGTGCCCGTTGGGGTGCAGGTGCTGCTTTGGCCGCCGTGTTTTTACGGCGGCTGTTTTATTTTGCCGCAAAAAGTTGAGCAAAACCTCTTTTGCTGTTATACTTAAAACAGAAAAAATATTTTCAGGAGGTTTTAAAATGAAAGTAATTTCTACCGAAAAAGCTCCGGCCGCTATTGGCCCATACTCTCAGGCAATTGAAATTGGCGGCATGCTTTTTGCTTCCGGGCAGATTCCTGTTGACCCTGCTACCGGCGAAGTGCCGGAAGGCATTACCGCACAGGCAGAACAAAGCTGCAAAAATGTAGGCGCAATTTTGGCAGAAGCAGGCCTTGGCTACGAAAACGTAGTAAAAACCACCTGCTTTTTGGCAGATATGGCAGACTTTGCCGCCTTTAATGAAGTTTATGCAAAATACTTTACCGGCAAACCTGCACGCAGCTGCGTTGCCGTAAAAGGCATACCCAAAGGCGTACTTTGCGAAATTGAAGTAATTGCCGCAAAATAACAAACTAACAAAAAGGTTGTACCGGCTGGCAAAAGCCATACAGTACAACCTTTTTTATTTTTATTATGAAACTTTATACCTTAAATTTTTAAGAGCCTGTTTATGGTGTTTGGTAACCATGGCAGGCGTGCAGTTTAATAATCTGGCTGTTTCTTTGCCGCTTAAGCCTTCAAAATATAAAGCGTTAATAGTTTTTTGCTGTTTGGCGCTTAACTTATTAAGTGCAAGTTTCAATAAAATACTTAATTCCTCACGTTCAATAACATCGTCGCTGAACTCGGCGCCTTCTGCCTCACAATCGGGCAGGGGCGCTTTTTTATTTTCATCCGCCCATACTTTCTTCACTTCATCATACAGTGCAAAGTGAATACGGCATCTAACGTACCCTGCAAAATGCTCGTAATCAGCGCCGTTGTATGTTAATACAAGCTCAATAAACTTTAACCTTGCAAGGCTTAACCCCTCCTCAAAGCCAAGGGCAGTGTAAAACATATCGCGGCGCATTTCACTGCGGAACAAAGGCTCAAAAGATATGCAAAGCTGTTCCAACGCCTGCTTGTCACCGCTTTGGGCGGCAGTAATTAAATTTTTTGTTTTATTTGCCAATGTGGTAAAAGTTTTGTGGCGCACGGTTTTAGGAATAATATCCATTTCCGGCACGGCAGATTTTAAAACCCTGCCCGGTATTTGGCTGAAAGATGACAAATTTTTTCTTTGAATCACAAAAACCTCCAAATTTTAAACTTACCAGCTTTACCGTGGCCACGCAAAAGCGGCGTAAGCAAGATTATAACGGAACGCCGCACTGTTTGTAAAGACCTTGTTTTAAAAATTTTTATATGTTAAATTAAAAGTTTTGGCTTTACAAAAAAGTTACCGGTGCGCAAGACAACGTACAGTACGGATTATTTATTTAGTAAGCGTCTTGCGGGGGGGTAAAACTATGATAAAATAATATAACAAAATTGTTTTGTAAAAAAGCAAAACAAAAAAGGGGAGAGTTATGTTATGAAACGTGTAAGTAAAAATTTAACTAAAGCAGTAACTTTAAGTGTACTCTTAATGTTGCCGTATGGTATGGCGTGGGCAGAAACGCATACGGATGTGATAAGCGGCGCAAATGATAATTATACTAAAGAATATGATGAAGATACAAATACTTATATTTATGATTTTACAAAAGATACTGATGCCAAGCTTGATGTAACAGCAACAGAAAATCAGGATAATGCTATTTCTGTTACAGATAGTTCTATACAAATCAAAGGAAAGCTTGATGTTATAGTAAGGGCTGATAAAAATGGAGGCCAATATGGTTATTTTCCTTATAGCACTGTATCCTTAATCGGCGATAATCGTTTATTCGATAGACGTGACGGCGGTAACATAATGAGAATAGATGGTAGAGACGGTTCTGCGGTTTATATTTCTGGTCAAGAAAATATTGTGTATTTAGGTAATGGCATTAATGGCATTATAGAACAAATAATAAATAATGACAGTAATTCGATAAATGATGTAGGTGGGATAGAAATTGATAGTGGAAATAATAATCTTGTAGTTTATGGTGAAGGTACGATTAAAACAACGGCAATACAAAATGAAGAAGATTCGTCTGCGGGTTATAATAGAATAAACGGTGTGCAAATTGATGGCTATGTTTCTGATAATAACAAAATTATACTGGGATACAAAGGCAGCTATGATGATTTAAATGAATTTACCCAGGCAAATCTTGCCGAAAAAGTTAAGCAATTAGGTGCTATTACAATAGACCTTACGGCTGAAAATACTTGCCAAGATAATAATAGAGAAGCAAAAGTAATTGGAATAATAAATGCCGCTGATAATGGCAATATTATAGCAGGCGGAGATATAACTATAATAACAAAAGCAAGTGGTTATACTATAAAAGATGATGATGAATCTATATCTGCTGCTGGCGTTTATATGTCTGGAATGGAAAATAATAATATTATAGCTGCCAATAAATTTATGATAACAGCAGAAGCCGAAAGTAAAAGTGATGGAGTGGTTTCTGCAATGGGTATAGTAAATAATGCTGCAAGTGATAAAAGTACTATAAACTACGTAAATGCATTTGGCGATGGAAGCAATATTACTGCTACCGCAACAGGTAATATGTTAACTGTAAATGGTATTTCTGCATATGAAGCTCGGGTTATGAAAATAACAGACGGCTATGGTCGAGAATATATTATTTATAGTAAAAACGGCGATGTTGAAGTTAATACAGGTGCTATTGATATTACTACAACGACCAATAACGGTACGGATATTGAAAATATAGGTATCCGTGCAAACGGCGGGACGGTAAATATTAACGGTGATGCTGGTATAAAAGTATACGTAAATAATGCAGCTGATACAAATAGTGATGTTTTTGGTATCTGGTCTAATTTGGGTGGCACTGTAAATGTTGAAGGCGCTGCAAATATTACTATAAATGACGATCGTTTAGATGCAAAAAAAATAGCTGTAGTTGCAGGTACGCGAGATTTGGATGAGAATGGTAAACCGTTTGGAGAACAAAATACAGTAAATCTTAATTATCACAAAGGCGGAGCAAGTCTTATCAACGGCGATATTCTTAGCGGTTATAATGGTCTTTTAAATGTAGGTACGGATACAACTACTTTATCTCAAAGAAGCACTGCCGGAACACTTACTTTAAACGGCGACGCTTTAGCCGGTAATGGAGGTACGCTGAACATTAATTTAACAGCAGGCAGTACATGGACCGGGCGTGCTGACGATTATCAGGACGCAGATTTGAAAAATTGGAAAGATGAACACGAAGAACAGTTTAACCCTAAATTCAGCAATTCTATTGCTGCCAGCGGTGATGTAAATGTAACCCTTGCGCAGGGAGCAAAGTGGAACGTAACCGGGCAAAGCTGGATTACCAAACTTGACGGCAATGGCGTTGTAGATTTAACCAAAGGCAAGGGCAGTGACGCCGTGCACATTGGCAAAGTAAGCGGCAATAATACTTTTGTGGTAAACCTTAAACCTGGTGAACTTGGCGCCAGCGATATGATTTATGTGCAGGACGGCACAAGCAAAGCACAAACCCTGCAAATTAACAATCGTGATGAAGTATTAAGCGGTATGAAAGCGGGCGATGCTTTACGTTTTGCAACGGTTAACAAGGCAGGCGAAGGTTTTGGCAATATAACCGATGGTGCTGAAACTTTTGGAAAAAGTACAACTATCAACGACGCAGGTATTTTTAATGTAGATTTTGATATTATTTACAAAGATTATAATGAGAAAATGGAGGGAGATTTAGGCACGGACCAGACATATAACGGTGGTAACTTTAGCACTAATAAACCGGGACAGGATTATGTAGACAATGTTTATGGCGGTAAAAAAGACACTAGTGAAATAAATACTTTGGAAGAAACAACAGAAACGGAGTCTAATCCTAAACATGTTTATCTTGTACGCAAGGAAAACAGTGCGGAAAATAAATCTGACGCCGGTAAAACCATCATCAACATGAGCCGCGCCAACTATAAAAACGCTATTTATATGGACAGGCTTAACAAGCGTATGGGCGAAATGCGTTATGTTAATGGTGAAGAAGGACAGGGCTTATGGGTGCGCCTGCGTCATGACCGTATCGGGCAGAGCGGTGACTTCCGCAGCATGAATACCATGTACGAAGTAGGCTATGATGTTAAACAGCCCACCGATAACGGCGAGCACCGCATTGGTATGGCAATAGATTACATGCGTGGCAGCACTACCTATGATGACATTATGGGCAGAGGCGAAACCAAACGCTACGGCCTGTGGCTGTATGATACCTGGCTGGGTGAAAAAGGCCATTATGTTGATTATGTAGCTAAATGGGGACATTTAAGCAATGATTTTGACATTACTGCCAAAACTACCGGCGAAAAAATTAACGGCGATTACAGCAACAATGTATT
>UMGK01051530.1_pt1 | contig 11804 bp, 18 predicted proteins | sample 1965251 | NCBI WGS metagenome assembly UMGK01 (sample SAMEA4836070, study PRJEB28245) | human gut metagenome | biome: gut microbiome; material: fecal sample | place: Denmark | collected 2008 | reverse complement strand
CAACCATGCGGTGCTTTACAGGGTTAAGCAATTATAATCAAATAATAACAAAAGCATCTGACGGAATTAGCTTAGCGTCATTAACAGACAAAATTGAAAGAAAGCTTTCTATAATTAACGGAACAGATAAAGGCAGCTATACAATCACCAATCTTGCACAACAAAAAGAATCGCTTACAAAAATACTTTCAATAGTGACAGCTATATTGTCTGCTGTTGGTGCGGTTTCACTAATAGTTGCAGGATTGAGTATAATGACTGTTATGCTCGTGTCAGTAGGCGAAAGAAAACGGGAAATAGGAATAAAAAAATCTATTGGAGCCGGCAGATTTGTAATTGTGCGTGAGTTTTTAAGTGAAGCTCTTATGCTTTCTGCTGCCGGATGTATATTAGGAATAGCAATAGCGTATACGCTGGTTTTTGCTGCTGCCAAACTAATTAATGTAACAATTATGATTGATACACTTACAATAGCCGTTACCTGTATGTTTTCAATAGCTTCGGGTGTAGTTTTCGGCGTATATCCTGCACTGAAAGCCGCAAGGCTAAGACCTGCCGAAACGCTTAGAGCTTTATAGCTGTTTTTATATATTATCATCATTTTTAATTTTGCTTATACAAAATTTTCAAATAATTTCAAATAATATTGTGCAGTAGGAGGGAGTAATTGTGATTTTATGTAAACCTAACTTGCCTGAAGGCCCTGTCAAAGCGGTTGCTGCGTCCGGTGAATACAGTTATATAACTGACGAATTAAAAAAACTGGGCATAACGGTAGTTACTACAGCTCCGCATACCCGGCTTCCTTATCCTGAAAGATTTCATACCGATTTGCAGCTTTCACATTACTCTAAGGGCAAAATATTAGTCAGCAGTAATACAACAACGGCGGAGGATAATATTGTTAAAAAATTAACAAATATTAGTGCAAATACCAATGCAAATATTAATATAAAAAAATCTATGTCGCTTTTAGGCAATAAATACCCATATAACATATGCTTTAACAGTGTTGTTATTGACAATAAATTAATATGCAATGTAAAATTTACAGCTAAAGAAATTATAAAGGAATTTAGCAAGCCTAATTGTAAAATTATAAACACTAAGCAGGGCTACTCCAAATGCTCTACAGCTGTTGTAAATAGTAATGCAGTGATAACAGCTGACGAGTCAATATTTAAGGTATGTAAAAAGAATAACATTGATGTTTTAAAAATAACTCCGCAATTTATAAGACTCCCATATTATAATTATGGATTTATAGGCGGATGCTGTACTAAACTTTCAAAGGATATTTTAGCATTTACAGGAAGCGTTAAAAATCACCCTGACTACATATTAATAAGGTCATTTCTGCAAAACTACGGAGTATATATTTTAGAGCTAAGTAATAAACCGCTGCTGGATATAGGAGGTATTTTTCCTTTAACAGAATCAATATGATATTTTATAAGCTAATTGGTTCAGCCCCCTACTCTAATTATACAAAATATTCACTATTATTTAAAACTATTCTTATTATTATTTAATTGTTTATATTGTACAAACTTTTTGTAAATATTATTTTATTGTTATTATGCACAACCGTTTTATTAATATTAACTAAAAATGTAATGTAATGTTATGCAACAATTATTATTTTGCTGTAATAATTATTTTAATGCATATATGTCAATAGCTATTTTATACAATTTTTTGTTATTGTTTTACGCTGTTGTCATTTTAAACAAAATTATTTTTGCTATCTCTTGCCTGCAGGGCAGGGGGTAGTTTTTTGCAGCTTGTTATAGTTGTGCGGAGTGGTTCAGAGTGGTTCAGCGGCGATACGCTGATAATATTAGCCAATAGAGTTTTTGCGTAGCAAAAACTTACAGCAGAGGCTCGCCAGCACTCGGGTTTATGCTTGCAGTAACTTCCCTGGGCGGACAGTTACTGTTTTCTACCGCAAAATTCAACCGTCCTAATAAAATAACCCCCGGAAATTTCCGGGGGTGTTTTTATTTATATTGCTGATGTTGTGGTGGCATTTGCTGATATTGTTGGTTATGTGGTGTGTTCTGTTGTATTTTTTGGTATTTTATTTCATTTAGTGTTTCTTCTTGTTTGTCATAAATTGTTATAAGCTGCTTATTGCATATATGTTTGATGTACTGCCTTGTCCTGTCCCTTATGCCCCAATTCCATAGTTTAAATGCTACAAGTATTGCTATAAATATACAAATTGCAATGCCTGCAGGCGTTGTAAATAAAAAATATGTAAGTACTTCTGATATATAATCTGCTTTTATTTTTGCTGCTATATCCATTTTTTAACCCTCGTTTCATTTGATTTTTATGTTGTTTATATTGTTGTTTCCTTGTTTTATGTTTATGTTGTTTTTAGTGTTTATGTTGTTTTGCTTTTTGCCTGATAAACCTAACAAATAATCTGTTGTTACGCCATAATATCGGGCTAATTCAATAACTAGATCTACTGGTATAGTTCTTATCCCTTTTTCGTACAAACTGTACTGTTGTTGGGTTATATTGAGATACTCTGCCAGTTCTCTCTGTGTTATATCATTGTCTTCTCTTAAATCTTTAATTCTTTTTATATAGATATTAATCACCCCCTATTTTATTTTATTTACATTTGTTTAAATGTGTTGACTTTACATTTATTTATATGTATAATAAATATACATTCAAACGGATGTAAAAAATTTGAAAGTGAGAGTGATTAAAAATGGATAATTCTTTTTTTAAGCGTTTTGCTAATGTAACACGTATTAAAATTGATGGTTTTGAATTTGTTCGTATGGGCGGCAAAAACATTAGGTCTGATGATTGGGCTGTTTTGTCTTTTAATGATAAATGTTTTTTGGCGGGTATTGATGTAGTTAGTGCTCGATCTGTTTTTGTTTTTATCAACAACAAGATGAATGAATTTATTCCACCTGAAATTTTAATTGAAAGTGAGAGTGATTAAAAATGTTAACAATGAAACTTATACAGGAAATTAATAACACTCGTGACATGATTGACGGCGATCTCAATCGCATTATGATCACGGACGATATAGAAGAGATAAGAAGGTTGACATATTATTTATTTCTCGACATAAATGACCTTATCCGCAAAAATCAACAAAGAATTGCTAAATCGTTGAGATGTGAAGAAAGTGAGATTGATATTAATGAATGAAAAGCAACGCCAATGCTTGAGAGTATGAATAAGCTTATGCAAAAAATTTCAAAGAATTTAGATAGTAAGACTTTTACGTTCTTGGAACTAATCGAAATGTCAAACGATGTATACTCTGATATTATGGAAAATTATGGTGATGATGATTAAGTGTTTGGGCGGTTTACAGCAATTAAAAAAGCTGACATGCTGGACTGGTGGAAGATAAAAGCTCTAACATAGCTGGACCGGTGGAAGCTTCCCGCCCTCTCACTTTTTTATACTTTTTTAATATTTGTTTGGAGGTTTAAAAATGACAAATTTAAAACGTGTAATAGGTTTTAAAACATCGGCTTGGACAAGTCCGGATAATGGTAATACTTATCCTGTGCGCCGACTTTATGTTGACTATCCTGCGGCTGAAGTAACAGGCTTAGCGTGCTCTGTTGTCAAATGCAGAGGTGATAAGATATTTGACGGCGTCGAGGTTGGCGATTATGTCGAGCTGCTTTACGATCAATATGGCAATTGCTGCGCTGTACAACCTGTTGTAGCTGAGCAGCAAGATTTAATTGATTTTGGCGTTGATATAGCGTCTGAATAAATTGTTTATATTCTATAGTGGAGGTGATATAAATGACTGTTGCTGATGCGCTTGCCGATGTTGCTTCTTGCGTTACTAGTGTGATTACTTCTATGAGTGGCAATCCAATTCTAATGGCTTTTCTTGGTATTGGTCTTGTTGGTGCTGCTGCTGGTTTGTTCTCAGTGCTTAAACACTCCGCGAGATAATATTGGTTGTTGTGTTGCATAAAAGGGTGTGTTTAACATACCCTTTTGTCATTTAATAATTTATGAAAAAGTTTTTTGTATTTTTAATTGTAATTTTAACTGTCTTATCATCTGTTGTAACTGTTTCAGCTGTCGAAACAAGTACAGCAGAGCACGGCGGAAGCTCAGGTAAGTTTGGAGATACTACAACGATTAATTTGTGGTCAAGCAGTATGTTTCATCATTTTTTTGGTGATAGAAATATAAACGAAAATGGTAATTATAAGAAATATGCTGATGATATATTTAAGTCTGAGGGTAAGGTTGTTAAAGATAGTTTTGGCTGGTTTCATGTTGGCGGTGATGGTCAGCCTGATTTTAGTGGTATGGATATTTTTGTAACAGACGGCGAATTTGTTGTTGAAAATAATAACCCTGCTAATGATTCCGAGCATTATGTATCTGTTTCTTGTCGTAATTATTCATATATCGGAGCTTTGAGATTGGATTTTGAATCTTCTAATAAAGTTTATAAGATTGCTTATAGTGATGTCATTAGTTTTCCGCAACGGTATTATAAAAATATAATTTACAAAGATTTGTCTAATCTTGATATATCTAAGCCTGTAACAGCTTATCAATGCAGTAATGTTTATCAATCTTTTTTAGATTATCTAAATGCAGGTCAGTATAATTTTACAGATATTAAATTGTTGGATGGTTATAAGAATCTAATCAAGTTTTATGATCAGTTTGATAGCCCAAAAGGAAACTACGGTATTAATTATTACGAAACTCCGCTTGAAAACTATATTAATTCAGGTGTTATGTTCAAGGACGATGTTTATTATCAAAATAGTAAGCTTGATGATGATCAAAAAGCTTTTCAAATTTCGCAACTTGTTGATTTTTATATAATACCCAACAAATTTACTCAGCAATCTTTTACTAATATGCGTTTGTTTGATTTTTTAGATAGTAATATGTCATTAAATGCTGTTGATGATTATCTTAAAAATAATAGCTGTGCTTTGTATTATGATGAATCTGGAATTTTAGAAACTTCTGATTGGTACACCAAACATATTGTTAACGGACAAAGTATAGTTACTAATTTTGCCACTAATTTTAAGTTAGGTTATTGGAAGGATAAGCAACAGTTTTATATTAAATTTACTATGCCTGATGCTTATAGCCGTCTTGATAATGCTGATAAAACATCAGTTATTTTAACCGGTTGCCATACAAAGCATAGTTGTCAGGCGGTTAATCCTAAGACTGGCGAAGAAATATCAGCAGGCTTTGGTAAAAATATAAATAATGCTGATAATGCTAAGCGTCCTTCTAAGAAAGAGCTTTTAGATAATGGCTGGCAAAGAGGTTATCCAAATACTAAGGGTAATTATGTTTACAAAATGACTTTAAATGTCAATGGTGAGGAGTATCTATATGTGTACTTTGCAAATATGCCTAGCGTTTCTAGTAATTTTTTCAGTGATAATTGTATTCAATATGGTGTTAATTTTTATGGTACAAAAGGTTATTTTTATGATCCGGTCAACAATGTTTCGCATGAGTTTGATATGACTAATTTTAGTACTGATGAAACTAGGGACTTTAACAATAAAAATTATTTTGGTTCTGCTAGTGTTAAGGTTCGTGATCCTCTTGACGCCGTTAAGGATTTTCTCGGCAGTAGTTCTCAATCTGTTACTGCAGATTTCTTAGGTATAGATATTTCAGAGTTTTCTAACACTTTTACAGCGTACTTCTGGACCAACTACACGGGTAGCCTTAAAGCTGGATATAAAGGCTATTATGTGCAGTTTAACTGGCGTTTAGAAGGTAATGAGCATTTTCAGAAGAATAATTCTGATGATACTCATAATTATGATGATGATTATAAAAAAGATGAGGCTCAAAAAGACAACAATGGCAACACTCACGGCGGTGCCGTAGAGGATGCAACTACTGGCAATGTATATGGTGATAATAATTTTCGTAGTGATGATTTTAATTTTGATGATAATACCTTGTGGTCATATGCTAACCAGTTTTTAGCTTTCGCAGCTAAATGTTTTACAGTCTTGCCTGCCTGGATTTGGATGCTTATTGGTTCTTCTTTCGTAATTATTATTATTCTGCGTTTGCTCGGTAGGTGATTTTATGTCTGATTTACAATCTTTGTTAAATGTTCTTTATGATGTTATGACTATGCAGTTTACTGTTTTTGGATTAACTTTATCATGGTTTAGCGTTTTTATGGGTTGCGTACTTATCAGCTTAGTTATGTATGCAGTTATTAGATTATTTTTGTGAGGTGATTTCATGAGCTTTTTGTATTTATTTTTGTATGTTATTGTTTGTATTCTTACTGTTTGTTCTGTTGTATCTATAATACAATTTTTTATTGATTTGAGACGCTGCAGTGCTTTGCGATCAGAGCTTAAAGAGTTAATTAACCGTGCTAAGCTGCTTGATGTTCCTGATCCTTCGCCAGCTCTTAAGGAGGTTGAAGACAATGCCGATACAAACTGATTTTAAGTGTATAGTTGATGGCGGTTTTATTTATGATATTTTAACTGCACTCGGTATAAATACTGATTTTGATATGTCTAATGATTATGGTTTTGTATTTTCATTATTTTGCATATCAATTTCTGTTGTTTTTATTGTTTTATTTTTAACGCTGCTCTTTAGATGTATTTCTTCACTCTTTAAAGGTGCTCGCATATGATTAAGGTTCTTGTTTTATCGTTCTTCAAGTTGCCGAAGTTCTTTATGTATTTGTTTTATGATTTTATTAAGTATATATATCTTAAGCAATATAAAGAATTTTTTGGCTGGGGCATACATCTTTATGTCGGCAGATTTGGCGCAGGCAAGACAAACACGGCTGTGCATTATGTTTACAAACAATGTAGTAAGTATAAGCAGCTTAGTGTTTTGACTAACATTAAGCTATCTAATTTCCCTAGTTGGACTAATGTTTTGGAGTTGAAAACGGCTCAGGATATTTTAAATGCGCCTACCAACTGTATTGTTTTAATTGATGAGATAGGCACGATATTTAATAGTCGTGATTTTTCGACCGGTAAGGCTGCTGTGCCTAAGATACTCTTCCAACATTTGTGTCAATGCCGGAAGCGGCATATGCAAATTATTGGTACTGTACAGAAATATAACTTGCTTGATAAGCAGATAAGAGATATATCTGCTGATGTTACAGTTTGTAAATGTAGCTTTAAGCACCCATTTAGTAGGCTTGTCCGTACATTTACATATGATGTTGATGAGTACGATATGTATATGTCTAACCGTATGTATAATCCTAGACTGCTTACCAGTGGCGTGTATATACAAACAAATTTGTGTCGTAATCTTTATGATACAAGCGAGCTTGTAGATAATATGTTAGACAAAGAGTATTTGTCGGACAAAGAGATTCTTGACAATAGGGGGGATACAAGTGTTACAAATACACCATTTACGCGTAAAGAGCGTCGTAAAATTAAGCGTTATTAGTTTTGTTATAGTATTACTTCTAATGCTGTCATGTTTTCCTGCCTTTGCTGCTCCAGCTCCGGAGCATTCAGAGCCTGGGACATATATATCTAGTACTGTTCCCCAGCAGAATGAAACAGCTACAAGCACTGCTACTAATGATACTGTTATTACTGATAGTCAGCCTAGTTTAATGCAGCTTGTTATAGTTGCTGTGTTGTTTTTATTTGTTATGTTGTTGGTTATAAAAATGTTTGTTTAAATTTATACGGTTTTGGGCGGTGGGGGCGTAGCCCACCGACAAAACCGCAAAGCGTTGAAAAAATTTAGCAGGGTTTATTTAACCCTGTAACCCCCATACGCTAAGTAGGGGGGTACTACTTACAATATGAGGTGTTTTTATGTCTGATAAAGTTGTTATAATTGATTATCTTACTTTTACTTCTAAAATTGATTCTATTGATACTTTAAAATCTTTTTTGGGTTTAACCGATTTACCTTTTAGGGAGTGCAAAGGTAGATATTTTTATAAAAAGCGTCTTATGTATGATGGTATTAATATTTATTATGATGGTCTTGATGATGATATGGGTATTTGTGTTGAGATGTCCGGTAAAGGCTGCAGGAACTTTGAGCAGCTTGGCACAGGTGATTATTATGAGCTATTAGGTTATATTGTTGCCAATTCGGGTGATCTTAATATAACTAGATTAGATATAGCGTTTGATGATTTTGATAATTTACTTAATTTTGATGTTATTTGTGATGCTATTAAGTCAAAAAAATATGTTTCTCGTTTTCGTCAGTTTAAAATAATTAATGAGTATTCTCAAGATGATAAATCAAATTCTACTACAGTTTATTGTGGAAGTGATAAGTCTGATACTCTTTTTCGTATTTATGATAAAAAGGCAGAACAGCAGCGTTCTGATTTAGATCACTGGGTGCGCTTTGAAATGCAGCTTCGTGGTGATCGTGCTAGTTGTTTTGCAAATTTATTTGTATCAGGTAATACGCTTGGTTCTCTTTTTGTAAAAGTTATTAATAATTATTTGCGTTTTGTTGTTCCTGATAATTCTGATACTAATAAGTCTCGTTGGCAAACTGTTGAATGGTGGTTTTTATTTTTGGGTACAGTTGATAAAATATCATTATTTGTACCTGATGTTGATTATACGGAAACCCGCTTGGAGCGTTTTGTGAAAACTCAGTGCAGTGGTGCTATAGTTGCATTTATTGCATTATTTGGTTTTAATGATTTTAAAGATTTACTTCAGGGTAAATCACAACTTAGAATTAATAGAAAATATGAAAATTTGTTGCTTGAACACGGAATTTTTAATATAAGTGAATTGTTTTCTAGCAAATGGTGGCTTGAAGCTGCTTCCGATATTAAAGATGTTAAGGTTAATGAAAATGAGACAGACTGAATTAATGCTATTTTATGAATATTTTTTAAGTAAAATAACGCATTTGGAAAATACATATAACTTAGTTATACGCAATATGCGTGTTAAAGATTTTAAAAACTGCGATGAAGTCGATTTTTTAGATTTAATGCTTATAAAGCGTGAGCTTGATTTTACTATCATAATTTTTAATGACTTAAAGTCTTTGTTGAAACTTTAATTACTTTGTGCAAACTGCTTAATCAGTGTTAACGCTGGCGGCGCGAATACTTTGTGCAAATTGCTTAATCTGAGTTAACGCTGGCGGTGCGATTATGTTGTGCAAACTGTTTATTAAAACTTTAATTGCAAGTTTTAGCTAAAACAGTTATAATTATTGCAAGCTAATTGTTTTAGTGCATTTAGTATGCTTTAATTAAGCAGTATATATTTTTGATTCGCTGACAAAAATAATTTAAGCCCCTACTCTAATTATACAAAATATTCATTTTGTATAATTAGCTATATGTGGGTACAGCTGTTTCCCTTGTGTAAGCAATTAAATTAAATAATATAACACAATATTAATATAAGGATGGTAAGTCTATTGAGCAACATCGACTATGAACAGGTACCTGAAATTATAAATGAGTTTTTACTATATTTAGGTACGGTTAAAAACAAATCTCAAAATACAATAAAAGAGTATTATCTTGACCTGAGAACTTTTTTTAGGTTTTTAAAGGTTCGCAGAAGGCTTGTTGATAAAAACACTGAATTTAAGGATATTTCAATTAAAGATGTGGATCTTGCACTTGTAAAGTCCGTTACTATAACCGATATATATGAATTTATGAATTATAGCATAACAGACAGAAGCAACAGTGCAAAAACCAGAGCAAGAAAAGCCTCCTCCCTCAAAACATTTTTTAAATATCACACCCAAAAAAGCCTTAAGCTTGATGATGATCCTACTCAAAATTTAGAAACACCTAAAATCCCTAAAAAACTGCCGAAATATCTGTCTCTTGAGGAAAGCCTGGAGCTTTTAAATTCTGTCGATGGTGACCATAAAGAGCGTGACTATTGTATTTTGACTCTTTTTCTAAACTGTGGATTAAGACTATCCGAATTGACGGCTTTAAATCTTAACAGCTTTAAAAGTGAGCGTCAGCTTATTGTTACAGGTAAAGGCAATAAGCAAAGAATGGTTTATCTGAATGATGCCTGTGTAAATGCAATTAACGACTATAAAAAGGTTAGACCAAATGATGGTGTTAAGGATAAGGAAGCACTTTTTATCAGCAAGCAGTATAAACGAATGAGTCCTAAAACTGTGCAGGCAATGGTGAATAAATATTTAAAGAAGATTGGATTAGATGGTGCCGGATACTCTGTACATAAGCTTCGACATACGGCGGCTACATTAATGTATCAGCATGGCAATGTGGATATAAGAGTATTGCAGGATATTTTAGGTCATGAAAACCTTGGAACCACTGAAATATACACACACCTATCAGATAAACAAATGGAAAATGCCGCTAACGCCAATCCACTGGCTAATGTAAAGCCTAGAAAAAAGGCAGCCTCCACAGATAATTCAAATGGAAATACTGATAGCTGAGATGTAACATAATATAAGCTTTAGGCAAACAGCAAATTATAATCTTAAAATTACATAGCTTTGATTATAATTATGTATTAATCCTTCTGTATGTTAATGCTTGGAGTATGGCCAACGATAATATTTTCAGCAACCGGTACTGTTGTAACCACTGTGGTGTAAGTATCTAAATCATCATCTGAGGTTATATATACCTTTGCAGTTACCTTTACATTTAATGTATGCTTAGTTTGGTTAATACCGCAAGAATCAAAGGTGCTTTCTATATCTGTAATTACGCTTGACGACAGGTATATTTTTACTATAATTTCAGGGCCTCTGCCGTTTAATATTTCGGCACCGCAAAAATCACCCAACCTATAGTTTACCTCCATTCCGCTCATATTACCTATTTCTTCCTGTGCGGCCAGTGAAATCATAGACTTAAAACGGTTTGCAGTAACTGTATTGGTGCTTATATTAGTTACAGTGCTGTCGTTAGCGTTTACTTTTACAAAGTCCTCGTAGGTATAATTATTTTCATCAAGTATTTTTAAAACAGCAGTGTTTATGGCAGTAGTGGAAAGCTCCTCCGCCTTTAGTCTGGTTAAGTCCAAAAAGCTGGGTTCTATTTGAGTTTCAAAAATTATGTAAGCAGATGCTATAAATAAGAAAAAACAAGCAAGTATGATTTTACCTTTGCTTATTCTTCCGGTTCTATGACGCCGTTTCATAATAAACACCCCTAAATCATAATATAAAATAAAGTAAATAAGTTGCTTGTTTTTTTTAAATTTGTTGTCAGCTTGTTGTTATGTTGTTGTTATTTATAGTGTATACTATAGCCATAGAACGATGAACTGGTCAGTTAGATAAGTGCCATATGCTGACTGACTGTGCTGGTTTCTAGAAAATTTCTCACAAACCGATTATTTCGGTAAACTCTTGTAACCTTAAATGGAAAAGACCTTAGGACTCGGTTTAACCTTCGGTCTTTTTTCGTTAAAACGCAAAACGAGAAAACATATTATAAGCATGCAAAAACACAAAATTATCAAGACTGTTCCGGCAAAGTTAATCACAAAACAAAAAGTATATTCGGTCTTGATAAAAAATTTCCGCTCTGTTTTTCAAACAAGGGCGGAAATTTTTTGTAATTTTATATAGCCTACTTATATAGTAGATTTACTGCATTGACAATAAATAAACAAAGTAATATAATAATTACGGATAAAAATAAATAGGAGATGAATTTAATTGAAAAATAAAAATTTAATTAAATTGGTTTTTACAGGACTAATGGCTGCACTTGTGTGCGTATCTACCGCAGTATTGGTTATTCCGCTGCCAACAGGCGGCTTTGCTAATTT
>UMGK01067705.1_pt1 | contig 12016 bp, 5 predicted proteins | sample 1965251 | NCBI WGS metagenome assembly UMGK01 (sample SAMEA4836070, study PRJEB28245) | human gut metagenome | biome: gut microbiome; material: fecal sample | place: Denmark | collected 2008 | reverse complement strand
AATGAACTCCAGCTCTTCCTCTGTATCTGTAGTAAATTTATTGATAGCCACAACAACAGGCACGCCGAATTTTCTCATATTATCTATATGAACGCCTAGGTTTACTATTCCCTTTTTCAGTGCCTCAAGGTTGCTGTTTCCAACCTCTGCCTTCGGTACTCCGCCGTTATATTTTAATGCACGGCAGGTAGCAACTATTACAATAGCGTTTGGTGCTAAGCCGGCACAGCGGCACTTTATGTCAAGAAACTTTTCAGCACCAAGGTCAGAGCCAAAGCCGGCCTCTGTAATGCAGTAGTCACCCAGCTTTAGTGCAAGCCTTGTTGCCCGTACAGAGTTACAGCCATGTGCAATATTTGCAAAAGGCCCGCCATGCATAACAGCCGGCGTACCCTCCAAGGTTTGTACAAGGTTAGGCATAACGGCGTCCTTCATAAGGGCTGTCATAGCACCGTCCGCCTTTAGCTCCCTTGCGTATACAGGCTTACCGTCATATGTATATGCAACCAAAATTCTGCCAAAGCGTTCCTTTAGGTCTGTAATGTCATTTGCAAGGCACAAAACAGCCATAATCTCGCTGGCAACTGTTATCTGGAAGCCGTCTTCCCTAGGAATTCCGTTCACCTTACCGCCTAAGCCGGCTACAATATTTCTAAGCTCACGGTCGTTCATATCCAGGCAACGCTTAAAAAGTATTTGCCGTGGGTCAATATTAAGGGCATTGCCATGGTGAATGTGGTTGTCAAGCATAGCACACAAAAGATTATTTGCGGCTGTAATAGCATGCATATCACCTGTAAAATGCAGGTTAATGTCCTCCATAGGAAGAACCTGTGCATAGCCGCCGCCTGCGGCACCGCCCTTAATTCCAAAAACAGGGCCAAGAGAAGGCTCACGCAGTGCAATTACTGCATTTTTTCCTATTTTAGCCATTGCCTCACCTAGGCCTGCGGTTACTGTGGTTTTGCCCTCGCCTGCCGGCGTAGGGTTGATAGCAGTTACCAAAACAAGCTTTCCGTCAGGCTTGCTGCTGAGCCTGTCTGCCAATGAATCATTTAGCTTAGCCTTAAACCTGCCATACGGTTCAAGCTCGCCGTCTTTTATTCCTATTTTTTTTGCTACTTCTGCAATAGGCAATAATTCTGCCTGCTGTGCAATTTCAATATCCGACAGCAAAATACCACCCCCAAAATATGTTGTGAAACAATTATAGCATAACAAGCCTTATTTACACAAGTAAAATAGCAAAAAAACAACAGCGGCACAGGCTTACATTACGAAAGCCCATACTGCTGCTGTATAAAATAGGTCAGCTTAATTATTAAGTATTGCTCTTTGAGTTAAAACCACATCAATAAGAGTTACCTTACCGTCGCCGTTAAAATCCGCCGCATATACCTGACGCTTATTAAACTCTGCCAAGCCAAGTATTTGTCTTGAGGAAAATACTGCGTCCACAACGCTTAGTTTGCCGTCTAGGTTTGTATCGCCTGCCATAACCCTTTGCAATGCATTATAGGCGTCTGCAAGGCTTTGCTTAGCTTCCTTTAGCTGAGCGTCCGACGCAGCAGCGTCTGCCAAAAGCGTTTTTGCCTGCTCAATATCCTTGTACAGACTGTTTACAGACGCCTCTGTATATTTATAGCCATTGCTGTTTAAAAATGTACTGTACTGAGCAACGCTGTTTTTCAGTGCGTTATGTGAAATAAGCTCCATTTTATTCCTTGCAAAAATAAGTGATGACAGCTGTTTCTTGCAGTCTTGGTCTGTTGAGGCTGCGGCATCTAAGACCTTCTTTGTATTTTCAAGAGCCTCATTCATTCTTGTAACGGAGCCTGTGGTATATAGACTGCTGTCTTTATCCATAAGTGCAATGCACTCATTGTACAGACCTTGCAAATCCTCTCTTGAGCGAAGCACCAGCATTGCTACAGCACTGCTTACAGCAGCGTCGGAGCTTGCTACGGCTGACTGATTCCAGCTGTTTTGGTCTATTAAATCATTTGCATTATTAACTGCCTTTTGCAGGGCGCTTATTGTGTTCTCGGTATAAAGGTCGGAGCTGTCAAGATACTTCTGTGCGTTGTCAACTGTTTGCTGAAGCTTTATTATAGCCTGCAGCTTCAACGACTTAAACGCAGCTGTAAGGCTTGCGGCGGCGGCGTCAATATCTGCCTGCCTTTGGAAAAAGTCGTTATACACCTGCTTTGCACTGCTGTACTCCTGCTTAAGGCTTGCCACTGTTGCCTGCACATAGGCTGACAAATCCTCCTTGAGCTTATAGTCTGACGAAACCAAAATTGTATTCAGAGCCGATCTGTCCTGCCTTTCTTCAAGCGGAACAAATTTATATCCGTTTTGGTAGGCAAAATATTTAACTGTAGAGCCTCCTACTCCGTAAAATGTTATGTCAGCATTTTTTGTAAACGCCGTTTTATTAATATTTGATGTGCTTGCCGGAACATATATCCTCTTTAATGAAGAACAGCCGTTAAAGGCATATTCGTCTATGGTGTTTAGTCCGCTTGGCAATATAACATCATTCAGGCTTGTACAGCCCGAAAACATATTCATAGGCAGCTGTGTAAGTGTGCTTGCGGAAAAATCTACACTTTTTAGTGATGTGCAATTTGCAAACGCCGATGAGCCTACATCTACAACCTTTTTCGGTATTTTAATTTCTGTAAGAGAGCTTAGCCCGTAAAAGGCACTTGAGCCTATTGTGTCTACAGAATCCGGCAGATTAATCTTTTTCCAAACAGTGTTGTTGGCAAAGGCACCTGCGTCTATAATTGTAACTCTTAAACCGTTAATTACGGCAGGTATTGTAAGCTCTTGAGCCTTTTCAATGTCACTGCCCTCTTCCACCGACATAATTGCGGCATTGTTTGTTGACGCAATACGGCGGTATTTAAACCCGCCGCTTGATGACGCTGCAGCGGCACCTGTGGAAAATACCGCCGAAAACAACATAAGCACAGCTAAAAACAGTGCGGCATTTCTTTTCATTTTCATAAAAACCTCCCGATAATATTTTTTTCTTCTGCTGTTATTATATAATAGCGGATTAAAAATTTCAACAGTAATATTATACAATAACAAAAGCGGACACAGGCCTGTTTGCCTGTGTCCGCAGGGGTGTTTAAACTAAATTCTCATTATAAATGCAATTTATTCCCATCCAAAGAAAGGCTCATCTGTCGGAGTCACAATATCCGGCATTCCTGTTTCCGGCGTCCCCGGCGAGGCAGAAATTACATCATCAAGAGAATATTCAATTACCTCAAGCTGTGGCTTAATATACTCTTTCATAAAATTACCTCCATATCATAATAAACTCTCATACTACCAATAGGAATTATATCCTATTAACAAGATTTTGTCAAGTATAGCCTTTAAAATATTATCAATTTAATAATAAAACAAAATCCTTATTACACTACACACCTAAAAAGATGTGCAGTGTAATTGTATTATGATTAAGGAGTTGACCAAGAACCTTTGTAATTGTCGCCTGAACCTGATGTAATAGTAAACTTTGTATCACCGTTAGTAGGTATTTTCAGGTCTTCAGTTTGGTTATACTTACTAGCCCAGTCATGCTCTGGTAATTTTGGGTTAGATCTGACAAATATAATATTCTTTTCATTTCCGCTAACCTTGTTAATAACTTCGTTAGGAACAGAATATTTGTAAATTGTGTCATCAACCTTTTCCATAGTATACCAATAATGTGTACCGTCAGTTGAATCGAATATATAGATTTCATACCTTGCAGCAGCTTGCCAGTCGCTGTTTAGTTTCAAATACAGTGTTGTAGTATCGCCTGTTGTTCCTCCTTCAAAGTTAGGTACTAAGTCATTCAAAGAAGAAATTGTTGTACCGTTCACAGACAAGGCGCCGCTATCGCTAACACTTACCATAACAGGATTATCGGTAGAAACAGAAGCACTATTTACCGTCCAGCCGGTAAAGTTATAGCCTGTATTAGGTTCAGCCTTTACATAGAATGAAGCAGCAGTACCCTTTGTAAATGTCAGAGTAGTCGAAGTCTGCGTTGTATCGTCTGTACCGATATAAACTTTACCGTTAGCAACATTAGTAGGTGCTGTAACTGTTACAGAGTTGTCGTCAGGTGCAACTGACCATTCGCCTGTAGCATACTGTGTTCCGACTTGTTCCGTTACAGTATACATCATTTTACCGTCAGTAGGTATTGTTAAGTTATCTGTTTGATAATCTTTATTATTCCAATCGAACTGTTCATTGTTATTACTCATTTTGCAGAATATAACATTTGCATAGTTTTTATCACTTGGAACTACTACCCGGTATAAGTCGTCGCTGACCTTAGTCATAACAATCTGCTCTTCTCCAGGTTCTTTCAGAACAGCTACAAATCTCTGATTACCGGCTTTCCACTCATTGCAGCCCAGCTTCAAATACAATGTTTTATTTGGAGCCTTTTCAAACTCAGCTGTAAAAATTCCATCTTCAAAGCGTGTGGTTGGTAGAGGTTTTACTTCGTTCCCAAAATTTGAGATATCTGCTCCCCATCCAGTAAAGTTATAGCCGCTGTTAGGCTTTGCAGTTAATGTGAAGGTTGTTCCACGAGGTACCTTAACAGTTTCTGTTGAATTCTCTGCTACTGTTCCGGCTTTAACATTTGTTCCATTATAAGTGCAAGAATATGAAATTGTACCGCCTGTACCGCTGACAAGAGTAACATTAATCATCTGTACAAATACAGGTGTTAGGTCTGCCATATTAACTGCTGTACCGTTTACAGACAGTGTACCGTCTTCGGCAACATCCACCTTAACCGGGTTGTCCTTGATAGTAGTTTCATTTACCGTCCAGTTTTTAAAGTAAAAGTCTGTATTAGGTGTAGCCTTTACATAGAATGAAGTACCTTTTTCTACTGCAAGCGTAACATCATTCTGTGCTGTATAGTCATTGCCAATTTTAACTGTACCATTAGTTACAGCAGGTGCTTTAACTGTTATATAATTTTCATTAGCTTCTGCCTTAAAGCTTGCAACAATTTCAAGTGTTGCACCGGCAGCGGCATCTGCTCCAAGATATTTGTCCTTGCTAAAGGTAAACTGATAGCTGCCGCTCTTAGTTGGGTCAATACCAAGCAAAGCAAAGTCATCCGATGTAATAGTTTGTTTACCTATTTTCAGGCTTTCCAGTTGGCTGACATATTGTATATCATTCTCTGTGTAGCTTGTAGGATAGTACGAAACCTTTATTGTCTTACCCTCTGTTACAACACGAACACCGTTGCTTGAAACATTACCCGCCTTTGTGTCGCTGATATACGCTGTACCGTCAGTAGTGTATCTTGCAGATGTAGAAATGTTGTATGTATCCTCTGTAGGTGTTACAGGTGTTACATTAGGGTCTGCCTCACCAAGATTAAAGTATGAAGGAGACTTAGAAACATATGTGTGACCGTCCCTCTGCATAACTGTATAGCAGGTGAAGTAGTAGTTGTGTGAAGCCTTTGTATTCTTTAAATCAAATACAAAGTTAGCTCTGTTTTTATTTGTTAGGTTTACCTGACCGGCTTGGTATTCGCTAGTCCAAGTTTTACCGTCTTGGTCATAACTATCACCGTTAAAATCAACTCTTCCCACTACATCATAATACTTAATCAGTGCATCATGACCGTTTATTGTGCTTGTGGTTGAAGTAATAGCATCCTTAATGACATCCTCTGTAAACTCAGAAGCATTTGCATAGCTGCCTGTATTCTTTATAAGAACATAACCAACCTTTGTAATTTTCTTGTCAAGGTTTGCTGAACCAACAGCGTCAAATATAACATTTACACGAGTACGGTCAGTATTGTCTTTTGAGTAGGAATCATAAATTCTCTCTGATGCTGCTGCCGCATAGCCTGTGCCTGTACCTGTAGGCATATAGGTTATTGTGCTGTCAGCTGTAACCGTAGGTTCGTCAAGCTGTGTATAATCCTCGTCTGTATCATATACAGCCTTTAGCTCCATATTGTCTGTAATACGGTAATTATATGTGTAGTTAGTAGAAACAGGAACCCACTTCGTATTTGAAGACGCACCGCCCTCAATAGCTACACGCTTAGCCCAATACTTAAATGTATGTACTTTGCTGTCTGCGTCTGTGTACGACTTAGGTGCTGTATAATCACTGCCGCCTGCGACGTTCAAAATCAAGGAGTTGAAGTGACCGCTTACAGATGAAGTCTTAACAGCATAGGTGCTGCCATCCTCTTGCAGCTGAGGGAATGTTAGGTTTACCGTGTAATTCTTCGGTGCTGCGTCGTAGGTTACAACCAAAACCTTTGTTGTACCACCAACAAGAGCCTGAATATCAGCAGGTACGCCCTCTGCCTTAGGAGTAGAATTATCTTGCTTGTTGGTTAGAAGATCAAGCTTTGTGTCAAGATAGTCATTAGTTAAAGTTCTATACTCAACATTACCCTGAATATCGTCTTTTACACTGTATGACATAAGAACATTACTAACCTCAGGGAGTGAAGCCTTTAGCTTTTTCTTACCGTCCTCGGTTAGGTTACCGGTTGCTGAATCAACAATACTGTTAATGTTACCGGCAATGTTTCTTGTAAAGTAAGTGTAGTGATTTTCAAGGTCTGTAGGCAAGCCTGTTTCAACCGCTCTGTCCTGGTATCTGTAAAGAACAGTTACCTTTTGGTTAGTGTTGTTTACAGTATAGCTTGCAGTTTGACCGACACCCGATGTTGGGAGCTTAGCGTTAAAGCCGTTTGTTTCGCTTACCATATTGCTGTTTTTTGCAACTTCTGTATCCTGAGTAACGCTTGAAACCGAATAATCACCGCTTTCAATTTCGGTAATTCTGTACTCTGTACCTATAGGTACGCCGTCAATAGTAAGTGTTTCACCATGCTTTAGATCAACTGTACCTTCGCTGCCAAGTTTTTTTACACCTTGAATACCACTTACGGTGAAGTCTAGGCCTTCATAAACCTTCCACTCAGAATCGCTTGTGTCGCCAAAAATGTTGCGCATCTGGATTTTGAATGTAAAGTATTTGCTTGTGTCAGGGTTGTCGCCTTGAATATTCTTTGTAAATGCAACACTGCCAACCCTAACCTTGTTAGTATATTCAGCGTTTATCTTTACTGCATTGTCAGAGCCATCTCCGAAATTATAAGCGCCGCCATTTGGTGTTAGCTCAGAGCCTGAGATATCTGTAACCTTTAGCGTAGTTTCGTAGTAATCGCTGCGGCTTCTGCCGTTATTTTTTGAAGTCGGCTGATTTTCCGTTAGGTTTGGCAAATCAAAGGACTTTAGTGCATCCGGACTTGTCAGCTTAAATTTACTGCCGTTAGCAAACTGGTCGTTAAAGGTAGCAGACTGGTTATACAGCAGCTCAACTGTACCGTCTGTAGGTGTACCTTTACCCTTGGTAGTATTTGTACTGTTTTTATCTTCCCAAACAAAGTTGGTGTTGCCTATAGGGGCAAATACACCATCCCCTGACATCGAATTTGTAAAAGGGGTACCTGTCTGTGCAGCAGATGAAGAACCTTTTTGAAGAACCTGGGTATTACCGTAAACATCCTTACGGGTAAAGTCCTCTGTAACAGAAGCTGTGTTGTTGCTTGCAGCTGACTTTGAGTTAGATTTTATATAAGTCTGGAAAACGTCCTTATCAGCTGTTTGAAGTGTATCATTTACAAGAGCGCTGTTTACATTGGAAGTATCCGTCTTCTGCTCAACTGTCAAAGAGTTAGTCTGTGGCAGGAAGAAGTTGAAAGACAGGTTAGAGTCAAACAGGCCACGCTCCATATAGAAGATGGTCATTTTATGAGTCCTTGTTGTGTCCTGTAAAATTTTCTTAACATCATTGCCAATAGCAAATTCTTCTGCTTCATGGTAAGCACAGCTTGCTGAATTTTTATCAGTAACTTTGTCATATGTTGCGTTATAATAACCGGTGCTGTATGTTACCTTCATCTTTGCCAGGTTAATAGAACCGCTTGCCTTTGCGTGAGAACCACCTAAGTCAAGCACAAGATGACCGTCAATGTAAATCCACATATCATCATCACCGGTGAAGTTAAACTGCATCTCTTCGCCGTTTACTACACCATCGGCGTTAGGCATTGCATAGTCAATGTCAAACCTTGTACCAAAGCAGTTGGTAATATTGCTCATGTCACCAGGTTGTGACTGGTTAAATGGGTAGTAACCGGCTGCAGCGTTCTTGCCACCGCTTTCATTTTGACAGCCCTTTACCTCGTTATTATAGTTTCTAATTTGACGATTTGCAATGTCAAGACTGCGGTTTTTGTCAGTAGCTGAGTCATAGCTGTACCACTCGTTACCCGAAACTCTTTTTGTAACCTTAGTTTCAAACTTTAGGTTATCATACTTACTTTGGATTTTGCTGTCAGCATTAGCGTTCATAAAAGCGTCACTAAACTGTGGCAATTCAATGCCGTTTTGCTGAATAGTACCGTTGGCACTTAGGGTTTTATCAACAAGACCTACAGCGGCTGCATTAATACTGGCACCGTCGGCACCGCCTTTTCTGTTGGCACCGTTAGCTACACTGACAAAATTAAAGTAGCTCTTTGCCCAGGTAAGGGTACCCGTTTCATCGGCAGCCTTGTTACCGGCACGAATATTGCCCTGGTACAAAGGTGTAACCGAAACACCGTTTACCTTACCGTCTGTAGAATGGTCTTGATACCACTTTGTAACAGCGTCGTTGTACGGCTTGTATACACTTTCATCAAATATAGATTTTGCCTGACCGTTTTTTGAGTCAACATCATAATTCTGTTCTTCTGTCAATGTACCGTCTTTTGTCATTGCATCGGCAATTTGACTTGCTGTTCTGTAGTTATACATTGTAGCATTAATCCAACCGGATGATGATGGTGTAGATGATGAGGAAGATACATTAACATTACCATTTTCATCAACTGTATAGACATTACCCTTATTTATTTCGTCCACAGACTTGTCAATCAGCTTACTGCAAGTGGAATTACCATTAATTAAATCAGTACGAACAGTAGAAACACCTTTACCTGTGCCAATACCATCTCCTAAGTCGTTGTAGTTAGTTTCCGAGAAGAAGTAGTAAGTAGCGTCAGACCAGTTATGATCAGGGAATGTAACAGTAAACACACCGCTTGAGCCAGACATCTTATAATGTGATGTGTAACTATCATTACCAACAAACACATGGGCATTTTGCCAGCCGCTGACTTTAAGTGTGATAGTTTTGCCGCCAATGCTGTCACCGACTGCACCTGCAGTAACGGTTGTGCCGACCATGCAAACCGTGAACAGTGAAATAATCATCAGTACTGTAAGCAAAACTGAAACAGAGCGTTTTGACATACGCTTTAATGTTTTCACATTCATAAATACAACCTCCTAAAATATTAATTTAAAAATTTGTTAATATGTCGGTTATTCCCTGCAGCGGTAACACCTGCTGACCTCCCAAGCCTGCCTAAAATTAAGCAAAAGCTGCAAACGAGTATAACTGCACATAATTATTAACGGTATAATTATAACACAAAAATTTAATTTATTCAATATTTTTGTTGTAAATCTATGCAATTCAATATAAAAAAATTATGATTAATAATGCACCCATTTGCGGAATTAACGCCCAATATTATTTATTTATATTTAAAAAAATACCGCACTGCTTCCTTTTTCATTTCTATTTTAATTATTTTTCCGCTTTTTGTTTCGGCGGTAACTGTAAAATCACTGTTGGAATGCTCTGTAATATCACCCTTGGTTTGTATGCTTGGAAAAGGCTGTTTTTCGGAAATAATGCTAAGCACCCTGTGCAGCTGCTGCGGCAGGCAGTCATTTGGGAGCTTTCCCACAGGATAATATGACAAGCCGCTGTGCTTTAATGTAAGTATATTTCCGTTATAGCTGTAGGCAAGCCCTTTTAGCTCAGCCGGCTCGGAATATGTAATGGTTGTTATGCCTCTGCCGGTAGCTGTAACCATAAACACAGAGCTGCAAAAATCAGATTTATCTGCCTGAACCTGTGCAGTAAACGAAGCTGCCGGCACAGCGGCAGACAAGGAGGTTTTACAGGACGAGCAGATAAAAGCAAACGGCATTAATGCAGCTGCCAAAAGTATACCTGCAAGGTATTTTTTCATAGAACAGCACTCCCCTTTTTTCTTGTAATGTCAGCTACTAAATATATATCGGCTTTTTGGCAAAAAAATACCCTCGGCACACAAATGCCAAGGGTATAAAAATAACTCTGTATGTAAAGGGACTGTTTATTAAAGTTCTACAAGCTCTGCCTCTATGCCCTCAGGAAGATTTTCCTTTGCGGCAGAAATAAGCAGTGTTACATTTGTTTCTGAATTGTCGGCAAGAGCCTTAATTTTGCTTACAAACTCCTTTAGATCGTCCATATTGTCAGAGCAAATCTTGAATGTAGAGTCAACAAAAATGTCTGTAACATCGTAGTTGCCGGCACAGATACCGCTGATAAAGCCAAATAGAACATCATAGCCTGAAACATGGTATTGGTCGGTGTCGATTAGTCTTGCCTTGTGTGTAACATCGTAGGTTAGCTTTGCACCCTTTTCGATAACAACAACATTACCCATTGACTTTGTTACAGCCTCATTAGCAAGAGAAATAAGCTTCTTTGTTTTGCCGGAGCCTTTAATACCTATTAGTAAAGTTACCATAAAAAATTCCTCCTATATATCCACAATAGTGGAATAATATTTATAAGTTATATATATACCGAACAGCATATGTACGGTATTGCCTACGGATAATTAGCCTAAACGAGCCTCAAGAGCCGCTTTTTCTGACTCGTAGCCCGGTTTGCCAAGCAAAGCAAACATATTCTTTTTGTAGCTTTCAACGCCCGGCTGGTTAAACGGATTTACGGCAAGCAAATAGCCGCTGACAGCACAGGCCTTTTCAAAGAAATAAATCAAATAGCCAAGCTCTGACTCTGTCATTTCTTCAATTTCAAGCAGTACATTAGGAACGCCGCCGTCATTGTGAGCAAGCACAGTACCCTCAAAAGCCTTTTTATTTACAAAATCCATTGTTTTGCCTGCAAGGAAGTTTAGACCGTCAATATTGCCGTCAATTTCGTCAAGAACAATTTCCTTCTTAGGCTTTTTAACATTAACAACAGTTTCAAACATACATCTTGTACCCTCTTGAATAAACTGACCCATTGAGTGCAAATCTGTAGAGAATACAACGCCTGCTGGGAACAAGCCCTTATTGTCTTTGCCTTCGCTTTCGCCAAAGAGCTGCTTGTACCACTCTGTCATCATAGTAAATGCAGGCTCGTAGCTAACAAGAATTTCTACACTCTTGCCTTTTCTGTTAAGAATGTTTCTTGTAGCCGCATACTTGTAGCAGTCATTTGTAGCAAGGTCGTCATTGTTAAAGTCGTTTTGAGCCTTAGCGGCACCTGCCATAAGAGCGTCAATATCAGCACCGGATACTGCAATAGGAAGCAGACCTACAGCTGTAAGAACAGAGAAACGACCGCCAACATTGTCAGGTACTACAAATGTTTCGTAGCCCTCCTGGTCAGCCAAAGCCTTTAGTGTACCCTTAGCCTTGTCGGTTGTGCAGAAAATTCTCTCCTTTGCACCCTCCTTGCCATACTTCTTTTCAAGCATTTCTCTGAATACTCTAAAAGCAATGGCAGGCTCGGTAGTAGTACCGGACTTTGAAATCATATTAATAGATACATCTCTGCCCTCGCAGATTTCCATAATCTCTGCAAGATATGTAGAGCTAATGCTGTTGCCTACATAGTAAATGTCAGGCGTATCCTTTTTCTTTGCATTATAATTTTGTGAGTGGATAAACTCAATAGCAGCTCTTGCACCCAAGTAAGAGCCACCAATACCTATAACTATAAATACATCTGTATTGCCCTTAATTTTCTTGGCCGCAGCCTTAATGCGGGCAAACTCCTCTTTATCATAGTCAGTTGGCAAAGTAAGCCA
>UMGK01010133.1_pt1 | contig 12096 bp, 8 predicted proteins | sample 1965251 | NCBI WGS metagenome assembly UMGK01 (sample SAMEA4836070, study PRJEB28245) | human gut metagenome | biome: gut microbiome; material: fecal sample | place: Denmark | collected 2008 | reverse complement strand
GATACCTACCCTGTGTAGTCCCTTGTAAACTGTACTTTATAGCACAATCAAAAACTGCAACTATGACGACAATCGGGCAGGACGGAATCTTGAAATCTTCAGTTGTTCTGCCGCCGATTGATCTCCAAAACCAGTTTGCCGCCTTTGTGGAGCGTGTAGACCAGCAGAAGCAAATCGTACAGCAGAGCCTTGAAAAGCTGGAACTGATGAAAAAGGCGCTGATGCAGGAATATTTTGGGTGAAAAATGAAGAAAGAAAAATTGAAATATCAGAAGGTCTTTTCTGCAAACAGAAAGAACGTGCATGATAAATTGGTAAGAAAGATATTTGATTTTCATTTGAAGCTCACAGAAGTACTTGGAAATTATGCTCCAGTTAATTGGAGACGTACTTATGAGGATTGCAAATTTTTTGTGAGCTACCATTCTAAAAAATCACAAGTTTCCACACCAATACCAAGCGGTTATAATAGAAAAGAAAATGAATGGGAAGAAGGTAAGGTAGAACTTAGATTTTTAGATTTATATGATTTTCTGCCAAAAGAAAACTTTCAGGAATCAAAAAAGAAAATATTTGAATACTGGAAAAAGAATGGGCGGTCAAAGTTTGGAAATTATATGTCTGCTCAAGAATTTGAAAATCTTGACAGGTTGGAAGATTTTACGGATAGTGAATCGTTCTATAATATTATCACATGCCCAATTGTGAAAAATCAGAAATTAAAAAAATTTTGCCAACAGATTTCAATTGAAATAATATCTCTATCGCCCAGCTATTTGATTATACGGTACCGTTTTGTGATGACAAACGAGTTTAATAATGCCTTTAAAGATATAATGAGAATAAATTATTATGGCCACTTTGATACAGTCAGATCGTCTCAATTTGATTGGCGCAAACCTTGGCGAACACCGTATACGTTTTACGAAGGAGATGATGAAAGACGACAAAAAGTATATGATTTTATAAACGACGTGAAATGGACAATGTACGATGAAATTCAAAAAAATTTCGGGTGCTACTTTGGAAACGAAGGGAAATTTCCGCCATCCTTTGAGACGTATCAAACGAATATACTTCCCCAGAGAGACCGGAATGCCGCCTTTTGGAGAAGTATACTGATTGATACTAATTTTATGGAATATTCTACCGAGCTAGACATGTGTATTGCATGGAATTTTACATCTACAAAGGAACCCATGAAAATTCAGGCGATTCAAGGGGAAAATTACAATCCATTCAGTAGCGTGATGCTATCGGAAATTTCTAATGAATATGCTGAGTATCTTGTGGCAAGAGAGTTAAATGCAGTTGCAAGAGATTGTATGACGAAATGTAATAGAGATATTGGTAAAGAGCTGAAAAAGCCAAAGAGTCGATCGATTTTAAATACGCGGCTGAAAGTTGAAAAACAGCTATATTATAGTAGACGATTTGTTGTTGAATTTAAAAGTGATTTAAAAGGATGTCGCACTACAAAAAGGTTTAAACCTGCTTGCATGCATAGAGGAGCTGTGACCATAGCAAGTAAATCTTTTACAGAACAAGCGTTTAACTCATTGGATAATACATCGAAAAGCACTATGGAGATGATTGATAATATTCTCAAGCATTTTGATGCTATGGCGGAGAGCAACAACGCCTATTTTAGCTATAAAATTGCAAAGTATGCTTTGGTAATAGCTATTATAACATTTCTGTTTGAATTGAAAAATGTCGGATTTCTAAGTATGATATTAGAAATTATAAAATGTTCGTTTAAATTTAAGTCCGGAACGGTCTAATCTGTATAAGGAGGAATCTTTATGTCCAACTTCTCCTATCTCTCCACCCGCCCCGAATACTCCCTCTTTGCCAATTCCGCCATCGAGGCCGAGAAAGTGTTCTCCACCTCCCCGGCGATGTGCGCGGTGGGGTGCCGGAAGGCGTTGGAGCTGGCGGTGAAGTGGGTATATGCGGCAGACAAGACCATCACGATGCCCTACAAGGACAACCTGCAATCCTTGTTGCACGAGCCGAGTTTCCGGTTCGCAGTGGACCGCAATGTATGGAGCGTGCTGCCCAGCATCGTGAAGGCGGGAAATCTGGCGGTACATACAGGGCATAGCGTGTCGGCGGCGGATGCGGTGTTCAGCCTGCGGGGGCTGTTCGACTTCATCCAGTGGGTGGATTACTGCTACGGCACGGACTATGTGGAGCGCTCCTTTGACGAGACAGCCATCCCCGGCGAAAAAGTAACGCTGAACGAAAAGAAGATCCGGGAGCAGGAAAGCCTGCTGACCCAGAAAGATGCCGAGCTGGAAGCGCTGCGCAAGCAGGTGGAGAGCCTTTCGGCGGCGTACACGGCCAGCAAACAGCAGAACCAGCAGAGCCGCAGTTTCACCGCCGTCGACCTGACCGAGGCCGAGACGCGGCAGAAGATCATCGACATCGACCTCAAGGCCATGGGCTGGAAATTCACCGGGCCGGACGCCGATGTGCGCACCGAGTACGAAGTGGACAACATGAACGGCGTGCTGGGGCAGAAGGGCTATGCGGACTATGTGCTGATGGGCAAGGACGGCTTGCCGCTGGCGGTCATTGAAGCCAAGCGCAGCACCAAAGACCCCAACATCGGGCGCAAGCAGGCTCAGCTTTATGCAAACTGTCTGGAGCAGAAGTTTGGCCGCCGTCCGATGCTGTTTACCACCAACGGCTACACCACCTATTTCTGGGATGAGCAGAGCGGCCCGCAGCGTGCCGTGAGCGGGGTGTTCTGCAAGGACGACTTGCAGAAGCTGATGAACCGCCGCACCGAGAAAAAACCGCTGGACACCATCGAAATTGACGATAAAATCACCGACCGCTATTACCAGAAAAACGCCATCCGGGCAGTCTGCGCCCATATTACGCAGGGCTTCCGGCGCAATCTGCTGGTCATGGCTACTGGCACGGGCAAGACCCGCACCGCATCCAGCCTGACCGATGTGCTGAGCCGGGGCGGTCATGTGACCAACGTGCTCTTTCTGGCGGACCGCACCGCGCTGGTCAAGCAGGCAAAGGACGACTTCAAGAAGTATCTGCCGGACCAGTCGCTGTGCAACCTGTGCTCCTCCAAGGACGATAAGGCCGCGCGCATCGTGTTTTCCACCTATCCCACCATGCTCAACGCCATCGACAACGCCAAGACCAAGGACGGCGTGCCGCTGTTTTCGCCCGCCCACTTTGACCTTATCATCGTGGACGAGAGCCACCGCAGCATTTTCAAGAAATACCGCGCCATTTTTGATTATTTCGATGCGGTTCTGGTGGGCTTGACCGCCACCCCGAAAACCGATGTGGACCGCAACACCTACGACTTTTTCGAGATGGAACATGGCATCCCCACCTACGCCTACGATTATGATACGGCGGTCTACACCGACCATGTGCTGGTGCCTTACTACAACTACGAGGTCAAGACGAAATTCACAGAAGAGGGCATCCACTACGACCAGCTTTCACCGGAGGACAAGGCCCGCTACGAGGACGATTTTGCCGAGGACGACACCCTGCCCACCTTCATCCCATCCGAAAAGCTGAATAAGTTCATCTTCAACGCCAACACCGTGGACACGGTGCTGCAAGACCTGATGGAACGCGGCATCCAGACGGCGGGCGGTGACCGCATCGGCAAGACCATCATCTTTGCCCAGAACAAGCGCCATGCGGAGTTTATCCGGGAGCGCTTTGGCAAGCTCTACCCGCAGCTGGAGACCCAATACCCGGGTTTCATCCAGCGGGTGGTCTGCGATGATGCCTATGCGCAGTCCATTATTGACGACTTCAAGCAGCCAGACAAGCCGCCGTTTATTGCGGTCTCGGTGGATATGATGGACACGGGCATCGATGTGCCGGAGTGTGTGAATCTGGTGTTCTTCAAAAAAGTGCGCAGCAAAACGAAGTTCTGGCAGATGATCGGCCGTGGTACGCGGCTCTGCCCATCCCTTGCCTGCGTGGATGCCATCGACGGCGAATATACGGGCAAACGACGGTTTCTGATCTTCGACTACTGCGGCAACTTTGAATTTTTCCGTCAGAAACCCAACGGCTACGAGAGCGCGGACACCAAGAGTCTGTCCGAGAGCATTTTCTGCAAGCAAGTGCGGATCGCCGCCGCGCTGCAGGATGGAGCCTATGGGGACGAAAACTACCAGAACTGGCGCAAGATCTTAACGGAGACCTGCCGTGCCGAAGTGGGAGCGCTGAATCCGGAGCTGGTATCCGTGCGGCTGCACCGACAGGCCGTGGAACACTATCAAAAGCCGGAAGCCTTCGTCAGCCTGACCGAAACGGACAAGGGTACTCTGATGAAAGAGGTGGCACCGCTCATCTCGCTGGACGACAAAGATGAAGCCGCCAAGCGGTTCGATAACTTTGTGTATGGCTTGCTGCTCTGTGAACTGGAAGGTCTGCCGGGGCTGGGCCGCGCCCAGAAACAGCTGCGCAGCACGGCGGCAATGCTGGAAGGAAAAGCTACCATCCCGCAGGTGCAGGCAAAGCTGCCGCTCATCCGGGAGGTGCAGACAGACGAATTTTTGACCTCGCACGATCTGCTCCGCTTTGAGGAAATGCGGCAGGAACTGCGGGAGCTTATCAAGTTTCTGGTGGACGGTGTAGAAGGGCAAAAAACTGTCTACACGGCCCTTGCCGACCCGGTACTGGAACAGACCGAGGGCAAAGCGCTGGATTCCGGCTACGATTTCGGCGAGTACCGGGAACGTGTGAACCGCTACATCATGGAGCACCGCAGCGATACGCTGGCCATCCACAAGCTGACCCAGAACATTCCGCTTTCCAGGGGCGACTATACCGAGCTGGAACATATCTTCACCTGTGAGCTGGGCAGCAAAGAGGACTATGCACGGGAGTTTCGGGATACACCCTTTGGTCTGCTGGTGCGTAAAGTGGCAAAGCTGGACCACGATGCTGCCATGCAGGCATTTTCCAAGTTCATCAATGACGAATCGCTGAATGCAAAGCAGATCGCGTTCGTGCAGAAGGTCATTCATTACATCGAGCAGAACGGTTATGTGGAAAGCAAAGCGGTGCTGATGAAACCACCCTTTGACCAGCCCATCCTGTTTACCCGCCTGTTTGATGGCAAAACAGGGAGTGAACTGATGGATACGATCAATTCGGTGAAAGAGAATGCCACCCATGTGACTGCATAAAGTAGTGGAATGTACTGATAAAAACCGGTATAATTCAGGACTATCGAAAAATGAATATCCTGCAACGCAGTATGGCAAGTCAGGGAATTTTGAACGATACGCAAGGGACTCTGGCTGATTACCTGATGAGCATCGCACAAATTTCCGTGGAGGATGCCGGAGCGATTTATATCGAGTTGAGCAGCATCCGCGGAAATTTTATGGCAAACATCATTCTGCGCATGATTGAAAATTATCACTTCCTGCCCGATATGGCGCAGAAACTGAAAAACAAACAAGCACTGGTGGAAAGCGTAATTGCAAATGAACAGCTGGAGCCTTCCATTACGTCGCCCATCAAAGATGTGTATGATGACCTTGTCAACAGCAAACTGGATATGATCGAGGGCTTCGTGCCGATCTCTGCCATCCAGTATGATGCTAAGATGCAGGAAGCAGAAAGACTTTAAGGGGAGTGCGGCTTGTAGTATTGCTTTAAATTATCGAGTTAATCCGCAGGCTGAATAGATTCACTCGAATCGAACAAAAACGAAAAAATGCCCGCTCACCGTGGAGATCCGGCTCCATCTGTGGGCGGGCATATCCAATAAAACACCAGGATACTATTATGCTTTTCGTACTTCAGCTGGGATCTTGTTCTGGCTCAGATATCCCACAGGGAGGGCGCAGAGGTGGAAACTGCGGCGGCACCTGCGCGCATGGCGGCCATGACGTCGGCTTTGTCCCGCAGCAGGCCGCCTGCAATGACAGGCACCTGTGTGCGGGCGCTGATCTCGGCGATGACCCGGGGCATGATGCCGGGAAGGATCTCGACAAAATCCGGCTTGCCCTGCTCCAGCTGACCGGACAGGCTGGTCAGCGAGAGGGAATCCAGGATGAATGCCCGCTGAACGGTCAGCAGGCCGCGGTGGCGCGCCCGGCGGATCAGGGTCGGGCGGGTGGAGATGATGCCGTCCGGGCGGCACAGGGCGTTGAGGGAGTCCACCGCGATCTCCCGCGACGAAAGGCCGTCCACAAGGTCGATGTGAACCACGGCCAGTTTTCCGGCATCATGTATGCGGTGCACCAGACCGTCTACGGTGAGCAGGGTGCTCGCCAGCAGAAAAACGGCGCTGCAGGGCGAAGCCAGCGCAGCAGTCAGGGCTTCGTCCGTTTTCACGGCGGCGATCACCGGTTCGTTCAGCAGAGTTTCGGCAAGAGGATGCATTGGGTAAGACTCCTTTTTTATCAATTACTTGATTTATATTATTCTACAAAAAAGCCGCCATGTAAATAAGTTACACGGCGGCTGTAATGTAAAATCTAGGTTTTATCAGAATGTGGTTGCAATCAGCTCACCGCCGCCCAGAATGGTAGTAGTATTGGAACAGCTGATCATTACAATAAACATTGCATTTATCAGACCTGCAATGTACGGATTGCGGGTGCGTTTGTAGATGATGCGGGACATGATGGGCGTGACAAACAGAAGAACCATACAGGGGAACAGCCAAATGGGACCAATGCGCTGGCCTTCGGTCAAACCATAAAGCTGATAACCCGTTGCATAGAAGTAGATATATTGACTTGCAACCACAAAAATAGCACCAAGCGCATTAAAGAATGCAAAAATCAAGATGTTGCCATTTTTTCCGCCAATGGTGTTGTAGTTGAAGCAATTTGCCGAGATCGAGTTCATAACGTAGAACAGCAGGAAGAATGGCAGATAGCGAAGTGCGATCAGCACTTTATCAGCGCCGAAGGTTTTGAACGCAACGACATACATCCGATAATCAACTTGGAAGAAATAGTGTGCTGCAAAAACAAGGCCGAACGAAACAACGATCACGATAACAGCGAGGGCAATGGTCTTCCACAGCTGCTCCAGATTCAAATACAGACCCGCTCTTCGAGCACTCCAACCGTGTTTTTTTCCATAAGCACCGTAAAAAACAGCAGAGCAGAATATTGCAAAGATGCCGCAAAGAGCAGCCCATGTACCGATCGTCAGGGGGCCGGTCTGCACAAAGAAGTTTGTTGTCTTTGAGTAAACGGTATTCATGCAGAACAAAAAGCTTGAACCGGAAAAAACTGCACCGATAATCAGCAGAACCCAGTACCATGCCTTGGCTCCGCTGTCCTGCACAGGGGCTGGCTGTACAATTTCACCACTGCGGAGAGCGGAAAATACGGGAGTATCAAGCAGAACCAGCGTGAAACTGACCATGAAGATCAAAAGACCGATCACGCCGAGGCTGTTGAACACCGCTTTAATGGGCCAGATCTGATCGCTGGCAGGCAGGGGCTTTGGAGCGCCGAGCGTTGTATCAAAAAAATCAACGGCATAGCCGACACAAGTAGTAGAAAAAGCAACGAGAGGATGGATCATGTTCGGCCGATAAATCACGCGATAAGCGGTCTTTCCATCAAAATCGCGCGTATAATATTTGCCGCCTTCTGCGATACCGGCAAAGCCGTCCTCATTAAAATTCAGGAATTTTTTAGCACCATCTGTTTCCATGAAGGCTACCGGATTGGTCAGCATATTTCCAGCGTCATTATAGGTTCCAAAGTAAAAGTCATCATGGGTACTGGCAATAATGCCTACACTGCGTGAGCCGTAATCTCCGCTATGATCACCGCCGGTGTCATCCTGCCAGTCACCAGCCTGCTGCAGAACAGCAGCAATCAAAGGAGTTTCCCGGGAATTATCGATCTCTACCGCCATATTAGCAGCTGTACCGCCGCTGGAATGGCCTGTAACGCCAATACGAGCTGTGTCAACGTACGGAAGGCTTGCAATAAGCTGAACTGCACCATCGACGCCCACAGCACCATCGTAAAGTTCTGCAATCGACAGGCTTTCCGAGTCGCCATGACTGTGCAGATCAAGTGCCAGCACCACATATCCCCGGCGAGCCAGCTCAATACTATACAAGTCCTGCATTTCTTTGTTGTTATACCATCCTTCGATTGTAACAACACCCGGCGCCGGTGTGTCTTTGGTTGCATTCTGTGGAATGTAAAGGTATGCGGCCAGCTGGTGTCCAGAGGGACTTTCCCAGCTCATTTCCTTGATCCTGATCCCACCAGAAGTTTGTACAGCGGACGCTACGATGGCACTTACAAGGCAAAGAATCAGTGACAGGCACAACCAGAATTTGCTGTTTTTCAACCTACCTTTTTGATGCGACATGCTTGGGACCTCCTTTTTGAATCTGATTTTTCCGTAATAAAAATGGGGACACACTGCATCTGGACGATACAGTGCATCCCCATCTCACTTCTCTTGGGATGCTTCTAGTATAGCGTTTTGTAACAAAATGTCAATAGAAAATAAACAATTAAAAAATATTTTGTGCGTGAACCATAAAGTCGGGCGAAAACTATCAATGCTCTGCCCAGTCGCAGCTTCGGCCCACAGCCTTGTGCCAGCCGGCCAGCAGACGGGTGCGCTCAGCCTCGTCCATCTGCGGGGCAAAGGTCATATTGCAATGCCACAGGCTGCGGATCTCGTCCCGGTCCTTCCATACGCCGGTGGCAAGGCCCGCCAGATAGGCAGCGCCCAGAGCAGTCGTTTCCCGGATGGCCGGGCGCAGCACGGTCTTGTTCAGGATGTCAGCCTGGAACTGCATCAGGAACTGGTCACGGGAGGCGCCGCCATCCACCTTCAGCGAGGTGATGGGCACGCCGGTGTCCTTTTCCATAGCAGCCACGAGGTCCGCGCTCTGGTAGGCAATGGACTCCTCTGCCGCGCGGATGATGTGGTTCTGGGTGGTGCCGCGAGTGATGCCCACAATGGCACCGCGGGCGTACATATCCCAGTACGGTGCACCCAGACCAGTAAAGGCCGGCACGATGTAAATGCCGCCGTTATCCGGCACCTTCTGGGCATAGTATTCCGCATCGCGGCTCTCCTGGATCATGCGCAGGCCGTCGCGCACCCACTGGATGACGGCACCACCCACAAAGACGCTGCCCTCCAGCGCATACTCCACCTTACCGTTCAGGCTGATGGCGATGGTAGAGATCAGGCCGTTCCGGCTGCGGCAGATGGTGTCGCCGGTGTTCATCAGCAAAAAGCAGCCGGTGCCGTAGGTGTTCTTGGCCTCGCCCTTGCCAAAGCAGCTCTGTCCGAACAGCGCAGCCTGCTGGTCACCGGCAATGCCGGCCACCGGGATCTGCACACCGCACAGATCGGTGGTGCCGTAGACCTCGCTGGAATCGGTGACGCGGGGCAGGATGCAGCGCGGGATATCCAGCGCTTTGAGCAGGGTGTCGTCCCAGTCCAGCGTGCGGATGTTATACAGCATGGTGCGGCTGGCGTTGGTGCGGTCGGTGACATGCACTCTGCCGCCGGTCAGCTTCCAGACCAGCCATGTGTCCACAGTGCCGAACAGGATCTCCCCTGCCTCGGCCCGCTCCCGCGCACCGGGCACATTGTCCAGGATCCACTTGATCTTCGTTGCGGAGAAATAGGCATCAGGCATCAGGCCGGTATTCTCCCGGATGTAGTCTGCCATGCCGGGCTGCTGCAGCAGTTCATCCACCAGCGGAGCCGTGCGGCGGCACTGCCAGACGATGGCGTTATAGATGGGGCGGCCGGTGGCCTTTTCCCACAGGATGGTGGTCTCCCGCTGGTTGGTGATGCCAATGGCGGCAATGTCGTGGACATCGACACCGCTCTGGGCCACCACCTCGTTCATGACTCCATACTGGGTGGACCAGATCTCCATGGGGTTGTGCTCCACCCAGCCCTGCTGCGGATAGATCTGCTCAAACTCGCGCTGCTGCACCGCAATGATATTCTGCTCATTGTCGAACAGGATGGCACGGCTGCTGGTGGTTCCCTGATCCAGCGCCAGAACATATTTTGTACTCATGCTTTTGCTCCCTCCGTATCGTTTCAGGAGTGTGTATCACAGATTTCGCGTTGCCACAACGTCCACGCCGGTGCCGCACACATCTGCCAGCACCACCTGTCCGGTGCGGACGGGGGCGTGCAGGGTGACGCGGTCCAGCGCAGCCATGACCTCGGTCATCTTCTCTTTGGGCACGGCCTGCGCAGTCTTTACCGGGCAGCGCGGGTACAGCCCGCCCTCCGCCCGCACCGTGCTGGTGATGATGCGAGTGGGATGGGTCAGCTCTTCCCTGCCGTAGGCGGCACCGTTGGGGCAGGCGTTTCCGGTTACATTATAATCATTTTCCGGGTCTACCTGCAAGTGGCAGCCGCAGGGACAGCAGATGCAAATGACTTCTTTGATGCTGCTCATTCTGCAATAACCTCCTCTACCGCAACGGTCAGCGGGCCGTCTGCTTTTTCCAGCAGGACTTTGGGCAGTGCGATGTGTTCCATCTCACCGGGTGCCATGCACTGGCGCTTGAACCGGGCCAGCTGCCTGCCGCCGCAGGTCACGGTGATCTGGCTGGGGCCGTAGTTCTGCCGCACACGGAAGGAAATGTTCACGCTCCTGTCCACATCAGCGGGGCGCACCCGCTGCGGCACGGTGTAGCCCACGCCATTGCCCGGGACAAGGTCAAGCACAACCGTATCGGAGGCTTCGCCCTTCAAAACATAGGCCGCCGCAGAAGCACCGGCAAGGTCGCTTTCGCCCGAAACGAAGTCCACCAGATCATGCACGTGCACCACGTTGCCGCAGGCGAACACGCCGGGGATGCCGGTCTCCATATTCTCGTAGACCACAGCGCCCTTGGTGTGAGGGTCCATGGGGATGCCCGCCTGCCGGGTCAGCTCATTTTCCGGGATCAGGCCGACGCTGAGCAGGATGGTGTCCACATCAAATTCCATCTCGGTGCCCGGGATGGGGCGGCGGTTTTCGTCCACCTTGGCAACGGTGGCCTTTTCCACGCGGGCCTTGCCCTGAATATCCACGATGGTATGGGACAGATACAGGGGGATGTCGAAGTCCTGCAGGCACTGCACGATGTTGCGGGTCAGGCCGCCGGAATACGGCATGACCTCCACACAGGCCAGTACTTTGGCACCTTCCAGTGTCATGCGGCGGGCCATGATCAGGCCGATGTCGCCGCTGCCGAGGATGAGCACCCGCTTGCCTACCAGATAGCCCTCCATGTTGACATAGCGCTGGGCCGCACCGGCGGTGTAGATACCGGCAGGGCGGGTGCCCGGGATGCCGATGGCACCGCGGGTGCGTTCCCGGCAGCCCATGCAGAGGATGATGCTTCTGGCTTCCAAAATCTGATAGCCCTTTTCCCGGCTGACGCAGTGGATCTTTTTGTCCGGGGTGACGTCCAGCACCATCGTGCCCAGCTCCACCCGGACACCGGTGGAGCGCAGCAGTTCAATGCAGCGGCCTGCGTATTCCGGGCCGGTGAGCTGCTCGCCAAAGCGGTGCAGGCCGAAGCCGTTGTGGATGCACTGGTTCAGGATACCGCCCAGCTCGTTGTCGCGCTCTAAGATAAGGATATCGCGCAGACCATGCTGCCATGCGCTGTAAGCTGCGGCAAGGCCTGCAGGGCCGCCGCCGACGATGACCAGATCAATCATGGTGCTCTCCCTCCTGCTTGGTTTCGCACAGTAAGACGTTGGTGCCGGCCTTATCCTGCAGCACGTCCAGCGGACTGATGCCCAGCGTTTTGCTGATCAGCTCCAGCACCCGCGGCCCGCAAAAGCCGCCCTGACAGCGGCCCATACCGGCACCGCAGCGGCGCTTGACACCGTCAATGGTGGTGGCGGGGATCTCTTCGTGCAGAGCATCCAGAATTTCGCCCTCGGTGATCGTCTCACAGCGGCAGATCACGCGGCCATAGGCGGGTTCCTTTGCAATGAGCCGGGCTTTTTCTTCGGGCGGAAGCTCCTTGAAGCGCACCCGGGTGCGGCCATCTCTGTAATCCGCCTTGGGGGCGGGCAGATCGCCGTGAGCTTCCAGAATTTTGACGGCTT
>UMGK01035664.1_pt1 | contig 12113 bp, 10 predicted proteins | sample 1965251 | NCBI WGS metagenome assembly UMGK01 (sample SAMEA4836070, study PRJEB28245) | human gut metagenome | biome: gut microbiome; material: fecal sample | place: Denmark | collected 2008 | reverse complement strand
AGAGAAGATGCGCGGCCTAGCCGTTCCCTATGTGACAAACCGCGCCATCCAGAACCGCTTGGACGAGGTCTGCGGGCCGGAGAACTGGTATAACGACTTCAAGCCCTGGCACAGCAACGGGAAAAAGGAGGCGCAGCTTTGCGGCATCGCCATCTACTTTGAGGGCCGCGGCTTCATTACCAAGTGGGACGGCGCCGAAGATTCGGATATCGAGTCTGTCAAGGGCGGTCTATCCGACAGTATGAAGCGCGCTGCCGTCCAATGGGGGATCGGCCGCGTGCTATACGACCTTAATACCGTCTGGGTCGAGATTGAGAAGCGCGGGCGCAGCTTTGTGATCAAGGACAGTGAACGCGCCAGGCTGGATAACGCTTATCTGAGCGCGCTGAAGCGCCTGGGGCTGACACCGGCCGCGGCCTGCGGCATTCAATCGCTGCTGACGCCGAAAACCCTACCGGGGCAGACAGCACCGGAGGAAAACGCGCCTGCAGCAAGTCCGCAGCCAAAGCAGGGAAATTCCCAGCCCACGCCTGCATCGGCTCCGCAAAGAGCAGACCGGCCTACGACACGGAGCGATTCACAGCAGACTCCGTCCGCACCGCAAAGCAGAGCGGCGGTTTCCCGCACAGTCCTCTTTACCCCGCCGCAGAGCGCAGCACGGCAGAGAACAGACTGCTATGTGGTTCTGAGCACCAAGGTACAGGGCGGTATGAGAGGCAGCAGCACGCTTGTTACGCTCCGAGCGCCGGACGGCAAGCAGATCCCGGCCTTCGCCCGCGGCGCACGGCCCGAACTGAGCGCAGGCAGCATCCTCAGCAATGTAAAGCTCACTGTGCGTCAGCAGGATACCGTGGCATTTTATGTGTTGGAATCCTACGAGATCGTCCCGCAGGAGGACAGGGCGGCATAAACAGCGATTCAGCGAAAAACGGAAAGGAGCAATTCTTTGAAAAAGATCGAGCAGTTTCAAATCACCAGCCTGATGCTTTCGGGCTTCAAGTCCTATGAGGAGCCGACAGAGCTGGTGTTCGGCAACCCCACGGTCATCACCGGCGGCAACGGGCGGGGGAAAAGCAGCATTGCAGACGCCATCGCCTTTGCCGTTACCGGCTGTCCCTTCTTTGGAGAGCGTGGGATTGACCGCCTGCACAATGAGAATAACCCCGATGTCGCCATTCGGATGTGCTTTGTGGACGAAACAGGCACGCTCCATGAGCTCAATCGCACCCGCAGGAAAAACCGCATGACCATCACCTATGATGGCTATGAGATCCGGCAGTTGGATCTGGCAGATCTCTTTGGAGAGCGGGATGTATTCTTGTCCATTCTCAATCCTCTGTACTTTATTGAGGAGTTGGGTGAGGATGGAAAAAAGCTTTTGGAGCGATATCTTCCGACGATCCCTCATGAAACGGTACTCTCTCAGCTATCTGAGCCCGTGCGGGAACATCTCAAAAACGAGACGATTCTCTCGCCGGAGGGCAGTCTTAAGCGCTGCCGGGAGGAGATCCGTAGTCTGGAGGAACGCATTACCTATCTGAGAGGCCAGAAGGACTTGGCGGCGTCCCAGGGGGAATCCCATGAGCAGGCCGAGCAGGAGCTGACCTTGCAGGCAGACCTCCTTCGCAGGGAGATCGCGGAACTGGAGCAAAGACAGTTTTCCAGCATGGATGTGAGCGCCATGCAGGAGCGGCTTGTAGAACTGAGCGGACGATATGAGGAAGCTGCCAGGGATGAACGCGCCGATACTTCTAAATTGCGGGAACAGCTTCAGCTTCTTCGGGAAAAGATCGCCCGCAGAGAAGTGGAGAAGTACCAGTCCAAATTCACGGAAGCGTTGGCGGAAGCGTCTGCCAGAGTCAAAGACCTGGGTGTGCGGTATCAGCGGGAAAACGCTGCATATAAGGCGTTTCACGCCGGTATGGAGTGTCCTGCCTGTCACCGGAGCGTGACAGAGCAGAGCTTGTCCGAAGTGCAGGCGGCGCTGAAAAAAGTGCTCTCCGAGCTTTATGCTGCCGGCAGCGAACAGCGCGCTCAGCTGATAGAGCTTCAGGAGATGGACAAAAAGGCTGCGGATACCTTCGCACGGTTCAAAGAAGATGACCTTGGTAAATGGGCCGCGGAAGCTGCGGAAATGGAGCAGCGCTGTGCCTCGCTTGCGGAGCAGGCTTCCGCAGAGACGGAGTGTCTGCGCGCAGAGATCCAGACGCTGACTGCTGATCTGGAGTACGGCAATCTTTCACAGGCGGAATACGACCGCCTCGGTACATGCCGGGAGGAACTGCGGCAGAGCGAAGCGAAAATAGCGGCGCTTCAGGATATGACGGCGGTGCAGCTACCTGATTTTGACCGCGAAATCGCGCAGGCCAATGCCAACATTGCGGAGATCAAACGCAAAATGGCCGATGTGATCGCTTACATCAGCAAGCGGGCAGAGCTGACTTTCTCGCAGCTTAAAATGAATCGCGTGGAGATCTCACTCTACGATGTGGTGAAATCCACAGGGGAAGTCAAAGATACCTTCAAATTCCAGTATAGCGGCCGCCGGTACGACCGGCTCTCTCTTTCGGAGAAGATCCGGGCCGGCATGGAGGTCTCTGAGCTGATGAAGCGGCTGACGGGACGAAATTACCCCGTGTTTGTCGATAACATGGAGTCGGTAGATGACCTTGCCAATGTAAGGCCCACCGGACAGATCATCATGGCAAAATGTGTCAGCGGCGCGGCGCTGCAGGTAAAACCCATAAGACCTATTGCCTTTGCGGAGCAGAGAGCCGCATGATGGAGGTGAAACCGTTTGGCCGCAAAAATTTACGATAAGATCCCCATTGTGGACACGGCCAGACGGTGTGGGCTTGTCCTCGACTCCCGGACGCTGCGGCGAAAGGAAGTCGAGGCAAGCTGCCCCTTCTGCGGTGACCACGGGCCGGGGAAATATCATTTAAGCCTTAATACGGATACCGACCAATACCGCTGCAATCTCTGCGGCGCCCACGGAAACAGCGTGAGCCTGTATGCACGGATCAAAGGGATCTGTAACAAAGAGGCTTATCTGGAGCTGGCGCATGAGAGCAAGGTCTACCCCTTGCCCCAACCGCCATCTCCCCAAACACAGGAACGGCAGCCCTGCTCATTGGAGCAGCGCCATGCCGTGTATTCGGATATGCTGGCGCATCTGACGCTTCTCCCAAAACACGGCGAGAATCTCTTAGAACGGGGCTTGAGCGAAGAGCGCATCCGAAGAAACGAGTACCGCAGTATGCCGGAGACAGAGCGCGGACGTCGGCTTTTGACCGACCTCCTGCGCAGTCACGGCCATGACCTGCACGGTATTCCGGGCTTTCGCACCTGTTATGGCGACTGGACACTCTCCGGCCCCAACGGTTTCCTGATTCCGGTTCGGAACAAGGATGGGCTGATTCAGGGGCTGAAGATCCGTCTGGACGATGCGCAGCAGGCCAATCGCAAATACCGCTGGCTTTCCAGCCGAAATCTGCCATCCGGCACCCGCAGCTATTCGTGGGTGCATGTGACAGGGAACACCCAAAGCAAGCGTGCGTTTCTGACGGAAGGTCCGCTGAAGGGTGATGTAGCCAGTTTCCTTGCGCAAGATGCGCTCTTTATCTGCATCGGCGGCGTCAACGCGCTGAACGGTTTGAATGATACCGTCCGGGAACTTGGCGTCCGTGAGGTCGTAGAGACGATGGACATGGATCAGATGACCAATCCAAATGTGCGCAGTGCCATTCTCACCATGCGGAAGGAAGTGCGAAAGATCCCAGGTATTCGCTATTCAAAATACACATGGAATCCCGCCTATAAGGGAGTGGACGACTACCTTCTCAGTCAGGCGGCAACCATGTAACAAAGGAAGGACAACAATATGGAAGAAAAGATCATCAACATGAATCAGTTTCTCGGTGCGGCGCAGGGCGATCAGGAGCATATGCTTGGAAAGTTCTTATACTTTTCTCTTGCAAACCTGCTGGTGGATAAGGATGAACTGTCCTCGCTGTGCGAGAGCATGGGCATTCCCTACACCGGCAGCACCAGACTTTCTCTCGGCGATGCGTTCCGCTCTGCCACGGGCGATATCCGGGAGCGTGTTCCGGTCACGGTAGACGGTGAGACGAACATCTATCTTGCCTATTGCCGCGATAATAAGCGCACTGCCGGTGTTTTTTCGCGGGAACTGGTCAAAGAAACCTTGAATCGTGAAACCAACCGATATGAAAAGCTGGCGAATATCAGCTGCGGTAAGAACGACGGGGTGTTCCGCTGTGATAATCTCGTGCTGGACGATGCGGTGGATGTGCAGGGCTGCTGCCGAAAAGCGGAGGAGCTTTTTGAGCTCTACCAGCGATGCGCAAACCGCAAGCAGATCGAGACCATCTGCGTCAATTTCCTGCGGGGAATGGAGGCAACCAAACTGAGTGTCACCGGCCATATGTACTTTGTCCCCCGCACTTTTATGGAGCGCGTGGATATTTTCGAGGATTTCATCACCCTGCTCAGCGGCCTAAACAAAAAGCAGACGCCGCTGGTGGTCAACAGCTTCTACATCATTGACGATGCCAAGCAGCGGGATAAGATGACGGAGGAATTCTATCTGGCCGTGAAAAAGGAGATCGCGGCCTATCAGGAAAAGTGCGACTACCTCATTAAGAGCAGCAGCCAGAGTCCCGCGGTTATGGAACGCTGGGTACTCAAGGTGCAGGCGCTGGAGGAAAAGAAACGCCACTATGAGGGGGTGCTGCAGCGTGAATTGGACGGGCTGGACGATGAATTTTCCGTCCTGAAGCTCCTCTCGCAGGAACTCCAGGTCAGGGCAAACGGCATCCGCAACTTGCGATTTCAGCAAAGAGCGGCATAAATAAAACAATGGGGGCATCGGCAGTTGAGCCGATGCCCCTTTCGATTTTGATGATAAGTGCGTCAAATGTAGCAAGAAATATTAAGTTCGCTATATCTGAACAACGGAGCTGGCGCAATGTACTTACACCGGCTCCGATAGGAATGTGGTGCTCCTATTCTACACGGCTTCCGGAGTTTACACAAATTTTGGGATGGTCTCTAATTTTTTTCAAACTGCGCTGCATTGATTATGGGCACTTGGTCTGCAACCCCATCATTTCTATTTTTGGGGATTTCCTTCGTCTGTAAAATTACGCTTAAGTGCACTGTTCGTTATTATTCCCAAAATGATAATAACAGCGAGTTGAATTACAATAACGCACCCACCGCAAAAGCCGATAAATGCTATGGTTTTCCCGATTGAGTATAGCATAGCCAAAGATGAGAATATGGCGGTCCAAGGGGCACCTTTGTACCACAACCTTCCAAAATGTTTCTGAGCAAATTCCCATGTCAAAGGATTTTTCATAGATCTTTTTGTTCGAAACCCCTTCGTGTTATTAATGTATTTAGGCGGTGAAGTCAAATATTTTTTCCCAACAAAATACATTGCGCATGGGATTATCAATGTTACCAGAAACATGTATATCCAAAACAACATGCTAACCGCTCCTTTCTAAAATTGATCATCACTTGCGTTATATTATCATTTACAGTTAGAGTTCGTCAATGGCCATTGGGAAGTTGTCAATGAAGGCTACTGATATGATTGCCATATCCTGCGCGAGTATTGTAAAAATGCTGTAACGGATTTTCGAAGAGCAAGTTTCCCCCCTATTGGATCGGTTTGAAGCCTATGACTGGTCTGTACTGGGGAGCCGCTTGAAAATAAAAGAAAAGGCGATAACTTTTCTGGAAGCGTCCAAAATGGGAGGACTTCATCGTAATAAGTATAGTAGGAGACACAAAAGAGTTTTATATATCGCATTTTGATGTGTAAGTGAATCAGTCCGAAATGATCAAGTAAAGCTAGACGCTGCTATGAGCCATCATGCAAAACGGCTGGGAGAGGCGTTTACCTTCTCTCAGCCGTTCATTTTGTTTGAAACCTCTTCTTTGCAGTGTTCCTTCTCATAGCGGATCTGCTGCAGCACCGCTCTGGCGGCGGCTGCAGCCATGCGCTGTTCCTCTTCACTAAAACTGGACAACTCTTGAAAAAGCTGTTCGGTATCCTGCGCCAGACCGCAATCATAATTAAAAATATCATTAGGGGCGATGTCCAGCAGGCGAACCATCACAAACAGGTTTTCAAAACGGGGGTTTCCCCTGCCATTCTCTATTTCCAGAATCGTTCGTGGCTGAACCCCGACCTTTTCTGCGAGATAGTCCTGTGTGATCCTCTTGCGCTTGCGGGCTACGCGAACGACCTTGCCTAAGTTAATCTTCGCTTCCTGCATTATAACTCATCTCGACATAATCTTATAATGCAGTATGACAAGTATGAATGTGTTAATTCAGCATACAAAGGTGTTCTATACTTCATTAACGGGAGGAGACTTTGTATGATGCCTTCGTAGCATACGGATTGCAGTATCTTCTCCATAAACGACGGATGAAGTTCTACCGCAAGATGTATGCTGCGGCACTTCTATGTGAGTTTTTACAGTATGTTGGCAGGATATTAAACGCATATTTTCCGGAGGACAAGCTAGCAGAGATATTCTTGACGGCCGTTCAGTGCAGGATGCCGCACAGAGAGGGTGTGCGTCGGCTTCTATACGATCTTGATTTCAACCATGGATCGCTGCGCTTCCGTAGTTGGGATAACTCCATATTTTCTCAAGGCACTTTCGCGGGTTATGATATCCGTGAAAGTGCCTTTTGCTTTGCCATATCAGGCAACCGACAGATTCGCTGCCGTTCTCCGCCTGCAGCGCTCATGGCAATCAAAAATCTATAACAGAAAGGAAAGCGCTATGAGTAAGTACGTTTTGAAGCTGTTGGAGAGCTATAACGAGCGTGAACGCAAGATTGCGGTGCTTCGGTATAATTTGGAGCACCCGACCACAGTCAGCCGTGCAGAACAGATTGAAGCCATGAATTTCAGACATGACGATAGTCTTGGGCATAGTGCGGGACATATTTCCAATAAGACCCTTTACATTGCGCTCAATTACGAAGAACAGGCGGAACGCATGAATGCAGAGTCAGCACACGAAATTGCAAAGGAACTGTTTGCCTTGGAATGTGAGCAGAGACGCCTGACATATTTTATTGGCCTATTGGATAAGCGGCAGGCTGAGGTGATTCGTCTGGTGTTTGTGGACGGAATTCCCACGAAGGAAGTTGCTGCCAGCTTTGGCTTGACCTACCGCACCATCGACCGGATCAAGCGTACTGCCATTGAAAACCTCGTGGAGATGTATGCCTATTCCGATCAGTTTCAAGTCTGATTTTTGAAAATGTCCTAAAAATGTCCGAGCCGATGTACTTGAAGTGTCATATGACACTATGGTATGATTAGGCTGATAAAAAGGAGATGCCCCCGACGAACGGGGGCATCTCCTTTGTCGTTTGCCTGTCAATCAATATTATTTGAGAGAGGAGTTGTGTCATGGCTCTTACGTATCAAGGAAAGCTGTTTGCAGAATATCCTGATGTGGTATCCGTTAGGCAGATGTGCATCATGTTGGGCGGAATCAGCATGAAAACAGCTTACAAATTGTTGGGGAATGGTGAGATTCACCATCTGAAAATTGGTAAGTCATTTAAGATACCAAAGATTTGCGTGATCGAGTATCTGCTTGGCTGACGGCAAAATTTCGGCGCAAGGATTTCAAAATAAAGTTTATAGGCACATTGGAGAGAACAGCTGCTTATGGTATAATTAATCTGCCATTGACAGATAGGTTGTACCGCTACAAAAAGGAGGAACAACATGGTAGCGGGTCATCTGCAAACAAAAAAAGGTTACTATTACATGGTGCTGAATTTGAAATCCGAAGATGGCAATCGCAAGTCCAAATGGATTTCAACAGGGATACCGGCAACTGGGAAGAAAAGTGCAAAGTTGGCGGAAGAAATGTTAGCCGAAACCAGATGCACCTATAAAGATGCTGCATCACCTTGTGCAGTATCTCCCGTGATCAGCAGAGAAGATATTTCTTTTTCTGACTACATGATCAAGTGGTTGGGTATCATCAAGAACTCTGTGGAGGTAGATACATATGCGGGATATGTAAACAATGTTGAAAAGCGAATTGTCCCATATTTTCGTGGACAAAGAATACTGCTCAGAGAGCTGACTGCGCTGGATGTGGAGAATTTTTACAGCTATTGCTTCAATGAACTGCACCTAAAAGGAACTACGGTTCAGCGTTTTCATGCGAATATCCATAAGGCAATGAAGTATGCTCGTAAACACGATTTAATTGCCTCGAATCCGATGGATAATGTGGAGCGGCCAAAGAGCCAAAGGTATGTTGGAGCATTTTATTCTGTGTCGGAACTAGAAACGCTCTTTCAGGCGGTGAAGGGTGATCCTTGCGAGTTCCCTGTTCTAATGGCAGCCTTTTATGGCCTGCGAAGAAGTGAGATCATGGGACTCCGGTGGAGGGCGATCGACTTTGAGAGCAATCTAATTACGATTGACCATACAGTTGTTCAGTGTATGTGCGATGGGACGACCATCACGGTCGAAAAGGATCGTACAAAAAATCAGTCAAGCTGCCGCTCAATGCCGTTGGTTCCGCAATACCGCGACCTTTTGCTGCGTATGAAAGTACGGCAGGAATACTGTCGGAAGCTGTGTGGAAATTGTTATACAGAAAGTGAGTATATCTTTGTAAACGATATGGGAGAACCCTATCAGCCGAACTATGTAACACAGCATTTCAAGCTCGTCTTGAGGAAAAATCACTTGCGCAGTATTCGCTTTCACGATTTGAGACATACCTGCGCTTCGCTGCTGCTGAAAAATGGTGTACCAATGAAGGATATACAGGAGTGGCTTGGACACAGCAGCTATAACACAACCGCAAATATCTACGCACATCTGGACACATCGTCGAAAAATACTTCGGCATCGAAGATGAGCAATGTTGTTATCATTGAACCAAGCATCAGCACAAGCGTTTGAAAGAGGATTATGGAGAGAACTGCGGAGAGAACTGCAAAAAAACAGGGTGAAATGGATGCTTTTCATGGGAGAAAAGAAGAAACGCCTGATGCCTCAAATGCTGAGGGATCAAGCGTTTCGGAGGATGGTGCCGGTGGTGGGACTCGAACCCACACGGAGTCGCCCCCGGCGGATTTTGAATCCGCTACGTCTACCAATTCCATCACACCGGCATTATTCAGTTGTTGCGAGTCTCATTTTTCTGAATCCGCCGTAGGGCAGAACTTTAGGGCAGAACTCACGAAAAGCCCGTTCTTAGGATACACCGAAAAGTCAATAATTGCAAGGGTTAGGCCGGTTGGATGAGCTAGTAAGCGTACAGTCTTTTGAGTTCCGCTACGTCTACCAATTCCATCACACCGGCAGGTGCAGCAATTATTATATGCGATGCAGGGAGCATTTGCAAGCAAAACTTTTCGAAAAAAGGCCCCGGCGCAGTGCGGAGGAGCCTTTCACAATGTAAGATCACACGTAGCGCTGATTGATGACGTCGAACACGCCGCGCGTGGTGAGGCGCAGCGTCGGAATGACGGTCAGCGCCATGAACGAGAGCGTCATAAACGGGTCGACCCCGCGCGAGACGCCGAGCTTGAAGGCCTGCTCCTTGGCGTTTTCGAGCGCCTCGTTGACCTCGATAAGCGGCGCTTCGCTCATGATGCCTGCAATCTGGAGCTGGAGCTCGCCGAGCACCTTGCCGTCGTCCATCACGACGATGCCGCCGCCAAGCGCGACGACGCGGTTGACTGCCGCCGCCATGTCCTCTTCGTTCGCACCGACGACGATGATATTGTGGCTGTCGTGCGAGATGGACGTTGCCACCGCGCCGGACTTGAGGCCGTAGCCCTTGATATAGCCGATGCCAATGTGGTGCGTGTTCTTGTGGCGCTCGATGACGGCAATTTTCAAGATGTCGTCCTCAACGCTGATCTTTTCGGCGTAGCCCGCATCGGTCGTGACGATCTCGCCGGGCACCATGCCGAGCACCGCGCGCGGGCGGGACTCGATAAAGTCCGTGGCCTCAAGGTGCGCAACGTGGAACGTCTCGTGCGAGCGCTTGACGAGGTGCGGATCGATCTCGGGCGCTTCAAACGGCGTGACGGTCTTGCCGTCGAACATCAGCTTGCCCTTCTTGTAGACCTCAAGGATGTTGAAGTCGTCGAAATTGTCGATCACGACAAAGTCTGCAAGAAAGCCCGGTGCGATTGCGCCGCGGTTGTTGAGCAGGAAGTAGCGCGCGGCGTGGTGGCTCGCGCATTTGACGGCGATGATCGGGTCGACACCCGCTTTGATGGCACGGCGCACGATGTAGTCGATGTGGCCCTTTTCGAGCAGATCGTTCGGGTGCTTGTCGTCCGTGCAGAACATGCAGTAGGTGTAATACTGCGGTGTGAGCAGCGGGAGCAGCGCATCGAGGTTGCGCGCTGCCGTGCCCTCACGGATCATGATGTACTGCCCGCGCTCAAGCTTGGCGATGGCGTCCTCCACGGTGCTGCACTCGTGGTCGGAATAGACGCCGGCGGCGATGTAGGCGTTCAGGTCGTTGCCCGAAAGGCCGGGGGCGTGGCCGTCGATTTTTTTGTGGTGCGCCTGCGCGGCGACGATCTTTTCGAGCACCTGCTCGTCGGCGTTCGCGACGCCGACATAGTTCATCATCTCAGCAAGGCCTTCAACACGGTTGTGCTCGTAGAACGAGTCGATCGCGCGGTAATCGAGCACCGCGCCGGATTCGTCGAGCGGCGTCGCGGGCACGCAGGAGGGGAGCATGAAGCGCACGTCGACGGGAAGATCCTCCGTCGCCTGCAGCATATACTCAATACCGTCGGTTCCCATAACGTTGGCGATCTCGTGCGGGTCGGTGATCACGGTCGTGGTGCCGTGCGGGATGACAGCGTTGGCAAATTCCTTGGGCGAGACGAGCGCGCTCTCCAAGTGGATGTGCGCATCGACAAAGCCGGGCAGCACGAGCTTGCCGCCCATGTCGATCTCGACCGCGCCCTCGTAATGCTCGCCCATGCCCGCGATCAGCCCCTCGGCCACGGCGATGTCGCCATGACTGAGCTCGTTGCAGAAGACGTTCACATAGGTCGCGTTCTTGAGCACAAGGTCGGCCTTCTGCCGTCCCGAGGCCACCTCGACGACGTGGAGCTTCTTGTTCAGCTTGCGGTTGATCTTGCCTGCGTAGCTTTCCCGGTATGCCATGCGTTTTCCTCCTTGTTTTGTTGTGTTTGACCAGTTTATCGAATGAATCATCCGTCTTCCTCGTTTATTTTTTATAGGATACTACGTTCTTTTGCACTTGTCCAGCAGAAAAAGCTAAAATATTTTTAGTAAAACTGACGAAAAGTGAGAAGAATGCAGAAGTTCACTGTATCATAAACTGTATGATGGACCGGACAAATACAGGCCGTTGCCGAAAGATTGCTTTTCACAAAATGCTGTTTACAAGCATCTGATAATACAGTATAATTAAACAAACGGTATAGAGATAAATGAATATTTTCAACTAAAAGACGAATAAAACGCGCTGGCATTCACTGCGCCGGGCTTGCTTGAAGTGGCCCGCACACAAAATGGAGGCTGCGGCAATTTTAGGACCGGACAAGGAGGGGGAAGATATGAAAACCGAGCATTCCTATTCCGCAAAGGGCGTTTTGGCTGCGCTGGGGAGATCCGCTTTGTATCTGCTCTTTTTTGTGGCGGTGCAGGTTTTGCTGCCCTTTGTCTATGGGATCGGTATCGCTGCCGATGCAGCGATCAATAGGGGAGCGGACCTTGCACAGGGGGCGCAGGCGGTGGCGGAGCGGCTTCTTGACGGCCTGTCGGCGCTCACGCTGCTATCGTGTCTGATCATCGCCGCGGTACTGCTGCTGTGGTTCCTGCTGCGGAAAAAGCCGCTATCCGAGGCGGCGGGCCTTCGTCACTGCTCGGGCTGGACGGTGGGCTTCTGCGCCTTCGGCGCGGTCGGCCTCTATGTGCTGGTCAGTCTGGTGCTTGCATTGCTGCCGGAAAGCTGGATGGAGGAATATGGAAAAGCCATGCGCCTGAGCACAGAGACGGGGCTGATCCCGGCGCTTGCCGTCAT
>UMGK01042843.1_pt1 | contig 12143 bp, 5 predicted proteins | sample 1965251 | NCBI WGS metagenome assembly UMGK01 (sample SAMEA4836070, study PRJEB28245) | human gut metagenome | biome: gut microbiome; material: fecal sample | place: Denmark | collected 2008 | reverse complement strand
GGCCGGCCTTCTGGCAGGCCTCCTTGAAGGCCATGGAGCCGGCGATCTTGAACGCCATTTCAGAGGAGTCGACCTCGTGATAAGAACCATCGTACAGCGTGACCTTGACATCGACGACCGGGTAACCGGCGAGAACACCGGAGAGCATGGCGCCCTGAATACCGGCATCGATCGCGGGAACGTATTCCTTGGGGATCGCGCCGCCGACGAGGGCGTTGACAAACTCGTAACCCTTGCCGGACTCGTTGGGCTCGACATGGATCTTGACGTGACCGTACTGACCCTTACCACCGCTCTGACGGGCGTACTTGGTATCCTGATCGACAGCCTTGGTGATGGTCTCCTTGTAGGCGACCTGAGGAGCGCCGACATTCGCCTCGACCTTGTACTCACGGAGCAGGCGGTCGACAATGATCTCCAGATGGAGCTCACCCATACCGGCGATGATGGTCTGACCGGTCTCTTCATCGGTGTAGGTCTTGAAGGTCGGGTCTTCCTCAGCCAGCTTCATCAGCGCGATGCCCATCTTCTCCTGACCGGCCTTGGTCTTGGGCTCGATGGCGACGCGGATCACGGGCTCGGGGAATTCCATGGACTCCAGGATGATCGGAGCCTTTTCATCGCAGAGCGTATCACCGGTGGTGGTGTTCTTGAGGCCGATGACGGCGCAGATGTCGCCGGCGTAGCAGCACTCGATATCCTCGCGGTGGTTGGCGTGCATCTGCAGGATGCGGCCGATGCGCTCTCTCTGATGCTTGGTGGAGTTGAGAACGGCGGTACCGGTATTCAGAATACCGGAGTACACGCGAACGAAGGACAGACGGCCGACGAACGGGTCGGTCGCGATCTTGAACGCAAGACCGGAGAACGGAGCGTTATCGTCCGCGTGACGGACATCTTCCTCACCGGTATCGGGGTTCACACCGTCGATCGCGGGGATATCCACGGGGGACGGCATGTAGTCGACGATCGCGTCCAGCAGCTTCTGAACGCCCTTGTTCTTGTAAGAGGTACCGCAGGTGACAGGGACCATCTTATTGTCGATGGTGGCCTGACGGATGGTCTTGCGGATGAGGTCCTGAGGAACGGGCTTCTCTTCGAGCGCCAGCTCCATGATCTCGTCGTTCAGGTCGGCGCAAGCGTCAACGAGCTTGGTGCGATACTCCTGAGCGAGCTCGAGCATGTCCTCGGGGATCTCCTCGACGCGCATGTCCTTGCCGAGCTCGTCGTAGTAGATATCAGCGTCCATCTCCACCAGGTCGATGATGCCCTTGAAGGTGTCTTCAGAGCCGATCGGCAGCTGGATGGGGACAGCGTTGCACTTGAGACGGTCGTGGATCATGTGCAGAACGTTGTAGAAGTCCGCGCCCATGATATCCATCTTGTTGACGTAGATCATGCGGGGGACCTTGTAGTTATCGGCCTGACGCCACACAGTCTCAGACTGGGGCTCAACGCCGCCCTTGGCGCAGAGAACGGTCACAGAACCGTCCAGAACGCGCAGGGAGCGCTCGACCTCAACGGTGAAGTCGACGTGGCCCGGGGTGTCGATGATGTTCAAGCGGGTCTGCGGGAACTGATTCTTGCTGCCCTTCCAGTAGCAGGTGGTGGCAGCGGAGGTGATGGTGATACCACGCTCCTGTTCCTGAGCCATCCAGTCCATCGTGGCGGTACCGTCGTGGGTCTCGCCGATCTTGTAGTTGACGCCGGTGTAGTACAGAATACGCTCGGTAGTCGTGGTCTTGCCAGCGTCGATATGGGCCATGATGCCGATATTTCTGGTGTTTTCCAGAGAGACTTTTCTTGCCATAATTCTCTCGTTCCTCCGTTACCAGCGGAAGTGGGCGAATGCCTTGTTGGATTCGGCCATCTTGTGGGTATCTTCGCGTTTCTTCACGGCGCTGCCACTGTTGTTGGCAGCATCCATGATCTCGCCAGCCAGGCGCTCGGCCATGGTGCGCTCACCACGGGCACGGGCATAGGCCGTCAGCCAACGCAGACCGAGGGTCTGACGACGGGCGGGACGGACCTCCATCGGCACCTGATAGGTGGCACCGCCGACGCGGCGGGACTTGGTCTCCAGGCTGGGCATGATATTCTCCATGGCCTGGTTGAAAACATCGAGAGGCTCGTTGCCGGTCTTGTCCTTGATCATGTCGAACGCGCTGTAGACGACCTTCTGGGCGACGCCCTTCTTGCCGTCGAGCATCACGCTGTTGACGAGCTTGGTCACCAGGACGCTGTTGTACATAGGATCGGGCAGAACTTCTCTCTTGGGAACATTACCTCTTCTGGGCACTTTGCTTCCCTCCTTCTTATAATTTAGAAATCATAGGTACTCGCGAATGGGGCTCTCCCCCATCGTGTTCCGGCCTGCCAAAGAGGTGAATGACACAAAAATATATATCAAACCTTTTCGGCAAAGCTCATTTCAAGGTCGCAGCCTTACTTCTGCTTCGGGCGCTTGGCGCCGTACTTGGAACGGGACTGCATACGGCCCTGCACGCCCTGAGCGTCCAGAGTGCCGCGGATGATGTGGTAACGCACACCAGGGAGGTCCTTCACACGGCCGCCGCGGATCATGACCACAGAGTGCTCCTGCAGGGAATGACCGACGCCGGGGATGTAAGCGGTGACCTCATAGCCATTGGTGAGGCGGACACGGGCGATCTTACGAAGAGCGGAGTTCGGCTTCTTCGGGGTCGCAGTACGAACTGCGGTGCAAACGCCACGCTTCTGGGGAGAGGCGAGGTCGGTCTCCTTGTTCTTCAGCGTGTTAAGACCATACTGCAGAGCCGGGGAGTTGGACTTGTAAGTCGACTGCTGTCTGCCCTTGCGAACCAACTGGTTAAAAGTAGGCATTCTTGTTTCTCCTTTCCTGAAATGATGTGATATATATTTTTTACAGGATATCGGTAAAATATCCCGAAAAAACCTTAATTTCTCAGAACGGCGATCACCGCCGCACCAACGGCGATGCCCGCGCTGTGGCCAAGCTGCGCCATCGTGGCGCGATCGTCGATCTCGATGTTCTCTTCGCGTGCGAGCGCTTCGATCGGCGCAAGCACGGCTGGATCTGCATCGCAGGCGATATACAGCTTTTCCGCGCGGTGTTCCCGCAGTGCACGCATCGTCTGCTTGATGCCCGCTACCTTGCGGCAAGTGGACAGATCCGGCGTCACGGCAGGTCCCTCCTGACGGTATGACAAATTCCGTGGGACATACCCACGCAAGTTGAAATTATACCATGAGGCACACAAGCCGTCAAGCGTTTTTTATGGCTGTCTACACAAAATAATCGCTGAAACGACGGGCTTTTCCCGAATTTTTTTGTGCGTTCCGCGCCGGCGCGTCAAACTTTTGAAAAGAGGCTGTCAAGCTCTCCCTTTTTCCGCCAAAATGGCAAAAAAGAGACGCGGAATTTTCCGCGTCTCTTTTTACCTATTCAATACGTGAGGTCTTAACTCACACTTCGACGGCATTCGTGATGATGCGCGGCTCGTGCGGCTCTTCCTCGGGCTTCTCAGGCTCGGGAACGATCTCCTCAGCAAACTCGCGGTAGGCGTTCAGGCCTGCACCGGCGGGGATGAGCTTACCGATGATGACGTTCTCCTTCAGACCAACAAGGTGGTCGACCTTACCCTTGATGGCGGCTTCAGTCAGGACCTTTGTGGTCTCCTGGAAGGACGCGGCGGACATCCAGCTGTCGGTCGCAAGAGAGGCCTTCGTGATACCCATGAGCAGCTGCGTGGCAATGGCTTCCTGCAGCGGCTCGCCGGTCTCGGCGTTGACCTCGCCCGCGGCATTGCGCACGCGGATCTCCTCGTTGGCATCCTCGTATTCGAGAAGGTCCACCATAGAGCCGGAGAGCAGGTTCGTATCACCGGACTCCTCGACGCGCACCTTGCGCATCATCTGGCGGACGATGACCTCGATATGCTTATCGTTGATGTCAACGCCTTGCTGACGGTAAACCTTCAAAACTTCCTGAATGAGGTAGTCATGAACGGCGGACGTGCCGCGGATACGCAGGATATCGTGCGGGGACAGCGCGCCGTCCTGCAGCTGCGTGCCCTTGGCGATGACGTCGCCGTCGTTCACGCGCAGGCCGGTGTGCGGCACCGAGTAGATGCGGTTGTCGCCGTCGTCCGCGGTGACGATGATGTTGAGCAGGCTGCCCTTGGTCGCCTCTTCGAAGCGGACCTTACCGCCGATCTCGGCGAGGGTCGCCATCTTCTTGGGACGGCGCGCCTCAAACAGTTCCTCGACTCGCGGAAGGCCCTGGGTGATATCGCCGCCCGCAACGCCGCCGGTGTGGAAGGTTCGCATCGTCAGCTGCGTACCGGGCTCGCCGATGGACTGGGCCGCGATGATACCGACCGCCTCGCCGGGGCCGACGGGCTTGCTCGTGGCAAGGTTCATGCCGTAGCACTTCGCGCAAACGCCGCTGTGGGCCTTGCACGTAAGCACCGTGCGGATCTCGACGGAGTGGATGTCGAACTTCTCCATGAGGTCGGCATCCTCGGGGGTCATCATGTGATCCTTGGAAATGAGGACCTCGTCCGTGCCGGGCTTCATCACGTCGTGGACCGGATAGCGGCCGTTGACGCGCTCGGAGAACTTTTCGATGACCTGGCCGTTCTCGCTGATCTCGCTGATCGTGATGCCGCGGGTCGCGCCGCAGTCGTCGGAGCGGATGATGACATCCTGGCAGACGTCGACCATTCGGCGGGTCAGGTAACCGGAGTCTGCCGTACGAAGAGCCGTATCGGCAAGGCCCTTACGGGCGCCTCGGGAGGAGGTGAAGTATTCAAGGACGGACAGACCTTCGCGGAAGTTTGCCTTGACCGGGATCTCGATCGTCTTACCGGCGGTGTTGGCCATCAGGCCGCGCATACCGGTCAGCTGACGGATCTGCTTCATCGAACCACGGGCGCCGGAGTCCGCCATCATGAAGATGGGGTTGTAGCGGTCCATGTTCTTCTGCAGGGCGTCGGTGACGTCCGCGGTGGTCTTTTCCCACTCCTTGACGACGGCGCGGTAGCGCTCATCCTCGGTCATGAAGCCCATCTTGAACTGGTCTTCGATGTCGACGACGCGCTGCTCGGTCTCGGCAATGAGGGTGTACTTTGCCGGCGGAATGGTCATATCCGCAACGGAGATACTGATGGCCGCACGGGTGGAGAACTTGTAGCCCGTGGCCTTGATATTATCGAGCACTTCGGCCGCGATGGTGAAGTTGTGCAGCTTGATCGTGCGGTCGACGATCTTGCCGAGCAGCTTCTTGCCGCAGACCTCGGTGATCTCGTAGTCGAAGTAGTTTTCGGTCGGCTCGCCGTTTTCATCCACGCGCTTGACAAAGCCAAGGTCCTGCGGGATGTTGCGGTTGAAGATGATGCGGCCGATGGTAACGCGCACGACCTTGCTGCCCATGGTGCCGTCCGGCATCTGCTTGACCGTGCGGACAAGGATGGGCTGGTGGATACCGATGAGGTGGTCGTTGTAGGCGAGCATGGCCTCGTCCTCGTCGCGGTAAACGTGCAGATTCACGCTGGCCTTCTCCTCGTCGGTCAGCTCGTCGTAGCGCTTGCCGGCAAGGGCAAAGTCGACGTCCTGCGGCCAGAATTCGTCGTTGTCCATCTGGGAAACACCGTTTTCAAAGCGCTCGAACGTGAGGTAGTAGGAGCCCAGAACCATATCCTGCGTCGGCACCGTGACAGGGCCGCCGTCCTGAGGACGCAGCAGGTTGTTGGCAGAGAGCATCAGGATACGGGCCTCGGCCTGCGCCTCGGCAGACAGGGGCACGTGAATAGCCATCTGGTCGCCGTCGAAGTCCGCGTTGAACGCCGTGCAGTTCAGCGGGTGGAGCTTGAGGGCGCGGCCCTCGACCAGCACCGGCTCGAACGCCTGAATACCGAGACGGTGGAGCGTCGGCGCGCGGTTGAGCATGACGGGGTGATCCTTGATGACGACGTCGAGCGCGTCCCAGACCTCGGTGCGGCCCTTATCGACCATCTTCTTGGCAGACTTGATGTTGTTGGCGGCGCCGTCCTCGACGAGCTTCTTCATAATGAAGGGGCGGAACAGCTCGAGTGCCATTTCCTTCGGCACGCCGCACTGGTAGATCTTCAGCTCAGGGCCGACGCAGATAACGCTACGGCCGGAGTAGTCGACACGCTTGCCGAGCAGGTTCTGACGGAAGCGGCCCTGCTTACCCTTGAGCATGTCGGAAAGGGACTTGAGTGCGCGGTTGTTCGCACCGGTGACGGCGCGGCCGCGGCGGCCGTTGTCGATCAGCGCGTCGACCGCTTCCTGCAGCATGCGCTTCTCGTTGCGCACGATGATGTCGGGCGCGTTGAGCTGAATGAGGCGCTTCAAGCGGTTGTTGCGGTTGATGACGCGGCGGTAGAGGTCGTTCAAGTCGGAGGTCGCGAAGCGGCCGCCGTCGAGCTGGACCATCGGGCGAATCTCGGGCGGGATGACGGGCAGCACGTCGATGATCATCCACTCGGGCTTGTTGCCGGAGATGCGGAACGCATCCACGACCTCAAGGCGCTTGACGATGCGGGCCTTCTTCTGGCCGCTCGCGCTCTTGAGTTCGGCGTGGAGCTGCTCAGACAAGGATTCGAGGTCGATCTGCTGGAGGAGCTTCTTGACGGCCTCGGCGCCCATACCGGCGTCGAAATCGTCCTCATACTTCTCGCGCATATCGCGGTATTCCTTCTCAGAAAGGATCTGGTTGCGCATCAGCGGGGTCTCGCCGGGATCGGTGACGATATAAGCGGCGAAATACAGCACCTTTTCCAGGATGCGGGGGCTGATGTCGAGCAGCAGGCCCATGCGGGAGGGAATACCCTTGAAATACCAGATGTGAGAAACGGGCGTGGCGAGCTCGATGTGGCCCATGCGCTCGCGGCGGACCTTGGCGCGCGTGACTTCCACGCCGCAGCGGTCGCAGATCTTGCCCTTGTAGCGGATCTTCTTATACTTGCCGCAGTGGCACTCCCAGTCCTTCGTGGGGCCAAAGATGCGCTCGCAGAACAGGCCGTCGCGCTCGGGCTTGAGGGTGCGGTAGTTGATGGTCTCGGGCTTTTTGACCTCGCCGTAAGACCATTCACGGATCATCTCCGGAGAAGCGATTCCGATTTTAATGGCGTCAAACGTTGCGTAACTCATTTTCTATATGCTCCTCCTTTTCTCAGTCTTCCTGATCGTCGCCGGCAAAGTCGGCGTTGACTTCATCATCAGCGACATATTCAAAGCCTGCGTCCTCGAGCTCGGCTTCATCGGCGAAGGGGTTGCTGCGGTGGCGCTCATCCTCGGCGTCCATGCGGGCGAGGTTGAACGTATCCATCGCGTCTTCGTCCTCCTTGAGCTCGATCTGGTTGCCGTCGCGATCGAGGACCTGAACATCGAGGCACAGGGCCTGGAGCTCCTTGACAAGGACCTTGAACGACTCGGGCACGCCGGGCTGCGGGATGTTGTGGCCCTTGACGATGGACTCGTAGGTGCGCACACGGCCGGTCACGTCGTCGGACTTGACCGTCAGGATCTCCTGCAGGGTGTAAGCCGCGCCATAAGCCTCGAGGGCCCAAACTTCCATTTCGCCGAAGCGCTGGCCGCCGAACTGCGCCTTACCGCCGAGCGGCTGCTGCGTGACAAGGGAGTACGGGCCGGTGGAACGGGCGTGGATCTTATCGTCGACCAGGTGGTGCAGCTTGAGGAAGTACACGTAACCGACGGTGACCTTGTTGTCGAAGCGCTCGCCGGTGCGGCCGTCGTACAGCCAGCTCTTGCCCTCGGGGTCGAGACCGGCCTTGATGAGCTCCTCGCGGATATCCTCATAGCTCGCGCCGTCGAAGATCGGCGTTGCGACCTTGTAGCCAAGTGTCTTGGCCGCGTAGCCCAAATGGACTTCGAGCACCTGACCGATGTTCATACGGGACGGAACGCCCAGCGGGTTCAGCACGATATCAAGCGGCGTACCGTCGGGCATGAAGGGCATATCCTCCTGCGGCAGGATGCGGGAGACAACGCCCTTGTTGCCGTGACGGCCGGCCATCTTGTCGCCCGGCTGGATCTTGCGGCGCTGCGCGATGTAAACGCGCACGACCATGTTCACGCCGGGGCCGAGCTCGTCGCCCGCCTCGCGGGAGAAGACCTTGGCATCGACGACGATACCACTCTCGCCGTGGGGCACCTTAAGGGAGGTGTCGCGCACTTCGCGCGCCTTTTCGCCGAAGATGGCGCGCAGCAGGCGCTCTTCCGCAGTCAGATCGGTCTCGCCCTTGGGCGTGACCTTACCGACGAGGATGTCGCCGGCGTGGACCTCCGCGCCGATGCGGATGATGCCGCGCTCGTCGAGATCTTTGAGCGCGTCTTCGCCGACGTTGGGGATGTCGCGGGTGATCTCTTCGGGGCCGAGCTTGGTGTCGCGTGCGTCAAGCTCGTACTCTTCGAGGTGGATGGAGGTGTAATAGTCCTCGCGGACAAGGCGCTCGTTCAGAAGAACGGCGTCTTCGTAGTTGTAGCCTTCCCAGGTCATGAAGCCGACGAGGATGTTGCGGCCCAGAGCGATCTCGCCCTGATCGGTCGCGGGGCCGTCGGCAAGGACGGTGGGATCTTCCCACACGCCGTTCTCGTTCAGGCGGCGGCCATGCACGCGCTCGCCGACGTCGACGATCGGATGCTGGTTGATGCACGTGCCGTGGTTGGAGCGCAGGAACTTCGTGAGCTTGTATTCCTTCGTCTCACCGTTGTCGTAGGCGACAGTGATGGCGCGCGCGTCCATCTTTGTGACGATGCCGTCGCCCTCGGCGAGGATGACAACCTCGGAGTCCATGCAGATCTTATGCTCCATACCGGTGCCGACGATCGGCGCCTCGGGGCGGAGCAGAGGAACGGCCTGGCGCTGCATGTTCGCGCCCATCAGGGCGCGGTTCGCGTCGTCGTTCGGCAGGAACGGGATCATCGCCGTCGCGATGGAGACCATCATACGCGGGGAGATATCGATATAGTCGACGCGGTCACGGTCGACCTCGACGATCTCGTCGCGGTGGCGGCAGGTGATACGCTGGTTGACGAGGCAACCGTTTTCATCGACAGGCTCGGCAGCCTGACCGACGATGTACTGGTCCTCGACGTCTGCGGTCATGTATTCGATCTCGTCGGTCACGCGGCAGGTCTCGTGGTCGACCTTGCGGAACGGCGCTTCGATAAAGCCGTACTCATTGATGCGGGCGTAGGTCGCGAGGTAGGAGATCAGGCCGATGTTCGGACCTTCCGGCGTCTCGATCGGGCACATACGGCCATAGTGGCTGTAGTGCACGTCTCGCACTTCCATGTTCGCGCGCTCGCGGGAAAGGCCGCCGGGGCCCAGAGCGGACAGACGGCGCTTGTGCGTCAGCTCGGCGAGCGGGTTCGTCTGGTCCATGAACTGGGACAGAGGGCTCGATCCGAAGAACTCCTTGATCGCCGCGGTGACGGGGCGGATGTTGATGAGGCTCTGCGGGGTGACGATGTCGAGATCCTGGATCGTCATGCGCTCGCGAATGACGCGCTCCATACGGGAAAAACCGATGCGGAACTGATTCTGCAGCAGCTCGCCCACGCAGCGCAGACGGCGGTTGCCGAGGTGGTCGATATCGTCCTTATAGACGATGCCGTGCGCCAGCGCGTTCATGTAGTTGATGGAGGCGAGGATATCGTCGATCAGAATGTGCTTGGGGACGAGGCGGTCGGCGTTGTCGCGGATAGCTTCCTTGAGCTCCTCGCCGCTGTACTGCTCGAGCAGCTCCTTGAGCACGCTCTCGCGCACGCGCTCTTTGATGCCGCACTCGGCCACGGGGTCAAAGTCGACAAAGCGGTCAAGATCGACCATGTGGTTGGAGAACACGCGCATCGTACGGCCATCGACCTCGATGGTCACATCGTTGACGCCGATGGCATCCATCTCGCGCGCTTCCTCGTCGGTGACGATGTGGCCGGCGTCAAACATGATCTCGCCCGTGCGCGGGTCGGCGACGGGATAGACGAGCTTCTGCCCGCGGATGCGCGCCCACAGGGAGAGCTTCTTGTTGTACTTGTAGCGGCCGACCATGGACAGGTCATAGCGGCGCGGGTCGAAGAAGAGGTTGTTGATGAGGGTCTCGCAGGCCTCGACCGTGGGCGGCTCGCCCGGGCGCAGCTTGCGGTAGATCTCGAGCATCGCCTCTTCATAGGTCTTGCAGGCGTCTTTTTCGAGCGTGACGGCCACGCGGTCGTCATCGCCGAACAGCTCGAGGATCTCGGCGTCGGTCTTGAAGCCGATGGCGCGCACCAGCTCGGTGATGGGGATCTTGCGGTTTTTGTCGATGCGCACCCAGAACATCTCATTGGCGTCGGTCTCGTATTCGAGCCATGCGCCGCGGTACGGGATGACGGTGGACGTCAGCAGCGGGAGGTCGGTCTTGAGGTCGATCTCCTTGCCGTAGTAAATGCCGGGGGAACGGACGAGCTGGGAAACCACCACGCGCTCGGCGCCGTTGATGACGAACGTGCCGGACTCGGTCATAAGCGGGAAGTCGCCCATGAATATCTCCTGCTCCTTGATCTCGCCGGTCTCCTTGTTGTAGAGGCGCACACTCACCTTCAGGGGGGCGGCATACGTCGCGTCGCGTGCCTTGCACTCGAGCACGTCGTACTTGGGCGCTTCGTCCATCTTGTAGTCGATGAAGCTCAGCTCCAGGTTGCCCGCGTAGTTCGAGATCGAGGCGACGTCGGAAAAGACTTCGCGCAGACCCGTATCGAGGAACCACTGGTAGGACTTCTTCTGAAGCGCCAGCAGGTTCGGCATCTCCACGATCTCCTCGTGTCGGGCGAAATTCTTGCGAAGGGTTTTGCCATACATCTTGTCTTTGGCCATTTTGCTCTTCACGCCTTTCTTTTCTTCAAGCCCTGTCCGCTTGAAGGAATGTATTGCGGCGGCTCCATTCAGTTCGACACACCCGGCTTTGTTGTAAAACAAAGCGAACTGCATCTTGCTTTTTTTGCCGCGGTATGCTATTCTCTCGGTAATGGGTGGGGAATTTCCCTTGCCCTTTCCCGTTTATAAGCGCTTTATTTTACCAAATGGGTACAGAAAAGTCAAGGCATTTTTTGTAAACATCTGCGGTTTCCGCAGATGTTTTTTTGTGCGCTTCGACGGATTTTGCCGCGGATTGCAATATATTTGTCGCTGTGGTATGATGCTTGCGTGATTTTGCGCCGCTCTGCGCGCAGACGATGAAAGGAGTTTTCCTATGAAGCCCATCGCCATTGACGATTTCTGCGCCGTCCGCTCACTTGCGAACGTGACGTTCTCCCCCGAGGGGACAAGCGCCTGCTTCACCGTGAGTCAGGCGAAAAAAGGAAAAAATTGCTACGAATCCCGCCTCTATCTTTTAAAAGGCGGCTGCGTCCGCGCGCTGACCGGCGGCGGCAAGGAATCCTCGTTCTGCTACTTGGATGAAAACACGGTTCTTTTCGCGGGCGACCGTGAGGGGGAAAAGGAGCCATCGCTCACGAGCCGCTTCTACAAGATCGCGCTCGACGGCGGCGAGGCCGATCTTGCCTACACGTTTCCCATCCCCGTCTCGCAGGTCTTCTCTCTCAAAAACGGCGACCTGCTTGTCGTCGGCTCGACCTTTCCCGGCTTTGAGGACCTCTATAAAGGCGACAAGAAGCTCGTGAAAGCCTACTTTGACGACAAAAAGGAAAACGAGGATTACGAGGTCATCTCTCAGCTGCCCTGGTGGTGGAACGGCGGCACATACACGCGCGGCGCGTATGAAAGTCTCTTCTACTACGATGCGAAGAAAAAGTCCCTCACCCGCCTGACGGATGCGGGCTTCAACGTCTCCGATGTCCAGCTCGCAGAGGATCAGAAGACCTTCTATTTCAGTCTTCTCGACGTCTCCGTCCCCCGCCCCGCGCACTTCGGCGGTCAGGACCTTTACCGCATCGACCTTGCCTCGCGCCGTCAGGAGCTCGTCGTCAAGAGTCGCCCCGACTTCGTCATCGCGACATACGCGCTCGGCAAGTCCTTCCTGCTCGTCATGGCCGCGGACGGCAAGTTCGGCATGAACACGGACTGCGACTTTTACAAGCTCGACTACGAGACGCTT
>UMGK01021442.1_pt1 | contig 12157 bp, 6 predicted proteins | sample 1965251 | NCBI WGS metagenome assembly UMGK01 (sample SAMEA4836070, study PRJEB28245) | human gut metagenome | biome: gut microbiome; material: fecal sample | place: Denmark | collected 2008 | reverse complement strand
TGTACTGGAAAATCTGCAGGTGGAGCAGGTGATGGTACATGCAGGGCAGACTGTGAAAAAAAGGGATATTTTATTGAAGCTATCCCAGAACAGCATTCAGGAGGCTTTGAAGAATCTGGACGATAAAATAAAAACTCTGGAAGGGCAGGCAAAGGATCTGGAAAGTCAGAAAAAGGTGAACAGCCAGAAGCGTGCAGCGGAGCAGGCATGGGCTGGAAACTCTTACGATCTGGCTGTGCAAAGCGGAAATGTTTCCGTGGATAATGCAAGGGCGGAAGTTCAGATAGCCCAACAGAGACTTGATGAATTTTACAGGGAAAAGGAAGCAAAGACTTCCGGGGACGATTTAAGTGGTTTCACAGATGGAGAGGAAGGGTTTAATGATGGTGAGACCACTGTAACACAGGAGGACGATTCCGCCACAGAAACTGCCCTTCAGGATGATCTGCGAGCCAGACAGGAAGCATTAAATGAAGTGATTGCGGGAAGAAACCAGACTCTGGCGAGTGCCGGAAAAGCGGTGTCCGATGCCAGTACGCCGGAGGCTTCAGACAGTACCTTGGAGAACGTACAAAGAGAATTGGAAAATGCCAGAGCAGATATGGAAAAGGTTACAGTGCTTCAAAGTACAGAGGGAGTGATTTCGTCTCCTTCTGACGGTGTGATCAAAAGTCTGTCCGTGCAAACCGGAGACCTTACAGGACAGACTGCAGCAGTAGTTTTATATTCAGCCGATGGTGCTCTTCGAATGACTGGTACCATCTCAAAAGATGATATAAAATATGTATCTGCCGGCGCAGATGTGAAAATTACAGATAATAACAATAATGATATTTCTGGAGCAACAGTGGAAAATATAACAGAAAATAAGGAGGAGAATGATATTCGTGATCTGTCCATCATAATGCCGGCGAACAGTCTGTCCATCGGTCAGAGCGGAGATTTTTCCATATCAAAAGATGCTGGACCTTATTCCTGCTGTGTTCCGCTTTCAGCGCTGTACCAGGAGAATGGGAAGGTCTATGTGTATGTTACAGACACAGAAAATACAGTGCTTGGAACGGTAATGGTTGCAAGAAAAGTGGAAGTTACTGTGCAGGATAGAAACCAAACAACTGCTGCATTGGGTGAGGGAAGCCTTTCTACGGATCAGGCTGTGATCGTCCAGGCAGACAGGGAACTGAAGGATGGAAGCAGGGTGAGGATTTCTGAAAATTAGCATGGAAAGTGAAAAGAAGAATTACTGTTTTAAATATCTGAAGATTGTTATGGCAGTATTGCTGGCCGCAGCTTTATTTTATTCTGGAATGAAAGATTATGTGAAGGTGGGAAAAACAGATATAGCGGTGGTTGAACTGTATGGAGATTATCCTGCAGTAAACCTGGCGAAGCAGATCTGGGAAAATTATCAATGTAGTGATGAGATTACAGATTTCTGTTTTGTGTGGAATGGAGGCGTTCAGGTGGTTACGAATCCAGAGAATTTCAGACAGACAAATGCCCGGGTGACAGGCGTTGTGGGAATGGCTGCTTTGTATGACCGACAGGCTGCTTTATTAGAAGAGAATGATGAAACCGGATGCGTGATCGATAAAGACACAGCCCTGGAGCTTTTCGGCAGTGAAAATTGTGCGGGAAGTCAGTTGACTGTGGGAGAGCAGATTTACGAAGTGCGAGGTGTGGTATCCTGGAATCAGCATACGATGCTTATCCGTCCGTCACAAAAAAATCAGGTTTGTACTCAGGTTCTGATCAGAGGGAAAAAAGGTCAGAATCTGGAGGGTGCTGCATCTGATTTTCTCGTGGGAAACGGACTATCCGGAATATTAGTGGATGACAGCTGGCTGGAAGTGATTTTGCCCTGGTTTCCAGTGACTTTTCTTGTAATGCTTATAATAACTGTTTCCAGGTGGCTGTATGAGATGGAACGCGGAACCTGGGAAAATGGAATTCAAAGAAATGGAGAAAAGAAAACTGATTTTAGAAAATGTAGTTGCTTTGTTATTAGAATTTTACTGTGGGGAATCGGTCTCTTTTTTGGCGTAAGGCTTTTATCCCATATTTCCCAGAGCTGGCTGCCGTACAAATGGTCAGATTTCTCTTTCTGGCCTGCGAAGCTTCGGAAAACAATGGAAGCTTTTCGCTGGTACATCATGTTCCCGAAAACTATGGCGCAGGCCGAGCGGCTGATGAGCGGAATTGGCTGTATTATAAAATGTGGGGCAGCAGCACTGCTTATAGGGGCGGTGTAGGCTGTCTTTTTTTCTTTTTTGCCAAAAGAATTTTACAGATGAAGAAATATTTTGGTACATTTTTTTCGAGACTTTTCTTTAAAGTGTTTGCCAGACTGGAGCGCAGGTATTATAATAGACTTTAAGACCCTGAATAGGGAAAGAAGATTTACAGTCGCTGTTTACAGGGAAAAAAGAACCAGCTGCCAGAAGAAAAGGCAGGACAGCGGCAAGTTTGTTACTGTTCATTGGTAAGGTTCGCGAAGCGTGTTGCTGTGAACGAAGTGAACAGTAACATGAGTTTTTATGAGATAAGGAGAGATTGAATGAGTAAAATTGCCATTGTAACGGACAGTAACAGCGGCATTACACAGGAGGAAGGACGCAGACTTGGAGTGTCTGTTATTCCTATGCCTTTTTTTATTAATGAGAAAATGTACCTGGAGGGAATTACCCTGAGCCAGGATGAATTTTATCAGTGGCTGAAGTCGGATGCTTCTATTTCCACTTCCCAGCCAAGTCCGGGAGAGACTATGGGATTGTGGGATAATCTTTTGAAGGAATATGATGAGATCGTACAGATTCCCATGTCAAGCGGACTTAGCGCTACCTGTGCTACTGCTATGGGACTTGCCCAGGAGTATGAGGGCAGGGTGCACGTGGTAGATAATCAGAGAATTTCCGTAACTCAGCGTCAGTCTGTGGAGGACGCGATTGCCCTTCGTGATGCAGGTAAGAGCGGAGCTGAAATTAAGAAGATCCTGGAAGAAGAGAAATTTAATTCCAGTATTTATATTACTTTGGAAACCCTGAAATATCTGAAAAAGGGCGGCAGGATCACACCTGCTGCAGCTGCAATCGGTACCGTTTTGAATCTGAAGCCGGTACTGCAGATCCAGGGTGAGAAGCTGGATGCATTTGCCAAGGTAAGAGGCAAGAAGCAGGCCAGACGTACTATGCTAAAGGCTATGAAGGCAGATCTTGAGGGACGCTTTGCACCGTTTGTCCAGAATGGAGAAATGTGTCTTCAGGCAGCTTACACAGGTAATCCGGAAGAGGCAGAAGAGTGGAAGCAGGAGATGCAGGAAATTTTTCCTGGTATGGAAATCCATATGGATCCGCTGTCACTTAGTGTGGCATGCCATATTGGATATGGTTCTCTTGCAATCGCATGTTCTAAGAAAGTGACTGTATAGAAGCTAAGAAATAGCTATCAGAAGAAAATAGAAGTATTCTCTCTGAGAAGAAAATTTAGGAGGATTTATGAAAAAACTTACAGACTACATGGCAGAAGAGCTTTCTGCAGCATTTGAAAAAGCAGGATACGATTCATCCTACGGTAAAGTAGGCGTTTCCAACCGTCCTGACCTTTGCGAATACCAGTGCAATGGTGCCATGGCGGGAGCCAAGGCTTATAAGAAAGCGCCGTTTATGATCGCAGATGACGTAGTGGGCAATCTGGCAGATTCCAAAGTATTTTCCATGAAAGAAATGGTAAAGCCCGGATTTATCAACCTGAAAGTCAGCGAAGAGTTTCTTGCAGATTATCTGAAAGAGATGGAGAAGGATGAGAAGCTTGGTGCAGACACAGCCAAAGAGCCGAAGACCATCGTAATCGATTACGGCGGACCGAATGTTGCCAAACCTCTTCATGTAGGTCATCTCCGTTCTGCAATTATTGGTGAAAGTATTAAGAGAATCGGTCGTTTCGTAGGCCATAAGGTGATCGGTGATGTTCATCTTGGTGACTGGGGACTTCAGATGGGACTGATCATTACAGAGCTGAAGCACAGACAGCCGGAGCTTGTATATTTTGATGACAGCTATACAGGTGAATATCCTGCAGAGGCACCTTTTACTATCAGTGAGCTTGAGGAGATTTATCCATGTGCAAGCGGCAAATCCAAGGAGGATGAGGCATACCGTCAGGAAGCACTGGAGGCAACTCATCTTCTTCAGCAGGGTAAGCCGGGGTACATGGCTCTCTGGAACCACATTATGAGTGTTTCTGTTACAGACCTTAAGAGAAACTATGCGAATCTGAACGTATCCTTTGATCTGTGGAAAAAAGAGTCTGATGCGCAGCCTTACATTCCGGACATGGTAGAGATGATGAAGGAAAAAGGCTTTGCATATGAGGATCAGGGAGCGCTTGTTGTAGACGTTAAAGAGGAGACCGATACCAAGGAAATCCCGCCATGTATGCTTCTGAAATCAGATGGAGCATCTCTTTATACTACTACAGACCTTGCCACAATTGTAGAGCGTATGAAGCTGTTCCAGCCAGATGAGATCCTTTACGTTGTTGACAAACGTCAGGAGCTTCATTTTATTCAGGTCTTCCGCTGCGCAAGAAAGACCGGTCTTGTGAAAGAAGACACAAGGCTTTCCTTCCTTGGCTTCGGTACTATGAATGGAAAAGATGGCAAACCGTTCAAAACAAGAGAGGGCGGTGTTATGCGCCTTGAGAACCTGATTGCCGATATTGATGAGGAAATGTTCACAAAGATCGTAGAGAACAGAAGTGTCCGTGATAAAGATGCAAGAGATACTGCTAAGATTGTAGGTCTGGCAGCAATTAAATATGGCGATCTTTCCAATCAGGCTACCAAGGATTATATTTTTGATGTAGACCGCTTCACCTCTTTCGAGGGAAATACAGGTCCGTACATCCTTTATACAATCGTTCGTATCAAATCCATCCTGAACCGTTATGTGGAAGCAGGCGGAAATCTTGAAGCAGGTGAGATCCTTCCGGCATCTAACGGCAGCGAGAAGAACCTGATGCTTCAGCTCAGTGGATTTGGAAGTATGATCGAGAGTGCATTTGAGGAAAAAGCTCCGCATAAAATCTGTGCATATATTTATGAGGTTTCCAATGCATTCAACAGCTTTTATCATGAGACCAAGATCCTCAGCGAAGAGAATCAGGCGCAGAAGGAATCCTATATCCGTCTTCTGCAGCTGACCAAGAGAGTGCTTGAGACAAGTATTGATCTTCTTGGATTCGAGGCACCGGATAAGATGTAATAAAATAATAAGCAGATTATGAGGGCATGGTCTGTGGTATGGAGCTGCGGCACTTTCTGGAAAAGCTGGAAGTGAGCGGCTCCTTTTTTCTTTACGCAAGCGACGTGACCAGGTTCATGCCTGCATGAGACGCTGACGGCTGCTGCGATAAGAGGTAAAGCTTACATAGTGTGTTTTGTCTCATTTTTGTATCGTTATGCTTTAAGGCAGAAAGGAAATGTCAGATGAAAGCGAAACATCATACAAATTTTCTGCCGGACAGGGTGTTTTCCTATTTTCAGAAAGAATGGAAAGTGCTTCTGGCAGTGACTATATCCGGTTTGATCTATAATATCGGCCTTCTGGCAGGTCCCTGGTTTGAGGGGAAAATGACCGGCTGCCTGGTGGATATCCTGAAAGGGGCTGACCAGTTTTCAGATATGCTGGTTCTGGTGCCGGGCTATGTGACCGCCATTGCAATTGTCCAGACTGCCAGGTATATTAAGCGGTTTTATGTGCGGCGTTTTGCCAACAATGTAAATCGCAGAATGAAAGAAATCCTGTACGCCAGTCTGGTGCGGAAAAGTCGTGCAAGCCTTCGGGAAGAGGGCGAGGGAAGCATTATGACCAAGGCAATCCTGGATGTGGATGACTGCGTAGAGGGAATGCGCAAATTCACTACGGAGATTTTTGATACAGGAGTTGCCCTGGCTGCTTATGCAGGAATGCTTTTGTGGTATGATTTCAGGCTTGCCTTGCTTTGCATGATTTTCCCGCCGGTTTCTTATATGACGGCGGAAAAAATGAAAAAAATGATCCAGATAACCGGAACTGCATACAAAGAGCAGTCTGGACATTTAAGTACAGCGACTCTGGATCGGGCGGAAAATGCTGTTACATACCGTGTTTTTGGATGTGAAGAGGAGCGCCGCAAGGCATATGAAGAAAATCTTACCGCTTATGAAAAGTCAGCAGTAAAAGCGAATATCTGGAATTCCATCATGCCGCCTTTGTACCGGATCATTTCCATGACCGGGGTACTGTTTATCCTGTATTTTGGACAGAAAAATGTTCTGGGAACAGGCTGGAGCACATGGACGATTGCATCTTTTACTACTTTCCTGGCATGTTTTGTGAAGCTGTCCGTGAAGTCATCCAGTGCAGCGAAGCTGTTTAATGCAGTGCATAAGGCGCAGATTTCCTGGAAGCGTATTAAGCCGCTTTTGATAAAGCAGGAAGAAATCCCAAAGAGTGAGAAAAATGTGTCTGGAATTCTGGAAAATGGGAAAGTGGAAAAGATCGAAAATGTGTCTGCTAAACATGCAGAAGAAACATTGTCGCAGAAGGAACTATCTCAGCTAGAGATAGCCCAGTCAGAAATTCGTTACAGGAACGTAAAACAATTGCAGGTCCGTCATCTGAATTTTGCTTATCCGGATGGGAAACAGATTCTGAAGGATATTTCCTTCAAAGCTGAAAAAGGGCAGATAATCGGAATTACCGGACCAGTGGCCTGCGGAAAGTCTACTTTGGGAAAAGTATTTTTGTGCGAGTATCCATATGAAGGTCAGATTCTTGTGGATGGCAAAGAGCTTCAGAATATGTCCCCATCCTGGCAGACGAATATCATAGGCTATCTTGGTCATGATCCGGAGCTGTTTAACGACAGCGTGGAAAACAATGTGCTTATGGGTGAACAGAAAAAGACAGAGGATTTCCTGAAAATAGTTTGCATGGCAGAAGAAGTAAATGAGATGGATGATGGTTTACAGACTCTGGTAGGAAATGGTGGCGTACGTCTTTCGGGCGGACAGGGAAAACGTCTGGCTCTTGCAAGAACTCTTTGCCACAAAAAGCCAGTTCTGGTTCTGGATGATCCTTTTTCGGCTTTGGATAAGAGCACCGAGAGACAGATTTTTGCCAATTTGAAAGCACAGGCGAAAGAGAATATTGTGCTGCTGATTTCCCATCGTCTGTATCTGTTTCCGCAGATGGATCAGATCATCTGGATGGAAGATGGAAAAACAGTGGTGGGTACGCATGAAGAATTATTTGTGAAGGTACCGGAGTATAAGAAATTATTTACTGAGGAAGGAGGTGCAGAGAGTGAAGACAGACAGAAATAAGAACAACGTGAAATCAGAAGAAAATATGATTTTGGAAAAAAGCAGAAGGTCAGATGCAAATGTTTTTCCGGTAGAAAACAAGGGCAAAGGGAAAATTGCAGAAGCGAAAAAAAGACAGGTAAAAGGTGTGATCTGGAAAACAGTTCTGCAGCAGAAATGGCTGTCTATGGGTATTGTCTTGGCTGTAGCAGGCGCAGTGGTAACGGCTCTTATCCCACCGCTGATCCTGGCAAAAATCGTTGATACAGTCACAGCGGGAAAAGCCGTGACATTCTGGGCAATTCTCCTTTATTTTGCAATGCTTGCACTTACCGGATTCATGGAATCTGCCAGGGAAGGTCTGCTTACCGTATTCGGGCAGAAAATCACACATGCACTTAGAAGCAGCCTTATGGAAAAATTCATATGCCTTACTTCTGACAATCTGACAGGGCTGGAACCTGGAACTCTGGCTTCACGCTTTGTTGGTGATGTAGATACTGTGGAAAATCTTTTTACCTCAGGGATCATCAGTATGTTTGCTGACGCCTGCAAGATTATCAGTATTCTGGTAGTGATCTGGTTTGAAAATAAGGGTCTCGCTGTGGTGCTTCTTGTAATACTGCCATTTCTTTTCTGGTTTACCAGACATGTACAGAAAAACATGCTGGCAGCCCAGATCGAAAACCGTAAGGCTGTGGGAAGAGCCTCTGGACATGTGCCGGAAACCCTTCATAATATCCGTACCATCCATTGCCTTGGCAGGGAAAAATATATGGAAGAGCGTTACGACACTTACATCGGTGAAAGTTACCAGGCAATGGAGAGAACCAATTTTTATGATGCAGTATATTCACCGGTGATCTTGATTTTAAATGCAGTCGTGGTTGCAGCTGTGATGCTGCTTTCAGCATCTGGAAATAAGATGGTGCTCACGTTTTTTGGAATGTCTGCGGGAACTGCAGTGGCTGTGATCAACTATATTTCACAGATTTTTTCGCCGGTGGAAAGTCTTGGAATGGAGATTCAGACCATCCAGTCCGCGGTAGCTGGAATCCATAGGATTAATGAATTCTTTGGGCTGGAGGAGAAAGAAAATGGCGCACAGGAGAATGGAGATACCGAGAAAACCTGGAATAATCCGGCAACAAAAATAGAAGAAAACAGAAATGAAAAGATTAGCCGAAAGGAAGCGATGGCTGATATGGAAGAAAGGCACAGACTGGGAGCTTCTGGCAGTAATAGTTTTCCGTTTGTAGAATTCCGGAATGTAACCTTCGGCTATGATGAGCATGTGGTGCTGGAACATCTGAATTTCAAGGTGATGGATACCGATCAGGTGACTCTACTCGGACGAACTGGTGCAGGAAAGAGTACGATATTGAAGCTGCTTCTTGGACTTTATGAGCCGGATCAGGGACAGGTACTGCTCCACGGCATTCCGGCAACGGCTGTGAGGGCTGGAGAACGACGGAAACTCTTTGGATACGTAGAGCAGACCTTTCACATGGTGCCGGGAACCGTACGCGACCAGATTACATTATATGATGACCGGATCTCTGAGCGTCAGGTAAAGGCTGTTGCAGAGCTTACAGGTTTAAAAGAGGCGATTGAGAGTCTGGAAAATGGTTACGATACTTATTGCACCCCGGAGATTTTTTCCCAGGGACAGTGGCAGCTGCTATCCATCGCCAGGGCAGCAGTGGCAGAGCCCAAACTGCTTCTTCTGGATGAGATTACTGCAAACCTGGATGCGGAGACAGAGAAGGCTGTTCTGGCCGCATTGAAACGTGTGGCAAAGGATCGTACCGTTATTTCCATTTCACACAGAACGTCCGCAGAACTGGGAAGGACGATTCAGATTTAATCTGAGATTGTGAAAAGCACTTATAAAATTTTTATAAAGTGCTTTTCACAGTGGACTTTAAATGTTATAATTCTGATTACATTCTTAAATGTCTGATTCGAAGCTTTTTCAATCGCGCTTCGGAATAGCGGATATTTCATAATCACTAATTTTTTATCTTATTTATATTTATCATTTGCCGGAGATCGCCGACAGTATTCACTTAATTTATGCAGACAACGAGCTAGAGCCTGTGCTTGCGTCAGACCTTGAAGCGTGTTTTGTCTCATTTTTGTTATTGAAAATAGTTACATGTTTTTATGAAAAAGAGGTGATTATCATCAATCTTACAGGTATGATCTTGAAAATGCGTTACTGTATCCTGGAGCAGGTAGGCGCAGGTGGGGAGGGGCATTTGTACCTTGCCAGGGATATGGAGCTTGGAAATTACTGGGCAGTAAAAGAACTTCCCCTTGAGAAAAAGCGTGAAGCCAGACTGCTGCGGCTTCTGGAACATCCATCCATTCCACGGATGGTAGATTATGTGGAAAATGGGGATCATTGTTATCTGATCATGGAATATATTCGTGGAAAGTCCCTTGGACAGATGTTAAAGGAGGGACATGTTTTTGCAGTGGATGAGCTTCTTTCCCACGGAGACACTGTGCTTGCAGTTCTGGAATATCTTCATGGGCAAAAGCCGCCGGTATATTATGGGGACTTGAAACCGGATAATCTTATGCTTTCAGATTCGGGCAAATTGTATCTGGTGGATTTTGGGAGCGCGGTGTTTGGATTTGGAGAAAATCAGCGGATCTGTATGGGAACAGAAGGCTTTGCAGCTCCAGAACAATATGTGGGAAAAGTAAACAGCTCCAGTGATCTTTATGCTTTGGGAAAAACATTACAGGCGCTGGCAGGAAAAAACTGGTTATCTGTTTTGTGGAAAGTTCCTGGGTTTGCTTTGTTTCTCTATAAATGTACCCGGCCTCAGGGGAAAAGACGATTTGAAAATGCGGCACAGGCAAGAAAAATGCTTTCTGGTATAGGAAAAAGAAAAGGGCTTGCCAGAAAAAATGCAGCGGTGGTGATTGGAACTACGGGGATTTTGCTGGCTGCAGGTGTATTTCTTGCAGGATCAGAGCAGCAGGCAGCTTTCGAAAGTGCATTGGCAGAAGTAACGAAAGGATATTACGAGATAGAGGAAAATGAGTCTTCTTCGTTGCCAAAGGAATCTGCAGCAGAAGCGGATAAAAAAAGTACAGACAAAAAAGCGGATAAATTTTTTCTTAAAAAATGCGGGCAGGCAGAAAGTGCTTTGCAAAAACTGCAAAAGGAATATACGAAAGATGAAGAGCAGAGAAAATTGCTTTTGTTACTGGCGGTAAATGCGGAACTTCAGAAAGAGTGGGAACGGGCAGCCGTGTATTATGAGCAGCTGCTTTTGTATGCGCCGGAATTTGCAGAAGGGTATGGGAAATATGGACTGTTCCTTTTGCGAAGAGGTCAGAAGAATTCCAGCAGGAGACTTTATGTTTTATACAGAAGCAGTAAGGCAGATGGGACGGATTGTAAGAGCGTTGAAATCTGGGAAAAACAGATGGAAAGTGAAACAGGTGAGGGAAAATGAAAAGATGGAGAAGCATAAGGAGAAAAATTGCGAAAAATTCAAATCGAAGAGGTATATATTCGCACAGCATCTGGAATAATTTTCGGAAACTTGGAATTTATCTGATGGTGACAGTGATTTTACTTATTACCAAAGTTGGTATACTTTACACTTATGGTGGGGAATTTGGAGGATTTGATATCGATATTGGTGCTGATGAAGGTATATTAGATAATTGGGAGGAGGTTGAAGGAAATCAGGAAACTACGGAGCCAGAGCAGAAAGAAAATGGGAGCAGTAATGGTAATGAAAGTAATAACAACAGCAATAATGACAGCGCGAATGGCGGTACTAGCAGTAATGACATAGAAAATGACGGTAATAATAACAGTCATAATAGCGGTAGCAGTAACGATAACAACAGCGGAAATAATAACAGTAACAACAATAATAATAACAATAATAGCAATGCAGGAGCTGGCTTGTCGAAAACAGAGAACGGTGACAACACAGGTGATAAGGAGGGCTGGGAAAAACCTCAAGCTGCGGGTTCTGAGAGAAGACCAAAAGAAAATAGGAAAGAAATAAAGAAAGAAAACAGTGTCACGGCAGCCTCACCGGCAAACAAAAACGCAGAGAATAAGAAAACGAATATAAATGCAGACAACAGTGCCAATGGAACTGAGTCTAAAAGCAATACTACAAAAAACACTTCTCGTGTAAAGAAGGATAGCTCAAAAAGCAAAGAAGAAAAGTCAGAAGATACCGCAGCAGATGAAAATATAAGTGAAAGCAGGATTACTGCCAGAGAAACAAAGAATACTTATCGGAAAAAAGAGAATAGGGTCAAAGCAAAAATTACGGAAAGTTCCAAAAAAGAAAATACCAGTGAGTACTTGAAGCTCACGGGGGCCGGCACGGTTTTTACAGCAGTCGGAATGGCAAAGACATCTCATGGACTTGGATTCTATAACAGAAATGATGAAAATAGAGAAAAAAATGAAAACACAGATAAAAACACAGATAAAAACAATAACATAAATGATGATGAAAATAGCACAATACGTTTTGTACACGAAGAAACAGTCCCTGTAAATGAATATCCTGAAATACAAGTTATAAGAACTACCGGTGAGCAGGATGTTACAATTCTGTCTTTGAACTTAAATGGTGATGAGATTTTCTGGCACCAGGAGGGGGATACCCTTATATTTGACCAGCCGATTACAGCGAAGGAAAATACTGTGAAAGTGATTGCTGTAATAGATGGGAGAAGAATTGTGCATATGCCTATATGGGAGTTTTGAAAGTGTGCGTCAACTGTTACTGGTCATGGAGTGGTTACTGTTCACTGGTA
>UMGK01064345.1_pt1 | contig 12375 bp, 20 predicted proteins | sample 1965251 | NCBI WGS metagenome assembly UMGK01 (sample SAMEA4836070, study PRJEB28245) | human gut metagenome | biome: gut microbiome; material: fecal sample | place: Denmark | collected 2008 | reverse complement strand
AACCTCGTGAGCTACTACACCAACAAGAACATCAGCGTGAGTTACCTGCGGGCAAAGAAGAAGAATGACCTCGACCGCATGATGGGACTCTACGGCAGTGCCAACGAAAGATACTGGTAGCCTATGGACTTCGAGAACCTTCACCAGATACTGCGGTCGCTCTACGACGAGATGATGCCGCTGTGCGAGGATATGGCGGGCGTGGCGAAAGGCATCGCCGGACTGGGTGCGCTCTTCTATGTGGCCTACCGGGTTTGGCAGTCGCTGGCGCGTGCCGAACCGATAGACGTGTTCCCGATGCTTCGTCCGTTTGCCATAGGACTGTGCATCATGTTCTTCCCAACGGTGGTGCTGGGCACACTCAGTGGAGTGCTCTCGCCGATTGTGCAGGGCACGGCCAAGATGCTGGAGGCGGAGACGCTGGACATGAACGAGTACCGGGAGCAGAAGGACAAGCTGGAATACGAGGCGATGAAGCGCAACCCCGAGACGGCCTACTTGGTGTCGAACGAGGAGTTCGACAAGCAACTGGAGGAATTGGGGTGGTCGCCCGATGACCTTGTCACCATGGCGGGGATGTACATCGAGCGGAGCATGTACCAGATGAAGAAGGGCGTGCGCGACTTCTTCCGTGAGTTGCTGGAGCTGCTGTTTCAGGCCGCTGCCCTCGTGATAGACACGCTGAGGACGTTCTTTCTCGTGGTGCTGTCGATACTGGGACCGATAGCCTTCGCCATCTCGGTGTGGGACGGCTTCCAGAGCACGCTGACGCAGTGGATATGCCGCTATGTACAGGTGTATCTGTGGCTGCCCGTGTCGGACATGTTCAGCACGATACTGGCCAAGATACAGGTGCTGATGCTGCAGAGCGACATCGAGCGGATGCAGGCCGACCCGAACTTCTCGCTGGATTCGAGCGACGGGGTGTATATTGTGTTCTTGATCATCGGCATCATCGGCTACTTCACCATCCCCACCGTGTCGGGCTGGATTATCCAGGCCGGGGGCATGGGCAACTACGGGCGCAACGTGAACCAGACGGCAGGCAAGGCTGGCGGCTTCGCTGGCAGCGTGGCGGGTGCCACCGCTGGCAATGTGGCCGGACGTGTCGGGAAACTGCTGAGATAAAGAAAAGTATGTGTTACATCAAGACAAGGAGAAAACAAGAAAATGGAATTTAAGTCATTAAAGAACATCGAGACCTCGTTCAGGCAGATTCGCCTGTTCAGCATGGTGTTCCTCGCCTTGTGTGCCGTGGTGACGGTGTGGAGCGTGTGGAGTTCCTACCGCTTTGCGGAGAAGCAGCGGGAAAAGATCTATGTGCTGGATAACGGCAAGTCGCTGATGCTGGCCCTCTCGCAGGACCTGTCGCAGAACCGTCCGGCGGAGGCGAGGGAGCACGTACGCCGCTTCCATGAGCTGTTCTTTACGCTCTCGCCGGAGAAGAGCGCGATTGAACACAACGTGAAGCGTGCCCTGCTGTTGGCCGACCGCAGCGTGTACAACTACTATTCGGACTTTGCGGAAAAGGGTTATTACAACCGCATCATCGCAGGCAACATCAATCAGGTGCTGAAAGTGGACAGCGTGGTGTGCGACTTCAACGGCTATCCGTACCATGCCACCACTTACGCACGGCAGCAGATTATCCGTCAGAGTAACATCACGGAGCGCAGCCTCGTGACGACATGCCGACTGCTGAACGCCTCACGCTCGGACGACAATCCCAACGGATTCACTATCGAGGGGTTCACCATCATTGAGAACAAGGACTTACAGACAATCAAACGATGACGGGCATGAAGGAAAACAGAATCAGGAAATCGGCGTGGAGGCTCTTCTGGAGTCTCCGCGACAAAAGAAAGCAGATGACGGAGAGGGTGAAAGACCGGCTGGAGGGTCTGCCACAGCGGACGAAGAGACGCATCGTATTGGGAATGCTCGCCGTCTTTGCGGTGCTTGCCCTCTACACTTTCGGCAAAGCCGTCTATGACATCGGAAGGGACGAAAGCCGGAAAATGGAGATAGACCATGCAGGGCAGGTGGAACTGTCCATCAAGCCCACTGTTAGTAATCATTCAACACCTAATTATTTATATGGAACAGACGAAGATTGAAGTACAGGACAAGACTCCCGACAAGGAGAAAGGCAAGGAAAAGCCCAAGCAGGAGCGCACACCGCTGACGGAGGCGGAACGGCTGAGACGTCAGAAGATGATAGTGCTGCCTGCCATGGTGCTGATGTTCCTCGGTGCGATGTGGCTGATTTTCGCCCCATCGTCTGACGGGACGAAAGAGCCGGGCATGGACGGCTACAACATGGAGATGCCGGATGCAGACAAGGCGGACAGGCAGATTATCGGCGACAAGGCGAAGGCTTACGAGCAGGGAGCAATGGAGGAACGCAAGGAAAACCGCAACCGCTCGATGATGGAGCTGGGCGATATGTTCGACCGTGAAGTGGCTGGAAACGAATCCTCTGCGGATTTCTGCCTGACCGATAATGACAGCACGGAAAAGAGCAAGCCTGCAACGCCGCAAAGCATCCGTTCGTCTGCCACCGCCTACCGTGACCTGAACACCACGCTTGGCAGTTTCTATGAGCAGCCAAAGGAGGAACGTGCGGAGATGGAGGAACTGCTGGCGCGTATCGCCTCGCTGGAATCAGAACTTGAAAGCGAGAAAGGCAAGGCTTCCGATATGGACGACCAAGTGGCACTCATGGAAAAGTCCTATGAACTGGCGGCAAAGTACATGGGCGGTCAGAATGGCGGACAGCCCAAGCAAGAGGCAATGCCTGCCACTGTGAGCAAAGCCGGGAAGAACAGCGTCACTCCCGTGAAACAGGTAACAAAGCAGGTGGTGTCCGCTCTCGGACAGCCGATGAGCAACGAGGATTTCATCGCTGTCCATGCGCAGGAGCGGAACTATGGTTTCAACACCGCAGTGGGTCAGGTCGGGGTGTCGGACAAGAACACCATATCGGCGTGCGTCTATGGAGCGCAGAGCGTGACGGACGGGCAGGCGGTGAAGCTGCGACTGCTGGAGCCGATGGCCGTGGCAGAACGGATTATCCCCCGAAATGCCGTGGTGGTAGGTGCGGCACGTGTGCAGGGCGAACGCCTCGGCATCGAAATCACCTCGATAGAGCATGAGGGGACTATCGTGCCTGTGGAGCTTTCGGTCTATGACACGGACGGGCAGCAGGGCATCTTCATCCCCGGCTCGATGGAGATGGATGCGGTGCGGGAGGTTGCCGCAAATATGGGCGGCTCGCTCGGCAGCAGCATCAACATCTCCACCAATGCGGGGGCACAGTTGGCCTCCGACCTCGGCAAGGGACTGATACAGGGCACAAGCCAGTATATCGCCAAGAAGATGCGTACCGTGAAGGTGCATTTGAAGGCGGGCTACAAGGTGATGCTGTATCAAGATAAAGATTGAAAACAGAATAAGTAACAACATCCAATTTTTATTCACCACTAAAATCCAAAGTGAAATGAGAAAAGCAATCATGATTTTTGCCCTCGCGATGGGCATCGTAACTGCCAATGCGCAGGAGAACAAGACCGTGAAGGAAAGTAACGGGAGTGACGGACAACCGACCCTGACCAAGGAGGCCTATCCGCAGAAGGAGACGGAGGGCGACCTGTATCACGGGCTGACGAAGAAGCTGACCTTCGACCGCATGATTCCGCCCCACGGGCTGGAGGTGACGTACGACAAGACCGTACACATCATCTTCCCGGCAGAGGTGCGCTATGTGGATTTGGGTTCGCCCAACCTGATAGCGGGCAAGGCGGATGGTGCGGAGAACGTGATCCGTGTGAAGGCGACCGTGAAGAACTTCAAGAACGAGACGAACATGAGCGTCATCACGGAGGACGGCAACTTCTATACCTTCAACGTGAAGTATGCCAAGGAGCCGCTGCTGCTCAACGTGGAGATGTGCGACTTCATCCACGACGGCGAGGCGGTGAACCGTCCGAATAATGCACAGGAGATTTACCTGAAGGAACTGGGCAGCGAGAGTCCGATGCTGGTGCGACTTATCATGAAGTCCATTCACAAGCAGAACAAGCGTGAGGTGAAGCACATCGGCTGCAAGCGTTTCGGCATCCAGTACCTGCTGAAAGGAATCTATACGCACAACGGACTGCTGTATTTCCACACGGAAATCAAGAACCAGAGCAACGTGCCGTTTGACGTGGACTACGTGACATGGAAGATTGTGGACAAGAAGGTGGCGAAGCGCACCGCCGTGCAGGAACAGGTTATCCTGCCGCTGCGTGCGCAGAACTATGCCACTTGCGTGCCGGGCAAGAAGAGTGAGCGCACGGTGTTCACGATGGCAAAGTTCACCATACCTGACGACAAGTGCCTCGTGGTGGAACTGAACGAGAAGAACGGTGGCCGTCACCAGTCGTTCGTGATTGAGAACGAGGATTTGGTGCGTGCCAATACCATCAACGAACTTCAAGTGCGCTGACCATGAGAAAGTACATCGTAATAATCTTCGCGTCGCTTGCCCTTTTCATGGGGCAGGCGCACGCCCAGCGATGCCTCCCGAAAATGCAGGGCATCGAGGTGAAGGCGAACATGGCTGACGGCTTCAAACTTGGTGGCAACGATGGCGGGTACAGTCTTGGCGCGGCACTCTCCACTTATACCAAAGGGGGCAACAAGTGGGTGTTCGGTGGCGAATACCTGCTGAAGAACAAGCCATACAAGGAGAAGAAGATACCCGTGGCGCAGTTTACGGCGGAGGGTGGCTACTATTTCAAGATACTTTCCGATGCCCGTAAAACAGTGTTTCTCTATGCTGGGGCTTCGGCTCTCGCAGGCTATGAGACGGTGAACTGGGGAGACAAGGTGCTGCATGACGGGGCGATGCTCCACGATAAAGATTCCTTCATCTATGGCGGTGCGCTGACACTCGATGTGGAGTTTTATGTGGCCGACCGTGTAGCCCTGCTCGCCAACCTTCGGGAACGGTGTCTGTGGGGCAACTCCACGGGGCATTTCCATACGCAGTTCGGCTTGGGCGTGAAGTTCATCATTAACTGACGGAGCGCATGGAGATTGACGCATTGAGGCAGATACCGCTGGCCGATTTCCTTGCAAGGCTCGGGTATGAGCCGCTGAAGATGAGGGGTAATGAATGGTGGTATGCCGCACCTTACCGCACGGAGCGCACTCCCTCGTTCCGTGTGAACGTGGACAAGCAACTCTGGTACGACTTCGGTCTGGGCAAGGGCGGTGACATCTTCACGCTGGCAGGCGAGTTTGTCCACAGCAACGACTTCATGGAGCAGGCAAGATTCATAACGGAAGCGGGCATCGTTCCGCTTCCGCAGATAGAACCTCGTCCTCATAAGACCGTGAAAAAGAAGCCTGTCTTTGAGGAGATGGAGATAAGTCCGTTAAGTCATCGGGCATTGCTCTCGTATTTGGAGGAGCGTGGAATTGCTCTGGCGATTGCCCAACGGCATTGCAAGGAAGTCCATTTCCGACTCTACGGCAAGCGGTACTTTGCCATCGGTTTCGGCAATCGTAGCCGTGGTTTTGAGCTGCGCAACCGCTTCTTCAAGGGGTGCATACCGCCAAAGGACTTTTCTTCATCCAGACAGGGAAGCAGTCGCTGCCACCTCTACGAGGGCTTTATGGATTGGCTCTCTGCGCTGACTTTGGGCATTGGAACTACGGAGGACAGCCTTGTGCTGAACTCCGTAGCCAATGTGGACAAGGCAATACCTGCTTTGGAGAACTACCAAGAGATAGTCTGCCACCTCGACCATGACGATGCCGGACGCAGGACGGTGGAAGTCCTGCGGAAACGGTTCGGTGAGTGTGTGACAGACCATTCCGGACTCTATTCGGGCTACAAGGACTTGAACGAGTACCTTGTGGCCAAACAGAAAATCAGTAACCATCAAAACAAAGAATGACAATGAACATCAAGAATAACAAGAACAACAAGAACCTGAGAGTGAAACTTTTGAGTATGGCAACCGTCCTGTTCGTGGGGCTGATGGGGTGTTTCCTCGCCTCCTGCGATGACGAGCTGGACATACAGCAGTCTTATCCGTTCACGGTGGAGACGATGCCCGTACCGGGCAAGGTGACGAAGGGGCAGACGGTGGAGATACGCTGCGAGATGAAGAAGGAGGGCAACTATGCCAATGCGCTCTACACCATTCGCTATTTCCAGTTTGAGGGTGAGGGTACGCTGAAGATGGACAACGGTATTACGTTCCTGCCCAACGACCGCTACCTGCTCGAGAACGAGAAGTTCCGCCTGTACTACACTTCGGGATGCAGCGAGGCGCAGAACTTCATCGTGGTGGTGGAGGACAATTTCGGGAATGCCTACGAGCTGGAGTTTGACTTCAACAACCAGAACGTGAAGGACGAAACGCTGTCCGTAGTCCCCATCGGTAACTTCAAACCCTTGTCGTGATGATGCGGATATTCATGGCTATCTGCTGTACGCTCCTGACGGTCTGCCCTCTGCTTGCACAGGGCGGCCGCATGGAGACGGCAAGGATATATCGCCTGCCCCGGTTTGAGAGGGCGGTGCGCTGCATCAAGTTCTTTGAGGGGTGGCACACCGAAAAGCATCATCCGTACGTTGGATATGGTCATCAGTTGCAACCGGGCGAGAGGTATTCGGCAAGGACAATGACACGCAGGCAGGGCGAGGCGTTGCTGCGTAAGGATTTGAGAAAGTTCTGTGTCATGTTCCGCAAGTTCGGGAAAGATTCTCTCTTGCTTGCCACGCTTGCCTACAATGTCGGCCCGTATAGACTCTTGGGAAGCGGCAAAATACCCAAAAGCAAGCTGATAAGGAAGTTAGAGGCAGGCGACCGCAACATCTACCAGGAATACATTGCTTTCTGTAACTACAAGGGAAAACGGCACGCCATGCTGCTCAAACGTAGGAAAGCGGAGTTTGCGCTGCTGTATGTACCCTGACGCAACTGACAAATTGACAACAAAATCCGTGTCTTGTTCAAATTGGCACGGATTTTGCATATTGCTAATAGACAATTTTAGGATTTTCTCGTTATTTGACATCGTTGAACCATTTTTGCCAATCGGTTTCCAAAATGCACTTCAAATAGTAAGTGTAGTGAGAGCATTACATGAAATAGTTATTTACCGTAAAAAGTATAGCGAATATATGAAGAGAATATTTTGGATAATTCAGAAAGGGACAACAAGAATGTTTAGACATATCAAAGCGTTGGGGGTTATGGAAACGAAGCAGAAATGTGTAGTCAACGTTATGAGATAATCATTCCCCTTCCACCAAAAATAACGACTCAATATATTTTCCTCCGCAAGTTTTTACTTGCGGATTTTTTATTCATCGTAGATTGGTACATAGGTTTCTTTGCTACTTTCTTTTTCCGCTTGTCCTGCTCATGAAAGAAAGTAGGCGGCTTGCGCCGCCCACCTCTCAAAAGTGTGTATAGAGTCCGGTCACTTGTGTGAAGACCTCCTCCAACATATCAAAGAAGATGCCTTCATGTACTTCTACGTCCTTCGACTTGCTCTCGAAGGTCTTCTTGCTGAACGTCTTGCGGTAGAAGCGCATATTGTAGAGGTCTGTCCCTGCATCATAGATGATGTCAAGGCGGTTGGCGCTGGTCTTGTTCCTCGCAAGGCTCATGCGCAGTCCGTTACCCATATCCACAAAGTCCCTGCTGCCTGTCATGACGGCAAAACGCTTGCCGCCAATCTGCTCCAATATAGTCCGTGCTATCGTATTCATTACCTTTTGGTTTTTAGGTTTAGGCGGTGCGGACACCGCCTAAACGCACTTGATTTTCTCATAATTCTGCTTTCTCGATGATGGGTGTGAACTTCTCCAACCACTCTTTCAGACATTCCATGTTGTACTCGCTCGTGATGACTGCCGTATGGCTGTCAATGGCGGTGAAACGGCTACTCTCGTAGTTGTCTATCCACCCTTTCAAGGTGGAAACTCCCCATGCTTCGGCATCGTCAAACATTCCGTCCAATGTTGTGATTGGCTCATTGAACTTGACAATCAGCGTTTGATAGGTTTCGCTCATAGTCTGCCCTCCTTTCTTCTCAGCCACTCGTCACGCTTCTGTCGGCACTCGTCCAACGTGGGCTTCACGCAGGAGAATAGTTCTCCGTCCGTGTGGCGGTAGTCGTATTGCACAAGGGTACGCTTGCGTCTGCCGATACCCGATTGAAATCTCTCGTACTTCTCAGTACCTGCCGTGGTGCAGGTACTGAGTCCGTTGATGGTCATTTGTGTAGTCATAATCGCTTATTTATTAATGTATTGTTCTAAACGTTTCTTCTGTACACCAAGAGCATCGGCAAATGCCTCCAATTGGACGGCATAATGAGTGACGTAGTAACTTCGCTCCATTTCGTTCTTGGATAATCTGATGCTCGTCTGTATCTCGTTTAGATACCTCTTGACGATATACTTGTAATAATAGTGCCTTCTCTGTATGTCCATAATTGAATATATTGAATTGTCCGTTACGCTGCCTTCATCCGCTGACGGATAAGGTTGATGTTGCTGTTTACAAGACTGATAATGCGGTCGTGATACTCGGTGTTGGCATTGCACGCTCCTCGGCTCTGAACCACTTGGAGGGTTTTCAGCGACACCTCTATCGTCTCGATGCGCCTGCCGTCAATGGTGGCGGAGAGTATGAGGGAATCGGCTCGCTTGTAGTAAGTGCCTACGCAGTGGTGCATCACCTTTCCCTCCAATACCATTTCCTCCACGCTCTCTATGACTTTGACGGAGATGAGTTCATCGGCAAACACAAGTCCGAAGAACATGCCTTTCTCTTGGAGGAACTGCTTCTCGTCCTTGATAGCCTGCTCACGCTCCTCCGCTGTCCGCTCGCGGAGCAACTGCTCCTGCCTTTTCGCTGCCAACTTGTCATGGAGGGCTTTGAGGTCGGTCGGGCAGACGTACTTCGGCTGACGAATGTCCTTGCCGAAGTGGCGCAGGAGGTCTATCGTGTCGCACCAAAGAGAGCCGTCGGGAATGGTGTAGCCGTTGCGGATGCAGATTCTCACGGATGCCCAATAGTCCTCCATGTTGCAGGAGGAGTTGAGGTAGTGGCGGAGCATGGGGTATTGCCCTGCCTTTATCAGCGTTTCCGCCCTGCTGTCGGTCAAGAGTGCAGGGATGAGTTTCGTGGGGACGATGTCGTGGAAGTCTCCTCGGAAGCCGTTCCTGCGCAGTTCGTCCATCGCCTTGTATTCGGGGCAGAGGGGCATGTGGGCGATATGCTGATAGGCAAGGTTGTCACCACGGATTGCCATGGGTGAGGCAAACGTGAAGGTGTCGATGTATCTGCCCAACGTGCGCTGTATGGCTACGATGGTGCGTTTGCCCTGCCTGTTCCACCAATAGCCGCCTATCTCAAGGGCGGTGGGGGTTGCCTTGCAGCCTTTCTCCATTTCCACGATGAGGAGGTACATGCGTAGCACTTGAAACTCTCCGCAGGTGGTGAGTATGGTGAAATACTGCTTCTGCTGCAACTTGCGCTCCAAGGTGTTCTTTACCTGCAGGCGTGCCTTGCAGTGGGGGCAAGTGCAGGTACGGGCAGTGCCGTCCGTCTGCCATGTATGTCCGCAGTCCATGCAGGTGGTGCGTCCTTTGGGTAGCCGGTAGGCATAGTGGTCCACGCACTCACGGAATGCCCATTTCAGTTGTCGCTTGCTGATGGGGCGCAGGTGCCTGCTCTCGGCAAGCACCGCTTTCTCAAACTTGTTTCTCGGTCTCATACTTCAAAATCGAATAAGGAGGGTTCAACTTGGGGTTTCTGTGGCTTGGCCGTCCTTGCCCTTTGGCGGTTCTGCATCTTGCGCAGTTCCTCGTCTTGGTATTGGCGGATGGCTCGCTGCCGTGCTTCCGCCTTCTCCTCAGCGGTGAGTTCCACCACGTGGTTCACCGCTATCTGACATTGGATGGGCTTCCCTACCTCTATCTCGTTCTCGTCATAGTAGTGTACGGCTTGTCCGTAAATCTCTCCGTCTGAAAAGCCGTTGCAGCCACTCCTATGCACATAGTTCAGAATGTAGGTGATGCAGTCGTCGATGTTCTTTGCAGGGTTGCGGTAGTTCTTGGCGAAGAGTTCGTCCTCCGCTGCACGCTGCTCCAAATACATCTGTATCGTTCTCTTGAAATGGTCTGTTCCTTTCATGTCGCTTGCTGTTTTATAGGTTATCGTTCTTGTAAAGTATCTCGCAGTCCTCCACCTCGGTGGGTAGTCCGAAGAGGGGGTAGTGGCTGAAATAGGTGTGTGTGCTGCCGTCCTCGTCCATGAGGGGCGAAACGATTTCCACCTGCCATTGGCTGACCCACTCATCCACCATTCTGATTTCCTCGTCCGTCAGTGCCGTTGTATCGCCATTGATGAGGTAGCACAAACTCCATGTGGGTATCTTCTCTGTTGTTCTGTTCATATCGCTGTTAGTTTATAGGGGTTATAACATTTGCTTGATAATCTCTCTGAGGTACTGCGGATTTACCTCGTTGAAAAGGAACTCCACGAAGTCCTGCCGTGTCTCCTTGTTCAGTTCGTGGTACAATTCGCTGAACGTGCTGTGGTTGCCGTTGATGTAGGTTTCCACCATGTACTCGAAGATGTTGTCCACCTCGTAGTATCTGCACTGCTGCGCTGCCGTCTTGCTTGTTCTCTTTGCCATTGCCGTAGGGTGTTAAAGGGTGAGTAACCAAAGGAGAAGGCCGAAGAAGGTGATGAGGGAGAGCATGAGCACTATCACGCTTATCACCACTCGGAACACTCCGTTCACAATCTCTCTGATGACGCTCCAAAGGATGCCGATGAGCCAAAGGAATGCCTGCACGATGAGGGTGCATATCGCCACCGTCATGTAGTGTGCCGTCTGTCTGATGTCCATTGCCACTGTCATTGTCTGTTGCCGTTTTGAAGTTCCACAATGTTGTCTATCCTGCCGTAAATCACGTTTCGGAGTGCCGTCTTGTCCGCTGCCTGATACTCGCTCCACCTTCCGTATTGGCATACGAGATAGGGGCGCAGCACATCGTAGAAGTCGAATTTCCACCCCATGAGGGGTATTGCGGTCGTGAAGTAGGTGTTGAAGTTCACGTTGTGCGTGAGCCAATCCTTCTCCTCTCGGTTCATCTTGCCTCCGTTGTTGAGTTTGTGGCGGAGTCTGTAAACCTTGCTGTCTTGAAGGGTGTCCAGTTCTGGAACTTCCCACTCGACGAATTTTGTTGCCATATCCGTTCTGTTTTTATTTTTTTATATGCGGATCCAAGAGCTGAGGGAGTTGAGTTTCAAAACTTCTTATCTGCCTCTCGGTTATCCGACATTTTTTTTATGCGTCTTCCTGTCGCATCGGTCGTTTTCGTTTCGGTTGCCCCATCAAGGTAGGGATTCGGAAATGCAAGGTTTTTCGGGAAAAATACTACCCGTAGGGCTGGAGATTTTTCTCGTAAAACAGGAGGCTTGACCTTGCTTTTCCGGCAAATCCCGGAGTTACCTTTGCAGCCGAACGAGAATGACCACCTGATGCGCCGTCTGGAAGTCGCAAAATGGAGGTAAGCGTAACAAGAGGCAGATTGAATGGAACATCTCCTAAATGCGGAAACTGCATGAGAAAAGAAAATGTCCTCTAACTTGGAGGCTCGCTTGAAAGCGTGAACAAGCCGAAACTCCACAAAAGAAGTATGCCCGTATATGCCTATCCGACTTGCTCGGACAGACACATACGGACATTCTTCTCCGGCTTCGGCGGTACGGACAACCTTTTGTGGCTCACTCGTGAGCGGCAAGTGGTTGGCTGCACCTATCCATGTTCCGCTTTCAACAAAATGAAAAAGTGACAGAGGGAACAGACTGAAAGCGTGAAAAGCCGAAGCCCCACAAGAGAAGTGTGTCCGTATATGCCTATCCGACTTGTTCGGACAGACACATACGGACATTCTTCTTCGGCCTCGGCGGTACGGACAACCTTTTATGGCTCACCTGTGAGCGGCAAGTGGTTGGCTGTACCTATCTCAGTTCCGCTTTCATCAATGAACAAAAGGCGCAAGTGGTAAAGGCGGCTGTGCCGTAAGAAAGAGAATCCGCACATCCATCGTCAAACCCTCGGTTTGATGCGGATATGCGGACTTTCTTTCAGCCATGCCGCCAGTGCCGATGACCTCCCTTACCTCGTAAGGGTGAATCATCAGCACGGTTTCACCTGCGCCAACTGAACAACGAAAAAAGAAAACGGCAAGATCCCGTAAAAGCACCTATTTTGCATAGCCATGAAAGGGTTGTCCGCTTGCCGATTGTCTAAACGAGAGTTTAGGCTTCAAAAGCTGACATTCCT
>UMGK01013422.1_pt1 | contig 12408 bp, 7 predicted proteins | sample 1965251 | NCBI WGS metagenome assembly UMGK01 (sample SAMEA4836070, study PRJEB28245) | human gut metagenome | biome: gut microbiome; material: fecal sample | place: Denmark | collected 2008 | reverse complement strand
TATCCTTGCTCTTGGATTGCAATTCCGCCAAAGCGGTTTGCTGCGTTTGAAGGTCAGATTTCTTGGCCTCATTGGCTGAGGCCAATTCCTGATTCTTTACTTCCAGTTCATCCTTTTCCTTGGTTAAAGCATTGATGTCATTCGTCAGAGCCTCATTCTTCACCAGGAAATCGACATATTTCGTCTTTTCTTCCGTAAATTCGCCACGGAGGCCGTTCAGGTTCTTGTAGCGGGAAGCACATTCCCTACGCTCCTTGGTTAGAGCTTCCTCGTTATCAAGATAATACATGGCTCCTCCGAGAAGAGCAATGACCAAGGCTGCTATTGATACTTTGACCCACATAGGAAATTATAGAGATGAGAAGGTTCCTGTTACTTTTGTGAGATTGGCATGAACATTTTCAGATTTCAATATCAAAATGACATCCTCATTGTTTTCTTGATATTTTTTTCAGGCAAGCTCCGTAACGGGAGTGTGCAAGAACCGTTTTATCAACATTTTAAAACAATTACTCTCTATTTTCTTTTCAAATGGGAACTCATCTTCTAGTCTTTCTGAACCGTGAGTTACCAGGTCTTTGCCAGAAAATACCGTCCTCTGACATTCGATGACGTCCTTGGACAGGATCATGTTGTCCGGACGTTGAAAAACGCCATTGAGCACAACCGTCTCGCCCATGCCTATCTCTTTGTAGGTCCCCGTGGAACGGGAAAGACATCAACCGCAAGAATTTTTGCGAAAGCTCTAAACTGCAGCGGTGGGCCCAAAGTGGATTTTGACCCGCATGAAGATATATGTGAAGAAATTGCGGAAGGGCGGAGCCTGGATGTTCTTGAAATAGACGGAGCATCCAACCGCGGCATTGATCACATCCGGGATCTCAGGGACAACGTACGGTTCGCTCCGAGCAGAGGAAATTTCCGTATCGTCTATATAGATGAAGTGCACATGCTCACTAAGGAATCCTTCAACGCCCTGCTCAAAACGCTGGAAGAACCGCCACCTCATGTCAAATTTATTTTCGCAACCACGGAACCCCACAAAATACTGCCAACCATTCTATCGCGATGCCAGCGCTTCGACCTGCGCCCCATCCCTTCTGAAATCATTGCAGAACACCTGCTCCATATCGCTTCTGCAGAGGGAGTAAGTTTGAGCAGGGAAGCAGCCTTTGCTGTCGCCAAAGTGGCGGATGGAGGTATGCGGGATGCACAATCCATGCTGGACCAGCTTGTTTCCTTCTGTGGAGATCATATTGAAGAACAGCAGGTACTCCACATTTTCGGCATTACTTCCCGGGAGACCGTGGCCCATGCTCTGGCGCTTATTTTGAACAAGGAACTTCCCTCTCTCCTGCATCTTCTGCATGAACAGGCGGAAGCAGGAAGAGACATGAGCCAGTTCCTTTCCGAAATTATCTCCGCCGTGCGTGAAATTCTGGTCTCTAAAGTAGATCCAGAAGCCAGCTTTGATTCTCTCCCGGAATCCTCCAAGGAGGAACTCGCCGAATTGGTCAAACGCACCCATACGGACAAAATCCTGCGTTTGGTGGAAGTTCTGGCGGAAACGGAAGATAAAATGCGCTGGTCCACCAATAAAAGGCTTCATCTGGAAATGGGCCTGATTAAAGCCATTCATACTCTGGCTGAGGCCAGCATCAGCGATATTATCATGGCGTTGGAAGGTGCTCCGCTAGCCACCGCGGCACCGGCCTCTTCTTCAGATCTTGCTTCACAGCAGGAACCAAGTACATTTATTTCCTCCGCCACGGCACCCACTCCGGCCCCCCGGCAAAACATCCAGTCTCCTGTTGCTGCAACAAACCCAACCCCAGCTACGGAAGAACATTTGATGGATCCGATTCCAGATTTTTCTGTGTCCTCCCCTGCTTCATCTCCCGCAGTACAGAAAATTCAGAGCACTGACGCTCAAGCTTCTCCCCATCCTACGCAGGAAGCCGAACCACAACAGGAAACTCTTACACCCGCTGCCCCCCCCACCTCTCTTGCCGTTGCAGAGGAAGAATTTCCCTACTCCGCCACTAAATTGCGGACAAAAACCGTACCTGCCTCCGAAGAAATCACCCAGCATCCAGACTCCGATGCCTCCGATGTGTCGAAATTTCCTACGGATTCTCCAGAGCCTACTTTTATGGATCCAGAGGAAAATCTTCCTCTGGAAAGACGAACTAACAGTTTCTTTGACAATCTATTCGATACTCCAAGCACATCATCCCAAACCCAGGCACCCGTAGAAAAAGAGGAACCGGCAGTTCTGTCCCAACAATCAGGAAGAACAATCACGAAAGAAGACTGGAAAACGGTGTTGGAACACATGTCCGCCAAATTCCCTCTTCAAGCGGACTTTCTAGCCAACAGCGTTTTTTCCGGTTATGATGGTGTAGCAGTCGCCATTTCTTTTCATCCTTCTGACCGTCAGGGGATGGACAGTCTTGGAACCGGCCCTCTGCGAACAGCTTTGGAAGCTGCTCTTTCCCAATATATTGGAACCTCTGTTACTATTTCTATCCGTCAGGATTTCTCCATTCCCGAACCCGTGCAGGAAGAACTAGCTCCTCTGCCTGCACCACCTCCTTCCGCATCCACCATTCCTGCACCTAAACCTCATACCCCGCAGAAAAAAACCGCAGAGCCTGTCCAGGAAGCTTCCAAAGAGGAAAATGAAGATAACTCTTACTACACGGATCCGCTGATTGATGCTGCTATGGAGATTTTCCGGGCTCGTATCATTTCCCAATAGTCAACTCATCCACCCAGACACAACGACCATGAACATAATGAAAATGATGAAACAGGTCCAGCAAATGCAGGCAGGGCTTGCGGCCGCTCAAGAAAAACTCGCCTCCCAAACCGTTACAACGGAAGGAGCTGGAGGAAAATTGAAAGTTACCGCCACCTGTGACGGCAACCTCACGGAACTGGTCATTGATCCTTCCATCATTGACCCGTCCGATTCAGAATTTCTCCAGGAGCTTCTCCTTCAAACCATCAATGCAGCTATTGCCAAAGGTAAGGAAACAGCCGCGGCGGAAATGAAAAAGCTGACAGGAGGCCTGGATCTCCCTCCAGGCATGGGCTTCTAATCTGTCACCACAGTGCATCGGCTCAGAAGACGCAAACATCTGGCAGAACCTCTGCCAACGCTATCCGGAGTCAACCACTTGGGAATAGCGCTGGGTGGCGTCTCTCTGTGCCTGTGGGTCATCGTCGTCACTATTTTCTGGACCGGTTCAGACACGATGGCTTTTGCAACGTCACTGCCCATATGGGCTTGCTGTCTCATTTTCTCCTTTCCGGCGCTCATTGCATGGCTGGTCTTCGGTTCCCGGATCGGTCTGCTTGGCATTATCGTCTGGGTTGCGTACGGCATCGTCATTACAGACTTTCTCCCGCCCATTGCCAGAACTGGAATGGAATACTACAAAATGCCGCCATCTCCGGATGCCAGGCAAATAAGGGTTCTTACCTTGTACGAGGGCTGCGAGGACCCCCCTCCCATTGAACAAATATCCAAACTCCGTGCAGATGTCATTTTCGTCCAAGGCTGCAGCAACTATAACCGAACACTCAAATTTGCCTACAGTATTTTCGGTAGAACCTCTTATATCAAGCAAATAGGAAGTTGCGCGATCATTGTAAGGCACGGTCAGATTGGTCCAGCCCAGAGCATCACGGACACAGCCGGTTTGATTGTAGACTGGATACCGGAAAATTCCTCCTTGGCGATTCGGCTCATCAACATCAGTCTGGAACCTTTTGAACATCGCTTCGACCTGTACTCCCCCGCCTGCTGGAAATATTTCCATACACTCCGCTTCATTCACCGTAAACAACTTCAATACCTGTTTGATACCCTGAGGGAAGTAGGAACCCAGCATGGAGAACTTCCCATTATCATGGCCGGGAACTTCAGCGCCGCCCCTCAATCCCCAATTTTCTCCAAACTCAGTTCCGACTTTCAGGATTGCTTCAAACTGAAAGGTGCCGGTTACGGAGCTACGCAACCTGTCAATTTCCCTCTATTACGCCTAGACCGAGTTTTTTGCACGCCGCCGCTCAAACCTGAAAGAGCCAGTACTGTGCTGATACCGGATACTATCCGCCGTTCTATCGTAGCAGACATTGCAATTCCCTGATCTATACTCCTTACAGCACGGCAACGCCGTTCCTCCTCAGGAAAAATCTTGCCTGTAAAAAGCAAAGATTTCCGGCATCTACAACGTCTTTAATGCACGAGAAATAGCAGGAAAAAGCTGTTTCTTTCGGCTTACCACATCAGTAGCGGAAAACAAATTAGGGCCAAGCCGCTCGTACTCGATATTTTCCAGAGCTTCTTCATCCCCGACGGCCAGCAACATGGAATCGTGAGTAACGATATCCGTAACCAAAAGGCAAGCAAGCTTCAGCCCCTCTTTCTCCACCAGCTTCCGAAGTTCCCTCACTAAACCTTCCTGGACATCTTCCAAGCCAAACATACCAATTTCCTCAATCTGGGAAATACTGATCTTATGCCCGTACTCAGTAAAAGTCTTCCTGTCCGCCTGAATAATAACGGAAGGTTCAGTTTTGGAACGCAACAGAGAACCGGTGGCAAAAAACTCCTCTGTAAACTTCTTGGCATCTATTTTGGCAATCCCTGTCAGCCATTCCAACATTTCCCTATCTGCCCGAGCCGCCGTAGGAGATGTCAAATTCAGGGTATCTGAAAGAATCCCCGCGCACAGGCAGACCGCTACAGCCTGGGAGGGTTCCACATTACGATGGTAAAATCTGCGTGCCACCAAGGTGGATGTGGATCCTACGGGTTCATTCAGAAAACGGATTGGATCCCGTGTAGAAAGCTGGGTACCCAAACGGTGGTGATCCATCACCTCCACAATCTCCGCCTCCTCCACCCCCTTGACGGCCTGAGAAAATTCATTGTGATCCACTAAAGCCACACGTGTACGGGGCGGATCCACCAAATCCGTCTTACTCAGTACACCAATTATTTTGTTCGTCTTGATACTCATCACAGGGAACAATGCCTGCTTGCGCTTTACGGCAGCCTGCCTCAACTCGGGCAGCGGCATATTCTCCGGAAAAACGGTGTAATCCTTCTGAACCTGCTCCCTCACCTTCCGGGAACAACGGATCAACTGGCCAACACTGGCCGTATCCCAGGGAGTACTCAAAATACATGTTCCCGTCGTCTGGGCCGTCTCAATAATGTCCAAGGAAGGGAAAGCACCGGACGTGGTCACCAAAGCGCGTACGCCATGTTCCACTGCATATAGCTGCACATTCGGACGGTCCCCACAAATAACAATCAGATCCCGGATAATCCCTTTTCTCCTGTAATTTGCGAGCCTTGTTCGAACGCTGGGTTCACTGGAAGCACCCACCAGCAGAATATTCTGCGTTTCTTCCTCACTTAAGGATTCCCCGGTCAGACATTTTCCGTCAATGGTGGTGGCGATATTGCTCAGGCTGGAAAAGACGGAGCGCACATTCATCTCCGTCATATTCAGAGGCATGAGCAGGCTCAACAAATCAAAATAACGCAATAGGCCATGAAGGTTGTAATCAGCGTCAATAACCGGTATGGTTTGAAGGGAATTTTCCGTCATCCTTCGATACGCCGTCAGGAATGTATCGTCCGGACTTACGCTAATCACATCACGACGACAGATTGTCCCGGCGGTGGGCGTCACGTCATGAATCAGTATCGGCTCCGGCACTCCTGCCTTTTCCAATACCCAGGATGTTCTCAGCGTCATTTCCCCACATCTGGCGGCAACCGCACCAGGTTCGCCATGAGTTCTTAAAAACTCCGCATTCCCTATGGCTGAACAAATAGCATCCGTATCCGGATTCTGGTGGCCGATCACATAAACGGGCCTATTCTCTGTCTTCTCCGGAAGCATCTTTATATTTCCTTGTACAGGTTAATCTATATTCAGCCTGACGGGCACCACCACCTTGGAAGCAATGGGCACACCGTCCTTTTCCGCCGGATAAAAAGTCCAATTCTCTCTCACCCAACGCATAAAAAGGCGGTCCAATTCCGCATTTCCCGTTGACTGAAGAAGATTGACGGATGAAGGTTCCCCATGGGAATTTACTCCAACCACTACTTTCACCACGGCATTCACCTTCCCGACTTTAGAAGAATTGACGGAATTGGGCAAGGACGGAGCATGTTTATAACGCACCTTTTTATCAGGAGAAATATTCTGATCCGGTTCCGGATGCCCCGGCAGGGATACCGACGGGTGCTTCACAGGCTGCCTTCGCTTTACTTCATTCATGGAAATCCGCATGGCGGCGAGCTCCTCCGGCAAGAGTTCGGAAGGATTTTCATCCAAAAGAAGATCCTTCATTTCGGAACAATCTTCATTTTCCGGCAGCTTCATCGCCAATAAGTCTTCATCTGACGCAATCTCCGGAACAGGGCTGACTGTGGAAGGAGCAGCAACCGGAACAACAGATGTAGGCTGAACTTCTTCCATCTCCTGAGAAACTTCTTCGGACGGGGACACAAACGTCATTTCCACTTCCCCACCCTGGACGGAGGGAAACCACATATCCTGCAAATGTATGGCTACAAGCACAGCACACAAAGCCACCTGAACACCCACTGTCACTGCCACCGCAATCAACATTGCGGATCTGGAAGTGGAATGGGGAGTGAATTTTACAATTCCGGGCTTTTCATCCATAAAAAACGGGCAGGGAATGGGGATGCACCTGTTCAATATATCAGCCCCCTCCCTTTGACAAGCTCATGCACAGCCATAAGCAGGCCGTTATCATTTTGTTATTTGCAAAAAATACATGAACATCAATAATTCAATGCCTCTCGAATGCGCTGAGCAAATCCGGCGGCCTTCTCAGCAAAACCCAATTCCGGATTCTGGTACATGATTCCTCGAGAGACATTAATCAGGGGAGGCGCCACATGACCGGAACCACTCAGGCAGGAAAGATCACCGCCTTGAGCACCCAGGCCGGGAATGAGCAAAGGAGCATCCGGAATACGCTCCAGAATACTGGAATCTGCATTGGTCAAACCAACCACCATGCCTACGGAAGTTTTACAGCCTTCCCGGACAGAACGGAGCACCATGTCTCCCACCAGTTCAAAAACCCTGCGGCCCCCTGCCAGTTCCTGCCGTTCCACATCCGCAGAACCGGGATTGGAAGTAACTGCCAGCAGATAAACACCTTTACCTTCATAATTCAGAAAAGGCTCCAGCGTATCATATCCCATAAAAGGACTCAACGTCACAGCGTCCACACCCAGGCGTTCAAAGTAAGCATGAGCGTAATACTTCTGAGTCTCTCCAATATCTCCACGCTTAGCATCCAGCACCACCGGAACATCCTTAGGCATATCCGGAAGCAAATCCTCAAGTATTTCCAGACCGCGCAACCCCATGGCTTCAAAATAGGCAATATTCGGCTTAAACGCTGCCGCATATGGAGCGGTTTCCTCCACAACCTTCCGCAACAGCGCAGGAATCGCCTCCAAATCATCCATGCCGGGGCGAGGATCCAATCCGACACACAAGGCGGAACCGGTCTCTTTAATGCGGGCGGCAAGTTTATCCGTAAAAGATTGGCTCATGCCGCCCATTAAACCACGGCCGTCACAAGCACGCAAGTCTCAAGCAGAAGGAACGCCGAAAGCAGAGAAAAACAGATACGACTTTTCCACCACTCCCGCAAATGCTATATTATGAACTGTATGGCATCTACGTCCCCCCAATCTTCCAGCCCTCTCCCCTCCTGCTTGGAAAAACCGCTGCCTCTGGATGGATTCCAAGGTACTCCGGATGAAGTAGAACAGCAATGGTACGATCAAGTTTATCTGGGTTCCGGAGACAGAATGAAGCAGCTTACCTGGAGAGCCGTCATCGTAGGCATGCTTCTAGGCTCCATCCTTTCCCTCACTAATCTGTACGCCAACCTCAAAATGGGATGGTCCTTTGGGGTGGCTCTGACGGCAGGAATTATCTCTTTTGCCCTCTGGAACGCCTTTGTGCGCCTGGGCATTTCCAAATCCCCCATGACTATTCTGGAAAATACATGCATGCAGTCCGCTGCCAGTTCTGCAGGCTATTCTACAGGGGGAACCCTCACCTCTGCCGTAGCCGCCCTGCTCCTGCTGACAGGACAGCACATGCCTCTTGGCACTACCTTCGCCTGGATATTTTTCATTGCCGTACTGGGTGTCACCATGGCCATTCCGATGAAACGCCAGATGATCAACATTGAACAAATAAGGTTCCCAGACAGTATTGCTACGGCGGAAACCCTCAAAGTTCTCTATTCTGAAGGCAAAAAGGCGGCGGGACAGGCCAAAGCCCTTCTTTATTCTGCCCTTTCCGCCGCCGCTAATGCCATCGCCATGGCTGCAGGAGGAGAACGATGGCTTGGAACGGTCCAGCAACATATCCTCGGCAACTGGTACCAGCGTACTATCTTCTTCAAATGGGATCTCATGTTCGTGGGTGCGGGAGCTCTGGTAGGCATGAAAACATCCCTCAGTCTCTTCATCGGAGGAACCGTTTGCTGGGCTCTTTACGTTCCGTGGCTGGAAAGCCAGAAATTGCTTCCCGCGGGAGCAGGTTATCGGGAGAGCGTAAGCTGGACCCTGTGGGGAGGAACCGCCTGCATGGTCGTCGCCAGCATTGTGGCTTTCCTATTCCAATGGAAAAGCATTGTTCGTTCCTTTTCTTCCCTGGGTGCCATGTTTTCCCCGAGTAAAAAACGAAAACTGACAGATGTGGAAAAAATAGAAACGCCCATGAGCTGGTTTCTGACAGGCCAGCTTATCTCTCTGGGAGCTCTCGGCTATCTGGCTCATACATCATTTAACGTTCCGTACTGGATGAGCTGCATCGCGGTAGTCATATCCTTTTTCCTGGCGCTGGTCGTCTGCCGAATCACCGGAGAAGCCAATATTACACCCACCGGAGCCATGGGAAAAGTTACACAGCTCATCTTCGGAGGGATTGCACCCGGGCACGTAACAGCCAACCTGATGGCGGCCAATATCACTTCAGGAGCGTCCAGTTCCTCGGCAGACCTGCTCGTAGACCTCAAAGTAGGCTACCTGCTGGGAGCTAACCCCCGCAAACAATTCATCGCCCAGTTTTCCGGAATTTTTCTGGGAACCCTCGTCTCCGTGCTGGCCTTCCGCTCCATGGTTCCGGATGCGAACGCTCTCCAGGCTTTCAATGCTCCGGGAGCCAGAACATGGGCGGCCACGGCGGAAGCACTGGGCATGGGGTTCAGCCATTTGCACAGCATCAAGGTGCTTTCCATCATTGCAGGCGGTATTCTCGGACTCATTCTGGTGCTTATTCCCCGCTATATTCCCCGGACAGGAAAATGGCTCCCCACCCCCATCGGCTTCGGCCTGGCCTGGGCCATCCAGTGGAACGACTCCTTCCTCTTCTTTACAGGAGCTGTGCTCGGCTGGGCTGCGGACCATCTTTTCAAGGCCAAATCACGGGAATATAAAGTCCCCACCGCCTCCGGCATCATTGCAGGCGCAGCCCTCACGGGAATGACCATTCTGATGTTCAGCATTTACCAGGCAGCCCTCTGAACGAAAAGACTATATCCAAAAAAAATCCATCTCTACAAAAGGTCCTGTACAGCTCATCTTTTGGAACCGGAGCATAAATTGGGGCAGTACAATAAGAATATCGACAAACGGATTGCGAATCCGAGGTCAATATTTACTTTTAAAGAGAATAGCTTGTGTAGGCTGACAATTCCGCTTCGGGAAGCAGGAATTTTCTGAGGACGGAATTTTTGCTATGTGACGGAGTAAGGAAAATCTAGAACCGGTATTTACCGTTAGGTCATGATTTTTTCTCGGATAATACTGATAATGAGACAAAAAAAGACCATTACTAATCGTTTTTGCATCTAAAATTTTTTAAATAACTTGAATATTTCTTTATAAGATCAATATATTTCATGTTATTCAAAAAAATATTAGAAATCTGATAGATTTTTCCGGTGCATATCAATGTATCAAGTTATATTTCCAGCCAAAAAATGAAACCCATTATTTCTGTTATCTTCATTTTTTATCGCTGGGAACCGCCCAAGCAGCCACCATACTCTCCACCACGAACACTAACACCGCCAACAACGCAGGTAACAACTACTTTGGTTCTGCGCCCCTTCCTGTCCACTTCTCAATCCACCAGTTTTTTCAACACCATTTCTCCTTTGGAAGCGCCCTGAGAAACACCGCTTACTTCTGCCTTCAGGATATAGGAATCAAGGTTGGTTCTGTACTTCTTCAATTCCAGTCTGTAAATATTATCCTTATTTTCCACGCCAGTTCTGCCCTCATGAACATCGGAAGCCACCTCCCTGTTACCCTCGTATAATCTGACAGAATGGATTTTCAAGGCGCTGGGGCCATTCTTCCACTGGAAAGTAGCAGTATATGTGCCAGAAGCAGTCACCTGATCCGTCACATCAAACTGCAACGGAGAACCTTGCTGGAGTTCCCATGGACTGCCCGAGGAATGCTTTTCTTCCGCACTCAGGGCGTCCAACATTTCCCGGTGGGTATTCATCACACGATTAGCAACGGCCAAAGTATCCCCCGCCGGTTTGGCAGAATATATTTTCCCATTTCCAGCAAAGGCCAGCTCATCCCGAACCATCTTATCCATAAATGTGGCATGGGCGGCATCACGCGTCTTCTTTCCGGTCAGGACATCCATCTGAAATTCAAAAAAATTCTTCCACCGAGGCAAATAAAAATCGGAAACAAGCCCGGCCCACTGACGATTGGAATAATCATTCAGAGACCGGGGAACCTGATCAATCCACGTAGTGATAAGCATCTTCGCAGACTTGTCCATCAAGGCTTTTTCCTGCCGGGAATCACCCCAATCCAAAGCTCTTTTCTGCCAAGTTCCTAATAGGAACTGGCTATCCGTCGCCAAAAGGGCATCCATATCTGAAATCAGAGACAGGAAACGCTTTACCTGCTTCCTGTACACAGCCAAATCTCCGGAATCAAAAGCACTCCTGACCTGTTGAAGCTGGTAAAAAGCAGCGTCCGCAAGAGCCTGACGCACAACATCCACCAAATCATAACGAAACGTCTCCTTTTTCACCAAATTCGGCTGATCATTCGCGGCCTTCAGATAACCGCGCGCCGCCTTTACAATATCGCCCAGGTGATAATATCGCTCCCCGCTGGACCATGTAGATGCCTTTCGAACATTCCAGGACGGGCGGGCGCAAATAATAGACTCCGTACACCCTTCCTGAGAACGAACGGGGTTATAGATGGAGGAAGACAGAACTTCCAACGCCTTCACGACAGCCTTTGGTGCGGAACCGTAACGCTGGCGCGCGTACTTTCCAAGCCACTCCCGGACGGAAATATCCTCCCTAGTCCACAAACGGTCGCTGAACAGGGCGTAATGAAGGGGGTTCGTCTCAAGCCCTTCGGACAAAGTTCCCATGCCCACCAGCCCCTTATCCTTATAGCCGGACAACTCGCTTCCAAGCCGGGACAGAAGGGGAACCCCCCCGTACATTCCCGTATTGCCTCCAAAGTTCGCCAGTTCGCACCAGACCCACGGAATACCATTAAAAGTCCTTAAATTCTTTCCCCCGTTAGCCATATCCTTGGTAAGCTGCAATACAAGCGCACGCTCCGGATCCAACCCGGACAACAACTCTCGGGTAGGATTTCCACCCCAGGCCTGAATCACCCAGAAAGCCCCCGGAGAAGCCTTTTGCATGGCTTTCTGCACTGCCTGTGCCGCCTGCGTTACGTCAATATCCCCCTTCCGCCCCCCCTCATGAAACAAATCCCCGCCAAACATCTTTCCGGGAATGCCGTATATCTTGCGGAGAGCCTTGTACCAGTCCGCGGCCAGTTTGGGAAAAGCCTCGCAAGTGGGATCCACCACCCACGGCCTCCTGAAATTAACCCATTCCCCCTGAGGAATAAGCTTCAATCCGTCTATCCGGACATTTTCCTGAAAGTCAGAAGGAACAAATCCCACATACCCCTGAAGTACAGGTGTCATCCCCAACTGTTCCATACGGGAGACAATGCGCCTTCCCATCTGGGCCATTTTATTTATCTGTTGCTGGCTCAGCGGACCACCGTGGCCTTCCAGATTTCCCATATTCCACCACGCGGCAAATGCCGGATTAGGGATAAAACGAAGAGCTTTTTCCCGGGGATACCCCAAGCCTGTCAGAAAATCTTCCCATGTTTTTTCCAAACCCGCCGTTACCAGCGCATGCGTAAACCCATTCAACGCCAGAAAATCAATCTCCCGCTGCCATCTGTTCCAATCCCAAAAAGCCGCCGTATAAGAAAGGGTGCAGTAATTATAGGCAAAA
>UMGK01052064.1_pt1 | contig 12448 bp, 7 predicted proteins | sample 1965251 | NCBI WGS metagenome assembly UMGK01 (sample SAMEA4836070, study PRJEB28245) | human gut metagenome | biome: gut microbiome; material: fecal sample | place: Denmark | collected 2008 | reverse complement strand
GGGCATAGACAGTGGCAGCCCCCAGTCCAGCAGGCAGCCGAACAGCAGGTCAAGATCAGTGCGGTCATCCTTGATATTGGATTCCAGACCGGCAAGCAAGCCCTGGTCGTAATCATCAGGTGCATAGTAGACATCCTTCATATTGGTGTCATCCAGTTTGAGAACGCGGAAGCCAACGTCAAGATCAGCAGTTGTCAATGGGCTTTCGGACTTGATCTTTTCACCGGCACGGCGGATGCGTTCCTTTGCGAGTTCTGTCAGAAGATGTGGATGTTCCATTTCATCGAGGACGGAAACAGCGTTTTCGGCAACCCTCTTTGCATTAGCAGAAGAACTATTCACAAGCGGATCAATATTTTCAGGAAGTTGCACAAGAATAAACTTGTTTTTACCTCCTTCAAGATTAGAACGCATGACAGCCTCCGCCGTTGTCCCTGATCCGCTAAAGAAGTCCAGTACAATGTCATTCTCACCAAGTCCAAATCCTAAAAGGAATCGAATTAGTTCAACTGGTTTCGGATTAGAGAAAACATCCTTTTTGAAGTAGTCATAAACATCACTTGCGCCTGTACTTGTAGTACCACGGTCATCGATCACAGTTTCTGTTGTAAAAATACTACGCGGCGTCTTCCCAAGCGGTATTCTTTGCTTAAACTGGACTGACCACTTTTCTCCAATTTTTATAATTCTTATTTCTCCTGCTGCAATGTCAGAATCAAATCTTGCTTTTGAACGCAACCAGCTAATTGCATTTCCGTCTTCATCATATTCTAAGACTGTTCCGTCCGGGCATGTAATAGGATAGTATTGCTTGCCAGCTTTTCTCTTGAATGTATCCCAGAAAAAGCGCCCAATATTATCTTCTTCTTTGTACCTTTTGATGTAGTCGTCGGAATATGATTCATAGAACTCTCCGAGCAGTGCTATATTCTTTGCGTAAGTAAGGATATATTCATGCTCAATAGCTATGTGCGTAGAATCATTGCCGCCTCCTTTTTTATTTTGCCATATTAGTTGTGCGACAAAGTTTGCCGCTCCAAAAACTTCATCACAAATATTTTTGAGATTTTTTACTTCGCTGTCGTCAATAGAAATAAAAATCACGCCATCATCTGTTAGGAGATTCTTAGCAAGATGCAGTCTGGAATAGATCATGCTGCACCAGTCAGAATGAAAGCGCCCGTTGGTATCGGTGTTCTTGAACAGACGGTCACCGTCCTCGTCGTACATTCCCATCTGCTGGTTTTCTTGTTCCTGTGAGTGCATGAAATCGTCGGCATAGATGAAGTCGTTGCCTGTATTGTACGGCGGATCAATATAGATCATCTTGACTTTGCCGAGATAGCTCTCCTGCAAGAGCTTCAACACTTCCAGATTGTCGCCTTCAATATAGAGGTTCTCGGTGGTGTCCCAGTCTTTGCTTTCCTCTTTGCAAGGACGCAGCGTCTTGCGAATGGGTTGGTTTGCCTCTACAATAGCAGCCTTCTTTCCCACCCATGTAAACTCATACCGCTCATTGCCCTCCACCACATCAGGCGAAAGCATCTGCTTCAACAGCTCAAAGTTGATTGCCCGCTTGTACACCTTCTTTTCCGGCGTGCTGTGTTCTTCATCCAGCACCTCTGTGACGCAGTTTGGGAACAGTGCGGCAATGCGGTCTACATTCTGTGCCGTCATATCCGGCGATTCCATTCTCATCTTATCCATTCAGTTTTTCCTCCTCTTACACTTTCTTGACACGCAGCTTTAAGAATTTTTGCGTTTTCTTTCTTTCTAAAGCAGGATCAAATTGAGTTTCTGTTTTTTCTTCCTTACTTGTGATATATCCAATCTTCTCCAAATATTCAGCCAGCAAGTAATGTTCTTGAGTCGCTGATAGAAGAACCTCATGGCGTTTTGTACGGTCTACAAGATCAGCATATTGTCCACCAAGTTCATTGAATTTTCGTGGGAGATCGTCAGCACCATATACATCGATATTTGTAAATAGAATTTCCGCTTTATTCTTCTGATCTACACAGTTCATTGCAATATCCACAATTTCTTTTGTAACCGGCAATTTTAATACAACCATTTTCGTGGCCACACCTGCTGTCATGTAGCTTTCGGCATATTCAATAAACAATTCATCTTTATATTCCTTCTGAATGCTTTCACTAAGCATGAGGCTTTCAAACAAACTATCAGATATAGGAATACTGTTTTTTGTCGCCATAAAATCAGCCTGATTCTGCGTTATGAAAGCTACACCGAGAGCAGGTGAGATTGCCGTAACATCTGTGTATCGGTTAGCGGAGAATGCAAAATATCTGCAATCGATCATGACCTGTAATGTGAATGGATCTATCGCCGAAATATCCATATCAAAGTCATTCATCTTCAGCACAGGGATGAGCTTTCTTTGAACTTCTTCGTCGAATTTGGAACTTATGAATTTCCTTATAAACGCATCGCTTACAACCGTAGTATCGGCCTTTTTCAATACATCGACCTGAGCGGATACATATTTTTTCAGCGTATCTGTAAGGCTGTAAATCTTCCAATACTCAATGATATTATTCCAATCAGGCTCAATAATATTTTCCTTCAGAAGCTCATCCCAAATAGCACTCCATTGTTCTTTATTTTTTCGAGCCAAATCACCTGCACAATCTTCAATATTACTTAGTGCAAATTGCTCCTGCCGAACGATCTGAACCTGCAATTCCGTCATACCATCCAAACGCCTGAGCAGGTCAATAATATCCTCTGCACTATCCTTCAAAGCTTCATTCGTCAAAACAATTTCACGAACATACAATTCGATGTTGTCTTGAACATACTGGAGCAAAGGCAAGTATTTTAGATCGATCAGTGTAGAATATGGACGAGTGGTCAAATTGCCAACCATGCTGCTATTTTTATACCCTACTATCGTTTGGATCATTTCTTGATTCAGAGCAAAAAATTTTCCATCGAAAACTGCATCTAAAATATTATTTGCAACATTTTCTATTAGCAAGCGAGTAAAGTGAACATTCAGGCACTGGATCACCGAAATGATTTTTTCATTTTCGCAAGATTCTAACCCCTGAAGGATGTCTTCATGCTGTTCAAAAAATGCCGTCATACTATCGTCTGCATTCAACTCCTCAATTACAGAAATTGGAGAAGTATTCATGATTTCGCATAGGTATTCCAGTTTGTGAGCATATGTCATTGTTGCATCTGCACTGATATGCGTCCACATTCCGGTCCACTTTTGGGACAACAATTGAATAAATTGTTTTCTTTGCTTGGTACAGCTGAAAAACTCATCAATAAAGTGCCAACTGATTTCTCTTTCATCAGATAACTGGTTAATAAAAGCACTTAGCTTTACTGATTCACCTTCTGATAGCAATTCTTCAAGTAAGGTAAAATTATAAATAGCCTTTTCCTCAAATTCATATTCTTGAAGTCTTTGAAGCACCATTGGCGTCTTAGTCAGCTGATAGTCAAATGCAAGTGGCTCTTGATTCTTCACCGAAAGAATAAAATTCATATCATCTTTAGTAATGCTTGCGCCTTTAAAGTAGTTAATATAACTGGCATACTCTTCGTCAATATAGGCTCTGCGCAAGAGGAATACAAGCAATTTGTTCCGTTTGACCTTTTCTGATAATACTTCCTCTGGTGAATAATCTTCCAACAGCTTAGCAAGTGAAAGACCCGAAAGATCATGCTGCTGCATTCTAAGTTCTTGCAATTTTTCCTGTATTTCCTGCAGCCCGATTTTCCTTATTCGATTGATTTCTTTCCACCGTTCAATGTAGGATTTGAGCGTTTCTTTATTTATTGATGTTTGACCAGAATATCCACTTCCATAATAATAATACATTTCGGTATAATTTTTGTTGAGTATTTTCACTAAATCAAATTTATCATCCATGATTTCACTTGCGGAAATTGCATCCCACCCAGCTCTCAAAGACTCTGGTGTTCCCAATTGCCCCATCAACTCACCAAACATTGCGAATTTAATTTCCCTCACCGATTTCATGCTGTCCGCTTTGTATCGCTCTACCGTGGTTTTATAGTCATCAATTTCTGCTTGCATTTCCTGTTTCTTGGCCGAAATAAACCTTTGTTTATCCTCAAAAGCTTGTTTAATAACGCCCGATTCGCTTTGTATATCTGCAAAATCACTCGGATGGACATTTTTAAAGATGGTCATTGCAAGCATTTGCTCATCCGACAATGAAAGTTCCTGCGTTGTCCTTAATGTATCTTTGTATATAACAAACTCATTATATATATTTTGCAGAACACGCATATCCGAAATATACGGAGAAACATCCAATACAAACCCCTGTGATATATTGTGCTCAATGGCTTTCCCTTTTGCCTCTTGAAGCCGCTGAAGAAGAATCTCCCCAGAGTTCGTCTCATTGATTACAGGAATGATAGGAATGATAAAATCAAAAAACTTGGTTCTATCTTCTTTTGAAAAAATATCATCTCTAACAGCATAAACAAAAACGATCGGCTTTCGTTTAATAGCGTCATCGTTATTAAGAAGGTTGTTCAGCTCTCTAAGGTGAACAAAAATCTTTGGATCGTCCAAACGATCCAGGTCTTCAAAAAACACGATTCTGTATCCAGTAGCTTCAAAGAAGTACATGATTTCATCAAGATTCTTATTGAAAACAGAATCCGATTCTTCTCTGCCGCTTTGAATGGTTGTATCACTGGGCAGCTTTACTTCTTTTATCCTGAATCTCGAAATCACTGTGCGATACAGATAAGCAATTATGCCAGATGTTACCGTGAAAAGTATTCCAATAAAAAAATATGTATTGATATAGGGCAGTTTTTTTCTTGAAAGGAAGTTACTTACCGTCTCAACAAAGGTACTAAACTTTTCTGGCACAAAAATATCAGACAGAATAGCCGTAAATATCATTACAGCCAAAACACCTACAAACACTGGAAGAAATTTTATTTTATGTATTTTTCTATATCGACTTTGCGGGATTTTACCTGGTTCTACTTTGTAAAAAAGCTGCTTTAAGATTCCCTTTTCAACCTCGTCAGCATCTACTTCAATTTTTTCTCCTGATTCATCATTTTCCAAAACCTTTCCCTTAAAGAATGTGGCCATAGAGATTTTAAGAGATTTGTTTCTGATGGTATTAGCACGAAAGGGAATGCCCTTGTTATTTTTTTCATCATCCTGCGCAAGAAAAGTTTCAATAACGCTGCTCTTGCCTGCACCATAAGGGCCTGTTAAAGCAATATTCTTAACTTTCTTATTTTGAAATGCCCAGTTAAGGGCTTCTATATATTTGTCGCCGTTTTCGATATTGTCAATTGGTGCCAAATCTCTGTATTCAAAATTCCCCACCAGTTTCACCTCTTTTTCTATCTGACCATCTTGGTTAAAAGATTTCTCAATTTCTTCAACTCCGCATTCATTTCCATCTGTTTATTCAGCTGCTTTTCTTTTCGTATCTTTGCCTGCAAGGCTTCGATCTGTTTTTGAAGCTTTGCTTTCTGCTCACTCCGCTGCACAGCTTCCTGCAAAGTCTCCTGCACGCCTTCTGTCTGCTCTAACACGGCACCCGCCAGCTGGCGAACAAAACTCTCATACACCGCATCCAGATTCAAGCCTTCCACTTTTAATGAAAGCTCATCTTCTGCCAGCCAATCCGTGTGATAGTAACGTTCCACCTTGAAAGCATTATTTCCAGCAGTCGCTTCTTTGTATCCGATCCAGGCCTGATACTTGCCGCCATATTCCATCAGGAATAAAATGTGATACGGGATTTCACGGTCAATTTGTCGCAGTATCGCTTCATTCACAGTTTGCGTGTTCCACCTGATTTCAAACACTTCAATTTCAGTCACCATTTGCCCCGCTGCCAGATTCATCGTAGACGCAGCAATCTTATTACGCCAATATATAATCCGAATATCATCAATAACCCTCTTTTTCAAAGCAGGTGTAATGGTAAGGTTCTCATAGAACTTCTGCTTGGGCAAGCGCTTGTTAAATTCTGTCGACTTAGGAAGTCCTAACAAAATAAATTCCTCCTTTACTTCACGACCAGGAAGCAGATCAGCTCAAAGTCACTCAGTCCGGAAATATCCGACATCAGAGCCGATGTACCACCAGGCGAGAACAAGCTGTCAATATCGCTTTCTTCTTTAGTATCTATAATAGAATCAATGGCCATGCTCAAAAGTTCCGACATCTCTGCCATATTCCGGCCATCATCTGTTTCTTCATTGAACTTTGTATAAACTTCTTTGATTGGTTCCGACTTACCACGGCAGAGAAGCCGCACATCATCCAAAAGCTGCTTGGGATTCAGGTAATCGCAGATCACATCTTCATCCCGACCGATATAAACCATGTAAAACGGATGGATGCGGTTCTGATTGTCTATATTCACGCTATTGTTTACATTCCGCAACACGAAGATCACACCTTCCGGCAGTTCCTCCATTGCCGACACCACAGCATGAAGACCGCGTGGCTTTCGTTCCATGTCTGGATGTGTTTTCAGGTATTCCAGCAGATCGAGGCGGAATTCATTCAGCCCCAAATCCATGATTGAGATTCCCTCCGACATATCCTCGATGTCAACCACTTCCTCCTGTAACCGTTTCAGCTGTGCCTTACGATATTCTAGGTCGCCTTTTTCTTCTGCGTTGATCAGATCATCATCACCGGTAGCAGTCATGACTGAAATTTTCATCCTAGTTTCTACACGGCTTTTCAGATTGATATACTCATCCAGATTCATATCGGGCCAGAAGTTCACCAACTGGATATATTCATTCTTACTGCCAATACGGTCTATACGTCCAAAACGCTGGATAATACGCACGGGGTTCCAATGAATGTCGTAATTCACCAGATAATCACAGTCTTGCAGGTTCTGACCTTCCGAAATACAGTCCGTGGCGATCAGAATATCAATATTAGCTGTACTGTTCGGCATAAGCGCTGCCTTGCTCTTGCTGATAGGAGAAAAGCAAGTCAGAACATTGTTCAGTGTTGCTTTCAGCTCTTTAACAGTAGTCTTTCCGTCAACTGCTCCGGTAATAAGAGCGGTATCCAATCCATATTTCTTTTTTACAAATACACTGACATTCTCGTAGAGGTATTCTGCCGTATCTGAAAACGCTGAGAAGATCATGATTTTCTTGTTGTCTTGATTGATCGGATGCTCAATTTTTTTGGAGATCAGACCAAATAATGTTTGCAGCTTCGTATCGTATTCCGGTGTAATGTCAGCGATCATAAGTGTCAGTAGTTCCAGAATATCAGCATCGGTCTGAAGCTCCTCTCTCCATGTGCGATAATCCATATCCGCAAGATTGATTTTTATTTTCTCGCCCACAGAGAAGAAATCTGTATTGCCGTCATCCATATCAAAGTCATTATCAGACGCTTCAGACATATCCAGATCAGATACACCATATTTTTCAAAACGATTGATCGCATCGATTGTTTTCGTGATCAGCTCGCGAATACGGCTAAGCGTCAGGTTGAATGAAAACACAGAACTTTCCAATCGCTTCAGTAGGTTGATACTCATCAGTCTGCGAATTCCTTGCTCACGACCGCGCTGGGTAAGATTGATGCCCTTGTTATGCGTCAAATCCATGTACTTATCCAGCTTGCTTGGAAAGATATAGTTGGACGGCGTATAAATGCAAAGGCTAAGCTTCATCAGCTCTTCATAAATCTGATTGTAGTTGATTGCCGACTTTAAGCTGGTAAGACTCGGCCGCAGTGAAATTGGCTTCAATCTCTCCGGAAACTTGCCAATTTCTGCTGTGCTATAATACTTGGAAATGTGCTTTCTGGAGCGGGCAATTGTTACGCTGTCCAGCACTTCAAAGAAATCAAAATCCAAGGTTCTTAAAAGCGCATCCGTTGTGCGGTCTTCCGGATCAAGCTTGCACCAGGCATTGTATGCTTTCTGTGCCTGACGAAAAATATCATCGATAGATTTTTTTGTTGCAAGCTTACTGTCGATTTGCTCACTGTCTCCCTCATAAGCAATAGCCAATTGATTGCGCAAATCCACAAATCGGTTATTGACCGGAGTTGCAGATAACATTAGAACTTTCGTCTTCACACCGGTGCGGATGACTTTCTCCATCAGCTTCACATATCGATTTTCTGTTGTATTCGCATGCGTGCCGACGCCGTTGCGAAAGTTATGAGATTCATCAATGACAACAAGGTCATAATTCCCCCAGTTCAGGCGATCCAGCTCAATGCCATTGGAAGTACCGCCTGTTCGTGATAAATCTGTATGGAACAGCACATCATACCGCAGACGATCTAGCGCAATCGGGTTGTTCATATAGTTTCCCTTATAGGTATTCCAATTTTCCGCCAGTTTCTTAGGGCACAAAACAAGAACCGACTTATTTCTATTTTCGTAATACTTCACAACGGCTAAGGCTGTGAAAGTTTTTCCAAGACCAACACTATCCGCCAGAATACAGCCATTGTATTTTTCAAGTTTGTTGATGATTGCGAGAACAGCATCTTTCTGGAAATCGTAAAGTAGGTTCCAGATCTTGCTTTCTTTGAATCCTGTAGATTCGTTGGGAAGAACATCTTCCGAAATATCCGCCAAAAACTCGCTGAATACATGATACAGAGTCATAAAATAAATAAACTCTGGAGAATTTTCATTGTAAGCAGAAGAAATATTCTCAATCACCACATCTGTAACATCCTGCATCTTACTGCGATCATTCCAAATTTTCTCAAATAGCTGCATATACTGAGTGGAAAATGGTGCTTCCATTCGATTGTTCATATTATAGCTGTTGTTGCCTCGTTCACATCCTATATCAACTGTTGTGAACCCCGTCATCGGCATATAGGCGACTTGTTCTGTCGAAGACTCCACGGTCATAAAACCCTGCATGTTTTCACCTGTAATATTAGATTTGAAAACAGCTTTCCGCCTGATCCAATCTGCACATTCTTTTGCAATCGACTTCTGCGTCATCTCATTCCGCAATTTGATTTCAAATTCCGTTCCATACAAACTGCTCTCACGGTTCAATCTCGGAATATAGAATTCCCGCTTTTCTTTTGAGGCTTTCTCAGTTGTAAAAGTAGGTGAAGTGAATATAAAACGAAACTCACCCACGCCTTCTAACTGTTTTTTCAGTTCTTTATACGCGTACATGGAAAAGCAGGCAGCTGCAACAGACACCTTACTTCCTTTTGCAATTGTAGTGGTCATGTCGTCACGCACAATTTCAGAAATATTATCAAAAATCTTCATTTGTATGCAGCCTCCTTAGCCCTTGTTATTCCGAAGCCTCAGAACATTTTTTGTTCTTTAGATATTTTCCTGACTTAATGCGGGCATCAACGGGCTTTTCTGCATCGTCAGGTATAATCCATGAGTAGCCAACTTTTTTAGCTCCGGGGATTCGCCCTGTTGAACACAGAGTTTGAATTCTTCTTTTTGAAATCCCCCATTTTTCTGATAATTGTTTAATCGATAAATAATCCATAGTTAACCTCATTCTTCATGTTGCAATCTACTCTCAGCGGAACATAATTAATCAAATTTATTATACGCTAAACTGCGAATAAAATCAATCTATGTATTTTTACACTTTAATTTTCCATTTGCCCTTTCTTTCCGTTTATGGTAAATTTTCTCTAGGCCATACAAATTGTTGAAATTTTTTGACATACGTTAGGAGGTATATTGATATGAATAAGGAAAACCAAGCCAGAATCATAGAACTGGTCAAGCAGGCCAAGCCCTTGATTCTCCAGGAAATGGTCCACGAAAAGGTTACCGAAAAAGGGGCTGCCGATTACGTTACCAACGTAGATGTTGCCGTACAAAATTACCTGAAGGAGGCTCTTGGAAAAGAATTTCCGGACATTGCACTGATTGCTGAGGAAAAAGAAAACCTTGGACTGAATTCCCGGAAATCTTACTGGATTCTGGATCCCATTGACGGAACCACCAATTTAATCCGGGATTATCATTTAAGCGCAGTTTCTCTGGGGCTTTATGAAAATGGGGAAATCACTTTCGGAGTGGTCTATAATCCCTTTACCGAGGAACTCTTCTACGGTGCCAAAGGGGAAGGTGCCTATCTGAACGGAACTCCTATCCATGTGTCCGACCAGCAGGAATTCAAAGATGCTGTGGTGTCTTTCGGCTCCTCTCCTTATGAAAAAAACAGGGCAAAGGAACTGTTCCCGGTATTTTACAATATTTTTATGAACTGTGCAGATTTCAGGCGCACCGGCTCTGCTGCCCTTGACCTTTGCTATGTAGCCTGCGGCAGACAGCACGCTTATCTGGAACAAAATCTGAAGCCCTGGGATTACAGCGGGGCTACCGTTATTTTAAGAGAAGCTGGCGGTACCATCACGGACTGGGAAAATAAAGAGCCGCCTTATCTTGAGAATTCGGATATACTGGCCTGTGTACCCCAGTTCCGGGATATTTTGCAAAGGCTTATATAAAACAGGTCTGGCATGTAAAGCGGACATAAGCATCCCCCTCACCCGCCGCTTAATGCTCCGCGCACTTGAAGCGGGGGGAATGCTTATCTGCGTTCAAATACTTTGTAAATGCTGAAAAACAACTTACAGATATCAAAAGACACCACTGCAGATTTTTCCATATTTCATAAAATCTCATAGATAAATCCAGCGCACGTTTGAAAACGGCTCCAATTGATTTTATGAAGCATCTGCATTGATGTCTTTTTTCACCTCAATTTTATTCCGCCGTATACTCCCGTACTCTCAGCGGAATTCCAAGCTTCTCTGCCACTTTACGGCTTTTCTCAACGTTTTCTTCCCCGATACAGTCTACAACCGTGAATTTCACATTTTCTGTATATTTTTTGCAATCCTGCGCAAATTTCAGCATGGCATCAAAGGCTTTCTCGCCGTAAGCCGGGCGTACCACTTCGTTGTAGGACTTGGCATCTGGCATATTTAAACTGATGGAAACAATATCAACTGCCTGACAGACCTCTTTCGCTATAGAGCGCTTATTGATCAGATCTCCAAGACCGTTGGTGTTCAGACGAAGCTTGATTCCCGGACAGGGCTTCCCATCGCGATCCAAATGTGCCGGATATTTGCTTCTCATATACTCACTGACAGCGATCAGCTTATCCAGCGCCATAGTAGGCTCTCCATAGCCACAGAAAACCGCTTCCTTGTATCCTGAAAAATCAAAAGCATCAATTGCTTTATAAATCTCCTCCATTGTGGGTTCCTTGTCAAACCATAAAGTTTTTGCCTCTCCTACCGAATTCCCATTGTTGCGGATGCAAAAGGTACAGTTGCAAGGACACTTATTTGTCAGATTAAAATATACCTCATCATTATAACAATATACGATATCTGCCATTATTACACTCTCCTTCTCATCTATATTGCGGTTCGCAGACATTACTTTGCGGCACTATAACTTTCTTTTCCGAAATCATTCGCTATCTCAAAGCACCTTGCGTAACATTGCCAGTGGATATTATCCTTTTACAGCAATTGTTATTCTCTTATCAACTTTTACATAATTCCCCAAGATACGCCTCGAAGCAGACTCCGTCATTCCGGTCTGTGCCTTCCTGTACCGTCTGGGCAATTGCCTTGGAAAGAAAATTCACAGCCAGCTCTACACAGCTCATCATGGACATCTCTTTCACCAGACCGGCACTAAGCACCGAGGCAAACAGGTCTCCTGTTCCAGAATAACTGCCTCCTATTTTTGGGACAAAGCACCAGGAAGAATGACCATTTTCTACTACCAGATTTCCCATCTGATGTACACACAATTCTGCCTGAGACTCCACGCCTGTAATCACAGCTGCCTGTAAGCCATATTCTTTTTTCAGCTGCTCCCCAATCTTTCCGATCTGTTCCAGCCTTTTCCTTCCATCCAGTTCCAAAAGGCTGGCATATCTTTTTTCCATCCCTTCTTTCCCATATAAAAGAAGCAGAGCTTCCGTAAGATTGGGCGTAATCACATGGGCGTTTCCCACCAGCTGAAGCATCTTTTCCCGCAGACCTTCTGTATAAATTCCATAAGCCCTGCCATTGTCTCCCATAACCGGATCCACCAGCACCATTGTGTTCTCCGTTCGGAATCTTTGAAAAAAATCCAGAATCTTATCTGCCTGTTCTTCGTCAGCCAGAAAGCCCGTATAAATTCCATCAGGGGAAAACTTCCGTTTCTCCCATTCTGTCATGATCTGTTCCATGTGCTCTGTATAATCATCACAGTAATAGGAAGGATAACCGGTCTGGTTGCTGAGTACTGCTGTTGGCAGCGGTACCGCCTGCACGCCCATCACCGAGAGCACCGGAATTGCCGCTGTCAGGGAACATTTTCCAAGCCCTGACAGATCCTGGATTACCGCTATTTTTTTCAAATATATCACTCCTGATTTTTATTGTAAA
>UMGK01016189.1_pt1 | contig 12533 bp, 7 predicted proteins | sample 1965251 | NCBI WGS metagenome assembly UMGK01 (sample SAMEA4836070, study PRJEB28245) | human gut metagenome | biome: gut microbiome; material: fecal sample | place: Denmark | collected 2008 | reverse complement strand
CATTTATTTTCTACACTTTGAATTATACAGGAAGCTTATTTCATATTCTCCTTTCCGTAAATAACCCTTCAAATAACCTGTAAATCTCTTGCACTTGTCCGCCAAGGTATGATACAATGGAATCCGTGAAAAAGATTTGTAGGAGGTTAGCCGTGAGTAAAGTTACGATTGTATTATTAGTTATCTTAGCGATTTTGATCATTGCTTGTATCGTATTATATTTTCTCGGAAAAAAAGCAGAGAAAAAGCAGGCAGAACAGCAGGAGCAATTAGATGCTGTAAAGCAGACTGTTTCCATGTTGATCATTGATAAAGGCCGTGTTCGCTTAAGAGATGCTGGATTCCCGCCAATCGTTGTCGAGAACACACCAAAGTATCTTCGCCGTTCTAAAGTGCCGGTTGTCAAAGCAAAGGTTGGACCAAAGGTTATGACTTTAATGTGCGATGCACAGATTTATCCGATCATTCCTGTAAAGAAAGAAGTAAAAGCTACGATAAGCGGTATTTACATAACCGGAGTTAAGGGACTTAGAGGTCCGCTGGACACACCGGAGAAGAAAAAAGGCTTCTTTGCAAGACTGAGAAACAAATAGGATTACAGACGAGTTACTAATTAAGACAGGTTGATTTGCCTGTCTTTTTTATTTATATTTTTATTATTGCATGAAATTTTTACCTTTTTCTCTAAATTGTGCTATAATATATACATAATTACAGTGTCAAAAGATGTCTGGCGACTTTTTCGTGCTTTGCACTTCTACAATTCTACCGCCAGACAGAAGGAGGAAGGATCATGAGTGGACGTATCATTACTATTAACCGACTGTATGGAAGCAACGGGAGAAGACTCGGAAAAGCATTGTCCGAAAGACTCGGAATCCGTTTCTATGACAGTGAACTTTTAAAACTGGCAAGTGAACGCAAGGGTATCCCTTATGAAGAACTGGTCAAAGTCGACGAAAAGAGGGCAAGCATGTGGCGGTATCCGGTAGAGGACGAATATCAAATGTCTCCTCAATATCGTTCAGAACCCATCAACGATGTATTGTTTGATGCAGAAGAAGAGATTATCCGCGAACTTGCAGAGACAGAGGACTGCATTATTGTAGGAAGATGTGCAAACTACATTCTGCGGGATAAGGATAATTGCCGCAGTGTATTCGTATATGCGCCTCTGGAAGAAAGGATCAGAACCATTGCTTCCCGCGCCTCTACCGACGAGAAAAATGCCCGTTCTCTCATCCGCCGCATGGATAAACAGCGCAAGTGTTATTATGAATTCTATACCGATGAGAAATGGACGGATATGAGCCAGTACACCATCTGCGTAGACAGCAGCAGTATCCCGGAGGAAGAACTTCTTACCCTGTTAGAGAATCTGTACAAAGGTATCAATTAACAAGCTCGACGAGGAATCAATACACCAAGCACAAGCCGGGGGGGGGGCCGCCCCCCCCGGCTTTCTTTTATTATTTTTCTATCTGCTATTTCTTTCTATTTTCCTGTGATCATATCAATTCCTCTCTGCAAGGTCTCTCCATCAATCGCACCTTTTGCCTGCGCAGTTACTTTACCTTGCGCATCAATAAAAAATGTTGTCGGCAAAGAACTTGCTCCGTAGGTATTCGCCGCATCAAACTCTGTATCATAAAAAACCGGAAATCCATATCCTTGTTCTTCTATAAATGCTGACGCTTTTTCCACAGTTTCTCTTGACCCATCTGTCATATTGATCATTAAAAACTGTACTTCTTCTCCAAGCTCCTGATACTTCTCATTAAAATCCGGCATTTCCATCTGGCATGGTCCGCACCAGCTTGCCCAGAAGTTTAGCACAATCGGTTTCCCAATATAATCTGACAGATGCACTTCTTTGCCATCCCGGTCATAAACTGTCATATCAGGCGCCATCGCCTTTTCATTCTCTGCTTCGTCTTTATCATCCTGTTCCTCAGAAGCGACATCCGTTTCGGAAGCCAGCTGGTTTGCATCCGCATTTTTCCCGAGTTGCTTATATAATACCGAGGCGCCTCCCAGCAAAAGAACAAATACAAGCAACATAATCAACAATTTTTTCTTTTTATCCATAATATCTCCTAACTAAATAAACTCATCAATCGACCAAAAGCTCCTGTCGCCATCATAACACCAATAAAAATCAACAAGCCTCCGCTGATTCCATTAATTATTTTATAATGCTTCTTGATCCAGTCAAATGCAGTTTTCAGATAATCGATCAATACTGCTGAAAGGACAAATGGGATTCCAAGCCCAAGCGAATATACCAGAAGCATGAGCACTCCCGCTGCCGCGTGACTTTGCTGTGACGCAAGCATTAAAGCAGAGCCGAGGAAGGTTCCTACACAAGGCGTCCAACCTATGGAGAAAACCACTCCGAATACAAACGCTGACAAGACCCCCATATTATCGGTATTCACATCCCTTTGAATTCCCTTGAATAAATTAAACTTCAATACACCGAGAAAATTAAGTCCAAAGAAAATAACGATCAATCCCGAAACGACGTTCACTACCGTCTGATATTCTCTTAAGAAACCGCCAAGCGTTCCTGCCAACGCTCCCAATGCCATAAATACGATTGTAAATCCTGTCACAAATCCAAATGCGCCTCTCAATGTTTTCCCTGTACTTCGTTCCCCGCCTCCTGCAAAGTACGAAATATAAAGCGGAAGCATTGGAAGAAGACACGGCGAAATAAAGGTAATAATCCCTTCCAGAAAAGAAACTGCATACTGCATTACTTTTCACCATCCTTTTCAAATATTCCTGATAACAGCCATCCAACAACACCCATATACAGCGTTGTCATCACCGGATTGGAGGTTATCCCTCATCCACCGGTTTTACATCCCACAAAATAGTAATATGCCAGCCCAAGTACCATACCGCCTACTATAAAAGCAGCTTTACGGATTCCTTTTTTCATTTTATCACTCATTATTTCGGCCACTTTCTATTTTTATACTCTCCTGCTATTTTCCCACGTAATTGAAAACAGATGCAGGATTCATCCTACATCTGTTATACCATACTCTTTATACCTTTTCTGTGATAACGTCACAAAACGATCTTATTACATCAAAGCCCACAAATTCATTACATTATCCGCGTTTCTTCTTTTTATATAAAACTACGGTTACAAGAGCGATTGCCACCATAATACCTGCAATCGGAAGGAAAACATTTGAAGGATCTCCGGTTTTTACTGCTTCTTTCCCGTTGTCTGTAGACTGTCCCTGATGATTTCCATCTACATTTCCTCCATCTGTAGAACCCCCATTTTCATTTCCTCCTCCGGAATTTCCTCCTCCGGAATTATTTCCATCTGGATCTACCGGTGGTTTTGGATCTACTGTTTTTTTGATTACGGTAATCGGTAGTTCAACCGTTTTACCTTCATACGTCACAAGCACCGTCTTATTTTCTATCTCCAGTGCCTGATCCAGACCTGGTTTAAATGTAAATTTTGCCGCAGACGCCGCACTATATTTCACCGTTTCTTCGCTTAAGTCGCTATAAATCAACTGGATTGTCAATCCTTTTGGATTAAACTTTTCACCTTCTGTGTATGTCCGCTGATAGCTGTCCTCATCTGCGAATATATTTTGCAGCGTTTTTTCTGTCTGCTTAATTGTGAACGGAAGTTCAATCTTACCGGTATACTTATCAATACCTTCGATAGTAGCTGTTGCGTCACCAAAAGCAGTGTTATTCTTATAAGTTACTTTGTAGTCGATCCCCGGTCTTAAAGTCAAGGCTTCCTCAGCTTCACTTTCTCTTACGATAACACCAGGCTTAATCTCCTCTCCTTCTTCTAGATATGGACGTTCTACGACACCATCCTTATACTGTTCTTCAAAGATTGCATGAAAACCAGAAATATCTGTCTTCTCTTTTGGATGTGTTACACGAAGCTCTTTGCATGACATATACAAATTCTCACGGGTATCTGCTATTGTTCTAACGCCCACAAGACGAATTTCTTTTACCTCGATTGGCTCTTTAAATCTCGCTCCAAGCCAGTCTGGTGTGTCTTCCGGCCATGTACCCTGTGTATAAGTCTCTCCGGCTTCATTGATCAGCTCTACCGGCTTCCATTCCTCCTGATCGGACATGCGATATTGAATTTCATAAGTTGCAACTCTTCCGTTTGATTCACCCTGTCCGCCATGTCTTGGGAGATATCGCAATCCATCCAGTAATTTCTTTTCTGGGAAACTGAAACCAACCCATCTTTCCTCTATAGGAGAAGTATGTCCACCCGCCCAGTCTGTATGCCAATGTGTATTTGGATCATTATCAACAACATTTTCTTTTGGATTTTCACTTTTACGTTCATTACCGGCAATTACCCAGCCAGGCTCACATGTTACATCATTAGATTCGTCATCCGGCGCCGGCTGAGCCTCCTTATCCAGACGAATCTCAAAGACGTTCATAGTCTTATGATCTTCTGACTCAATGATCAGTTTTACCACATTATTATAAGCTGGAAGCACTGTTACGGCAGCGTTATCCTTTGCTGCAAGGTTTGTTAATTCTGCCACAACTGCCGGAGTCTCTACATATCCTTTCTTAAAGTCACTTTCTTTCAGATCTGTTCCATTTAAAGTAAGCGATTGAAGAGCTGCTGTCTCATAGGTGTTAAATGAACCTGTTGCCTGCTTAATCTCCACCTCGGAAATTGCGGTACATGGATTTACTCCAGCTTTTCCTGTTTCTTCATCCGTATTGGTTATCAAAAGGTCAACTTTCGTAGCCATGACCGGTGCAAATTCATATACATATGTTGCTGTTCCTACACCTGATTCTGGAATGTTTTCAGGAATAATTTCCTTAGTAACTTCAAGCGGTTTATCATCTACAAGAATCTTCGTTGCTCCCGCTTTCGGGAAGCGTGCTGACCAACTGTCACGGCAGAATGTAATCGCAATCTGTCCAAGTCTTTGCTGGGTATCATACTGCATACTGATCGTTGCTGTCGGATCGTTTTTACCTGAATCATTACTGTTTTCAGGCTGAGAATTCTTATAGTTAGACCAACAGGTAGGATTTGGTGTATTGCCTGTCTTAAAATCTTTGGAGCCATTAACAATTGCCTTCAATGTATCCGATTGATATGCCTCCTCAATATCCTGTGACAATCTTGCCTGTGGCGCAATATTACTTCCAAGTTCAATCTTCTCCTTCTGCACTCGGATCGTTGCCTTCACATCTTTATTCTGTCCGAATACATTCGCAGTACCATTTACTTCTACAAGTCCCTCTTCCTTAAATGCACCGTCCGGAATCTTCTCCCATTGAACATCGAAGTAGACATTCAGAACCGTTCCGTCTTCTAAAACAGCCGGACGTCCCTTCGGCAGCTGGAACTCCGCAGTTCCTATATTTGTTGTTGTAGAATAGTTCAGAAGCGTAGCAATATTGGAAATCATTGTTACGTTCGTTACTACCGGCATTTTCCCAACCATACCTTTCACTTGGAACGTTTCTGTACTGTTAAGCTGTTCTTCTGTAATCTCATTCCATGTTACTTTCTCAGTTGCCTTTGTTCCATCGGAATAATGAACCTCAATTTCTTTTGGAAGGGATGGCTGATTGCCCTTCTTTACATAAAAGTTACGGGAAACCTTATAACCTACGATAACTTTCTCAGTCTCAGTTCCTGCCGGTTTTGTTGTCTTTACCGTAACTACACTGGACTTCAATTTATCAGAAGAAGCTGTTACTGTAAATTGGCCTGCCTTTTTCGTTGACCTTACAATAGCAAGAACCTTTCCTGCATGTGCTTTTCGGTTATCTGCCTTATAAGAATCATGGTCCGGGGAACTTCCGTTATCTACTCCTACTAATTCTCCATCGCCTTCTACCTTAAATTTTACGCGGTTATCTGCATTTGGCACAGTATGACCATCTGCATCCTGCACATCCACTTCTATGTAGGTAAGATCATCTCCATCTGCCACAATCTCTTGGCGATCTGCCTCTGCGGTAAGCTTTGCTGCACCTCCTGTTGTACTTACGGAACTCCTGCCTTTTGTTTCCGTAATTTTTTCTCCATTTTCATCATATGCTACCGCTCTTAAAGTTCCTTCTTCAAATGGAACCCGGAATGTCATATAAAGACCGGTATGGTCATTGCTTCCGTCAACCATTTGATAAGAATACTTGCCACCTTTAGACTTAACTGTCGTAAAGGTTTGTTCCCCTATTTTCTTACTCTCTCCGTTAACCGAATCAAGCCACAGCTCAACCTTCTTCGCATCGGAATATACAACAACCTCAACATCTTTATCTTTTCCGTCTTTCATGACGGTATCTTCATTCCACGTTGGCAAGACATGTAAGGTCTTAACATTTTCATTCCACTGACTCTGATAGAAATAATAGCTGTCTTTTGGGAAACCTGCTGTGTCAACAATTCCAAAATAAGAATTCTTCGGAGATGGCCATGAACCTCTTGCACCGCCACTAATGCCATTTGCCGGTGTTGGTTCACCAATATAATCAAAACCAGTCCATACATATTCTCCGGCTACAAAATCACGTTGAATAACATCATACCACGCTTCACTTGCCAGTGCGCCCCACGGTACCTTTGACTTGTCATAAGATGTCAACTGCTTATTTTCATCTAAGTTATCTGCAGAATTCCCGCCGCTTCGTTTTGTTGTATATACGCCTCGGCTGTTTACAGAAGAAGCAGTCTCAGAGCCATATAACTTCCACTGTGGATATTGACTGTGTAAAGAATCATAACTGTTGCCATTAGAGTAATTCGTTCCAGAGGCTCCTCCGACATTAGTCAACTGATTTGCAATATCAACATGTTCTTTTTTACTTGCATCCGTATTTTTTACTGCATTACTTCCGATTGTAAGCATACGTGTGGAATCTGTCTCCTGCGCCCAACTGATAAGCTTTTGGGACTGCTTGTTATATCCACTGCCTCCTGCGCCCTCCTGAATTTCATTTCCAAGAGACCACATAATAATAGATGGGTCATTCTGTCCACGTCGCAGAGTTGCTTTCAGATCAAACTCTGCCCATGTCATGGCAGCGGTTCCTCCAATAATTGTGTTGCCGTCACCGATTGCTTTCCCAAACCATTTGGAATAATCATGCTTATTTTCATTTTTCGGAAACATCCATCCATCAAACAGTTCATCAATCACTAGCATCCCTTTTTCATTGCAGATATCAATTAATACTTCTGCAGCCGGATTGTGTGTTACACGGATAGAATTGGCGCCCATTTCCTGAAGAATTTCTACCTGACGCTCGATTGCGCGACGATACGCCGCTGAACCAAGAGAACCCTGATCATGGTGCATACACACGCCTTTTAACTTAATCGCCTCTCCATTCAGGGACGCTCCGGTATCTTTATCCATCTCAAACCAACGGAAACCATAATCTTCCTCTACCACATCAAGAACCTGATTCCCCGCCTTTACTTCTGTACGAACCGTATATAGGGACGGACTTTTCACACTCCACAAGGCCGGCGCAGACGTCGTACCAAACTCCGACTCAATCACCTGGGAAGCACCTGCAGCAATTTCTACAGCATTTCCTTCTGCCTCGGCAATTTTCTCATTTTCTTTTCCCTTAACGAATACCGTATGCTTTACCGTAACAGAAGCCTTTTCTTCTGCTTCGTTAACAACGGTAGTATCCACCTTCATCGTGACATTTTTTCCCGCCTGTTCTTTCAGTTTTGGCGTCTCGATTTTCTGTCCATATAAGTCTACATGCACAGCATCTGTCACACTTAAGTGCACATTCCGGTAAATACCACTTCCTGAATACCAACGACTTGACGGAGTCTTATGATCCACCTTAACAGCAATGACATTTTCCTCTCCCACCTTTACTTCATCTGTTATATCAAATGAAAATGGTGTATAACCAAAAGGATGTGTCCCCAGTTCCTGGCCATTGACATATACAGTTGCATTCATATATACACCGTCAAAATCAATTCTCAGGCGCTTGTCCTTCATTTCTTCTGAAACAGTAAAATACTTACGGTACCAACCGGCCCCCCCCCGGTAAATATCCGCTTTCCGCCTCAAGATTTTCCTGATAATCCTGAATAATACTGTAATCATGTGGCACAGAAACGTTCTCCCACTTAGAATCATCGAAGCCCTTTGCCTCTGCGCCTTTTATGTCCCCAAGATTAAATTTCCAGTTATCATTAAAATTCAGACTTCGCTCAGACGGATTTTCGACTGCATTTACATATACCATCTCCGGCTCGGACTGCATCTGTGTCTGAGAGGTTGAACGAACTGGCACAACAGGATTATCAGCCGCCAACACCTGGAAACCTGAGCTTGAAATTGCAAGCAGACATGCCATTACAGCAACACTTGCTTTTACACTCTTCTTTCTTTTCACCTTTTTTCCTCCTTCATGAGATTTTCTTTGTAGGCCTTGTCATTTGCTATTATACATTACCTTTTTTTAATTAAGCAACAATTTAGCTGTTCAAATTTCACTCATTTTTGTTCAATTTTCACATATTGCAAGAATTTTCTACACAAAAAAAAGTAGTTACAAATCATCTTATGATCTGCAACTACTTTTTCTTTATGCTATACGCGTTCTTTTCCCTTGATCTCAATATGGATATCGCAATCAGAAGCTTTTTCTCCATTGATATCCAATTCATAATTCACAGCGATCGTCATGCGATTCTCTTCTTCTGTGAAGATAATATCTCTGGTAAAGATTCCCATTGAAAGTTCTCCATACGGAGTTTCATAGGAAAACGCATGAATCTTTCCTTTTTCAAAAACCATGTGCGCGTCAGCAATCCCGCTTTTCATGATCTCAAGGACTTCGTCTCCGGTCATGCGTATTTTATTCTTTATTGTTCCCGGAAATCCCTCTACTACTTCTTCATAGATCACATAGTGTTTTCCGTTTTTCAAGTAATAGGAAGCAGGTGTAATGACCTCGATGGGTTCGCTTTCTTCTGTATCTTCCATCATTGCATAATGAAGTCCGGAAATCTTAAGTAACACATCTTTTGTCATAGCGATTACAATGCCAGACGCTTTGCCACTTCGTAAGCGTATGCCGGAAGTTCTTTCTTCATACCAAGCGCTTCGTTAATGTCAAAATCTACAAATTCGCCGTGGCGATATCCTACCACGCGGTTTGTCTTTCCTTCCATAAGAAGATCCACTGCCATAGAACCCATGATGGATGCATATACTCTGTCCTTACAGGACGGGCTTCCGCCTCTCTGCATGTGTCCGATGATTGTTGCTCTCGTCTCCATGCCGGTTGCCTCTTCGATTCTCTTAGCCATATTCATAGAGTCACCAATACCTTCTGCATTGATGATGATGTAATTCTTCTTCCCGCGCTTTCTGCACTCCTGAATGTCTGCAATGATTTTCTCTTCATCATAGTCGTGTTCTTCCGGCATAAGGATACGCTCTGCACCGTTGGCAATTCCACACCAGAGTGCCAGATATCCTGCATCTCTTCCCATAACCTCAATGATAGAGCATCTCTCATGAGAAGTTGAGGTGTCACGCACTTTATCAATTGCCTCCATCGCTGTGTTTACCGCTGTATCAAAGCCGATTGTATATTCTGTACATGCAATATCAAGATCAATAGTTCCCGGAATTCCTACTGTATTGATACCATAATGAGAAAGCTTCTGTGCTCCTGCAAAAGAACCGTCTCCACCGATTACTACAAGACCATCAATCTCGTATTTCTTGCAGATCGCAGCAGCCTCCTGCTGTCCTTCTTTAGTACGCATCTCACTGCATCTTGCAGTCTGAAGAAAAGTACCTCCACGCTGGATCGTATCAGATACATCTCTGGCGGTCAGATCGATAATATCTTCATCTAAAAGTCCCTGATATCCTTTGCGGATACCTCTTACTCTTAATCCTTTTCCAAGTGCTGTTCTTACTACGGCACGAATTGCCGCATTCATTCCCGGCGCATCTCCTCCACTTGTCAATACCCCGATTGTACGGATCGTTTTGTCTGCCATAATTCTTCCTCCATTGTCTGTATTTGATGTGTGTTTGTTAATTTTTTTATGTTCGTGCACCATTTTACATGAATTATTAAATGTTTTCAATGGGTTTTTCTATTACTTTTATACAAGATTCTCCTAAATAATTCGTCAATCTGCTTAATAACGTTGGTTGTATCCTTACATTTCGGTTCCGCCCAAGCCGTTTAACAGCTCGTTCCTTCTTACAGTAGATCACTACTTCATCTTCTCCGTCCGAGTCAGCAAGCATCTCATAGAGCATTTTTTCCTGTGCCAGAAAAATCTCCTTTGATTCATATTGAAGCCACAATTCCTTCCGCATCCGATGAAACGGAACGATGGATTCGCACATCAGCTTACTGTTGGCATCATCTTCCTCAGAGACTCTTCCGCGTACGAATATCTTATTTTCTTCCTCCAGATACTCTTTGTATTTCTCATAATCTTTCGGGAACACAACCACTTCCACTGTTCCAAGCAGATCTTCCACCATCAGAAACGCCATGACCTTGTTGTTTTTTGTATATTTGATGGTCTTCCCGGCAATAATTCCGCCAATGATCTCCCGTGCTCCGTCCCGGACCTTGGATGCTCCCACTTCTTCATCAAACTGAAAATCAAGTGTCGTCTTTGAAATCTGTTTTCTCCACTGCGCCTCATACTCCTCCATCGGATGACCGGTCAGATACACGCCCAGCACCTCTTTTTCAAAAGCAAGCCGTGTCTCTTTCTCATATTCTCCCACATCAGGAAGCTGTATGTCGAACTCTGATTTCTGATCTTCGCCTACCATATCAAAGAGTGACATCTGACCTGCCATAGAATATTTGCGCTCCTGATTCACCTGATCCAGAATCTGCACGTAGATGATCATCAGCTGTTTTCTCGTGCCGCTTAAGCTGTCAAATGCTCCCGATTTGATAAAGCTTTCGATCGTTCTCTTATTCACTTCTTTGCCGGACAACCGCTCAATAAAGTCTTTCAGCGTCTTAAATCTTCCGCGCGCTTCCCGTTCTGCAATGACCGCTTCAATAACCGGGCGTCCGATACTCTTGATCGCAGCAAGACCGAATCTGATATTTCCACCATCTACAGAGAATTCTCCGATTCCGTCATTGATATCCGGCGGAAGGATTTTAATCCCCATCTGTCTGCAGGAATAAATATATTCCGACACTTTCCCCGGATTGTCGATCATGGATGTCATAAGCGCCGCCATAAATTCTACCGGATAGTAATATTTTAACCATGCCGTCTGATAAGATACCACCGCATATGCTGCCGCATGAGATTTGTTAAACGCATACTTTGCAAAATCGATCATTTCATCATAGATCTTATTTGCTACAGCTTCGCTGATTCCATTTGCAATACAGCCCGGCACTCCTTCTGCTTCGTCTCCGTATACAAAGGCCTGACGCTCCTTCTGCATTACGTCACCCTTTTTCTTAGACATAGCACGACGAAGAAGGTCACTTCTTCCCAGTGTAAATCCTGCCAGATCACGAACGATCTGCATTACCTGCTCCTGATATACAATACAGCCATAAGTCGGAGCAAGAATCGGCTCTAACTGAGGGCAGTCATAAGTTATCTGCTCCGGATGGTTCTTTCCTTTGATGTATTGCGGGATAAAATCCATCGGTCCCGGACGATACAAAGAAATTCCCGCAATAATATCTTCTAGGCTTTGCGGTTTCAGCTCTTTCATGAAGCTCTTCATTCCGCCGCTTTCCAACTGGAATACGCCGTCTGTCTTTCCACTTCCGATCAGCTCCAGAACACCCTTGTCATCATAGTCAATGGCATCCAGATCGATCTTTTTCCCTGTGCTTTTTTCCGCCAGGTTCACCGCATTCTGGATCACCGTCAACGTCCGAAGTCCCAGGAAATCCATTTTCAGAAGTCCCAGTTCTTCCAGGGTCGTCATCGTAAACTGTGTCACCGGAGAACCATCTGACCCAAGCGAGAGAGGAACAAATTCATCGATAGACTTCTGACCGATCACAACGCCTGCCGCATGCATAGACGTATGTCTCGGAAGCCCCTCCAGACGCATGGACATATCGACCAGTTCTTTCACCTGCGGATCTTCCCCGTAAGCTTTCTTAAGCTCCGGGCTGATCTTCAATGCACGCTCCAACGTAATGTTAAGCTCTTTTGGAATCATCTTCGCAATGCTGTCTACAAATGCATACGGAAGATCCATCACACGCCCTACGTCTCGGATGACGCCTCGTGCCGCCATCGTACCGAATGTTACAATCTGTACCACACGGTCAGCGCCGTATTTTCTCACTACATAATCAATGACCTCCTGTCTTCTCTCAAAGCAGAAGTCCACGTCTATATCCGGCATGGAGACACGCTCCGGATTTAAGAACCGCTCAAACAGAAGCTGATATTTTACCGGATCGATACTGGTGATTCCAAGGCAATAGGACACAATACTTCCCGCCGCAGAACCTCGTCCCGG